>VFQT010001709.1_pt1 | contig 25268 bp, 20 predicted proteins | sample 3512381 | NCBI WGS metagenome assembly VFQT01 (sample SAMN10412376, study PRJNA504923) | tailings metagenome | isolation source: Relicate 2 Philex TSF3 active mining site | place: Philippines: Tuba, Benguet | collected 2017-08-29
TGGATGGTTCCGCCCTTGATGCCGCCGCCGGCCATCCAGAGCGAGAAGCCCCAATGGTTGTGGTCCCGGCCCTGAGCGGCTCCCGATCCGTTTTGCCCCATCTCCACCGATGGGGTTCTCCCGAACTCCCCGGTGCACAAGATGAGGGTGCTCTCCAGCATGCCCCGCTGCTTCAGATCCGTGATCAAAGCCCCAAGGCCCTGATCGCATTCCTGGGCGACCTTGCGATGCTCTTCGCGGATGTTCGAATGACTGTCCCACGGCTGCAAATTGCCATGCCACGTCTGCACGAAGCGCACCCCGCGTTCGACCAGGCGGCGGGCGATGAGCAACTGCCGATTCTGAGGTCCCTCACCGTAGGCCTTCCGGATATGCGCCGGTTCCTGATCCACATCGAAGGCGTCGGTCGCCTCCATTTGCATCCGATAAGCCAGTTCGAAGGAGCGAATCCGCGACTCCAAGGCCGCCTCGCCCGGACGGGACGCCAAGTGGTCGGCATTCAGTTCCCGCAACAGGTCGAACTGCCGCTGTTGGTCTTGAGGTCCGAGGCGTGCGTTGCGGATGTGGTCGATCAACTTCCGGGGATCGGCTTGTGACGTATCCACGTGGGTTCCCTGATAGGAACCCGGCAGAAAGGCCGAGCGCCAATTGGCCGCGCCACCGACCGGCATGCCACCCGGACACAAGGCGACGAAGGCGGGCAGATTCTGGTTCTCGGAACCCATGCCCCAGGTCAACCACGAGCCGAAACTCGGACGCACCAGCCGCTGGTCTCCGGTGTTCATGAGCATCAGCGACAACTCATGGCTCGGCAGTTCCACATGCATCGACCGGATCACTGCCAGATCGTCTGCACAGCGGGACAGGTGCGGAAACAAATCGCTGATCGGGATCCCGCTTTGACCGTGTTGTCTGAAGGTGAACGGTGACGGGAGAGCCACACCGGTCTTTCGTTCCGTCTGGAGGTTCTCGTAGGGCAGCATTTGTCCAGCCCGGCGCGTGAGCTCCGGCTTGGGATCGAAGGTGTCCACCTGCGACATGCCACCGTTGAGAAACACGTGGATGACCCGCCGTGCCGTGGGCGGAAAGTGCGGAACCAAAGACATGCCTTCCGCATGAGCCGGCTGGCTGACCAGGTCTGCGAGTGCCAGAGAGCCGAAGCCCATGCCGCAACGCTTCAGGAAGTTGCGCCGTGAATGAAGAAGCGGGGTGTTCATGGGGTCGGGTTCAGTCCACGAAGGAAAACTCGTTGGAGGCCAGCAACGAATGCGCCGCCTGCTGCCAGGCTCCGGATCGGGCGGCCGAATCGCTGGCGCGCACGAATCTCAGGATACGCTCGAGCTCTACCGGTCGGGGATCGCGAGCCAAGACGCGGCGATAAAGTTCCCGGGCACGCACACCGTCATCCCGGCCCGCGATCTGGCCGGTCAACGCCGCCAGCGCCTTGGCCCGGTCTTGGACGAAGTCCGAGTTCAGGGCGAACAGGGCCTGCTGGGGCACCGTGGTATCCGGGCGGCGGGCGGTGCAGGAGCTGGGATTGGCCGCGTCGAAGGTGCTCGACAAGTTCGAGAGGATATCCCGGTTCACAAAGGCATATACGTTCCGGCGGAGCACTCCGGGTTGGGCCTGACGATCGAAGGGCCTGCCACCCATGGTCAGGTCGAGTTCACCAGACGCCCACAGCATGGAATCGAGCATGGCTTCCATCTCCAGTCGTCGGGTCGGCATCCGCCACCAGAGTTGATTGTCCGGATCCAGGTTTCTGGTCTTTTCGTTTTCCACGGCCCCTTGCGCATAGACGGCCGACAGCATGATGCGGCGGTGCAGCCGCTTGAGGGACCCGCCCTCCGCCGCAAAGGCGGACGCTAGGTGGTCGAGCAATTCCGGGTGGGTCGGACGGTTGCCGCGGGTGCCCCAGTCGTCGGGTGTCCGGACCAGGCCCTGGCCAAAGTGATGCTGCCAGACCCAGTTCACCAAAACGCGCCGTGTGAGGGGATTGTCCGAAGACACCACGGCCCGAGCCAAACCCAACCGGCGGGATCCCTCTGGAAACGGCTCCGCATCCGCCCCGCCCAATACGGATAGGAAACGCGGCGCCACCGCTTCGCCGCGGGTCAAGGGATTGCCCCGTTTCAGCACATGGAAGGCCGCGGGAGTCGGAGACTCGGTGAGCACCATGGCCCGTGCCGGAGATCCCGCGGCGTTCAGGTGCAACTCGTGAATCGCCCCCCGCCGCCCTCCGAGCGTGTCATTGACCGTCCGGTTCAGGAGCTTCAGCGCGACCGCTTCTGTCACCGCGGTCGGCGTGTTCGTCACGTAAAGATGCCGCCGCAATTGCCGCGCCACCGGGCTGTTGATCTCGAGTTGCCGCGGATCCTCGTCGGGAATGATTTCCGCTCCGCTCGCCGCCTCGGCCGACGCGGTCATCAGCGCCTTCAACCATCCTTGATGCACGCCACCGAACAGCTCGCCATACGCGTCGGCGACATCGACCAGCGACTTGCGAGGCTTTTGCCCCAGAACTTCCAGCACCCGGGGGTTCCACCGTGGGGCATCGGCCGAGAGCTTGTGGAGGTCTTTGATCGCGGCAGGGTCTCCATTCTCTTGGCGGAGCGTGGTCACCAGGTTCGAGCAAACCCCATCAAATCCGTCCGCCGGCGCCCGCGCCAAACGCACCCAGGGCCCGAATACGGGGTCGGTGTCGGGCATGGCCGCGAGATAGTTGCGCCAGCGATTGAGGATCAGCGGTCGGAGGTCATCGGTGCGATAGGACAAGAACTCGGTCGAGACATCCTGCTCCGGAACCCCCTTGGCGATCTCGCGCAAGTAGAGGCCCACCTGCATCCGCAAACGGCCGCGCATCACCTCGGTCTGCTCCACGGCCATGTCGTCGTGACGCGTCTGGAGGCGCACCCAATCCCGCTGGTAATCACGACGGGCGTCGTTGGTCTTGCCTGAATCGATCACCGGCAAGACATCGGGGACGCCACTGGCGGCCAAAGCCGCATACAACGAATAGTAGTCCCGGGTGGAAATGGCATCGAACTTGTGATCGTGACATCGGGCGCAGGCCACGGTGAGGCCCATCAACCCCCGAGACACGACATCGATCTGGTCGTCGATAACGTCATGCCGATTGCGGTATTGCATCCCGACGGTCAGGAATCCCAGTCCGGCCAGCGCCGGATCATTCTCCTTCAACCCCAGTTGATCCGCGGCGATCTGCTCGGTCACAAACCGCTCGTAGGGCACGTCGGCATTGAAGGAATGAATGACGTAATCGCGGTAGGTGTAGGAGAACGGAAACCGGGTGAACCCGATGGCACTCCCACCATGGGTGTCGGCGTAGCGGGCCAGATCGAGCCAATGACGCCCCCATCGCTCACCGTAGCGCGGTGAACTCAGCAGACGGTCCAACACCTTCTCGCGGGCATCGGGTGCCGCATCGGCCATGAACGCCTGAACTTCGTCCCAAGACGGTGGCAACCCGGTCAGGTCGAACGTGGCCCGTCGAATCCACTCCATCCGACCGGCCGGAGGCGACAGGGAAAGGCCTCGGGACTGGAGCGCAGCAACAATGAACCGATCGATGTCGGTGTGGGTTGCAGCCACCCGCGGTGGCGGCACGGGGTTGGCGACCGGTTGATAGGCCCAATGGTTGGTGGTGATTCCCGGAAGCAACGCGGCCTTCAGGAGCCCGACGACGCCCAGCGCACTCGCCATCAGGGTGGCCAGGAATCGATGGAAAACAAGCCGGACACCCTGCCGGCGCCATCGCCAACGATCCATGGACGGGTGACTGCTGCAGGGGCTCATCGTTGAAACCGTGTGCGGAAACACCGCACCCATCAAGCCCGACTGCATAGCCTGGGGGTGCCCCCGCACGGCGACCCGCATCGCCGCCCCGCATCCGGCGCTTCAAGTCGAGAGGAACGGCTGCGTCAAGGTGGCGGAGAGGTCCGGTGTGGCACCGGATTGGGTGCAGACGAAGGCGGCAATGTCCGTGGCCCGGCGCTGGATGTCCTGGACAGGCCATCCGCGCAGGATTCCCAGCACGAATGCGGCGGTGAAGGCGTCGCCGGCCCCGACCGCGTCGCGGACCTCGACACGGCGTCCCGGTTCGAAGGTCCAATGGCCTTCCCGAAGCACCCGGCTTCCCTGAGCACCCAAGGTCAGCACCACGGTGTGGAGTCCAAACCGCTTGGCCAGGGCGGCCAACTGCTCCTCGGCCGACCCGGTGAGTCTGAACTGTTCGGCCAACTCGAGAAGTTCGGTCTCGTTCAGCTTGAGGACATTGGCCATCCGCAGGGATTCCTCGATCGCCTCGGCGGTGTAAAACGGGGCCCGAAGATTGATGTCGCAAATGCGGAGCGCGTCGGGAGACACCGCTTCCACGCACCGGCGGACCACCTCGCGCGACGCCGGACTACGCTGGGCGAGGGTCCCGAAACAGAGGGCCTCGGCCTGCCCGATCCGGGAGAGCTGGTCCGGGTCCACGGTCAGTTCATCCCAGGCGACCGCCTCCTGGATGCTGAACTGCGGCTGGCCTTCGGGCGAGAGCGCCACCGCGACCGTGCCGGTCGGACGGCAGGGATCGAGGGTCATAGCGCTGAGGTCGAGTCCCCGCTCTTCGAGCAGACGGAGAGCTTTTCCTCCGAGGGGATCGCGGCCGACTCGTGAGACCAACATCGCGTCGCCCCCCAGTGCCCGGGCATGACCGGCGAAATTGGCCGGAGCGCCCCCCAACTGGGGCCCCTCGGGCAAGAGGTCCCAGAGCACCTCTCCCACGCTGACGATTCGAGATTTCATCATCATTCAGCCTCGATACCGAGGTGCTTCTGGATCTGTTCGAGCGAGGCTCCCTTCGTCTCCGGCACCATCACCTTCACCCACACCAGGTGGAGCACCATCATGCCGCAGAAGAAGAGGAACACCGATCCGGGCGCAAAGGCCTCAACCATCTTGGGAAAGAACGTGGTGAGAAGCGCGGCGAAGACCCAGTGCGTGAAGCTGCCGAGGGTTTGTCCGCCGGCACGCTGGCGGTTGGGGAAGATCTCGGAGATCAGCACCCAGATGACCGCCCCCTGCCCCACCGCATGGGCGGCGATGAAGGCGAAGATGCAGGCCGGTACGATGTTGAAGTGCCGGGTGTAGAAGGCCCACGACGCCAGCCCCAACGAGGCGATGTAGCCGAAGGAACCGATGTAGAGCAGCGTGCGTCGCCCCAGCCGGTCGATCAGCCAGAGACCGACGAAGGTGAACACGAGGTTGGTCACGCCGATGCCCACCGACTGAAGCAACGCCGCCTTCGAGCCCAGTCCCGTCATCTCGAAAATGCGCGGGGCGAAGTAGAGGATCGCGTTGATCCCGGACATCTGGTTGAAAAACGCGACCAGGAAGGCCAGGGCCACGGGCACTCGAAGCCGCCAAGTCCAGAGGCTTCCTGTTGTGGCCTTCCCCGTCGAAGCGCTGGCAATGGCGTCGGCCTCGGTTTCCAGTTCGGTCTTCGACGCCCCGGGATTGATTAGGCGTAGGACCTCCAGCCCGCGAGCGCGGTCTCCTTTGTGGCCGAGCAGCCAGCGCGGGCTTTCCGGAATGCCGAGGCAAAGGAGAGCGTAGGCGACCGACGGAAAGGCAGCGATCCCGAGCATCCAACGCCAGGCATTCTCACCGGTCCCGGCGAGGAGGGCGTTGGAGAGAAAGGCCATCACGATCCCGAAGACGATATTGAACTGGAACATCCCGGCCAGCCGTCCGCGATGGGCCGGCGGCGCGATCTCGGAGATGTACAACGGGGCCGCGACGGTGGAAATGCCGATGCCGACACCGCCCAGAAAACGCGCGGCGATAAAGGACCAGACCTCGGGCGCCAGACCGCATCCGACGGCCGAGATGATGTAGAGCACCCCGATCCCCAGCAGCGTTGGCCGGCGTCCGAATCGGTCGGTCGGCCAGCCGCCCACCAGAGACCCGAGCACGGTCCCGTACAGGGCCGAGGCCATGGCCACTCCGTGCAATCCGGCACTGAGCCCCCAGAGGGCCTGGATCTTCTGCTCGGCGCCGGAGATGACCACCGTGTCGAATCCGAAGAGGAATCCGGCCAGGGACGAGGTGATGGCCCAGAGCAGGATGCGACCGCGCATCGGTGAGGTGGGCTCTGAGGCCCCGACGACGGCGCTTGGGGTGGGAGTGTGCATAGGTTGGAAGGGGGGCAGGGTCAGCGGACTTCAGTGATCTGGGGCGGCGCGGGGCGAAGGGGCCAAACGGTCAGGCTTCGAACCCGGATGCGTCGAGCGGGGTCCTCCGCGACCAAGCGAAAGTCGACCCCGGTCGTCGCCGGGAAGATCAGTTCCGTCATCGCGGTCTCGCCCCCCTGGGCAAAGGCCTCGATGGAGCCGCGATCGACCAGCAGGCGCAACGAGGCCTTCCCGTTCACGATCCGAACCGGTGCCGTGTGTGCGGTGGTGAAGGCCTTGCTGAAATCCTTACGATCGGAACGGGTCCGGTCCACGCGGAGCAACCCGTCACCGAGGACCAAATCCACCCGGGTCTCTTCCGTCTTCCCGTGACGAACGACGAGCGAGACCTCGCCCTTCGACGGAAGGCGATCGAGTTCGATCTCCAATTCCGCCAAGCCCGTGGAAAACGATTTCCCGGTGAGCCATGCCCCGGCCTGCTCGAGGGTCACTCCACGGATTCGAGCCGGAGCCCCCCTCAAGGCGGTCAACTCCCGGACCGGCCGTTGGACCAGACGATATCCGGCCGGAGTATCCCGGAGGGACAGTGCGCGGGCCACGGTCATCCCGCTGCGCCAGGGAGAGGTCGGAACGTCATTGGCATAGGTCCAGTTGCTCATCCATCCGAGCCACAGGCGCCGACCATCCCGCTTCGGCACGTCCGACCAGGAGACGGCCGCATAGAAGTCCGGGCCGAAGTCCGCCCACAGGGCGGCCTCCGAGGAATTTCGAGCCGGCGCGTCGGCCAGAAGAAACTGGTCGACGTTGATGTGCCCCCAACCCCCGGTGGCCCGATCGACCACTTCCAGGCGGGCCGGCCTGCCCCGGAATTCCGCCACGTTCCAGGTACGCCAGGACAGGCGCTCGGCATCGGCCCCGGTGGCCGAACGGACCGCCCGACCCTCGACCCGCAACTGGACAAAAGCCCGCTCAGGCTGCCGGCCGCCGCCGATCAGGAAGCTCAGATGATCGCGATCCACGATGAACTCCGGCGAGGTCAACGTCCCCTGGCCCGCATCGCCGTGATGGAAGGAGTTCACCAGGGCCTGTCCCTGGAATCCATCGACCGCCTGCTGACCCTCGAGCGCGCCAGTGGCCGGTTGTTCCCCGAAGGCATCACCCGTGGCCGTCCACCCGGCAAAACCCTGCTCGAAATCGCCGAGGATCCGTCCTTCGGGAACCCATGCGGGGCTGGCCTTGGGCGTGGACCGGGAATCCGCCACGAACCGCGTTCCATCGAACTCCCCCACGAAATATTGCGTCCCGGATCCACCGGCTGGAGCCCCGGAGCCGACATTGACCACCAAGACCCACTTGGAACCGCGACCCAGACCCTCGACCTCGAGCGGGAACAGGTCCGGGCACTCCCAGATTCCTGCGGTGGATCCAGCCGGTCCGAAGTCGCTCAGGTGAGTCCACGACTTCAGGTCGGGCGACGCATAGAACCGAACCTGCCGGTGGATCGGCCAAGAAACAGCCATCACCCATCGACGGGTTCCCTCATGCCAAAACACCTTCGGATCCCGGAAGTCCGCCTCGCCCAGGTCGAGGACCGGGTTTCCGGAATATTTGGTCCAAGTGCGTCCCCGGTCGTTGCTGTAGGCGATCTGCTGATTCTGCAACGGCTTGCCCGTATGATGACCGGTGTAAATGGCCACCATCGGGGGGCGACCGTCCCGGCCGAAGCCGCTGGTGTTCTTCCAGTCCACCACGGCGCTGCCGGAGAAAATCATCACCCCGTTCTCCTCGGCCAGAGCCAGCGGCAGGTGCTCCCAGTGGGTCAGGTCACGACTCACGGCATGCCCCCAGCTCATGTGCCCCCATTTATTGCCAAAGGGGTTGTTCTGGTAGAAGAGGTGGTACTCCCCGTCGTACCAGACCATTCCGTTCGGGTCGTTCAACCAGGTGGCGGGCGCGGTGAAGTGGAACTGGGGACGCCACACCTCGTCGAAGGTCGGAGCCGCGGCCCCGACCGTCCCGACGCCACCCCCGAGACCCACGGTCAGGGCGACGACGGAGGACAAGCGCCCCAAGAGAGACGAATCGGGGTAAAACCGGGAACAACGGATAGGCATAAGACAGACGGGATGGGTGTGTTTTGTCCTCTTCATCCTGGCCCCCGACCAGCGACCAGTCGTCAACCTGTTCTAATCTTGTGCTGACAGGTGATTCACCTGCTTGTAACAGAAGTTATGTCCCCGCCTGAAGGCGAATCCAAACATCAGCGAATTTCCCGGCTGCTCCGCGAGGCCATTCGCTCGGGTTGCCATCCCGTCGGCTCCCGTCTCCCCAGCGAGGCGCGGTTGGTGCAGCAGCACGGAGTCTCGCGTCCGACCGTCATGCGGGCCCTCAACGACCTCGAGGCCGAGGGCCTGATTGAACGCCGGATGGGTTCCGGGAGTTTCGTGCGATCCACGCGGACCCCACCGCCTTCGGGGAGGAGCCTGGGACTTCTCGTCCCGGGTCTCGGGAAGACCGAGATCCTGAAGCGGATCTGCGGTGAACTGGCCTCGGTGGCCCGGTCGCAGGCCTACGAGCTGGATTGGGGTGAACCGGAATCTCCCGAATCCCGCGAGGAACTGGATCTCGAGGGTGCCCGCCGCTTGTGCCGTCACTTCATCGCCCGGCGGGTCAGCGGCGTCTTTTTCGCCCCCTTCGAACTGATCCCGGATCGCGAGGAGGCCAACCGGATTCTTGCCGAGACCCTGCGACTCGAGGGGCTCCCGGTGATCCTGCTGGATCGGGACCTCGGGCAGTTCCCCAAGCGGAGCGACTTCGACCTGGTGGGGATCGACAACATGGCGGCCGGGTTTCTCCTGGCTGAGCACCTGATCAAGCTCGGGTGCGAGCGTCTGGCCTTCGTCGCCAGACCCAACTCCGCCTCCACCGTGGACGCCCGCATCGCGGGGGCCCGGGCGGCGATCGGAAACCGGGGCCTCGAGGCGGATCCGCGGTGGGTCCACCTGGGAAATCCGACCGATGTCCGGTTTGTTCGACGCCTCATGGCCGGCAAGCGGTGGGATGCTCTGCTCTGCGCCAACGACCATACCGCTGCCGAACTGCTCCAAACTCTGGCACGCGAGGGACACCGCGTTCCGTCCGACGTCCGGTTGGTCGGCTTCGACGACGTCCGCTACACCGCCCTGCTGGCGACACCCCTGACCACCATCCACCAGCCCTGCCGGGATATCGCTGTGGTGGCCATGCGGGCGATGCAGGACCGGATTGCCGAATCGGCGCTGCCGGCCCGAAGTCATCTCCTGACCCCGACCCTGGTGCTGGGCGAATCCTGCGGAACCTACCGAAATGCGGGGCGGGCCTGAACCCACTGAATGGGGCTATGCTTGGAGGGCGGCCCTCTGCCCTCGTGGGGTTCGAGTCGACACGGTCCGCAGTGGCCGACCGCCAAGGAACCCGACGATGGGACTTCAGGTGCGCCGGAGTCGCGTCAGCCTGGAGGTCGGATGCGACCCAATCCGAACACGATGTTGGGACAGGCGTTGATAACCGACGATGGGGTTTCGAAAAAACCCTAATGAAAGCGGAGTGGTGCCAGTGGGAAGAATCGAACTTCCGACCAAGGGCTTATGAGTCCCCTGCTCTACCGCTGAGCTACACTGGCATTGATCTACGTTCGTAGCGGGCGAATTGGATAGGCCAAGCAGGCCTGTCCACACAAGCCTGATTTCACTCAAACCCCCGAATTGGAATCCGGGTGGATCGAGTATCGTCGCCTAGACCTTCGTCACCCACTTGAAATCTTCGGCCACGGCCTTGATCGAAGTGAGATTGCGACGGTCGAACACATGTCGGGCCGCGCGCAGGAATTGACCCTGCTTGAGCGCCTTCCAGGTGTCCATGGCACTCACCGCCACAAACTGCAACACGCTGGGGTCGCGGTAGCAGTCGATCATGCAGCGGGTGCACCCGTCGCGCACCAGCTTGGATTCATCCCACTCGTACACATTGCACATCGGGGTCTCCCAGAAGTGGCAGCGGTACAGGTTCAAATGCCAGTCGAGGTAGAAGTACTTGAAGCCTCCGAGGCAGCCGAATTGCTCGGTCTCCCCGCGCAAATGCCGCTGCATCTCGTCGAGCGACTCGGTGGGGTTCACCACCGGATACCCGCTGCGGTGCTTCATCCGCTTGATCTTCTCGAAGACCTCGTAGAGTTCGTCCTTGGTGAAGCTCACCAAGCCCCCCTCGCTGAAGCTCAGGTAGCTGCTCTTCAGGTCGGTGAGCGGATAGCTGAACGTGCAGTTCTCGAAGCCCAGGGATTCAAGAAAGGCCGGCAGCTTGTCGTAATCTTCGATGAGCTTGCTGGCCGTGATGCTGGCCGTGGTTTGCACTCCCAGGCTCAGGAAGAACTCGTTGGCCCGACGGATCTTGGCGCAGACATCCTTGAGACCGCGGTTCTTCTCGTGGGCCGCGATATCGTGGGCATCGATGGACATGATCACGCTGCTCAGGCCATCGCTGGCCAGGGCCTTCATGTTCTCTTCGGTCCACAATCCGCCGTTGGTGCAAATCATGGGCTTGATGCCCTTGCGCGCGGCATAGCGGACCATGGCCCGGAGATCGCGATGCACCAGCGGCTCGCCACCCACGAACAGCAGGTAGCCGATGTGGTTGCGGACCGCGATGTCGATGACGTCCTTGGCTTCCTGCAAGGTCACCGACCGACGCTTCTTGGGGTCGAACTGACTGCGCGCAAACCCGCAGAAACCGCAGTCGGCGTTGCAGATGTTGGTGATGGCGAACTGGAGATACCCCGGTCCGCCATGGTCGAGGACCTCGCCGACCAATTTGAAGATCGAGGTCTTCGGGCGCGGTACCGGCACCGAGAAATCATCCCCGGCCCCGGCTCCATTGGCCGGAGGGTTCACGGAAACACTGTCAAAAGCGGCGTCACTCATTGAGTTCGGGCTGACCTTCGGGGTGAAGCCGCCCCGGGGCAATCCTTTGTTCGCAGTGTATCCCAGTGAAAACCCATCAGGCTCCGCCCGATCGTTCGACCAAAAACACCCCTTCTTCTCCGGATTCCGCAATCCACGATTGCGAGAGACGCAAACCCTGGCTCCGCAATCCCAACTCGATGGACTGAGGCGTGTGACGGATGGAGAAGAACAGGCGGGCTCGTTCACCCAGTTCCCAAGAGAAAGACTCGCGATCTAGAACACATTCCGAACTCCGGGCCACCACCCAGTCAGCCGCGATGCGCGCGCAGCTCGGGAATCCTTGGACGGGTTCGATGTGGAACTGCACTGAACCAGCATCCGCGGCTACTCCATGGTCTTCTAGGAGGGTCCTTAACCAGGTCCGGGTTTCAGGATTGTCGTACTGCGGCAAAATCGTACGCACCCCCGCCTCCAACTCAGGACCCGGAGCCAAATTGGCGCTAAAGAGCATTCGATCTCCGGGACGCAGCCACGAGGCCATGCGACCGAAAATGAACTCCGGCTCGAAGTTCGGAAGCATGCCAAAGAGGGTGAAAAAACGGCCTGCCCCCGAGGGCAACAGCGGATCGATGACTGCGGAGAGGTCGGAGGCATCGGTGAGGTCGGCGGCGATCGGGTGGACCTTGAGATTCGGGACCTGGGCCAGCGCTGCCTCCCGAGAGATCAACACCAGTGGCACGCTCACATCCAGCGGCAGGTAGGTCACCGAAGAACCTTGGGCCGCCAAGGCCGCGACGACGCGGGCCTCCTTGTGCCCACTTCCGCAACCCAATCCGATGCAACCCCAAGGGCCTGGTTGCAAGCCTACGACCGACTCGCGGGCCGCTTGGTCATAAATGGACCGGGCATCGTCGGCCGTGACGGAGGGCGAGTGGGCCGCATGCACGGCCATCCAGCGGTGAGCGCGGCGGGCCGTATCGTAATGAAACGCCCCATGAATGCGACGGGTCTGAAACGAGGCATGCAACCGCGCGTGAACCGCATCCGGGAACAGACTCGGGTGGATGGCCACCGAAACGCAGGGCGATGTCATTGTTTCTGGGAGCAAACGGGGCCAACCCACCCGCATCAAGCTTCAAGCCGGGGCATCCAAGCTCCACCGCGTGCCCTCATATCCGCTGCGGCCAACATTCGACCCCCACCTTTTTGGCGGCCTTGCGCAGATCGGCATCCAGTGTGGCCAGCGGGAGCTTGTTCCGCATCGCCAACTCCAAGTAAGCCGCGTCGTACTGCGTGAGAGAATGGGTGCGAGCCAAGGCAAGGGTCTCCGAAAACGCGCGTGCACCGGTCTCTCGATCCACTTCGATCGCGAGCGACCTCAAGATCCCCATGAAATGGGCCGAATCGGACGTCGTACAGCGCTTCCGGCGTTCACCCATCAGCAAAGTGTTGGTCACCTCCAAAGGCCAATGCCCGGCGACGATCGCCGATCCCGACTGATTGAGGTGATCGAGAATTTCATCGGTTACCGGCGTCGCCTCGCCATCGAAAAACCAGGCCATCGTCACCGAGCAATCCAGCACGAACGATCCGTTCATCGTCGACCCTCGTCACGCCACAGGCGGAGTTCTTCGGCGGAGGCCGAACGCATCGCCCGTCCGGCCCGCATCCGGACGATGGATTCGGCCGCCTCGCCACGGCTGGGACGATTCACCGGAGAAAGGCGCGCCATCTCGGTGTCATGGCGCGTGATGATGAACTCTTCACCCTGCCCCACCCGTTCGATGAGCTCCGACAATTTGCCCTTGGCCTCAGCCAAAGGCACCGAAATCACCCCGCTCTTCATGAGTCGACCGTACGACTAGTCCGAGACTAGTCTATTCTTTTTTCGAAAGTCTGGAATCTTCCCAAGACTCCGAACCGATCCTCTGCTTCGATTTCACACGTTGAGCGCAAACCGGACCCAACCCGAGCCCCCTAACCGCAGCCTGTCACGCCGGGGCTGGATCACCGGCGTGCTGATGGCTCCGACTCTGATCTCGTGGTCGTGGCTTCGGGCAGACGCACCCAGAAAAGCGTGGGTTCCCCATCCTGAGCGGGTCGTTCGAGACGTCGAAGGCTGGAATGTCCGGATCGACACCCGCCTGTGGAACGAGCAGCGCTCCGAGACCGACAAGGCCTTGGAACTTCTGGCGGTCCAACTGCGGGAGATCATCCGGGTGGTCCCGGCACCGGCCGTCCAACACCTGCGCAAGATCACCCTTTGGTTCACCCGCACCTATCCCGGACAAGGCGGTCGGGCCGAGTACCACCCGGGTGCCGGATGGTTGCGCGCCAACGGCCGAGACCCGGCCATGGTCCACGGCGTGGAATTCACCGACATCCCGGACTTCGAGTCCGAAACTCGTCGCATGCCCAACTTCACGCTGCACGAATTGGCCCATGCCTACCACGACCGCGTGCTGCCCGACGGTTTTTCCAATTCGGAAATCGCCGCCGCCTACAACGCCGCCAAAGCCAGCCAACGCTACGAGCGCGTCCAACGGCAAGACGCTGCCGGCAAAATCCACTGGGACCGGGCCTATGCTCTGACCAACCCCATGGAGTACTTCGCCGAATGCTCCGAAGCCTTCTTCTCCCGCAACGATTTCTATCCGTTCAACCGCACCGAACTCCAACAGCACGATCCCGACATGGACGCCCTGCTCGTCCGGCTGTGGGGACGTAAAACCTGATTTCATAAACTCATTCCCATGACCATCACGCGCATCTTCGCCCACCAGGTCGACCTCCCGCTTCACGAGACCACCTACAAGTGGTCCGGTGGCAAATCGGTCACCGTGTTCGACAGCACCATCGTGGGCGTCGAGACCGACACGGGCCTCATCGGCTATGGCGAGGTCTGTCCGCTGGGGCCGTTCTACCTGCCCGCCTACGCGGCCGGCGTGCGAGCAGGCCTACTCGAACTGGCCCCGCACCTGATCGGCGAAAACCCGCTCGAACTCGGCAAGCTCAACCACCGCATGGATGCCGCCCTCAAGGGGCATCCGTATGTGAAGTCGGGCATCGACATCGCCTGCTGGGACCTCCTGGGCAAGGCGACTGGCCTGCCCGTGTGCACGCTCTTGGGTGGCCGTTATGGCGAGAAGGTGCGCCTTTACCGGGCCATTTCGCAGGAAGACCCCGAGACCATGGCCGCCAAGGTCGCAGGCTACCGGGCCGAGGGGTACACCCGCTTCCAGCTCAAGGTCGGTGGTGATCCCGATGTGGACATCGCCCGCATCCGCGCGGTCCGCGGCATCCTCAAGGGCGGCGAACGCCTGGTTGCCGACGCGAACACGGGCTGGACCCAACACGAAGCGGTCCGCGTGGTGCGCGCCGTGCGCGACCTCGACGTGTACATCGAGCAACCCTGCCTCACCTACGAAGAATGCCTCGCGGTGCGCCGCCAGACCGACCACCCCTTCGTGCTCGATGAAAACGTGGACAGCCTCGACTTGCTCCTTCGTGCCAAGGCCGACCTCGCCATGGACGTGGTGAACCTCAAGATCAGCAAGCTCGGCGGCCTCACGAAAACCAAGCAGGCCCGGGACCTTTGCGTCAGCATGGGTATCGCCATGACCCTTGAAGACAGTTGGGGCGGCGACATCACCACGGCCGCCATCGCCCACCTGGCCCACAGCACGCCCGAGGCCTACCGCTTCACCAGCACCGACTTCAACAGCTACGTCACCGTGAGCACCGCCGAAGGAGCTCCGCAACGGGTAGATGGCTCCATGGAGGCCCCGAATCGGCCCGGACTGGGCTTCACCCCGCGCATGGACGTGTTGGGCCCGCGCGTCGTGGACATCCACTGAGCCCCACCCTTCGCCCCGATGAACCCACCCATGCTGAACCTCCAATCGCGCCCGCTCCGGAGCCTGTCCCTCGGGCCTGGGATCGTGCTCGCCGTCCTCCTCGCGCTGGGCACGACTCCGCTCGTATCCGTTGTCGGCCGTGCCGCCGAGGCCGGCAGCACCAATGCCCCGAACCCGCTGCTCACCGTCGAGCGGATCTTCAAGGGCGGTGAATTCGGCGGCGAAGGGTTTGGCGGCCATTGGCTGGAGGACAGCTCCGGCTATGTGACTTGGGAAAAGCCGGCCAGTGGTGGTCCCGGTCAGGACTTGGTTCGGCACGATCCGGCCACCGACAAGCGCGACGTGCTGTTGGCGGCCTCCGAATTGATCCCGGCTGGCAAGACCCAGCCCTTGTCGGTGGACGACTACGCCTGGTCGACCGATCGCTCCAAGGTGCTCATTTACACCAACAGCAAGAAGGTGTGGCGGACCCATGCCCGCGGCGACTACTGGGTGCTCGATCGCACCAGCCACGAACTCTTCCAACTCGGCGGAGACGCCCCGGCCTCGAGCCTGCAGTTCGCCAAGTTTTCTCCCGATGGCACCCGCGTGGCCTATGTGCGTGAGCGCAACCTCTACGTGCAGGACCTGCGTTCCCGCAAGATCACGACTCTGACCGACACGCCCAACGAACACCTCATCCACGGAGCCTTCGATTGGGTCTACGAAGAGGAGTTCTCCATGCAGGACGGCTTCCGCTGGAGCCCGGACAGCCGGTCGATCGCCTTCTGGCAATTCGACACCGAAGGCGTTCGCGAGGTCACCTTGGTGAACAACACCGACGGCCTGTATCCGCAGATCCAGCGCATCCCCTACCCCAAGACCGGCGAGTTGAACTCCGCTTGTCGCATCGGCGTGGTGGACGCCACCGGTGGCGACATCCGCTGGGTGAAGGCACCCGGCGACGCCCGCGAGCACTACCTCCACGACCTGCAGTGGATTCCCGGCACCCGACGCCTCCTCATCCAGCAACTGAACCGCCTGCAGAGCACCAACCGTGTGTTCATCGCCGAAACGTCAACCGGCGACGTGAAGCAACTGCTGGTCGACTCCGACAAGGCCTGGGTCGAAGCGCACAACGACCTGACCTGGCACAGTGACGGCCGACGGTTCCTCTTCTGGAGCGAGCGGGACGGCTGGCAGCATCTCTACTGGGCAGGCCTGAAGAACGGCAAACTCAAGGCGGCCACCCGCGGGGCCTTCGATGTCACCGAACTGGTGCGGGTACGCGAGGCCGGCAATGAACTCTACTTCACGGCTTCCCCGGACAACCCCACCCAGCGCTACCTCTACCGCAGCTCGTTCCGCGGCGGTGGCCTGGAGCGCCTCACCCCCACCAATGCCCCGGGCACCCACAAATACGTGGCTTCTCCCGACGGCCGCTGGGCCTTCCACACGGTGTCGTCGTTCACGGTGCCGCCGAAGACCGAGCTGATCTCCCTGCCCGATCACAAGACCGTTCGAGTGCTGGCCGACAACCAGAAGATCCGTGAAAAGCTCGCCACCCTGAAGGCGCCCGACAGCGAGTTCTTCCGAGTGCCGGTGGGCGACGGCATCGAGATCGACGGCTGGTGCGTGCTGCCGCCAGAGTTCGATCGCACCAAGAAGTACCCCCTCCTCGTGCATGTCTACGGCGAACCGGCCGGACAGACCGTGAAGGATCAATGGGGCGGCACCGGCCAACTTTGGCACTGGATGCTCGCCCAACAGGGCTATGTGGTGATGAGTTTCGATAACCGCGGAACCGCAACGCCTCGCGGCCATGACTGGCGCAAATCCATTTACCGCCAAGTGGGCATCCTCGCCTCGCAAGACCAGGCGGCCGCGCTGAAGCACGTGCTGGCCACGCGGCCCTACCTCGACCCGAAGCGCGTCGGCATTTGGGGTTGGAGCGGGGGCGGCTCCATGACCCTCAACGCCCTGCTCCGCCATCCCGAACTGTACACCGCAGGCATCTCTATCGCCTCGGTGCCCAACATGCGCCTGTACGATACCATCTACGAGGAGCGCTACATGGGACTGCCGTCGGACAACGCCGAGGGTTATCGCCAGGGCTCGCCGCTGACCTTCGCCGATCGGCTCCAGGGTAAGCTGCTGCTCATCCACGGCACCGGCGACGACAACTGCCACTACCAGGGAGCCGAAGCGCTGGTGAACGCCTTCATCGCCCACGGGAAGCAATTCCGCATGATGTCGTACCCCAACCGCTCCCACTCCATCAGCGAGGGCCTCAACACCAGCGTCCACCTCCGCCAGTTGATGACCGACTTCCTCCACGAAACCCTGCCCCCGGGGCCCAGGTAGCTCTTTTCAGAGCGTTGGGTCACGCGTGGGCTGTTCGCCTCTCACCTGGATCACAACGACTGATATGAGCCCCGAAGCCAACGTGAAATGACGAATCGAATCACCATTGGATTGAGCCCGGATCTCGCGGACTGGCTTCGTGAGGCAGCTCGCACGAGCGGACAGTCCCGGAGCGCTATCGTACGAGCCATCCTGGAGAATTCTCGTTCGGCTCAAGGCGTTCAGCCGTGGATGGCTCTCGCCGGGAAATCGAAAGGCAATCCGAGGAATCTCTCTTCCATTGAGGGTTTCAGTCCGCGCTGGCGGAAACAGTCGATCTTCCCTCCGGAGCGATGAAGTAAAAAGCCCCCGGGAGGGCTTCGAGAGCCGACTCCGGGGGGCTGGCTGGGTTCACTCAGCCCGCGCTCAGGCGCGCCAGCCGTGGTTCTCGCGGACCTGGATCATCGCCGCGAGGATGTTGTTCCAGGTCTCCTGCTTGCCCATGACGTCGTTCGGGAACATGCAGCCGTCCCAGCAAATGTGCTGGAACTTCTTGGTCACCTTGCCGGCGTCATCGCGCAGCCAGTAGCCGGCGTCGCGGGCGATGTTCAGCTTGCCGTTCGGGTCGGTCGCCAAGCAGTGCTTGCCCGTCTTCTCGTGGTCGCCCGAACCCTTCACGGTGGCGTCGTTCTGGGCCACGTGGAAGTCGATGGTCCAGGGGCGCAGCGCCGCGGTCATCTTCTTCATGGCCTTGTGGAAGGCTTCCGGCTCCCAGTGGTAGTTCTGCGGCACGATGCGATGGGCCGTCGGCGCATTGTAGCCCAGCGTGTAGAGGAGCGTGTGGGCCATGTCGGCCTGGAAGCCCACCACCTTGGGCATGCCGGTCTCTTCCAGCGTCTGGATCATGTACTTCCAGGAGTGCATGCCGCCCCAACAAATCTCGCCCTCGGCCGCCAGACGCTCACCGTGGTCTTTGGCCACCTTGCCGCCCTCGCGGAACGTCTTGGCGATGAGCTTGGTGTTGCCCTTGGGGTCTTTGTCCCAGGCGGTCACCGGCGCGGCCGAATCGATGCGAACCACACCGTAGGGACGCACGCCCAGGTCGCGCAGCTTCTGACCGATGCGGCAAGCCTTGCGCACCGAGGTCACCCAGTTGGCGCGCTGCGTGGCATCGCCCATGGCCGAACCATCGAACCACACCGGAGCCACCACCGAGCCCACCACGAACCCGCGCGACTGGATCTTCTCGGCGAGCTTCTTGATGCCGTCATCGCTGATGTCGATGTCGACGTGCGGGTTGTACAGGAACAGATCCACGCCATCGAACTTCACCCCGTTGACCTCGGCCTTGGCCGTGTAGTCGAGCATCGTGTCGAGGTCGATCGACGCCTCGGCGCCGGGACCACCCTTGCCGACCAGGCCGGGCCACATCGCATTGTGCAGCTTCGGGAAATTGTTGGCGGACTCTGCGGCCGGAGCAGCGGGGGCGGCGGCGGCCGGGGCCTTGGCGGACTTCTTGGCAGGAGATTTCTTCGCGGTGGCTTTGCTCATAGGAGATAGGAGATGTCTTGAGGATCGAATGCCGGGTCGTGGATTCAAGCACGGTTTTCCGGATCGGCCCGATCTCGCGATCCGAACGCCGATGACGATCCATCGATTCCAATGCGTTTCCGCCGTAGATCCATCAACCGACCTCGGAACCGGTCCGCCTCCGGCAAACGAGGCCGATCACGGATTCGGCTTCTGGGAATCACAGGACCGATTGGCCTGCGGTCCGTGGGCCAAGATCAGCAAGTGGGCGAATGCCCCGATCAACACCATCAGATTCCCGACCTGCGACACGCCGTGCCACATCCCGAACTGCCGAGCCAAGACCGTGCGTTCCTCGGATGCGGTACCCGCGGCGTATCGCTGGCGGTTCAACTCCACCAACTTCGGCTGCAGCCAGAAGCCCCCCACGCAGACCAGAACCAATACCGCCATCAGCCCCCAACGTGAGCCTCGCGCCCACCGTCCCCCGCCCCCCGATCGCCACTGCAACACCAGAGCCAAAACGGCACAGACCCACTGCAGCACGAAGTACTTGGCCAACACCGACTGCGCGATGAGCCCGGCGTTCTGTCGTCCCACCAAGTCCGTCACTGCCGGTGAAAAGAAGTTCGGACCCACCACGGCTGTGAGGAACAGCCCGGCCCCAAACCACACCGCCGCATTCACCACCGCCACGACATGCCAAAGGATCCGCATGGGTGGAGACTTCTCTGAAACGCTCCCCAAGACAAACCGCCAATCGGGTGACAATCGGGCGGCCTCGTTCCGGGGGACCACAGCCGCAGGCGTGGCACGACATCCCTGGTTACCTTGAGGCTGGTCGGCATCCCTCCTCTTCGCCGGTGTCGCCTTTTTTGAGTCAACGACCTCATCTTCCACAGCCAAGCCAATCCAAGAGTGTCAAAACTGTTGAGGCAAGAGAAGCAAGAGCCACGGGAGGAAAGAGGTGGTTGCCGAATCCCGCCGCCAAAGGCTACGATGCCAGCATGTCGGTTTTAAGCGCAAAGCAGATCAAGCGACGGGAGGGAGATGCCAGGATGGCCTGTTTGGAAGTTGCTGGTCGCAGTCCTGCCGACGCCCGTGCCCAACAAACTCGGGTATCGCTAGTCGGTGACGGTCGCAAGTGGCGCATCACCAATCTCCAGAAGGCGGTCCGGGTCATGGCCTCATGGCGCTAGGGTCAAAATACCGCCTGGAAGAGTTCATAGAGGTGTTTGACCTCCGGGATTCCAGCGGAAGACCTTTCCTGTTGATTGGTGGACAAGCCGTCAACTACTGGGCAGAGCGGTACCGTTCCTTCGAATCGAGTCTGGAACTGTTCCAGCCGTTCACCAGCGAAGATATCGATTTCAAAGGCAACCGGAACGACGTCGAACTCATCGCCAAACAACTGAACCTGAAACCGGCATTTCCTGACTCCAAAGAGATGACCTCTCTTGCCGGTATCATTCCATTTCGCATCAATGGTTTCGACTCCTGCATAGAGGTCGTTCGAACCATTCCTGGAGCTCCATCCAGTGCCGACGAAGCGGCCATCGAAGCCGAATGGAATGGAAAACAACTTCGGATACTCGACCCGGTTTCGTTGTTTGCGTCGAAGCTGAAACTATTGGCCACCGTTTCCCAAGCCAACCGTCAGGACGCCCAGCATCTCCGAATCCTCGTCAAGTGCGTCAGTTGCTTCCTGGGCGAACTCCTGGAAGAAGTTCATCGAGGACAGGTGCCTTCCCGACACTGGCTCAACATCGTCTCATTCCTCCGGAAAACCACTGCAACCAAGCAAGCGACGCGAATCTCACTGGAATTAGGGCTCATCTGGCATGACATCCTGCCCTGGTCTGAGATCGAAAAGAGCCGAGATTCAAAAATCATGGAGTTTTTCCACAGCGCGACCACTCGTTTCCAGGATTCAAAAGAGTTCCCCGAATAAAGGACCCGAAGGGTGGACATCAAAAGGTGCCCAGACTCCCAACCAACAGTCGCTTGATTCGCAAGGACGGCTAGACTTCCAAGGCTGAGACTTGGCAGCCTTGGATTTCATTGGCACCTTTGCGTGGTCGTAGCGTCAGTCGTGCGTCAACTGGTGGTTTCTGTCAGGAGAAACAATTGTCAACAGCGCCAACAACGCAGCGACGCCCGCAGTTTTTGGTCCGTCCCGATAGCTCAAATGGATAGAGCTACGGTTTCCTAAACCGTTGATCCAGGTTCAATTCCTGGTCGGGACACCACTTCAAAAACCCCGTTTTCATTGGGGTTTTCTCCTCCAGACAGCTCCCGACGAGGGAACCCTCGACGGTTTCTTCCTCCAAAAATCCTCCAACCGGAGCCAGACCCAAGCCAGAACACGGGTTCGATGAGCCTCATTCGCTCCACTTACCCCAGGGTTCGAAGCTACCGTCGAAACGGTCACACCTACTACGATGTGGACTGTCGTCGTGAGGGTTGGACCGGTCGTCCTCGAATCTCCTTCTCCAACAAGGCACAGGCCCTCGAAAAGGCTCGTCAGATCGGGAAGCTCTTTCCTCCGTCGACTCCCTGGAAACTCCACGAACCGGTCCCGGTGAACTCACCCGAGATGCAGAGCTGGGAACGTCGACTGGCTGAGCACGGAAAGACCGTGAAGGATGCGGTGGTCCACTTCATTCACCACCTGTCGTCAGAGGCCCAGGATCGGATTTCGGTCGAAACTGCGGCTCTGCGTTGGTCCCACTACTTCGAGTCCGACACCAAGAAGTCGAACCGTCCCCGGACCATTCAGGAGATCCGGACCGTTGCCGTTCGGTTGGGCCAGTTGTTTCCCGACACGTCTCTGAGTGCGTTGAGTCGAAAGAGCATCGATGCGGTGATCTCCAACCTTCGGACCCAACAGGGAAAACCGGTGTCACCTCAGACTCGACGAAACACCCTCACCAAGCTCAAGCAGTTCCTCAACTGGTGTGTGTCCGAGGAACTGGTGTCGACGAATCCTGCGCAGACACTGTCGGTGAGTGTGGAGTGTCGGGTTCCTGAGGTGTACACCCTTGACGAAGTTCACCGTCTCTTGGAGGTGGTCCAACACGAAGCTCACCGAAGTCTGATGGCATACGTGACGTTGGGTGTCAGCATCGTTCCGAAACCCGTGGAAAGTTGCCGGTTTGAAAACCACGGTTTCGCCGTGTTCTTGAGGACGTTTTCTTCCGGATTGAGCGCCAGCGCTTCTTCCTTCTTTGGGTTTTCTTCCCGGGTACCTCACCGCGCGTGATCTGACCCTCGGATTGCCGGCCCGAAGATGTCTTCTTCCGGCCTGTGGCCGGCTCCCGTTCCTCATCCAGGTGCCTGCATTGTGGCGGGCTATTCCAAGCAGATCCGCGCAACCGCGGACGCCAGCGCTTCTGCCGTGCCGATGCCTGTAGAAAGGCCAGCAAACGCCGCAGTCAGGCTCTTTGGCTGAGCCAACCAGCCAACGCCGACTACTTCAAGGGACCCACCAACACCGAACGGGTCCGTCAGTGGCGTTTCCGCAACCCCGGCTATTGGAGGCGCCCGAAAAGGCAGGATGGCCAGTCCGCCTCGGAAGCCTCCAAGCCATCGATTCGGCCAACCGTTGCCGGTTCCACCCCTCGGGAACCTTGCTCACCGGTTGCGTTACAAGATCCCTGCACCCCACCGCTACAAGATTCCTGGTTTCCATATTCTCCCGTGTTGGTGGGCCTGATCGCGCTCCAGAGCGGCTCTGCGCTACAAGAGGACATCCGCCTCCAGATCGATCGTCTGGCACAGAACGGGTTGGCCATCCTCCGGCATGGTGCCGGGGGCCGGCCTTCTCCGAACCATGACCGATCCATGCAAAGTGCTGCTCAGGCCTGAACGCCTCCGCCAAGTCCCTCCACGCTTCAGTTGGTGCGACCAACGCCTCTTCCGACACGGGCTCACCGCCCGCTGCGGCTCCGATGCCCTGGCCCTCTACCTGTTCCTGCTCACCGTCGCCGACTCCCGGGGCTTGAGCTTCTACTCCGATGCCAGCGTCGGCCGCTTCCTGCGTCTCGACCCGATGGCCCTGCGGTGCGCGCGCCAAGAGCTTCTGGAGGCTGATCTCATCGCCCACCAGAAGCCCCACTATCAGGTGTTGAGCCTGCCGGATCGGTCCGATCCCCAGCCTGCTTCAACCCGCCTGGGCGAGGCGGCCTCAGTCGGCGACATCCTACGCAGGGCTCTCGGGACAGGAGGTGGCCTGTGATCGACTACCAGACCTTCTGCCACCTTCGCCAGTTGCGCGATCGCGACGGGCTCAACGCGGCCCAGATCGCCCGCGAACTCGGTCTGCACCCGCAGACCGTGTCGCTGTGGATCGATCGCACCACCTACGACCGACGCAAAGCCCCACCAAGGTCCAGCAAGCTCGATCCGTTCAAACCCACCATCAGCCGACTGCTCGACCGCCACGACTACTCGGCCAACCAGATCCTCGCGCTGCTGAAGGAGGAGGGCTACATCGGCGGGGCGACGATCCTCAGGGAACACGTGGCCCGGGTGCGTCCACGCCACCGTCAGGCGTTCCTGAAGCTCCGGTTCGCCCCGGGCCAGGCTGCCCAGGTCGACTGGGGTTCAGCCGGTGTGATCCAGGTCGGCAACACTCGATGCCAACTCTCCTTCTTCGTGATGGTGCTGTGCTTCAGCCGGCGGATGTACCTCGAGTTCACCCTCCGCCAAAGTCAGGAGCACTTCCTGAGCGCGCACCACAACGCCTTCGTTTTCTTCGGCGGGGTTCCCTCTGAAGTCATGGTCGACAACTGCAAGGTGGCCGTACTCCGCCACCGGCGGGGTGAAGAGCCTCTCTTCAACCCTCGATACCTCGACTTCGCCCATCACCACGGCTTCCGCCCCAAGGCCTGCAACCCACTCAGTCCCCACGAGAAGGGCCGGGTCGAGCGGGCCGTCGGATACGTGAAGAACAACTTCCTGGCTGGCCGGCCCCTGGGCTCCCTGGAAGCCATTCAGGCCGAGGCCAGGCTCTGGATGGACCAGATCGCCAACCTCCGGATCCATGGCGACACGGGCAAGACCCCGGATGAACTCTTCACCCAGGAGTCTCTTCAACCGCTCAACCCGAACCCCTGCGACCTGGGAACCCTCCACACCTTGCGTTCCAGCCGGGTCTGCCGGGTCCACTTCGACTCCAACAGCTACTCGGTGCCCGCCACCCATGCCCGGCAGGTGCTCCACCTGAAGGCCTACACCGACAAGATCCTCATCCTGGACGGGCATCAGGCGGTGGCCGAGCACCGCCGCTGCTACGATCGGGGGCAGGACTTCGAACTGCCCGGACACATGGACACGCTGTTGGCGCAGCGTTTGCGCGCCCACCAGCAGCGCCAACTGGTGCGCTTCCTACAGTTGGGGCCGGCCGCACCGGCCTATTGGGACGGGCTCAGGGAACGTCGCCCTGACGCCATGGTGCAGGTCCAACGCATTGTCGCCCTGGCCGAACTCCATGGCGAGGACCTGGTCTGCCGTCTCCTGGAGGACCTCCTGCGCCTCCAGTCCTTCAGTGCCGACTACGTCGCCAACCTGATCACCCAGAGACTGCGTCCCCAGGCCGAGCCATCGGCCCTGCACCTCACCCGGGCCAGCGACCTGCTGGACCTGGAGATCAACCCTCCCGACCTGAGCCTCTACGACCGATGAACCCCTCCCACCTCACAGACAACCTGGAGTACCTCAAACTTTCCTACATCCAGCGTGAACATCGTGCGCTGGCCGAGAAGGCCGCCCGGGAGGCGATGGCCCACGGCGACTACCTCGACCGCCTGATCGAAGGCGAAGTCTTGGAACGACGCCAGCAGGTCCTGGAACGACGCCTACGCAAGGCGCGCTTTCCCTATCGCAAGACCCTCGACCAGTACCAGTGGAGCTGGCCTAAGAAGATCAACCAGATGGCCGTCAAACAGCTCTTCCGTCTCGAGTTCCTCAAGGACCACTCGAACGTCGTGTTCGTGGGCACGGTCGGATTGGGCAAGACCCACCTGGCGGTCGCCCTGGGCCAGTGCGCCTGCGAGGCGGGCCACGGCGTCCTGTACGCGCCGGCCATCCAGATGCTCAACGAGCTGCAGGCGGCTCAGGGGCACAAGAAACTCAAGCAACGGATGCGTCGATACACCGACGTGGAGGTCCTCATCCTCGACGAGGTGGGCTACCTGCCCATCGACAAGGCCGGAGCCGACATGCTCTTCCAAGTGCTGGCGGCGCGGTACGAGAAGGCCTCCACGATCCTCACCACCAACCGCGCCTACAAACACTGGCAGGAGATCTTCAACAACGACGCCACCCTGACCGCGGCCCTGCTGGACCGCCTCCTCCACCACGTCGAAACCATCGTGATCGAAGGCCGAAGCTACCGCACCAAGGACCAGATCAACCCACCCTGA
>VFQT010001710.1_pt1 | contig 25248 bp, 23 predicted proteins | sample 3512381 | NCBI WGS metagenome assembly VFQT01 (sample SAMN10412376, study PRJNA504923) | tailings metagenome | isolation source: Relicate 2 Philex TSF3 active mining site | place: Philippines: Tuba, Benguet | collected 2017-08-29
TGCAGATCGGCAAGATCATGCTTGGCGGCATCGCCACGACGCCGACACCGCTGGATTCCGTGAGCTTCCTGGTGCCGGTCGGAGGCGTGGCGTTCATTTCAGGCTGGCTGCTGCTGGGCCTGTCGGCGATCATCGCCCGGCGCTGAAGGTCAGCTCCCGACCGGCTCGTCGGCCTCCACGCGTGCGGCGGCAAGATCATCTGCGGTCTCGCGCGCACGCAACAGCGCATCATCGAGCGGCTTGAGTTCAAGCGATACCTGGTACTCCGCATCGGATCGCTTGTTCGCCGTCACGATGGCGTCCGAAAATGAATCGCGCGCCTGGCGGGCGTGGATCAGGGCGCCTTCGAAGGCGGAGACGTCGTCGCGGGCCATGTCACCCGTGCCGATCAGCGCCCGGGCCAGACCATCGAGCCGGGAAAGGTCCTGCGCCGCGCGCGCCATGTCCTCACGGACACGGGCGACAGCCGCCGCAGGAGAGAGCCGGTCGGCCCCGATCGCGCGCGAATAAGCGTTTTCCTCCGCGCGCTTGCCGGCGAGCATATCCGCCAGCGTCGACAAGGTCGCCTCGCCGGTTGCGAGCTTCTTGCTGCGCGTGTCCTGGTTGAAGGCTTCGGAGGCTTTCTGCAATTGAGACTGCTCGGCGGTGAGCGAGAGCTCGGCGCTGACCGGCTCATAGACCGAGACTGTTGCGCAGCCCGCAAGGGGTGTGGCCAACGCCAGGCACAGAACGATCGAACGCAGCTTCGGCACCGAACCTAACCGGAAAAGTTCTTGGAGTGTCAGGTCGTTATAGATGCGTTGCATCGAAATACAAACATCGGCTGTATCGGTTGACGCAAGGATGGCTGCCGGTAGATGAAACAACGATGAATGATGATCGCCCGCGCCGAACGCTCTATCCCACAGTCGAACCGCGTCGGACCGGCCGCCTGGCGGTGAGCGGGTTGCACGAGCTCTACTGGGAGGAGAGCGGGCGCCCTGACGGCATCCCTGTCGTGGCGCTGCATGGCGGCCCCGGCGGCGGCTCAAGCCCGGAAATGCGTCGGTTTTTCGATCCGCGCCGCTATCGCATCATCCTGTTCGACCAGCGCGGTTGCGGCCGCTCGACGCCGCATTCGGAACTGCGCGAGAATACGACATGGGATCTTGTCCGCGACATCGAGACGCTGCGCGCACATCTCGGCATCAAGAAGTGGGTGGTGTTCGGCGGCTCGTGGGGCTCGACGCTCGCGCTGGCCTATACGGCGACACACCGCAGGCAGGTCATGGGGCTCCTGCTGCGTGGCATCTTCCTCCTGACCGAGCACGAGATCAGGTGGTTCTACCAGGAAGGCGCCAGCAATATCTTTCCCGACGCCTTCGACCGCTACCTTGCGCCGATACCCGAAAGCGAGCGCGCTGACCTGCTGAAAGCGTTCCACAAGCGGCTCACCGGCAAGAACGCAGCCGCGCGCGCCGAAGCTGCGGCGGCGTGGGCGCGCTGGGAGGGCGAGACGCTGTCGATCCAGGGGCCCAAGCAACGCCCGCCACGCTTCGATGAGGCGGACTTCCTCGACGCCTTCGCACGCATCGAGTGCCACTACTTCGTCAACAAGGGCTTCTTCGAGACTGACGGCTGGTTGCTCGAACAGGCGACGAAATTCGGCGACCTGCCCGGCGTGATCGTGCACGGCCGATACGATGTGGTGACCCCGCTCGATTCGGCCTGGAGGCTGCACAAGGCCTGGCCAAAGTCACAGCTGAAGATCGTGCCAGACGCCGGCCACTCCTCGCTTGAACCGGGCATCATCAGCGAACTCGTGAAGGCCAGCGACTGGCTGGCGGAGAAGGTAGGGTAACTCACTCCGTCGGCGTCAGCGCGCCCTGGACAAAAGCTGGCGCCTGCGCCGCATCGAGCTTCTCGCGAATGCCAAGGACGAGGATCACGCCGATCGCGATGGGGATCACCCAGCGCACCAGCACGCTCCAGACGCGGAAGAAGGGCATGCCGAATTCGGCCTGCATCATCTTCTTCTCGATCACCCAGCCGGCGAAGATCGCCATGAGGAATCCGCCGACGGGCATCAGCAGCGAAGCCGCCACGAAGTCGACGAAGCCGACATATTCGCGGCTATAGACATAGCCTGCGCCGATGACGAACACGGTGAACCCGACGCCGAGGGCTGCGCCCCAGCGCGTGACGCCGGTGCGCTCGTCCAGCCATGAGACCGCAACCTCCATGAGTGAGATGGACGATGCCAGGGCCGCAAACAACGCCAGCAGGAAGAACGCCCCTCCGATGGCGGCGCCGAAGGGCATCTGTGCGAGGCCGATCGGCAGGTTGACGAACAGCAGGCTGAAGCCGGATCCCGGCTCGCTGCCGACAGCAAACACCAGCGAGAAGACGACGAACGCCGCCACCAGCGCCACGGCCGTATCCGACAGCGCGACTATGGCGGACGAGCGCGGCACGTCTGCATCGGTCTTGAGATAGGCGCCGTAGGTGATCATCACGGCAGCGCCCACGCCGGTGGCGAAGAAGGACTGCGCCAGCGCATCAAGCAGCATGGAGAAGGAAAAGTCCTCCGCCCTCACCCGCGTCAGAAAGGCCACTGCATCGCCGAAGGCGCCCTCGGCGATGCCGAAGCCCAGCAGGATCAGCAGCACACCGATGAAGACCGGCATCAGGATGGTTGAGGCCCGTTCGATCCCGCGCTTGACGCCGCGTCCGACCACCGCAACTGCGAGCCCGATGAAGACCGCAAGATAGACCAGCAGCGTTGGCAGGTTCTGCCTGCCTGTCACATCCTCGAACCTGGCAGCCGAGGCCGCGATCGACCCCCCGTCGCCTGCAAACGCGCCTGACACCGCGAAGGGGATGTAGGCCATGAACCAGGCCGACACGACGCAATAGAATGTCAGGATGAAAAACGCCGCCAGCATGCCAAGCCAGGCAACGCCGCCCCACAGCTCGCTTTTGCCCGAAGCGCGCGCCAGCGCCTGCACGCTCTCCACCGCCGAATGCCCCGAGCGGCGCCCGACCGCGTATTCGGCCGCCAGCAGCGGAAAGGCGATCAGCGCAAGACACAGAAGATAGGCAAGCACGAAGGCGCCCCCTCCGTTCTCGCCCGTCGTGTAGGTGAAACGCCAGAGATTGCCGAGGCCGATGGAAGAACCCACCGCCGCCATGACGAAACCGAACCGGGATGACCAGGTTTCGCTCTTGCGGTCGACCCGCCCGGCAATCGTCATGATGTCCCGCCCTGTTCCGCCTCAGACCGGACCTTTGCCAGGGTCCGGCCGAACGCCGGAGCCTAGAGCAGGCCGCGAAGGGTCATATCGTTCGCGCGGTTGAGGTGTACAGCCATCAACAACCCGAATCCGATCATCACCGTGACAATAGCCGTGCCGCCATACGAGATTAGAGGCAAGGGTATGCCCACAACCGGAAGCAGGCCGATCACCATTCCGATATTGATACCCACATACAAAAGCAGGGTGGACACGAAGCCTGACGCAGCGAGAGCCCCGAACGAACTTCGCGAACTGCCCGCGATCTGCATGCCCTGGAGGATGGCGATCGCCCAGGCCACCAGCAGCACCATCGACCCCGCAAAGCCGAACTCTTCCGCCACGATGGTGAAGATGAAATCGGTGTGCTGTTCGGGAATGTATTCAAGCTCCTTCTGGGCGCCTTCCATGAAGCCCTTGCCGGCCAGCCCCCCCGAGCCGATGGCGATCATTCCTTGCTGAAGCTGGTAACCGGCGCCGAGGGGATCGGCGTTGGGATCCCACATCGTATGGATGCGTTCGCGCTGATAGTCGTGCAGGCCGAAGAAGTAGACGACCGGCGCCATGGCCGTGACCAGAACCAGGATCGCCACGACCAGGCGCAGGCTGATGCCGGCAAAGAAGATCACGGCGCATCCCGTGCCGAGGATCATCAGCGCAGTACCAAGATCCGGCTGCCGCAAGACGAAGACGACGGGTATCACCACCATCACGAACGCGAAGACGTGGATCCACAGAGCGTTGCGGCCCGAAGCGAACATCTGGTGGTAGAAGCGCGCCACCGCCAGCGGAACGGCGATCTTCATCAACTCGGACGGCTGCAGGGTGAGCGGTCCGATCGTGAGCCAGCGCTGCGAACCGTTGACGATATTGCCCGCGACCTCGACGCCGAACAGCAGCACGACGCCTATGGCATAGCCTGGATAGGCGAGCGAGGCCCACAGCCTCAGCGGCAGGAGCGCGACGAACAGCGCAACGCCAAGCATGATCGCAAAGCGCGTGATGTGGTCGATTGCATAACGCGCATCGATCTTGAGCAGTCCGGTCTCGAGATCATGGGCGCTCGAGCCGGCCGAGAACAGGACCAGCGACCCGAAGATCGCCATGGCGATGATGGTTAGCAGCAGGAACCAGTGAAGCTGCGTCAGCTTGTAGAGCAGCGTGTCCTTGCGGATCATCATGTCGGCTGCCTTCCGGTCTCGGCCGCGGCGACATCGCGCGCACGTGGCACGAATGGCTTCTTGGCGCCGGGATCCGTCCGCAGCGCATGAGCGAGCAGATCACGCGCAATGGGCGCCCCGGTGCTCGAGCCCGAGACGCCGTGTTCGACCACGACTGCAACCGCGTAGCGCGGCTTGTCGGTGGGCGCGTAGGCCACGAACAGCGCGTGGTCGCGCAGGCGCCAGGGCAGCTTGTCGTTCGAAATCGCCTTGCCGCGCGAATCGCGCAGCTTATCGAGGCTGATGACCTGCGCCGTGCCTGATTTGCCGGCCATGCGGGCATTCGTGTAGGGCGCGGGCAGCTTGCCTTCAGGATCAAGTTCACCTGAACGAATGGCCGTGCCGCCGCCTTCGGACGTAACGGCGAACATGCCGGCGCGGACAGCTTCAAGCACGCCAGGCTTGAATTCGCCCATCGGCATGACCGTCGGGTCAGGCACCTGGAGACCGCTGACGATGAGGCGGGGATCAGGCGTCGAGGGGCCGCCTGCAACGCGCGCAACCATGACCGCGAGCTCGAACGGGGTGGCCAGCACATAGCCTTGCCCGATGCCCGCCGAAATCGTGTCGCCCGCCATCCAGCGACCGTGCTTGGTCTTGGTGCGCTTCCACTCGTCGTTCGGGACGACGCCGGACTTCCCGCCCGTGATGCCAAGCTCATAGCGGTGCCCGAGCCCGAGGCGCTTGGCGACCGAGGCGATATCCTCGATGCCGATCTTTGCAGCGACGTCATAGAAATAGCAGTCGCACGACACCTGCAGCCCGCGATGCAGGTTGACCGTTCCGTGTCCCTCGGTCTTCCAGCAATTGTAGAAGCGGTTGTACCACCAGGCCTTTCCCGAGCAGTAGACGGACTGCTCGGGGTCGACTTTTCCCGATTCCAGCGCTGCAGCCGCGACGGCGATCTTGAACGTCGATCCCGGCGGGTAAACGCCGTCATACGCCTTGTGATAGAGAGGGTTCTCTTCCGCTTCGCGCAGCGCCTTGTAGGGGCCGGATGGAATACCACTGACGAAGAGGTTGGGGTCCGGCGCGGGCGTCGACATCATGCAGATAACTTCGCCGGTGGCGACATCGATCATCACGGCGCTGCCGGCCCGGGTCGCCTCATTCGCCGCGAAACGCTGGATGGCGAAGTTCTGCAGCTCGGCATCGATCGAGAGGACAACGTCGGCGCCCGGCTTTCCGGCAAGGTCCTCGCTTGGCAGGCGGTCGATCACGCGGCCGGTGGCATTCTGCAGCAGGCGTTCATTGCCCGGCTCGCCCTTCAAGGCCATCTCGCCATAGGCCTCGATGCCCTGCTTGCCGACGCGCATGGCGGGGTGCTTGTACAACCTGCGCACGGTCGCTGCGCGCTTCTTGCCTTCGGGCGAATCCGGCGCCTCGCCGACAGCGGCAAGTTCGGAATCAACCATCCGCGTGATGTCCGCCTCGTTGGCTTTCTGGACGTAGCCGATCGTGTGATAGAACGCCTCGCGCAACGGATAGGAACGCAATTCGCCCACCTCGGCGCTGATGCCGTTGAGTTCAGGCGCCATCACATTGACCTGCGCGAACTCCTCCCAGGTGAGGTCGTCTGCAACAAGAACATCGCGGTGGGCCGGCGGCGTCAGCGCGTCCTGCAGCAGGGAGCGCTTCTTGGCGTCGCTGAGGCGCAGCAGCCGGCCGATGCGCTCGATCACATCGCCGATCTCCGCCTGGCGGGTCTGCTTGTCCCGCGCGTCGCTGGCGACTTCGGGGCGGAGCGTCACGTAGAAGTTGCGCTTGGAGCTCGCGAGTTCGCGGCCGTTGCGGTCGTAGATCGTGCCGCGATGCGGCGGGGCGGGCTCCAGCTTGATGCGGACCTCACGCGCCTTGGTCTCGAACTCCTGCTGGCGAAACAGCTGCAGTTCGGCAAGACGCGCGGTCAGTCCAAGGAATACGACCCCGCCGCCGGTGAGAAAGATCATCCGGCGTGAAGGGAAAAGATTCTTCCAGTCTCTGCTCATCGTCTGGCTATCCGGATGCTGGCAGGCAGGATCACGAAGCGTGCTAGAGGATACAGGGCGGCGGTCATGATGAAATCACCCGTAAGGGCAGCGCGCGCAAAACCGGGATGGCCGGCAATGCTGCCGGCGATGCCAAGGGCAAGAATTGCTGCAATCAACCCGCCAATCACAGCGATCGCTTCTGCTCCGACGACCGGGATCGGCGGCTGGCGATCCCAGGCCACGAGCGCGACGCCATAAGCGCAGAGCAGCGCAAGCGACCACGACCCGATCGGCGCTTCGCCCATATAGTCCATCGTCAGGCCCAGCATGATCAGGCAACCGGCGACCCAGACAGAAAGACCGAAAGCAGCAAGGCCCGCCGCCAGCCAGAGGCCGGCGATCGGCCACCAGAGATGGCCGAGGCCGGGGCTCATGCCGAACCCGGTGGTGAGGCCTGCGAGCACGACGAGGATCAGCACCCACAAACGCCAGGCTGTCGTCACTGGACGCCCCCCTGCCCGGCGGCCGTCGCGCCAGCTGGCCGCGCTGGGGGCGTGGCGGCCGCGGGCGCAGCACCCGAGGGCGCTGCTGTCGCCTGCGCCGGTGCGATCGGGGCGGCGCTGACGGTGCGCAGTGTTGAATCGGTGTTGCGCTGGACGCCGCCCAGGGGAGGGACAAGATCGGGGTCGGCGAAATCGGGCGGCGGAACGAGGCGGACGAAATCGATCGGACCGGCGTCAAGCGCGAGGTCGAGCACCCACTCCTCGCCAACCTTGCGTGCAGTGCCAACGCGCACGCCGAGCGGCATCTTGCCATCGTCGCCTGACGTCACCCAGACTTCACCAGGAACAATCTTGTCCGGCGTCTCCGGTTCGAGCAGGCGCGCGCCAACACCATTATCGCCAACCAGCAAGGCGCGGTCGCCCGATTGCGTGCCAAGGACCGGTATGCGGCTGGCGAAGTCGGTCAGCATCAGAATGCGCGAGGTGTATTCCCCGACACGCACGACGCGACCAACCAGCCCGTACTCGTTGATGGCGGCAAAGCCCTCGCGAACGCCGTTGGCTGCACCGGCATTGGCGATGCGCGAGGCGGCGAAAGGACCATTTTCCTCGGCGACCACGCGCGCTGTCACGGACTGGCCCTGCGTTTCGCCGACGAGGTCGAGCAGTTTCTCGTAGCGCTCCATGCGCAGCGCCATGGTCTCGGCCAGATCCTTCCAGCGATGAAGGTCGCGTACCTGGGCTTCGAGTTCTGCGATCCGCGCCTGGTCTTCCTCGTTGCGGCCGAAGCCAAAGGACCAGCCGGCCAGTCCGGAGGCGACGCCCGCCAGACTGGCCGTCGTGCCATCCATCGACTTGCGAGACGTTTCGATGCCGGAGCGGACGGCCGTGGATGTCTGGATGGCGAGGGCGCCGACCATGGCGAGGCCGAGGCCGACGACGACCGCCCGCGCGCCGGGGCGCGGCTGTCCGGATCGTCTGTTGCCATACCAGGCCATCCTGGCTCCTCGCGGATGCCGATGTTCCGCGTTCCGGTCCGGATGCCTAGACCTCCGGCGCCAGCACGCCCTTCATCTTGTCGAGATTCTCTAGCACTTTCCCGGAGCCAAGCACGACGCATTTCAGCGGGTCCTCGGCCACGGTGACCGGAAGACCGGTTCGCTCGCGCAACACAACATCGAGATTGCGCAGGAGGGCGCCGCCGCCCGTGAGGACGATGCCCTTGTCGACGATGTCGGCTGCGAGTTCCGGCGGCATGGCTTCGAGCGCAGTCTTCACGGACTCAACGATCTGCGTGACGGGTTCGGCAAGCGCCTTGGATACCATGGCCTCGGTGATCTCGATCTCCTTCGGCACACCGTTCATCAGGTCGCGGCCGCGAATGTCGAGCGACATGCCCTTGCCGTTGTCCGGGGCTTTGGCCGTTCCGATTTCCTTCTTGATGCGCTCGGCGGACGCCTCGCCAATGAGGAGGTTCTCCTCCCGGCGCAGGTAATTGACGATAGCGTCGTCCATCTTGTCGCCGCCCACGCGGACCGAACGCGAATAGACGAGGCCGCCCAGGGACAGCACAGCCACCTCGGTCGTACCGCCGCCGATATCAACCACCATCGAACCCGACGGCTCGTCGATCGGCAGGCCGGCGCCGATCGCAGCGGCCATCGGCTCGTAGATCAGGTGCACCTGGCGCGCGCCGGCCATCTGAGCCGACTGCTGAATGGCGCGGCGTTCAACGGGCGTGGCGCCGGCCGGAACGCAGATGATGATGACGGGCGCGATGAAGGAGCGGCGGACCTGCACCTTCTGGATGAAGCGCTTGATCATCTCCTCGGCGACTTCGAAGTCGGCGATGACGCCATCGCGCATCGGGCGAACGGCTTCCATGTAGATCGGCGTCTTGCCAAGCATCTGCTTGGCTTCCTTGCCGACCGCATGAACGACCTTGCGGCCATTCTGGTTCACATAGGCGACGACGGAGGGTTCATCGAGCTGGACGCCGTGCCCCTTGACGTAGACCAGCGTGTTCGCTGTCCCCAGGTCGATGGCCATGTCCGTCGACATGAGGCTGAACAGTTTGCCGAACATGGGCACGGGGCTCCGGGTCGCGCGACTCACTGCGCGCGGATTCTCATCGCTCCCCATAACCTGTCTCGCGTTTCGGAATCCCTAACGCAAGGGCGCACTGCCAATAATGATCCGTGCAGCCGGAACGCCGCGTTTCGCAAGGAAATCGGGCTTGTTTGGGGAGACTCTGCGCCTCCGAATCCGGGGTGTTCGCCACATCCACGCCGAAAGATCCGGCGCCGAAGGCGGCACGCTCCGTTCCCTGGGGCAGGTTCCGCTTCTTTCGCCCGCCCCCTTGTCAGGCGCGCAGGCAAGCCGCCAATGGGCCTGACCGATGAGTTTCCCTGAACGCCTCCCCTTCTCACCATGACCGAAACGACAGCCGAAGGCGCCCCGAGCGGGGCCCCGGACCATCAGACCGCCGGAAGGTTCGCCGCCTTCCGGCATCGCTCCTTCGTGCTCTATTTCCTCGCCCGCGTGTTCACGACATTTGGGGCCCAGATCCTGTCGGTTGCAGTGATCTGGCACATCTACGCGCTGACCAGGTCCGCGCTGTTCACCGGACTGGTCGGGCTCGTGCAGTTCCTGCCGCTTGCCCTTCTCGTCCTCGTCACAGGCATTGCGGCCGACCAGTTCGGGCGCAGGATGATCATGGGTCTATCGATCCTGCTGGCCGCTGCCTGCGCCGCGTCCATGGCGCTCCTGACCGGCGCCGGAATGATCACGGCCGTGCTGATGCTGAGCGTGCTTGTGGTGTTCGGGGTCGCGAGGGCTTTCCTGGGCCCGGCGTCTTCATCGCTGGTCGTGTCGCTCGTTCCGGCAGAGGACTTCGCCAACGCCGTGACCTGGAACTCGTCCGCCTGGCAGGCGGCGACGATTGTCGGGCCGGCTGCAGGCGGGCTTCTGCTGGGTCTTGGCGAGCCGGCGTTTGCAAGCTGGCTGGCGGGAAATGGCCAGGCTGAGCTGGGCGGGTTCCTGAACGGGCACGGGCCGGAAATCGCCTACACGACTGCCTTCGTCATGATGATGCTGGGCGCCCTTCTTGTCTTTGCGATCCCGAAACCGCCCAAGGCGCCGCCCAAGGAACGGCCGACGCTGTCCAACATGCTGGAAGGATTTCGCTTCATCTGGAAGCAGAAGATCATTCTCGGCGCGATCTCGCTGGACCTTTTCGCCGTCCTGATGGGTGGGGTGATCGCCCTTCTCCCGATCTATGCCGAGGAAATCCTGAAGCTCGGGCCCGAGGGCCTGGGCTGGCTGCGGGCGGCGCCGGGGATCGGGGCGATTGCGATGGCGGCTGTGCTGGCCGCCTTTCCGATCCGGGACCATGCCGGCCGGATCATGTTCGTGTGCGTCGCCCTGTTCGGCGCGTTCACCGTTGTGTTCGGACTGTCGACCGTTGCCTGGCTCTCGATCCTCGCGCTCATCCTGCTCGGCGCAGCCGACATGGTGAGCGTGGTGATCCGCGAGACGTTGCTGCAGCTGTGGACGCCGGACGAGGTGCGCGGACGGGTGAACGCGGTCAATTCGGTATTCGTCTCGGCCTCAAACGAATTGGGCGAGTTCCGCGCCGGGACGATGGCGCACGTTATCGGCGTGGGCGCGGCCGGCGCCATTCCCGCCGTTGTCATAGGCGGGGCCGGCGCCATTGTGGTGGCCGGCGCCTGGGCGTGGATGTTCCCGGGCCTGCGAAACGCCCGGCGGCTGGACGGCAAGGACGTCGAGCATCCGGAGTGAAGGAGATGGGATGGCCTACTGGCTTGTGAAGTCGGAACCGGACGTCTTTTCATGGGACGACCTCGTGAAGGCCGGAAAAAAGGGAACGCCGTGGACTGGCGTTCGCAATCACGGCGCCAAGCTGCACCTGATGGCGATGAAGCCGGGCGAGCGCGTGTTCTATTATCATTCGAACGACGACAAGGCCGTGGTCGGCATCGGCGAAGTCGTAAAGGCGGCTTACCCCGATCCGACCGCGGAAAGCGGTCCATGGGTTTCACCCGACATTCGTGCACTTGAGCCTCTGAAGACTCCCGTGACGCTGGCGGCCGCAAAATCCGATCCCGCACTGAAGGACATGGTGCTGGTGAACAACACACGGCTGTCCGTGCAGCCCGTGTCAGATGGCGAGTGGAAGCACATCTGCAAGCTCGGCGGCGTCAAAGCCTGATCTCCCTGTTGCACCCGATCGCCTGAATGAACACCGGGTCGTGGCTCACCACGATGAGCGCACCGTCATAGGCGATCAGCGCCTTTTCGATCACTTCGATTGAATCGATATCGAGGTGGTTGGTGGGTTCATCGAGCAGGAGCAGCTGCGGCGGCGCCGATGAGGCGAGGATGATCGACATCGACAGGCGCAGGCGTTCGCCGCCGGAGAGCGTGCTGACCACCTGATGCGCTTTCTTGTTGCGGAAGGCGAAGCGCGCGAGCGCGGCGTAGGCTGTATTGTCGTCCAGTTCGGGATTGGCCGTGCGCATGTTCTCGAGCAGCGTGCGATCGTCGTCGAGCGTATCGGCGTGCTGATCGAGCATGGCGATGCGGCCGTCGAGCCGGCGGATAGACCCTGAGGCGGGCGCACGCTCGCCCGTGATGAGTTTCAGGAGCGTCGATTTTCCGGCGCCATTGCCGCCCGCGATGTGGATGCGCTCCGGGCCCGTCACCTTGAAGGTGAGCGGACCGAACAGGACGCGGCCGCCGGCCTCCACCACGAGATTCTCGACTTCGAGGACACGCTTCTGCGCCGGCAGATTCACGCTGGGGGCCACGATGTTGAGCGGGATCAGGATCTCGAACTTCGCCTTGGCCTCCTCGAGCGCCTCGCTGGCGGCGGAGAGCTGGCGCTCGGCCAGCCGGTTTGCAACGCCAAGCGAGGCCTCGGCGCGATCCTGCTTGAAGTCGAGCAGCATCTTGCCCTGCCCGGCTGTCGCGCGGCCAGCCTTGCCGGCGGCATCCTTGCGCTGCTTCATCTCGCGCTGGGCCTGCGCCTGATCCTTGACGCGCTTGAGGTCCATCGCCGCCTTGTCGAGCGCATCGGCGGCTGCAGCGCGGCGCGCTTCGCGCGCGGCGGCGAAGGCCGACCAGCCGCCGCCGAAAATCGTGACGCCAACAGGGGTCAGCTCGATGATGCGGTCGACATGCTCGAGCAGGTCGCGGTCATGGCTGGCAACGAAGGCGGCCCCGCGCCAGTCGTCGATGAGCGCGAGTATGGCGGCGCGGCCGGGCGCGTCGAGATTGTTGGTCGGCTCGTCGAGAAGGAGGATGTCGGGCGCTTCGAGCCAGAGCCGGGCGATGGCGATGCGCGTCCGCTCGCCACCGCTGAAGCCGCGGAGGGTGCGGGCGAGGTCGCGTTCGGGCAAATCGACCTTCGCCAGAGTCTCGGCGATCCGGTGCTCCAGCGTCCAGTCGGCTTCGGCGATATCCTGATCGCTGCCTGCCCCGCACGAGAGGCGTTCAAGACGCGCGAGGCCATCGGCGACGCCGAGGGCCGCTGCGAGGGTGATCGTATCGTCGGGCCAGCGCTGGGCCAGTTCGCCGATGCGGCCGTGGACGGTGATGGCGCCGGAGGAAGGCTCGCCCTGCCCTGCAATCAGGCGCAGCAGCGTGGACTTGCCGGACCCGTTGCGGCCGACAAGGCCGACGCGTTCGGGGCCCAGCGTGACCGTGAGGTTTTCGAAGAGGACGCGATCGCCAGGTGTCTTCGCGGCGACGCGGTCGAGCGTGATGGAGGGAAACATGGCGGCACGGAAGCTGGAGTGGAAACGACGCGCGCGATCAGGCGGGTTTCGCGGGCTTCATGTGCGCGGCCTCCAGAGGTGGCGCGTTGTGATGCAGGCGAGGGTAGATGTCAATGTTTGGCATGATGGCGCGATCCTGCCGGCAAGGGCCAGCGGGGCAGCGGGCGGTGACTCGCGTCCCGCCTACGCTGCGGCGCCCGTGGCCTTCGCCCTGCGTACGTCCAGCTTGTTAAGTGCGTGGATGTAGGCGCGAGCGCTGGCGACGAGCGTGTCCGGATCGCTCGCCTTGCCGGTGGCGACGAGGCCCTGTTCGGTGAGGCGGACAGAGACCGTCGCCTGGGCATCGGTGCCTTCGGTGACGGCGCTGACCTGATAAAGCTCAAGAACCGCCGTGTGCGGGCAGAGCTGACGGATGCCGTTGAAGACAGCATCGACCGGGCCGTTGCCGGTTGCCGTCGTGGAGCGCGCTTCGCCTTCGACGGTGAGTTCGATCTCGGCGGTCTGCGGGCCATCGGTGCCGGCGACAACTTTCAGGCGCTGCAACCTGATGCGCTCCTGCGCGCCGGCCATCTGCTCGTCGACAAGTGCGATGATGTCTTCGTCGAAGACGTGCTTCTTCTTGTCGGCGAGATCCTTGAATCTCTTGAAGGCGTCGTTCAGGGCGGCGGGTTCGAGGACGTAGCCGAGCGCTTCCAGCTTGTCGCGGAAGGCGTTGCGGCCAGAAAGCTTGCCCATGATCAGCGAGGTGGAGGGCACGCCAACATCCTCGGGTTGCATGATCTCGTAGGTCTCGCGGTTCTTCAGCATGCCGTCCTGGTGGATGCCGCTTTCGTGCGCGAAGGCGTTCTTGCCGACGATGGCCTTGTTGTACTGCACCGGGAAGCCGGTGATGGAAGACACCATCTTGGAGGCGCGCGAGAGCTTCTGCGTGACGACTTCGGTGTAGAACGGCATCGAGTCGCCGCGCACCTTTAGCGCCATGACGCACTCTTCGAGTGCAGCGTTTCCGGCGCGCTCGCCCATGCCGTTGACGGCGCATTCGATCTGCCGCGCGCCGTTGATGACACCTGCCAGCGAGTTGGCGACGGCGAGGCCCAGATCGTTGTGACAGTGCGTCGACCAGATGACCTTGTCCGAGTTCGGAATGGTCTCGATCAGTCGGCGGATCAGCGCGCCGTATTCAGCAGGATGCGAATAGCCGACCGTGTCGGGCACGTTGATGACAGTGGCGCCGGATGAGATCGCGACGTCGATCGCCTTGCAGAGGAAGTCGAACTCGGTGCGGGTGGCGTCCTCGGCGGACCATTCGACGTCGCCGGCGTATTTGCGGCTGTGCGTGACGGAAGCGCCGATGGCTTCAAGCACGGCGTTGGGGCCCATCTTGAGCTTGTGCTTCATGTGCACGGGGCTGGTTGAGATGAAGGTGTGGATGCGCGGGCGTTTCGCTTTGCGCAGAGCTTCCCCTGCCCGGTCGATGTCGGTGAGCGTGGAGCGGGCGAGCGTGCAGATCGCCATGTCCTTCGCCAGCTCGGCGATCTGGGAGACGCACTGGAAGTCGCCTTCGGAGGAGGCGGCGAAACCGGCCTCGCAGATATCGACCTTCATCTCCTGCAGGAGTTCGGCGAGCTCCAGTTTCTCGCGGATGGTCATCGAGGCGCCGGGCGACTGTTCGCCATCGCGCATCGTGGTGTCGAAAATGAAGACGCGATCTTTTCCGGTGTTTGCGTTCGGTGTGGGAGTGGTCATCGCAGGCGTCCTGTCAGGGCTTCGTCGTGGGGGCTGGGTGGGTCACCCCTGGACGCGCGACCCGCGGAACTAGGCCCGGATCACCAACGCGCCCAGGGGCTGCTAAGCAGCCCCGGCCGGGAAAGGAGGATGAGCCCCTGATTGCGCATGATTGTTCTATGATCGCAGGCGCTGTTTGCGTCAAGTATTGGAATTCGAAAGCGGCGCACCCGCCAGGCCGAGGCAGATTATGCCCAGCAAGGCCTAGTCGGCGACCGGATCGGACCCCGACTGGGCCTCGGACGGCTTCTGCAGGGCCGGCTCGTCATTGACGGCGCGGCGGGCCGCAAGGGCTACGGAGATCCAGATCGCCACGACCGTGATCACGGCGCCGACGGCGAGCGCAAGACTTCCTCCCATCGCGGAGAGGACGGACTGGCCCAGCAGGGCGACAATCAGAATTTTCGGGATCGAGCCGACAATGACGCCGGCCGTATAGCGCCAGAAACTGGCCTGGCTGGCGCCGAAGGCCATGTTGACGACGACGGCCGGTGCGGTGGGAACCGAACGGACAATCAGGCTTGCCAGGAAGTCATTGCGCCCGATGAAGCGCGACAGGCGATTGATCGTGTTGCCGCCATAGCGCTCGACCAGCTTGGCGCCGCCAACCCGGCCGATCACGAAATGGATCCAGGCCGCCACGACCGTGCCGATCATGGCATAGGTGCAGCCGAGCCAGGGGCCGAAGGCGACAACGGCGGCGGCGAACAGCACGAATTGCGGCGCCGCAAGGAAGCTGGTGACGATGAACAGGAAGATCGTCATCGGCAGGCCCCAGGGGCCGTTGCGCAGGCCGACCAGCTGCTGGTCAAGATGGTCGCCGATGCCGGTGACGGCGCCGATGACGGCCACCACGATTACGCCGCCCAGGAGCGCGATCGACACCCAGATGGTGCGCCAGGCGCGGGCGTCCATATTGTTGACGAAGGCGCCTAGCTTGCTCATGCGCGGCCCGTTTGCGCCCTCGGGCAGGCGGCGTCAAGAATCAGTCACGGTTCCGGCGCCATACCCGCTGCCTGATCCGCCTGCGCCCCCTCGACAGGGGCACAGCTCCTGAGCAAGGTTCCCGCATGACAAGTTTGCGCTCCTTTTCGACAATTGCAGCTGCCGCGATGCTGGGTCTGGCCGGGTGCGGCACCCTGCCCGGCGCGACAGGCGGCGGCGGGACATGGGCCTATCCGACACTGGGCGGGGCGAGGCCGCTGGTGATCGGACACCGGGGCGCATCAGGCGCCCTGCCCGAGCACACGCTGGAGGCCTATCAGCGCGCGCTCAATGACGGCGCCGACTGTATCGAGCCGGATCTCGTGATGACGAAGGACGGCCAGCTCGCCGTACGGCACGACACATATCTCTCGACCACGACGAACATCGCATCGAAGCCGGAGTTTGCCAGCCGCAAGCGGCGCTCGACCGATCCCGAATACGAAGGCCGCATGGACTGGTGGGTCGCGGACTTCACCATGGCGGAGCTCAAGACGCTGCGCGCCGTGCAGTCCTTCCCCGGGCGTTCGAAGGCGTTCGATGGGCTCTACCAGATTCCGACGTTCGAGGAGGTGCTGAAGCTGGCAAAGTCGCGCGTCACGGTGGCAAGCCAGCCTGTGTGCGTCTATCCGGAGGCGAAGTCGCCCGCCTACCACGCTGCAATCCCCGGAATGCCGGACATGGGCGGGGCGATCCTTGCGGCCCTGGAGCGGCATGGCATGGCGGCGGCTGGATCGCCGGTCTTCATCCAGTCCTTCGAGCCGGACTTCGTAAAGGCGATGGATGCGCGCACCGACCTGCCGGTGGTGATGCTGGTCTCGGACAAGGCCGCACTCGACGCCGCGATGGCCAAGCCCGGCGCGCCTTTCTGGCAGGGACTCGGCCCCAATATCGGCATGCTGTTCGACGCGGCGGGAAAGTCGACCGGCGTCCTCGAGGCGATGCATGCGCGGAAGATCGCGGTTCATCCCTGGACATTCCGTGATGATGCGCCGCCTGTGAAAGGTGAACCGGTGGAAACGGCGATGCGGCGCGCGATGGCGCTGGGCGTCGACGGCTTCTTCACCGACTTCCCGATCACGGGGTATCTCGTGAGGAATGAGGCGCAGTACGCCGGGGAGTAGTCCGGTTGCACGCGCGATCGTGAGAGTGTGGCCAGCTCGGGTTGGCCTCCGCTACCCGAGAATGCGCCGGCTTATTTCGGGATGTCGCCCGAACAAAAATAAACGGGCCGCGGAGATCATCCGCGGCCCGCTGCATGCCTGATCAGACCGGCTCCTAGTGAGCGCCGCCCGCCATCGCGGCCAGCATCATCAGGGCGACGATGTTGGTGATCTTGATCATCGGGTTCACGGCGGGACCCGCCGTGTCCTTGTAGGGGTCGCCGACAGTGTCGCCGGTGACCGACGCCTTGTGCGCATCGGAGCCCTTCTTGTGGACGACGCCGTCCTTGTCGCGGAAACCGTCTTCAAACGACTTCTTGGCGTTGTCCCACGCACCGCCGCCCGAGGTCATCGAGATGGCGACAAACAGGCCGGTGACGATAACGCCCATCAGCATGGCGCCGACGGCCGAGAGCGCCTGGCTGATCGCCGCAGGCTGGTTGAGGCCGATGGCCGCGCCGATGCCCCAGATCACAAGGAACAGCACGATCGGCGACAGGACAGGCAGCAGCGAGGGCACGATCATTTCCTTGATCGCTGCCTTGGTCAGCATGTCGACGGCTTTGCCGTAGTCCGGCTTGGCCGAGTAATCCATGATGCCCTTGATCTCGCGGAACTGACGGCGGACCTCCTCGACCACCGACTGCGCGGCGCGTCCGACGGCCATCATCGACATGCCGCCAAAGAGGAATGGCAGGAGGCCGCCAAACAGCAGGCCGACGACGACGTAGGGGTTCGACAGCGAGAAGTCGGCCACCACGCCTTCGAGCAGCGAGCCCGCCGGAGCGTTGTTCGAGAAGAACTCGAGGTCGGTCGTGAACGCAGCAAACAGCACCAGCGCGCCGAGACCGGCCGAGCCGATCGCGTAGCCCTTGGTGACGGCCTTGGTCGTGTTGCCCACCGCATCGAGCGTGTCGGTGGTTTCGCGCACCGAGTCATCGAGGCCCGACATTTCGGCGATGCCGCCGGCGTTGTCGGTGACCGGGCCGAAGGCGTCGAGCGCCACGACCATGCCGGCGAGCGCCAGCATCGTGGTGACGGCGATGCCGATGCCGATGAGGCCGCCCAGCGTGTAGGTGAAGATGATGCCGCCGATGATGATCAGGGCGGGTACCGCGCACGCCTCGAGCGAGACAGCGAGGCCCTGGATCACGTTGGTGCCGTGGCCGGAGACCGAGGCCTGAGCGATCGACTTCACCGGACGATAGCCGACGCCGGTGTAGTATTCGGTGATCCAGACGATGAGACCGGTGACGACAAGGCCGGCGACGCCGCACGCGAACAGGTTCATCGCCGGAATGTCGAGCCCGTTCGACATCTGAACCGTCGTGGTCATCGGATCGCCGAGGGCGACATAGATGGCGCCATAAAGCGCTGGCACCGACAGGACGGCCGAGGCGATGAAGCCCTTGTAGAGCGCGCCCATCACATTGCGCGAGCCGGTGGAGAGGCGAACGAAATACGTGCCGATGATCGAGGTGACGATGCACACGCCCGCGATGACGAGGGGCAGCACCATCATGCCGGCCTGGGCGTCGCCCGAGAACGAGATCGAGGCGAGCACCATGGTGGCGACGATCGTCACGGCGTAGGTTTCAAAGAGGTCAGCAGCCATGCCGGCGCAGTCGCCGACATTGTCGCCCACGTTGTCGGCGATGGTGGCCGGATTGCGCGGATCGTCTTCGGGAATGCCGGCTTCAACCTTGCCCACCATGTCGCCGCCCACATCGGCGCCCTTGGTGAAGATGCCGCCGCCCAGACGGGCGAAGATAGAGATGAGCGAGGCGCCAAGACCGAGCGAGACCATCGCGTCGACGACGGTGCGGCTGCCTGGCTCAAGTCCGAGGCCGGTCGTCAGCAGTGCGTAGTAACCGCCAAGACCGATGATCGCGAGGCCGACCACGAGCATGCCGGTAACGGCGCCCGACTGGAAGGCAACCGAGAGACCTTGCGCGAGCCCCTTGGAGGAGGCTTCCGTCGTGCGGACGTTGGCCTGAACCGAGATCTTCATGCCGATGTATCCGGCCGCGCCCGAAAGCACTGCACCGATGAGGAAGCCGACCGGCGCCTGCCAGTTGCGGAAGAAGATCGCGATCAGCACGGTGACGACGACGCCGATCATGGCGATCGTGGTGTACTGACGGTTGAGATAGGCGTTGGCGCCTTCCTGGATCGCCTTGGCGATCTCCTGCATCCGGGCGCTGCCGGTGGGCAGGGCCATCAGCCGCTGGGTGGTGAATACGCCGTACGCGACAGCTATCGCGCCTGCGATGATGGGCAGCCAAAGCGAAAGATCGCTCATCAGTCGTCCTCTACGATGTTGAAATTGGACGACTTCCCACGCGATTCAGCAACGGAATCGCGGTTGGCCCGCCCGCAGGATGGCGCGGACCATGCCCAAATTGATCCGGACGCGCAAGTTTGTTGAAGTCGCACAGGTTTCGTAGCGGAAAGCTGCCGCTTTTCGGCCGTCCTGACGCGATTGAGGTTGGGGCGCGTTCGTGATGGATGGGGTCGATGCAGGCCGCGACCTCTTTTCTGGCGAATGCCCCTCCCCTTGCGCTCGCTGTCACCGGCGTTCTGCTTGGCTGTGTGATGGACGCCATGGTGAAGCAGCTGGGCTTTACCTACGGTGTCGTGCTGATCGCTACGGCCCGCTACGTTTTTGGATCGCTGTTTGCAGGGGCCGCCGTACTGGCCCTCAACGCTCGCCTGCCGGATCTGGCCGGCATGAAGCGGCATGCGCTTCGCGCGGTCGTCATCACAGCCTGCTCGCTCTTGTTCTTCAACTGCCTCACCATCCTGCCGATCGCGGAGGCGACCGTGCTGGTGTTCTGCGCGCCACTGATGATCTCGCCCTTGGCGCGCTGGATCCTCGGCGAGACGATGCGACCAGCGGCGACCGCCGCGCTCGTGGTCGGCTTCATCGGCGTGCTGGTGACCGTGCAGGGTGCGGAAAGCGCAGCCGACACCGCGCGCCGTGTCGAGGGCATCGCCTCGGGCATTGCGGCCGCAGCGCTCTATGCGCTGTCGATGGTGCTGCTGCGACAGCTCTCGCGGAAGGATGACGCGGTGGCAGTCGCTTTCCTCAGCAATCTCTTCCCGATGATCTATCTCCTGCCCGTCGCCATCGCGATGGGCGCAGCACCAATGGCGGCCGACCTGCCACTGTTTGCGCTGACCGGCGCGACCGGGTTCGCGATGTGGTTCATGCTGACCTCCGCCTATTCCCGATCGCAGGCGCAGAATGTGGCGGCGGCGGAGTACACTGCGCTGATCTGGAGCGCGCTGCTCGGCTATGTCTTCTTTGCCGAAGTGCCGCGCTGGCAGGTCTGGGCGGGCGCAGCCGTGGTTGTGGCGGCCGTGATGATGTCAGCGTGGGATGCGCGCCGGCGCAAGGCGCGCGGGGTTGCCGACTGACGGCTTGCCGGGCCCGGCGAACCCCTCCAGCATCCCACCTCAATGGACGCGGAGACACGCCATGAAACGGACGGTCAGACTTGCCACGCTCCTGGCCTCAGGGGCCGCAGCCGCCGGCACAGCGCAGGCGCAGGTGGCCTTAGGCGGCAGCATCGGCACCACGGGGGTCGCAGTTGAGGCCCAGTTCAAGGTCGCGCCGGGCCTGCATGTGCGCGGCGGATACAACTACTTTCAGTATGAAGCGGACGACACCTATGACGGCATCGCCTACGAAGGCGATCTCGACCTCAATACGCTGGGCGCGTTCGTCGACCTCCATCCCTTCGGCAATGGTTTCCTGCTGACCGGCGGCGCCTATTTCGGCGAGAAGACGCTGGACCTGCTGGCCACGCCGACCGGCACTGTGCAGATCGGCAATCAGAGCTTCACGCCGGCTCAGGTCGGCACGCTGAACATGGCCGCGGACCTCGAAGACACCGCGCCGTTCGCCGGCATCGGCTGGGATACCACGTTCGAGAACCGGGGCATTGCATTCAAATTCATCGCTGGCGCGATGTTCACCGGCTCGCCGCAGGTCAACCTCACCGCCTCGGGCGGAACGCTCTCGAATGACCCCAACTTCCAGACCCAGCTGGCCCAGGAAGAGCAAAACCTGCAGAACGACATCGACGCCTACGAGATCTATCCCGTCGTTCAGGCGGGACTGACGCTGTCGTTCTGAGATGCGCCAGGGGTAATGAGGAGCGCCCCGCAGTTTCCTGCGGGGCGCTCCCATGTCTGGCGTTATGCGACTACTGCGGCGCGGCCGCGCCGGGATTTTCGCGGAGGTAGCGTTCCTTCGCCTTGGCGATCTCGGCCGTCGAGCAGTCGCCCTGGTAGGTGGCGTCGGCCTTCATCGAGAAGCCCGCGGGGATGAAGCCGACCGTGGCGGAACCCTTGGCATTGATCTTCATCGTGGTGTCGGTGTGCAGGATCGAGGCGTCGGCCTCACCCTTGGTCTTGCCGGTGCACTTGAGCTTGAAGAGGTAGCCGCCCTGGATCGAGCGGACATTGTCGACACCGCAGCCTTCCTCGAGGTCGCGGGCCAGCTTCGAAAGCGTGATCCGGGCCTCTTCGGGAATGAGGCACTCGATGTTCTCTTCCTTGATCGGGATGGCGAGGATGTTGGTTTCCTGCTTCCACAGCCAGCGGCCTGGCTTCACAGAGACGGAACCATCCTTAACGGTGTCGGCGGCGGCTGTGCAGATCGCCAGCGCGGCGACACCCGCCATGACCAGAAGCTTCTTCATCTCACGTCTCCTAACGCCCGCGGCGAAACCAGCGCCGTCCAGATGCACATTAGCGCGTTCCCACATGAACGCGGCCCGAATGAGGCGGCCTACTTTCGGTCATGATCCGGCCCAATCGCGGCGCCGGATGGGCATCAGGGCCATCAGCAGCGCACCTGCCAGATAACCACCGGCATGCGCCTCCCAGGCGATGAAGGCGCCCATGAGCGAGGGGCCGGCCACCACCAGAAGGGCATTCGCCAGCGCAAACGCGAGCGTGATGCCAAGAAAATGGCGAGACCACAACGCATGCTTGCCCCCGTTGTGGTCGAGCAGGAAAACCGCAGCGAACAGGCCGGACGTGCCACCCGAGGCGCCGATCGCATAGGGCGAGGCGACATCCGTCATCGCGAGATAGAGGGCCGAGCCGCCGATCACCGCGCCCACAAACAGCAGCATGAAGAGCGCCGCGCCGCGTATGCCTTCGCCGAGCGCGCGCGCAACCGGCGCGCCGAGCGCGAGCAGCATCATCGAATTGACGATAACGTGGAACCAGTCGGCGTGGAGCAGCGCGCTGGAGGCCAGCGTCAGCAAGCCGGAGAGCGCATCGGGATAGACCTTGGGCGAACCCGCCGGCGCCCAGAAGCGCTCCGGTGCGAGCGCGAAATCATAGGCAATGGCCATGCGCTCGCTGAAGGAGGCGAACTCGTACGCCGCATGCAGGCCGAGCAGCGCGAGCGTCATCAGGATGACGACAAGCGGCGCGTTGATGATCGGCGGCTGCTTTTCGCGCTGGGCTGGTTCTGCGGCGGTGTCGTCAGGCATTGGAGGAAGATGGCGTCTCGCGTGCGCGGCGGCAAGCACGCGCCATCACAGGGCCTTGCCCATCCTGACGCCGGGGACATCGACACCGTCCTTCGAGGCGGCGACGATGCGCTCGATGTCTGTGTAGCCGCAGGCGCGGTAGAGCGGCTCGCCTGACACGGTGGCCATCAGTTCGACAGACCTGAAGCCGGCCGCGCGCGCGGCGCTCTCGCATAGATCGAGGATGAGGCGGCCGACGCCGCGGCGGGCGAAATCCGGATGTGTGTACATGGCGCGCACGCGGGCGGCGTCCTTCGCGATGTCGAGCAGGGCGGCGTTGCGCTGTGCGGTGGAGTGGTCGCCGCCATAGAGCGTCGCGCGTCTCGACCAGCCGCCGCACCCAGCAAGCCGACTGCCCTCTTCCACCAGGAAATAGGTCCGGTCCGCGATCAGCTGAGTGTCGAGCCCCATGATCGATCTGGAAAGTTCGATCTGCGCGGGGTCGAGATACGCCTTCAGGTGCTCCGCGATCGCGACATCCATCAGGGTGCGAATGGCCGGCAGGTCAGCTTCGGTGGCCAGGCGGTGGGTGAACAACGCGGAACTCCGCTCATAAAGACAATCCGTGCTGCTCTTGATAGCATCAGACAAGCGAATGAGGCAGTCTGGTCATTTGCAGGGAGGGGGCCATGAAGCCTCGCGCGATCCTCGGCGGGCTTGTGCTGCTTGCGGCGCTGTGCGCCTCGCCCGCGTCCGCCCAGCGCGCCTCAGAGGACGACGCTGCCTTTGAGCGTGCGCTGGACATCGTGGGCGACGATCCGGCCGGCGCGCGGAAGCTGATTGAGCCACTGGCGGACAAGGGCGATGGCGAGGCGCTGAATTTTCTGGCGACCCTGATCGAGTACGGCGGACCCGACTGGGAGCCGAATGGAGAACGCGCACGCGAACTGCGCGAAGCAGCCTTCCGGGCGGGATCAAAGACTGCCGCGATGAATATCGCAATCGATCTGATGATGGATCAGGATGCAGACCACTCGCGAGCGATCGACCTCCTTAGGTTCGCCGACACGGAAGAGAAGCTGAGGGCTGTGACCGCCCATCCCTGGGGTCGCGCCTACATGTTTGGCTGGGGCGTGCCGCAGGACATGAAAAGGGGCGTGGCCTATCTGGAAGCCTTCGTGGCGCAGTCTCATGACGACGGCATGATGCAATCAGACGCCAACTACCTGATCGGACGCGCGTATCAGAATGGATGGGAGGTGCCGGTCGACGAAGGGCGGGCATTTGACCACATGCGCAAGGCGGCGGATGGAGGCGATCGTCGCGCGCAATGGCATGCAGCGATGATGATCATCCAGGGCAAGGGCGCAGAGGTCAACGAGGAAGAGGCCTACGCACTCGTCAAGAAGTCGTCAGAAGCCGGCTATACGGATGGAATGATCTCGCGCGCTGTCATGCTGGCGACCGGACAGGGCGTTAAGGAAGACGATGAAGCTGCACGCGACTGGTATTTCAGGGCAGCTCAGGAACACTCCGCGCACGCCTTGCGCGGCTTGGGCATGATGCTGGTGATAGGCGAGGGAGGCGAAGCGTATCCGGCACTGGGCTTCGCTCTACTCCAGCTCGCTGCCGAGGCCGGCGAGGAGAACGCAACAACCCTCCTTGAACGGTTCAAACAAGATATGCCTCCGCAAGAGGACATCGCGGACGCCCGGCAGGCGTGGGTTGCCGATATGGGGACGCCCGATCCTGTCGAATGAGGTCGCACCCAAGTTTGCACTTCGCAGGTTTGCGCAGGCATGCGGAAATGCTGGTGACCGTCGGTGCAGGATATTGAGCAGGAGTGAGGCAACTGGCGCTGGCAGCCGGCGCAGATTGGCTCTCGGGGTGCTCGCCCCCAGCTCCGGCCACAGGTCAAGCGGCGCCGGCCAGCGAGAAACCGCCGGGTGTCGGGACACTCGCCGCCGTGCCAACGCCGCCGGCCAGCCTCGCCGAAGCGATGCCGGGGTGCACATGGGGCGAGCTGCGGGGCGCGGGTGTTTCGATGTGGCGCTTCACCTGTTTCTACGACAACAAGCCTTATGAGGCCGACGCGGCGCTGCCGGGGATCGTTGAAGTGTTGACGGGCCCTGAGACAAAGGCCGTTCAGCGATTCCCGGTCATGCAGCTGTTCGAGATTTCCGCAGGCGCCGACATGGCCTCGATCCTGCCGACGGTTCGAGCGGCATCACCTGCGCCGGGCAACGTGGAATGCGCATTTGCGCCGTCTGAAACGAGCTCGGGCCAGTTTGAATTGCAAGCGACGGGCGCGCTGGCCGAGCGGTATCGGCTGGTCCTCAACGGCACGGCGGACGAACGAACGCTGCCGTGCGGGATGCTGGGACCGTCCGAGGGCGGGCAGAGGCTGTTCTTCCCCCTGCCCGGGTCGGCGACGAAAATCGCGGTGGTGTTCATGCCGTCCGACCTTGCGGTGTTCGATCCGGACACGATCAGGGCGGCGGAGTAGAGAACGGCCGGTTGCCGATTTGGTCAGAACAACTCAGCGTTCCTTGTTCCGCCGGTACCACCGAACGAGAAGATAGCTCGACTGAATCGCCATGAACCCGACGGGCAGCAGGATCGCAATTGCCAGGACATCGACGTGTTGGTCCATCAATCTCGCGAACGATTCAATCGTCGCAGCCGCTATCACCCCAAAGCAACCCATCCTCACCACACGCGCGGCTCGTGGATGGTTCACAAACCATCGAAGACGACGCATGTTGATTGTCAAAATGATCATGAGCGCTGGCAATGCCGCGGCAGCCAGTATCGCCGACAGGATCATCGGCGAAAGATCGCCTCCTGGATTCCAAGCGCGCTGAGAGGTGATGGTGACCACAAGGATCGTGAACAGAGCGATCAAAAGCCTATTCACGCCCCTCGCCCCTGACCGCTCAAGCCTAGTTCCGCTTCCTGTCCACCAGCCGGTTCGACTTCGACCATTGCATCATGGCGCGGAGCTTCTCGCCGACTTCCTCGATCGGGTGGTTGCTCATCTTGTTGCGCATCGCCTGGAAGC
>VFQT010001715.1_pt1 | contig 25179 bp, 21 predicted proteins | sample 3512381 | NCBI WGS metagenome assembly VFQT01 (sample SAMN10412376, study PRJNA504923) | tailings metagenome | isolation source: Relicate 2 Philex TSF3 active mining site | place: Philippines: Tuba, Benguet | collected 2017-08-29
GCCCTTCGACCATCACCTGCATGCCGAGGTAGGTCATGTCCCAGCGGCTGTCCTGAATGATGTCGTCGAGCAGCATCCGCAGATGGGCGTTCACCTGGTAGCCACCGCCCAACTTCTCGTCGAGATAGCGCGCAAACACTTCGACGTGGCGCGCCTCGTCGACGACCTGTGTGCTCGCGTACAGCTTCGCGTCGTACCACGGGACGGTCTCGGTGATTTTCGCCGTACAAAGCAACGCACCCTGCTCGCCATGAAGGAACTGCGACAGGCTCCAGCGTCGTCCTTCGATGCCGAATTCGATCCACTCCTTGTCGCCCCACTTCGCGAGAGGCGTATTGGCATACTGCGCAGGGTCGATGCCGGCGCCGATTGCCGCCTGATCAGCCGCAATGGTCGCCTCGACGTCGACCTGCGTCTCCCACGGCAGGTCGGTCGTACCGTTCCACTGCCCCACCTTCGCCTTTTCGTAAAGACGACGCAGGTTCGGCCGAGCGAGTGAATAGTCCCATGTGAAAAGAGCATCGGAGTCGTCGCGGACCGCGTGCAGCACCTCGTCGACGTCGGTGTTCGTGACGCTGAGGATCGCTTCGATGTCGTCGAGGCCTTCGCGACCGATGATGTCCTGATTGTCTTTTTCGGTGATCGACACGGTTGTCCCTTTCGCTGGTTGGTGAAGTTTCAGTCGTTGACGTGTGCGGATGGATGGGTGAGAAAGTTGAACGATTCGAGAAAATGGCGCACGCTTGCGTAGTCGGTGAAGTCGACTTGACCGCTCGGCGCGAGGAAGTACGAGATGACGAGGCGCGCCAGCACCTCGACGATTTGTGTGGCTGCGTCATGGGCGATGTAGCGCTCGGCGAGGGGCGTGAGGACCTGCGTCGCCATCAACACGACTCGTGGCACCCCGTCGACCGTCAACTGGCCAAGCACCTCGCCGCGTTCGGCGGCCAGCAACATCGCAAGTTGGTCGTCGTCGGCCAGTTCACGACTCGCAACGACGATGCATCTGGCGAGCAGATCGCCGAGGTCGGTCGCCCCCTCGGCCTCGCCACGCAACTTTTCGAAGAACACTTCAAGCTCGCGCACGCGCATCGCCTCGAACAGCACTTCACGGCCACCGGGGAACAGGCGATAGATCGTCGCCCGGGACACACCCGAGCGGGAAACGATGTCATCGATGGTGACCTTCGCCAAGCCGAGGTCATCGATGCAGGCGCGCGTCGCATCGAGCACGCGCACTTCGTCGCGGGCCAACTCGCGGATGCCCCCCTGCCCCATGGATGAGACGTTACGCACGGCTTTGTCTCACGGTCAAGACATCTGTCACACTTTGAAGGCACTTTTTCGCATCCACGACCAGAAAGAGACACCCGCCCATGCGCCAGACCAAGCCCCTCGTTGCCCTCGCCCTGACGGCAGGCCTTTTCCTCGTTGCGTGTGGCGACGACGGCGATTCATCCACGGCCGACACGACGGCGACAGCCGAAGAGACGGCCGCGGACGACGCCACCGCGACTGCCGACACCACCGCCGACACCACTGCGGACGAAGCAACTACGGGTGGCACCGGCAACGAATGCACCGCCGGCAAAACCCTTGACGAGGGCAAGTTGACCATCGGCACGGGCAACCCCGCCTACTCGCCGTGGGTCGAGAACGACGCGCCCGAGACCGGCGAAGGATTCGAGGCCGCAGTTGCCTACGCAGTCGCCGAAGAGCTCGGATTCTCGAAGGACGCCGTCGCGTGGGTTCGTACGTCGTTCGACGAGGCCATCCAGCCAGGCGCTAAGAATTTCGACTTCAACTTGCAGCAGTACTCGATCACCGACGAGCGCAAGAAGACGGTGTCGTTCAGCGATCCGTACTACACGAGCAATCAGGCCATCGTCGGCTTCGCCGACTCGGCGGCCGCAAATGCGACGTCGATCGCCGATCTGAAGGACCTGAAGTTCGGCGCGCAAGCCGGCACGACCAGCCTCGACTTCATCACCGAGGTCATTGCTCCGTCGTCCGAACCGTTCGCCTATGACGACAACGCCGGTGCCAAGGCGGCGCTCGAGGCCAAGCAGGTCGACGCCATCGTCCTCGACCTTCCCACCGCCTTCTACGTCAGTGCAGTCGAGATCGAGGGCACAAAGGTGATCGGCCAGTTCCCGGCGAATGCCGGTTCGGGCGCCGACGAATTCGGTCTGGTATTCGACCTCGACAACCCGCTTGTTGAGTGCGTGAACACCGCGCTTGCAGCCTTGAAGGATGGCGGCGAACTCGCCGCCATCGAAAAGCAGTGGCTGTCCGACAAGACTGGTGCACCGGTCATCGCGACCGAATAACCGATTCGCCGCAAAATGAACTCCGACTCTTCGAACGGCCCGTCGCGCGCATCCGCGCGGCGGGCCTTCGAAGAGCGACGGCGACGGCGCTCGATTGCCATCGCAACCACAAGCACGGTCGCGTTCGTAGCCCTTGTTGTTGTTCTCGTCCCCCGCATGCCGCGCTGGGACCGCGTCAAGCAGTCGTTCTTCAGCGGCGAACAGTTCGCCGATTCATTTCCCCGACTGCTTGACGCATTCGTCCTCGACCTGAAGATCTTTGCCTGGTCGGTGCCGATCATCCTTGGGTTCGGCATGCTGGTCGCGCTGGCACGTGTCAGCCGCAACCCTGCACTCTTCCCCATCCGCGCCCTGTGCGTGATCTACGTCGACCTGATGCGCGGCGTGCCGGTCTTGTTGTGGATCTACCTCATTGGCTTCGGCGTGCCGGGTCTCGGCCTCGAGCGACCTTGGAACAGCCCGCTCTTGTGGGGAACCGTCGCGCTGTGCCTCACCTATTCCAGTTACGTCTCCGAGGTGTTCCGCTCGGGCATCGAGGGAGTGCACGAAAGCCAGCGGGCCGCGGCGCGATCCCTCGGTCTCACACACGGACAGACGTTGCGGCTCGTCGTGATACCCCAGGCCGTACGGCGCGTCATTCCGCCGCTCATGAACGACCTCGTCAGTCTGCAAAAAGACGTCGCATTGGTATCGCTGATCGGGCCGATCGAAATCCTGCGCCAGGCGGGTATCGACAAGTCGAAGTTCGCCAACTTCACCCCGTACGTTGTCGCCGCGGTCATCTTCCTCTGCATCACGGTTCCGCTCACGCGCACGGCCGACTGGTTACTGGCCCGCGAACGCCGGCGCACCGGCGCCACTCGGGTGGCCGCATGAACGCACATCTCTCGATCCGCGACGTACACAAATCCTTCGGTGTGAACGAGGTACTGCGCGGAGTTTCTCTCGACGTTCCCCGTGGCAATGTCGTCGCGTTCATCGGGGCATCCGGGTCGGGCAAGAGCACTCTTCTGAGGTGCATCAACCTGCTGGAACCGATCGACGATGGTGAGATCATTCTCGACGGAACCGACATCTCGGCGCCGGGCTTCGACGCGAACGTTGCCCGTCGCGAGGTCGGATTGGTGTTCCAGAGTTACAACTTGTTCCCGCACATGAACGTGTTGCGCAACATCACCCTTGCGCTCACCCACGCGGCGGGCGCCGAAAAAAGTGCCGCCGAATCGACCGCGATGGACCTGTTGACGCGGTTCGGCCTCGCCGACAAGGCCCGCGCCTACCCCGAGCAACTCTCCGGCGGCCAGCAGCAACGTGTCGCCATCATTCGCGCGGTGGCACTGAAACCGAGCGTGTTGCTGCTCGACGAAGTGACAGCCGCCCTCGACCCACAGTTGGTCGGCGAGGTGCTCGACCTCATCGCCGAACTACGAACCTCCGGCATCACGTTGCTGATGGCGACACACGAAATGTCGTTCGCGCGCAGCATCGCCGACACGGTGTGCTTTCTGCACGAAGGAACCATCCACGAATCGGGCACACCCGAACAGGTGCTCGATGCACCACGCGAAGAGCGAACCCGCACGTTTCTCGCACGAACGAACCGACACTGACTACGCCGTCGGCAACACGTAATCGGCGAAGCGGTCGCGGAGGGTCTTCTTCGAGAATTTTCCGACGCTCGTTTTCGGAACTTCGTCGATGAACACGACATCGTCGGGCAGCTGCCACTTGGCGAGACGCGGAACCAGGAAGTCGATTACTTCTTCTTTCGAGATTGTTTCGCCATCCTTGGGCACGATGCACGCGAGCGGACGCTCGGCCCACTTCGGGTGCGGCACACCGATGACGGCCGCCTCCTTGATCTTCGGATGAGCCATCAGCTCGTTCTCGACGTCGACAGATGAAATCCACTCCCCGCCGCTCTTGATGAGGTCCTTCGTGCGGTCGACCAACCGCACGCGACCCTGTGCATCCATCGTTGCGACGTCACCCGTGCGCAGCCACCCGTCGGCGGTGAAGCTCTCCCCCGCGCGCTCGTCGTTGTAATACGTCGCGGCGATCCATGGCCCCCGACACTGCAGTTCGCCGCTTGATTCGCCGTCCCATGGCACCGGGTTCGTTGTGTCGGGCTCGACGACGCGGCATTCGACGCCGAAGTTGATGCGTCCGACCGTCGTACGCAACTCCGCCTGCTCTTCGTGTGACAGCAGTTGGTCGGCGGCCGTCAACGTGCAGGTCGAGGCGATCGGGCTCGTCTCGGTCATTCCCCACGCCTGCAGAATCGGCAGACCTGTTTGCTCGCGGTAGGCCTCGCTGAGCGCCTTTGGCACGGCGGACCCACCGCAGGGAATGGCCCGCAGCGATGACGTGTCACGACCTTTCAATTCGGGCAACACACCCATCCAAATGGTGGGCACACCGGCGGCAACCGTGACCTTCTCGTCGACGATCAGGTTCGCAATTGCCTTGCCCGAAAGATCGGGCCCCGGCATGACGAGGCTCGCACCCGAAGCAACCGCCGCGTGCGCAAGGCCCCACGCATTTGCATGGAACATCGGCACCACCGGAAGGATGACGTCGCTCTCCCGCGCGCCGAGGCTGTCGACCGTCATCGCACCCATCGTGTGCAGGTAGGTGCTTCGATGGCTGTAGACGACACCCTTCGGGTTGCCCGTCGTGCCGCTGGTGTAACACATGCTCGCCGCAAGGTTTTCGTCGCCGACCACGAACTCGACCGGCTTCGCCTTGGCAAGGAGCTCCTCGTAGTCGTGCACCTGAACGCCGGGCAACACGGGCATCTCCCCCGGAGCATCGTCCATCACGACGAGATGCTTCACGCAGCCGAACGTCGGAAACAACGGCAACAACAGGCCGAGCAGCGACTTGTCGGCGAAGATCACCTCGTCATGCGCATGATTGACGATGTACGTCACCTGTTCGGGGAACAAGCGGATGTTGAGCGTGTGCAGCACGCGGCCGGTACATGGCGCCGCAAAGTACAGCTCGAGATGGCGTTGCGTGTTCCATGCAAATGTCGCCACCCGTCCGTCGGCCGAGATGCCGAGTTCGTCGAGCACCCCACCGAGCCTGCGGGTGCGCTCGGCCCACTCGCCGTAGGTCACGGACTCCTTTCCACGGGGCGTGGCGGTGATGATCGTCTTGTCACGGTGGTACTTCTCCGCCCGGTCGAAGAGGTGAACGATCGTCAACGGTGTGTCCTGCATGAGTCCGAGCATGAGAGAAGAGTAGCCAGCCCCGATCGTCGACTTGGATGGCGCCCATTCGGGTTCGGTCGGTTAGTTTTCGCCCGTGCGCAAAGCGGTTCTCGCGATCACATCGCTTCTTTTCATCGCGGGAACGATCGGCTCGAACATCGGCCCCGCACTCGTCGACGAACACCCGGTTCCGATGCTCGTCCTGTCGTCGCGAAACAGGAATCTTTTCGGTTCCGTGCCATTCACGTCCCCGGTTCCCTGGTTCGTCATCGGCTTCCTGCGAGTCCTCGCCGCAGGTGTCGCCCTCTTCTTCGTCGGACGCTGGTACGGCGAACGCACGGTGCGGTGGGTCGAAGAGACCGTCGGCGAAACCCCCGCGATCTACCGCTGGGTCGAACGCGCCGTCGACAAGGCCGGCGGCCTTGCCGTCGTCCTGATGCCCGGAAGCAACGTCGTCTGCGTTCTGCTCGGCCACCGCAAGATGTCGTTCGCAAAGTACCTGCCCTGCCTCGTCGTGGGCATTGTCATCAAACTGATCGTGCTGCGTATCGGCGGCGACATCTTCGAAGACCAGGTGCGCTGGTTCCTGAAGTCCATAGAGCGCTACCAATGGTGGGTCGTCATCGCGCTCTTCGGAGTATCGGCGATTCAGGCACGCAAGCGTCGCCCGCTCGATCCGCCCGCCAACGACGAGGCACCCGAGACCCGCTAGTCGGTCAGAGAATGGCGTCGAGGCCGAGCGTCAAGCCCGGCGTCTGCGAAATCTTCTTGCACGCCAACACGACACCGGGCATGAAGCTCGCCCTGTCGAAACTGTCATGGCGGATCGTCAGCGTTTGTGCGGCTCCGCCCAGAATCACTTCTTGGTGCGCAGTCATGCCGACCATTCGCACCGAATGGATACGTATCCCGGCGGGGCCCTCGCCACCGCGCGCACCCGGGTACACCTCGTGCGTTGTGGGGTCGGGCGCCCACTCGCCGCTCGACGCCGCCATGCGCTGTGCGGTGGCGACTGCCGTGCCGCTGGGGGCATCGGCCTTGGCGTTGTGGTGCAGCTCGATGATCTCAGCGGTGTCGAAATACGGGGCCGCCTGCTCGGCAAACTTCATCATCAACACAGCGCCAATCGCGAAGTTGGCGGCGATCAGACAATTGCTGTTCGTGAACACCTTCCGGAAGTCATCGACGTCGTCGTCGCTGAATCCGGTGGTACCAACGACGGCATGCATCCCGTGCAGTGCCAGCCAGGGCAACGTCGTACGCGCAGCGGCTGCAACCGTGAAGTCGACGACAACGTCGCACTTTGCATCAGCGAGAGCCTTCAGGTCGCCGGCGACGGTGACGCCGTGGATCGGTTCACCGACATGAATGGGGTCGACCGCTGCGACCAGCTCGAGCTGCGGATCGGCCGCAACCGCACCGCACACCGTGGCGCCCATGCGCCCACCCGCTCCGACGACACCCACGCGAATTGTTCCGGAAGACACCACGACCCCGACCGTAGTCGGTCGGGGTCGCAGGCTCGTTTTCGGTTGTGTGCGGGTGTCAGCGGTGGCGACGGCGTCCCGAGTCACGGCCGGGGCCGAGGTCGCCGAGTTGCTCGGAGAGTTCGTTTTCGAACTCGTCCTCGAAGCTGACCGACACTGCGTCGTCGCTGCCGCCGTCGTCGGACTTCGGCGCACGACGCTCGCCACGATCCTCACGGGGGCCACGATCACCGCGTCCACCACGTCCACCGCGGTCGCCACGTCCACCGCGGTCTTCGCGCGGACCGCGTTCACCACGGCTGCCACCGTCGTCGACGGGCAGGTTCTCGTAGCCCTCACCCACCGGGGTGAGGCTGATCTTGCCCTTGTCGTCGATGTCATCGACACGAACGTCGATCTCGTCACCCAACTGCAATACGTCTTCAACGTTGTTGATGCGCTTGCCCTTGCCCAGCTTCGAGATGTGGACGAGGCCGTCGCGACCGGGGAGGATGTTCACGAACGCGCCGAACTTCGTGATCGACACGACGCGACCCTTGTACGTGGCGCCAAGGTCGGCCGTCGGTGGCTGGACGATGTTCATGATGCGCTCGCGCGCGTCGTTCACCTTCAGCGAGTCGGGCGAACCGATTGTCACGATGCCCACCGCTCCGTCGTCACTGATCGCGATGTCGGCACCGGTCTCTTGCTGGATGGTGTTGATGACCTTGCCCTTCGGTCCGATGACCTCGCCAACCTTGTCGAGCGGAATCGTGAACGACACGATCTTCGGCGCGGTCTCTGCGACGTCGGCACGCGGCGCCCCGATCGCGCGGTTCATCACCTCGAGAATCGCAAGGCGCGCTTCCTTTGCCTGGTCGAGCGCGGCGGCGAGCACGTCGGCGGGAATGCCGTCGATCTTGGTGTCGAGCTGCAGGGCGGTGACCGCATCGGCGGTTCCGGCGACCTTGAAGTCCATGTCGCCGAACGCGTCTTCGGCACCGAGGATGTCGGTGAGGGTCGTGTACTTTCCTTCGGCGTACACGAGACCCATCGCGATACCGGCGACGGGCGCCTTGATCGGCACACCCGCGTCCATCAGCGACAGGCTCGACGAGCAGACCGAACCCATGGATGTCGAACCATTCGACGACAGCACTTCGCTGACGAGGCGAATCGTGTAAGCGAAATCTTCCTGGCTCGGCACCACAGGCAACAGAGCACGCTCGGCCAACGCACCGTGGCCGATTTCGCGGCGCTTCGGCGAACCGACGCGGCCGGTTTCACCGTTGGCCCACGGAGCCATGTTGTAGTGGTGGATGAAACGCTTTTCCGTGTCGGGGGTGAGCGTGTCGAGCATCTGGTTCATGCGCGGCATGGCGAGCGTGCACACGTTCATGACCTGAGTTTCGCCACGCTGGAACAGGCCGGTGCCGTGTGCGGTCGGGAGAATGCCGACTTCCGACGACAGCGCGCGCAGGTCGCGCGGGCCGCGACCGTCGATACGCATTCCCTCTTCGACGATGCGCTTGCGCACCAACTTCTTCGTGAGGCTGCGGACGGCTTCCTTGACACCCTTTTCCTGACCGGCAAAACGACCGGGAGCATCGGACGAACCGCACAGTTCCGCGACGGTTTCGGCGGTGGCCTTGTCGATTGCCTCGTTGCGAGCGCTCTTCAACGAGATGCTGACGGCGGGTGCCAACTTGGCGGTTGCCGATGCTTCGACGGCCGCAAACACTTCCGGCGTGTAGTCGAGAACCGGGGTGTACGACAGGGGCTCGATCGGACCCTTGGTCGCGATCACGCTGGCGACGAGTTGACGCTGCAGCGCGATCGATTCCTTGATCCACTTCTTCGAAGCCTCGAGTCCGCCGGCGAGAACGCTTTCGTTCACCTTTGGTGCGCCGGCTTCGTAGAAGGTGAAGCTCTTCTCGGTTCCGCCTGCTTCGACCATCATGATGGCGACGTCGCCGTCTTCGAGTTCACGGCCCGCAACGACGAGTTCGAAGGTCGATGCTTCGCTCTCCTCGAAGGTGGGATGGGGAATCCACTCGCCGTCGGTCGAGAACGCCACACGGACCGCACCGATCGGACCTTCGAAGGGGATGCCGCTGATCATGAGGGAAGCCGAAGCCGCGTTGATCGACAACACGTCGTGCGGGTTCGTCTGGTCGGCGCCGATGACGGTGAGAACGATCTGTGTCTCGTTGCGGTAGCCGTCGGGAAAGGCGGGACGCAGCGGGCGGTCGGTGAGACGGCACGTGAGAATTGCCATCTCGGTCGGACGACCTTCGCGACGGAAGAATGCACCGGGGATCTTGCCCGCCGCATATGCACGCTCTTCGACGTCGACCGTCAACGGGAAGAAATCGATCCCGTCACGCACGCCCTTGGCGGCGTTCGCTGTGGCGAGAACCGTCGTACGGCCCAGGCTTGCAACGACCGCACCCTGTGATTGCTGTGCAAGTTTCCCCGTCTCGAAAGCGAGGATCTTGTCGGTGCCGGAAACGGCACCAGAGACGCGAATGGCGTCAGCCATCTGTCTGCTCCTTGTTTATGGCTGCGCCTCCTCGGCGCAGCGGTGTGTGTATTGCTGCGCCTCCTCGGCGCAGCGGTGTGATGTGCCCCACAATCGTTGCGGGGCTTTTTTGTGCACCGGAGCTGGTGTCGGTTCCCAGTCGGCAATCTCGCGGGTTGACGCATGTCCGCGGGTTCGGCGACTGACAACCGACGCATACGTGCTTCGGTGCAATTCAATTGTGGCGTGGGCACCCACCTTCTTGGTGGGATACCCACGCCGGAGGATCAGCGGCGCAGACCCAGCTTGGCGATGAGATCGCGGTAACGCTGGACGTCACGGTCGCGCACGTAGTCGAGCATGCGGCGGCGGCGACCAACCAACATCAAAAGGCCACGACGCGAGTGGTGGTCTTTCGGGTGGGTCTTCAGGTGCTCGGTCAGTTCGTTGATGCGGTCGGTGAGGAGCGCAATCTGAACGTCGGGGGAACCTGTGTCGGTGCCGTGCTGCTGGTGCGCGGCGATCGTGGTCTGCTTGCTGGATTTCTCCGGCATGTCTGCCTCGTTTCTGTTTTTGAACGGGTCGCTCGGATCGAATGACCCGGGCATCTGCCGCAGGTGAGGCCGCAACAGACCTCCTCAGGCTACGGAAGCGGCGGGCCTCCCCCAACCCCGCCGCCTACCGCCCACTCGACCACGGGCTTCACGGCATTAGGGTTTGGCGCGTGTTCACGGGGATCGTAGAAGAACTCGGCACCATCGCCGCCCGCGATGGGTCACGTTTGCGCATCTCTGCATCCACCGTCCTCGACGGCAGCGGCCTCGGCGCCTCCATTGCCGTCAATGGTTGCTGCCTGACGCTCGTCGCATCGGGCGCTGACTGGTGGGAGGCCGAGGTGAGCGACGAGACCTACTCGCGTACCAACCTCGCTGATGCTCGCGCCGGTGATCGCGTGAACCTCGAACGCCCGATGGCGCTCGGCGAGCGACTGGGCGGACACATCGTGCTCGGGCACGTCGACGGTGTCGGCACCGTTGTCAACCCTGCACCCGATCTTCGAATCCGCATCCCCGCTCATCTCATGCGCTACCTCGTCGAAAAGGGCTCGGTGACGGTCGACGGCATCAGCCTCACCGCCTTCAACCTCGGGCCCGACACATTCGACGTCGCCGTGATCCCGCACACCGCCGACGTCACCACCCTCGGAGTGCGACGTGCAGGTGATCGTGTGAACATCGAGATGGACGTTCTTGCGAAGCACATCGAACGGTTGATCGAACCGCACAAGGCATGAGCGCGAACGACGAGCTTGCGGCACTCCGCAACGAAATCGACGAGATCGATCGCGGCATTGTCGAACTTCTTGCGCGCCGTCTCGACGTCTGTCGCCGGGTTGCCGACGTGAAGTCGAAGAACGCGACCTCCATCATTCAGCCCGAGCGAGTCCGTCAGGTCTTGACGAGCCGACGCCAGTGGGCAATCGACGAGGGCATCGACGCCGACTTCGCCGAGCAGATCTTCCGTACGCTTCTCTCCGAGACGCACCGCATCGAGGTCGCGCTCGAACGCCCCGAAGCCGCGCCAGTGAAAGTTGCCGAACCCAGCGGCGACACCGAACTCGACACCGTGGCATGCCGCATCGACCATGTCGTCGTGGCCGTCGTCGATATCGATGCCGCGCGCAACTTTTTCTCCAAAATGGGCTTTCGCATCGAAGCAACCGACGATCCCGCAATGTTCCTTGCCGAGGCGGGAGGCGTCACCGTCGTGTTGCTCGGCGCAGGCAACGATCCGGCCGTGCGCGCTCATCTCGACGAATACGGTTCGGGCATCCAGCACATCGCAATCGAGGTTCTGAACGCCGGCTTCACACAACAGGCCCTTGCCCGCACGGGCGTGCCCCTTCTGACCGACGTCATCGTCGACCAAGACGGCCACGAGCAATTGTTCACCGTGCTCGACCCCGCGACCGGGGTGCAATTGGGGTTCATCAGCCGTACGGGCCACCGACTGCCGATGAGCAGCCACAACGTGCGGGCCCTCTTCACTGCTTTGCACGAGTGAATGTCGGCTAGTCTGATGGAGCTCGACATTTAGGGGGTCGGCCGGATTTCTTGCTCCCGGTCATCTTCCGTCAAGCGCTGGCATTCACATCCGAGTCGACCCTCACGAGAGGTTCTCACATGTCGTCCCAGCGCCCGTCGCACGACTTTCTTCTGTCCGCTTCCCTCGAGGAACTGCTCGCGCTCGCGTCCGCACGCCGCAATGCGTTGTTCGGTTCGCGCGTCACTTTTTCGCCGAAGGTGTTCATCCCCCTCACGATGCTGTGCCGCGATACGTGCGGCTACTGCACATTCGCCCAACCACCGGCACGGCTCGAAAATCCCTACCTCACGGCCGACCAAGTGTTGGCGATCGCACGCCAGGGCGCCCACCACGGTTGCCACGAAGCATTGTTCACCCTCGGTGAGCGTCCCGAGCTGCGCTACGAGGTTGCCGCAAAGTGGTTGGCTGCGAATGGCTACGACTCGACGGTCCACTACGTCCACGCGATGGCGAAGTTGGTTCTCGACGAAACCGGCCTGCTGCCCCACGCCAACGCGGGGGCGCTGTATCGCGACGAGCTCGCGCTTCTGCGCGACGTGTCGCCATCACAGGGAATGATGGTCGAGACCCTCCGCGACGACCTCGCCTGTCACCGCGGTGCACCCGACAAGGTTCCCCAGCGCCGCCTCGACACGCTCGAGTGGGCCGGGGAACTGAAGATTCCGTTCACGACGGGCATCCTGGTCGGTATCGGCGAGGAGCGCGCCGATCGCATCGCCGCGCTCGAAGCCATTGCCGCATCGCACGAACGCCATGGCCACGTGCAGGAAGTCATCGTCCAGAACTTCCTCCCGAAACCGCGCACCGGAATGCAGCACGCGGCACCGTGTCCTCCCGACGAATACATGTGGTCGATCGCCGTCGCGCGCCTGCTTCTCCCCGACTCGATCCACCTTCAGGCTCCACCGAATCTTTCCGATGACTTCGGCATACTTCTCGATGCCGGAATCGACGACTGGGGCGGAGTCTCGCCGGTGACCGCCGATCACGTGAACCCCGAACGTCCGTGGCCGGCGCTCGATCTTCTGCGCACGGCAAGCAACGAACGCGGCTTCGAACTCGCCCCACGCCTCACGATTTATCCCGAGTACGTTGCTCGTCCCGAGGAATGGCTCGCACCGTCGATTCGTTTCGCGGTGCAAGACCGATGCGACGCCGAATTGCTGGGCCGTGACGACCCTGGTTCCGTGTGGCCCGAAAAGGTCAGCGCTGCCGACGTTGTCAAGGACGGCGCCGAGGTGGTGCTCGTCGGACACAAGTCGACGCAGTGGTACTCGGGCGCAACCAACCCCGCGCCGACTCTTCTCCCCGGCGCTTCGAAGACCCCACTCGACCTCGCCGAAATCTTCGACGGCGTGGGTCGCGGCGAACTTCCCGATGAGTCGCAGATCGTGCGGATGTTCCGTGCACGCGGCCGCGAAGTCAACGCCATCGCCGAGTTTGCCGATCACCTGCGCCGCAAAACCGTCGGCGACGTGGTCACATGGGTGCACAACCGCAACATCAACTACACGAACGTGTGCACCTTCAAGTGTCGGTTCTGCGGATTCGCCAAGGGCAAGTTGTCATTGAACCTCCGTGGCACTCCCTACTTGCTGACCCTCGACGACATTGCCCATCGCGCCGCCGAGGCTGCCGCGATGGGCGCCACCGAGGTCACGTTGCAGGGCGGAATTCACCCCGACTTCGACGGCAACTACTACATCGACGTCGCGCAGGCCGTGAAGGATGCGGTTCCCGAGATCCACGTGCACGGCTTCACGGCCCTCGAAGTCACCGAAGGTGCCCGTCGTCTCGACGAGTCGTTGCATTCGTACCTCACCCGCCTGAAGGACGCAGGTCTCGCGTCCCTTCCGGGCACCGCCGCCGAAATTCTCGACGACAAGGTCCGCGCAATTCTTTGCCCCGACAAAATCAACACCGAAGAGTGGCTGGAATGCCACCGAGTGGCCCATTCCGTTGGTCTTCGATCGAACATCACCATCATGTTCGGAAGCATCGAAGGCATCGACTCGTGGGCGCGACACATGGTGGTCACCCGTGACCTTCAGCGCGAGACGGGCGGGTTCACCGAGTTCGTCGGCTTGCCCTTCGTGCACATGGCGTCACCCATCTACCTGCAGCGTCAGGCGCGACGTGGGCCCACGTTCCGCGAGACAGTCCTCATGCACGCAGTCGCGCGCATCGCCTACCACGGTTTGATCGACAACATCCAGGTCTCATGGGTGAAGATCGGAGTCGACGGCGCACGTCAGCTGCTGCAGGCGGGCTGCAACGATCTCGGCGGCACGCTGATGGACGAGAACATCTCCCGCGCCGCGGGCGCGGCCCACGGCCAGAAGATGAGCGAAGACTCGTTCGGCGCAGTCGTGTCACCGCTCGGTCGCACACTCGAGCAACGAACAACTCTTTACGGCCGCACATCGGGCGGCAAGGAACTGACCAACTCGCGAGCGTGATCGATGTCGAGCTTGACCTGTGCGATCAGCGCGTCGGGCCCGTTGAACTTGCGCTCCGAGCGCAGGAAATGGGTGAACTGAACCCGCGCAGCCTCGCCGTACAGGTTCACCGACGCATCGATGAGGTGCGCCTCGAGCAGTGACGAGTCGCTGTGCTCGTAGAAGGTTGGCCGACGACCGAGGTTGATGGCACAGGCCCATCGTGATCCGTCCGGCCTGGTGTACACACCCGCGTACACGCCGTCGGCGGGCAGGCAAATGAAACCCGGCACCTGCACGTTCGCGGTGGCGAAGCCGATCGTGCGGCCGCGGTGGTCACCGTCGATCACCGGCCCGCGTGCCTCGAACCAACGTCCGAGCATGCGTGACGCAACCGCCACGTCGCCACCCTTCAGCGCACGGCGGATCGCGGTCGAGCTGACGGGCTCATCGACGCCGTCGTCGCGCTGCAACAGATCCAGCGGACCGACCGTGAAGTCGTGTCTCGCGCCCTGCTCGCGTAGCATCGCAACGTCGCCCGCACGGTTGCGACCGAAGTGGAAATCTTCACCCACTGCAACGTGACTGATCGCCAAGCAGTCGACGAGAACTCGTTTGACGAACTCGTGCGGCTCTTCGGAAGCCTGGGTCGAGTCAAAAGGAACAACTACGACCGCATCGATGCCGGTTGCCTCCAAGAGTTCGAGCTTCTGGTCGAGGTCGGTCAGAAGCAGCGGCGCGGATTCGGGCCTGACGACCGATGCGGGGTGGCGGTCGAACGTGACAACCACGCTCAACGCTCCATCGGCTGACGCCTTTGCACGCACGGCGGCAATCACCGACTGATGGCCGCGATGCACTCCGTCATATGCGCCGATCGTGACAATGGCACGCCTGCCGGGCCACGGTGACTTCGAAAGGTCGCGCACGACGAGCATTGCCGGAACGCTATCCCCCTGTGGCCAGCACGACAGATGGCTTCACCAAAACCACTCCGTCGTCGGACATCCTGCCGCTCGGTTCGTACACCGCGAGCAATCCACCGCCCGGGCCGTGCACGCGCCAGGGCCCTTCGCCCGCGAAGCCGAGGTCGACTGCGAGCATTGCACCGTTGGCAATTTTTCCGGCCGTAGCGTCGTCGACATCGACCCGCGTGAGATGCGCCACCATTTCCTCCTCGCCGACCAGAACCGGCGAATCCAGCGCACAGCACATCTCCTCGGTGAAGCGCCCCACGCGGTGTCGCCGCAGATTCCGAATGTACGCCCCGCCGCCGAGTAGCCGCCCCAAGTCGTCGCCGAGGCTTCTCACATACGTCCCCGACGAACACGTCACGTGCATCGCCCACACGCCGGCGTCACCAGTCGTCTTGATGTCGAAGCGATCGATACGCACGGGTCGCGCTTTGCGCTCGATCTCGATTCCCTCACGTGCGTACTCGTGCAATCTCTTGCCGTCGACTTTCAATGCCGACACCATGGGCGGCACTTGTTCGATGTCGCCCAACAAGTGGTCGCGAATCACGTGCCGACCGTCTTCGATCGACACCGACGACATCTCGAACGTCTCGAGCACCTCACCCGAGTCGTCGAGGGTCGACGTTCGTGCCCCCAACACAACCTCGCACGAGTAGTCCTTGTCCGCACCGGTCACCCATTGCATCAGGCGCGTCGCACGGCCAACGCCGACCACGAGAACGCCGGTCGCATCCGGGTCGAGCGTTCCGGCATGACCAATTCGTCGCTCCCCCAATGCTTTGCGCAATTTGCCCACCACGTCGTGGCTGGTCATTCCCACCGGCTTGTCGATGACCACCGTGCCATGCACGACCGGAGGCCTTCTCTTCGCCATCAGCTGTCGTCGCGGGTCATGCGGTCGCGACGTTCGCGGTCGGCACGCAGAACCTCGTCGATGCGTTCGGCGGCGCGGATGACTTCGTCGGGTCGAAACTCGAGGACCGGGGTCTTCTTGGCGCGAACCTGCTTGCCGATTGACGATTGGATCCGCCGGCGATGCTCTTCCAGCACCTCGAGAATCGCGTCGTCGCCCGCCTCGCCCGCCAACGAATCGAAGAAAACGACGCCACGGTTCAGTTCGGCGTCGACGTCGACCGACGTGACCGTGACGAATTCGAGGCGTTCGTCGTCGATGCGCGTGAGTTCGTCGGCGATCACCTCGCGAAGAATCTCGTTCAACCGCGCCTCGCGCGGATAGCGGTGCGTCGAAGAGCTGGTGGAACGCTTCCTCGGCCGCGACATGGGCGTCACGCTACCGCCGCTTCCCCGTACGATTGGGCGCCATGGCCGCCAACACCCCCCGCTATCGGTACAACGCCGCCTTCGCCGACACCATCGAAGTGAAGTGGCAAGACCATTGGGAAGCGAATGGCACGTTCGAGGCACCGAACCCGGCCGGTCCGCTCGCCGAACCCGAGAAGGTCGCGGGTCGCCCGAAATTGTTCGTGCTCGACATGTTCCCCTACCCATCAGGTGCGGGACTTCACGTAGGCCATCCACTCGGCTACATCGGTACCGACGTGTTCGCGCGCTACAAGCGCATGACGGGTTACAACGTTCTCCACTCGTTGGGTTACGACAGTTTCGGGCTTCCGGCAGAACAGCACGCGATCGCGACGGGCATCCACCCGCGGGTCAACACCGACGCCAACATCGCGAACATGCGCCGCCAGTTGCGCCGTCTCGGCCTGGGTCACGATGCGCGTCGCAGCATCAGCACCACCGACGAGGCGTACTATCGCTGGACGCAGTGGATTTTTCTGCAAATTTTCGGTTCTTGGTACGACACCGAGAAGAAGAAAGCCCGACCGATCACCGAGTTGGAAGCCGAATTCGCATCGGGCGAGCGCCCAACGCCTGATGGCCGCGCTTGGGGTTCTCTCACCCGCAATGAGCAGCGAAAGGTTGTCGACGCGCATCGCCTCGTCTACCTCACCGAAGCACCGGTCAACTGGTGCCCGGGCCTCGGCACGATTCTGGCCAACGAGGAAGTGACCGCCGAGGGTCGCAGCGACATCGGCAACTTCCCCGTCTTCAAGCGCAACATGCGCCAATGGATGATGCGTATCACCGCATACGCCGACCGCTTGATCGACGACCTCGACCGGCTTGATTGGCCCGAGCCCATCAAGCTGATGCAGCGCAATTGGATCGGCCGCAGCGAAGGTGCCCGCGTCCGTTTCCCCTCGCCTGCAGGAGACATCGAGGTATTCACCACTCGTCCCGACACCTTGTTCGGCGCCACGTTCATGGTGCTGTCACCCGAGCACCCGTTGGTCGATGCGCTCACGACGCCCGACCAGCGCAAAGCGGTTGATGCATACCGCGAGCAGGCCACCACAACGAAAGACGACGACAGGGCAGACGACTCACGCGAAAAGACCGGTGTCTTCACCGGCTCCTGTGCGACCAACCCTGTCACGGGCATCGATGTTCCCGTGTGGGTGGCCGACTACGTGCTGATGGGCTACGGCACCGGCGCCATCATGGCCGTGCCCTCCGGCGACGAGCGCGACTTCGCATTCGCGCGCAAGTACTCCCTTCCCATCGTCGCGACACAGCACCCACCGCAAGACTGGTTCGACTCGCACGCCATCGCCACAAGCCTCGACTGCACGACGTGGCCCGATGCCTACGTGGGCGACGGGCCGTACGTGAACTCGAAGAACGAAGCCATCTCGCTCGAGTCCTACTCAACCGTTGCCGAAGCCAAGTCGGCGATGAATACATGGCTCGAACTGCACAACAAGGGCACCGCCGCCATCACGTACAAACTGCGCGACTGGCTGTTCGCGCGTCAGCGTTATTGGGGCGAGCCTTTCCCCATCGTGTTCGACGACGACGGCAACCCACATGCGGTTCCCGACAATCAACTGCCCGTACTTCTTCCCGACCTCGCCGACTTCAAACCACAGGGCCTCGACCCGAACGACGCAACGAGCGAACCGATCCCTCCGCTGGCGCGAACCAAGGAGTGGATGACGGTCACTCTCGATCTCGGCGACGGCGCGAAGAGCTATCGCCGCGAAGTGAACGTGATGCCACAGTGGGCCGGCTCGTGTTGGTACGAACTGCGCTACCTCGACCCAACCAACACCACCGCCTTCGTCGACAAAGAAGTCGAGCGCTACTGGATGGGCCCGAAGAAACCCGGCCATACCGGAGGCGTCGACCTCTACGTCGGTGGCGTCGAGCACGCGGTTCTGCACCTTCTCTACTCGCGCTTCTGGCACAAGGTCCTCTTCGACCTCGGCCACGTGTCGTCGGAAGAGCCCTTCCACCGCCTCTTCAACCAGGGCTACATCCAGGCCTACGCGTACCGCGACATGCGTGGTCAGCCCGTTCCTGCGAATGAGGTCGAGGACCGCGACGGCACGTACTTCTTCGACGGCGAGGAAGTCTCCCGTGAGTACGGGAAGATGGGCAAGAGCCTGAAGAACATCGTCACACCCGATGACATGTACGCCGAATACGGCGCCGACACGTTCCGCCTCTACGAAATGTCGATGGGCCCGCTCGAAGCAAGCCGTCCATGGAACACCCGCGACGTCGTCGGCATGCAGCGCTTCCTCCAGCGGGTGTGGCGCAACATCGTCGACGAAGACTCGGGCGAAACACGCCTCTCCGATGAACCGGCCTCCGACGACATGCGCCGCGCACTGCACAAGTGCATCGACGGTGTCGGTGCCGACATGGACAACCTGCGCTTCAACACCGCCATTGCGAAGTTGATCGAGCTGAACAATGCGCTCACGCCGTTCGTCGCCGAGAACGGCACCTGCCCACGCGAAGTCGCCGAACCGCTGGCAATCATGCTGTCACCCCTCTGCCCGCACATCGCCGAAGAGATCTGGAGCCGCATCGGGCACACATCGACAATCACTTACGAGCCATTCCCGGCCGCCGACCCGGCACTCCTCGCCAGCGACACCGTCGAGATACCGGTGCAGATCAACGGCAAAGTGAAGCACCGCATCAACGTCGCTGTCGGCGCAGATCAGGCCGCGACCAAGGCGGTCGCCATGGCCGACCCGAAGGTGGTCGAGCTACTCGCCGGCGCAACGCCGAAGAAGGAAGTCATCGTCCCCGGACGTCTGGTCAATTTCGTCCTCTGACGACTCAGAGAATGCGATAGACGTCGTAGTCGACGCTGCCCGCGCCCGGTGCGCCGACAGCAACGGCTTGCAGGCCGTTCAACCACGCATAACGCTCGTCGCCGGCCTCGAACAAAGGCGCAGTGACGATGCGCGGCGCGCCGTCGGCTCCCGGAGACATGATCCCGAGGTAATGGGCGTGGATCGACGCGCCGTCGTCGGTGGTGATGAGGGCACGCACATCGAGCTGTGCCGTGCCGTCGGCTCGCAGCGTCAGCCAATCGGCCCCGAGGTGCGCAACCGTGCCCTTGATCTTCGGCCCCGTCACCGTTCCACCGGTAATGCCGACGATCACGCGCGTTCCCGCAGGACCATTGGGAATGACCACGGGTTCGGCCAGCGTGGCGTGCATGTGAAACAAGAATTCGACGTTCAGGGAAGTGGTGTCGCTCATCGACCCACACTACGCACTCTCGGGTCGGTCCGACTTCCCCCGGTCGCCGCGTCAGGTAAGGTGAACCTTGTTCAATGCTCGCCATCAGGCACGGACTCCGGGAGATCCCATGGGAAATTCACGTCATCGTTTCGCGAAGGTCATTGCTATCGCCTGCGCCGTCGCGCTCGCCGCACCCCTCGCAACACTCGCACCCGCATCTGCAGCCCCGTCGAAGGTCACCATCACGGCACGACTGGCGAACGGCTACCGCCTGTTGGCAACGGCCAAGTCGGGAAAGTCTTACTTGGGCACGTCATCCGGAGGAAAAGTTTCTATTTCAAACGTCGCCACCGGCGACACCAACGGCATGAGTCTCTCCGTTCTGTCGACGAGCGGGGCCTACGTCGGTCCGGTCATCCTGAAGTACACGACTGACGCGGCCGGCAAGAAGGCCGCAAAAACATTGAAGGCCGCAAAATTCGGCTTCCTGAAGATGAAGAAGGCGACAAAGGCGACAATCGCCCTGAACAAGATCTCCGTGAACGCAACAGGCAAGTTCGCTTCACTGAGCCTGGCCAAGCCACCAGTTGCGGTATCGGGCAAGACCGTTGCGGTTGTCGCAGGTGCACCCCCGGCGGCAAAGTCGCTGGGTCGCGCGAGCGGCGTCAAGTCCACCGGAGTCGGCAAGTTCGCCAACCCGACCGAGAACAGTTTGGGTGACGACGCAGATGGCGACGGCGTCATGGCCTTTGCAGACGTCGATGATGACAACGACGGCAAGCTCGACCTCGTCGACGACAAATTCTTCGATACACCGGTGAACGCCGACAAGAACGTGAACGGCGACGCCGGCCTTTACACGGCCCTCGTCTGCGGCGGCCAGTGCGTCAATCTCAACGCATTCGGCATCACGAAGCCCGAGGACAATGCCGCGGCCAGCACCGCGCTGAAGACCATGGTGAACACGTTCCAGGGCGTTTTCTTCGCGTACAGCTCGCCTGCGGTGCAGAAGTCTTTCCCCACCCGTTCGAACCGTGATTTTGGTTTCTTCAACATCGATTGCACGGGCATCGCTTGGTGCAGCGGATCGACGTCGAAGGCAGTCACCATCTCCCCCGACTACGACAACGGCAGCCAACCCGCGAACAACGCGCTCCCCTTGAGCGCCGGTGAAAAGTCCTACGCAGTTCTGTGTGGCTCGGGCGTCATCGCGAAGGACCCGACGAACGATGCGACTGCACCGAGCAACTGGCCCAAGAACGACGCCGGAACCGCAAGCGCCTACGACCGCATGATGGACGAATGGGTCTTCAATTCATGCGACCCCGATGGCGACAAGTTGCCGAACGTCATTCCGTCCAAGGGAACAATCAGCAGCGGTGCGGAGTGGGTCAACGAGATCAAGCCCCGCATGGCCGGCCCCGATGGACTTCGCGTCGGCGATGCAATTCGTTTCGCACTCAGCGATTCATCGAAGAATCTCGTCGACTCGTCCACGCAGGTCATCTCGGGCGTCATTCAAACCGCGCCGTCGGTTCGCACATGGAAGGGCGCGACTCTTCATGACGCGAACGGTTCCTACACGATCCCGACCGAGATGCAGTCCCCCACGGGAGATGTGACGCTGACCTTCTGGCGCCCACAGCGAGTCGCGATGGAGGGTGAGTCGTCCTGGCAGGACGTCGGAGGGCTCACCTACTCCTTCAGCGGGCCATCGGGACCTTGCACAATCAAGTCGGCAAAGCTCAGCGACGGCACCTCGGTGACGCCCTCTACCTTGAACATGGCGGGCAAGTCTGCGAGCGTCGTTGTTGACCCGGCCATCGATGCAACACCCAATGCCGCCAACTTCATCGAGATCACTGCGGATACTTCAGCGTGTGGCGCAGGGGCAAACGTTGGACAGTGGTCGGTCTCCGCGACGGACAAGGGCAAGAACTCGACGCACTTCAAGTGGCAGAAAACGGGCAATCAACCCGCACCGCAGAATCCGAACCCCAACGGCGGCCAGGTGCAGAATCCCGTCAACAATCCCGCGCCGAACAATCCCGCGCCGAACAATGGCGGCGCGCAGCAGTCGGGCAACTGACAAAAAGTGGAGCTAAGGGGAATCGAACCCCTGGCCTCTTCCATGCCATGGAAGCGCTCTACCAACTGAGCTATAGCCCCGAATGAGGTGACGAGACTCTAGCGCAGAGCCCCGCGATTCCCCACGGCAAATCAGGCCGCGGGGGAACGCCAGTCGACCTTGGGAACGTCTTTGTAGAGGCGTTCGATCTCGTAGTAGCGGCGCGTCTCTTCGGCGAAGACGTGAACGACGACGTCGCCATAGTCGACGAGAACCCAAAGTTGCTCGCTCATGCCCTCGGTGCGCAACGGCGACCGACCGTAGGTTTCGCGGATCCGGGCGGTGACTTCGTCGGCGACCGTCGCAACGAGGCGTCGATTGCTTGCGCTTGCGAGAACGAAGTACTCGGTGATCGACAGCACATCACCGACGGCGATGATGAGAACGTCGTCTGCTTTCTTGTCGTCGGCGATTCGGGCGATTTCGACTGCAAGGTCGCGAGAGTCGATGTCGATCACTGTTCACCTACTGTCGTGGTGGTTGAGGCGGAAATCAATCCGTCGGACGGATTATTGCGAACGAAGTTCTCGAAATCGACACCGAGTGTCAGGCGTAAGTCGACACCTTCAACCGGAACTTTCTGTCGGTGAATTTCCATTGCGCCGAGAACAGATGCGTAGCCGGCAACTTCTGATTCAAGGGCGACGTCTGCGATTTCCGCAATCGTGGCCTGTTGCGGCGGGTCGGTGATTTCGCGAATGAGAACGATGTTCACACCCAGCGACATGAATCGCAGGATGGCTTCGCGCGTGACCGCGGCGTCATTGAAGGGGCTGTCGATCTGGACGTTTATCGACGCCAACAGCGACGACACCGACGACGGCACGACGCTGGCGGTGACGAGAACGACCTCGGCGCGGTCGAGCGCGTACCAGTCGAGTCCGTTCGGGTTTGCGTCACCTTGCGCAACGGGCGCACCGGCAAACTGCCACACCTGTACCTGGCCGGCAAGCAGTCGGTCGATGAAGCCCTTCAAGTCGATGGTCGGTGCCCCAACGGCGGTGGTTGTCGTGTCGCCCGAAACGACGTTCGCAGTCGTCGATGTGAGGTCGATCTGAGAATTGCGTTGGCTCGCACCGACGCCCACCCACAACGATTTGAGCAACGGCAGCCTCTCGGCTTCGGCGGCGTTCGGTTCGATCGCCGCAAGGGCCTTTGCCACTTGGTCAGCGTTGATCGATTGTCGACCCGCCGGCAAGACGTCGGTGACGACTCCCCCGAGGATGCCCTTGACCGGCCGGTCGAATTCGACCGTCACGTTCGTGATTGACGCGAGCAATGGCGCGAGATCGCCCGCGGTGACCGCAGCGCTTGTGGTGATTGTGACGTTGAGCAAGCCTTCGACGTCGGATGTGAGCGCCGCAATACCACCGGCCAGGAAAGAATCGTAGAGACGCCGTGGAGTCTCGTCCTCGCCGACGACTGCGGCTGAGTTGACGGGTATCGATACCACGGTTCCGCCGATGCCGCCCGGCGCAAGCGCGACCATCTGCAGCGATGCAAGCAGGCCGCCCGCGTCGAGAACCGCGAGAAGCGCCGCCGGAGTGGAGGGAATTCGCACGATGTCGGAAGCGTCGACACTGTCGCCATCGGTGGAGTTGAGGAGTGAATTCGCGGAGAGAACAAGGCCCGACGGCAAGATGAGCGCACCGACGAGACCGCAGACGAGCGCCCACGTCGTACGGCGTCGACGACGCGATTCGATTGCCGTCACAGCTGCGCACCGACACGCAGGCCGTAGAGGCCGCGCTTTCGGATGATGGCAACGACCGACTCGGGTACGAGGTAGTCGAGAGGTCTGCCATCGGTGACGCGACAGCGCAGGTCGGTGCTCGAAACTTCGAGACGCGGCACTTCGACGCGACGCCATTCGTAGTTGCTCGGCAGGTCGACCGGGGCACCGGGGCGGTCGACCACCACGAGCGTCGACATGGCCGCGACTTCGTCGACACGCTCCCACGTGAGAATGTTCGTCGCAGCGTCATCGCCGACGATGGTGAAAAAACGGGCACCCGGATGCTTCACACCGAGAACTTTGAGCGTGTCAGCCGTATAGCTGGGACCGCCCCGCTGAATCTCGTCGGCGCCCGCTTCCAGACCTTCGACCGCATAGACGGCGGCCTGCACCATCGCCAGTCGATCGGCGGCGGGCGACACTGTGCGGGCCCCCGTCTTCTGCCACGGGTCGTTGGCGACCATCAGAATCACAAGGTCGAGCGACAGCGCATGACGGACGTTGATGGCAGTGACCAAGTGCCCCAGATGCGGCGGGTCGAAAGTTCCGCCGAAGAGACCGATTCGCAAGGGCACGAGGTCGAAGTCTATGGCTGAAAACTTTCAGAAATACCCCGAAACCCTTGTGGTACAAGGCTTGGCACTTTTTTGTCCTGCACCCCTTAACAGCGTCGCATCCGTTTGCTATAGTGACCGATCCCCTACAAGTTGCGGATGCAAATTCCAACCTGACCCCCGAAAATCCCCTCAGATCGACCGAACAAAACCCTCTTGGCTTCGCACGCTCTCGAACCAAGTGGCCCCGACAGAGCAGCCCCCAAACCCTCGCAGAAACCCCCAACCAGAAACCCCCAACAAAGAACACGGACTGACACATGAACGACGCAATTGGTCTCTATCTCAATGACATCGGCAAGGTTGCCCTTCTCACCGCCGAAGACGAGCGCACGCTTTCAAAAGCCATCGAAAAGGGCCGCGAAGCCGCGGCACGTCTCGCCGCCGGCGAGCGCTCCACGCAGCTGCGCAAGGACATGAAGGCGGCCGCTGCAGCAAAAGACCGTTTCATCCGCGCCAACCTGCGCCTCGTCGTCTCGATTGCACGCCGCTATCCACTGCCCCAAGGTATGGACCTGCTCGACCTCATTCAGGAAGGCAACCTCGGCCTCGAACACGCAGTCGACAAGTTCGACTGGCGCCGTGGTTTCAAGTTCTCGACCTACGCAACGTTCTGGATCCGCCAAGCCATCGGTCGTGCACTCGACCAGAAGGCATCGCTCATCCGCATCCCGGGTGACCGCTCGGCCAGCCTGCGCGCCGCGCTACGCCAGTCGTCAGGTGACGGCGAGAACCTCGACGCCGGCAATGCCGAATTGCACCGCCTCACCACCCCGGTGTCGCTCGACAAGACCGTCGGCGACGACGGCGATGCAACACTCGGCGACCTCATGGACAACGGCCAGGGCACGCCCGAAGACGCCGTCATGGCGTTGGTCGATGGTGAACTGCTGAACGAACTCCTTGGCACGCTCGACGAGCGCGCCCGCTACGCGGTCGAGGCCCGCTTTGGCCTGCTCGACGGCGAGCGCAAGTCCTTCCGCGAGGTCGGCGAGGCCCTGGGCGTGACGGCTGAAGCTGCACGTCGCCTGGTCAGCCGCGCCGTAATTGGCCTGCGTGAGGACGCGGAGCGCATCTACG
>VFQT010001717.1_pt1 | contig 25164 bp, 26 predicted proteins | sample 3512381 | NCBI WGS metagenome assembly VFQT01 (sample SAMN10412376, study PRJNA504923) | tailings metagenome | isolation source: Relicate 2 Philex TSF3 active mining site | place: Philippines: Tuba, Benguet | collected 2017-08-29
TTGGATATTTACATTCGGAAAACAGCAGCGGAAGCTCGGAACATGACACCTTTTCCAAGAGAAAGTGCCGTTCTTATTCTTTTGCACCTCATAGATAACAAACCTCATTTGCTTCTAATTAAACGTCCCATTTATACGGGGGTGCACAGCGGACAAATGGCATTTCCAGGAGGAAAAAGAGAACCAAGCGATGAGACATTATTGGATACAGCCATTCGAGAGATTCATGAGGAACTGGGAATTCTAATTGAATTAAATAACACTTTCTTTGCGCTTCGAGAGCTATACATTCCACCCAGTCACTTCTTGGTGCAGCCGTATATCTGTTTTCTGAATCAACTTCCACCTGTAATACCCAATCATGAAGTTGCTGAAATTATTCAATTGCCTTTTGAGCATCTCATGCAAAAAGAAATCATTACGCAGCATGAAATTGAGATTTTTCCAACGAAAGAATTGAGAACGGTTCCTGCAATCGCCTTCGAGAATCATTATATCTGGGGAGCAACAGCCATGATGCTTTATGAAATTCGAACGCGATTTTTATCGATTCATGAACCAAATGAATTCACATCTGTACCACCAAAAAACGAAATCTTGAAATGATTTTCACCAAATCAAAAGATACAGAATCGCTAACAGACGAGCAGCTCATGCAACGCGTTGCCCAGGGCAATGAACTAGCTTTTGAAGTCTTGTATTCAAGATACTCGCGATTGATTTATTCCTATTTCCTGAGAATGCTGAAAAAAGACAAAGAATTGGCGTCAGACTTCACCCAAGAAATTTTCACTAAAGTTTTTCAAAATGCCCAGAATTTCGATGCGAACAAATCATTCAAAACGTGGATCTATAGCATTGCCAACAATCAATGCAAGAATGAATACGCTAAAATGAAGGTTCGGTCTGAAGCCATACTGGATATTCCAATTTCTACAACAGAGGATCGCATTCAGCAGGTCGATAAGAAGTCATTTCATACCGCATTACAAAAGGCCTTGTTGGAGTTAGATGAGCCCAAAAGGTCTGTCTTTGAGATGCGCTACTTATTGGATCTTTCTAATTCAGAAATTGCCGAAACCCTCGGCATTTCCGAAGGAACGGTTAAATCTAGATTGTTTTATGCCATTAAAGAATTGAACCTACAACTTGCTAACTATAAAGAATTATTAACTGTGCTGCTTATTCTGATGTTGTCATGAATACCAAAACCAACCCCACCTATCAACCCAATGACATTGAGGTACTCATTAAGAGCAAGTCCTTTTCGGAATTGCTTCCCGATGAAAAAGAATTTGTTTTGCAGCACATTTCTTCTGAAGAAGAATTCAATCAGTTGAAACAACTGTGGTTTTCAATTGAATCGGAAGAAATGGATATGCAAGATCCTCCAAAACACATTTGGAAGAATCTTCGCAATCAATTCAAAAAAGAAAAACAGGAAAGAAATGCATTCACCATTTGGTTGAACAGTGTGCGCACGTGGTGGATGAATCTCAACACTTTCGGGCAAATGAGTCTGGCTATGGCCTCAGTTGCACTTATTCTTTCAGGCGTTTGGCTCACCATTCAAAAACCCAAAGATTCAAGTATGATGGCTTCAATAAGAAAGGAAGAATCGAATACATTTTCAGATACTATTCAATCGGAAGCCAATTCGAATCAAACTACATTGGAAATGACCGAACGTCCGCTTGCAGAACTGAGCTCGTCCCCACCACCCGTGAACGCCATGATTGAAGTTGAAAACGCAGAAAATGTTCATGATGTTGATGCAGTTCAAGATGTGCCGTATCCTGAAAATGATGGACCCATTCAAGTCAAATCTGAATCGAACAGCAATTTAAATGATGCTCCAGCCATGTTTAATGTAGCTCCTGCCGATGATCATTTCATTCAGACTGAATCCATTGATTCGAAAACCTTAACAGAAAAAGAGATTCTGCTTACTCCGGCTGATTCGTTAAAGAAAAAACAGGAAGAATTGAAGAAAAAGAAAAAGAAAAAATAATTTCAAGGCGGTCTTTTCTCATTTTTGCAACATGAAGAAGATACTTGTAGCCAACAGAGGAGAGATTGCATTGCGTGTTATGCGTTCAGCAAAAGAAATGGGAATTGCCACTGTGGCTGTTTTCAGTGAGGCCGATAGAAACGCTCCTTTTGTAAAATATGCCGATGAAGCCGTTTGTATTGGACCTGCTCCAAGTAATCAAAGCTATTTAAGAGGAGATAAAATCATAGAGATTTGCAAAGAACTCGGTGTTGAAGGAATACATCCGGGTTATGGTTTCTTGTCTGAAAACGCAGCGTTTGCTGCGCTCGCTGAAAAATTTGGAATTGCATTTATTGGCCCCAAACCTCACAGTATTGAAATCATGGGGAGCAAACTTGCTGCTAAAAATGCAGCACGTAAGTATAACATTCCAATGGTTCCAGGTACCGAAGATGCCATTGCCAATGTTGAAGAAGCAAAGAAAGTAGCTATTGAAGTTGGTCTTCCCATCTTAATCAAAGCCAGTGCCGGTGGTGGCGGAAAAGGAATGCGCATTGTAGAGCACATTGATGACGTTGCAGAGCAAATGGAACGAGCCATTTCTGAAGCACAGAATGCATTTGGTGACGGATCTGTTTTTATTGAACGTTACGTTTCTGGTCCACGCCACATTGAAATTCAAATATTAGCCGATACCCATGGCAATGTGGTTTATCTTTTTGAAAGAGAATGTAGCATACAACGAAGACACCAAAAAGTTGTTGAAGAAGCTCCTTCTTCCATATTAACACCGGCCTTGCGCGAGGCCATGGGTAAAAGTGCATGTGATGTTGCACGAAGCTGCGACTATGTTGGTGCTGGAACTGTTGAGTTTCTCTTAGATGATCAAATGAATTTTTATTTCTTAGAAATGAATACGCGTTTGCAGGTTGAGCATCCGGTTACTGAATGTATTACAGGTATTGACTTGGTTCAGGAGCAAATTAAAATAGCTCGTGGAGAAAAATTATCATTTACACAAGAAGACCTGACCATCCACGGACATGCTCTAGAGATTCGCGTTTATGCTGAAGATCCGTTGAATAATTTCTTACCCGATATTGGAAAATTAAATACATACAAAAGACCGCAGGGTCCGGGCATTCGTGTTGATGATGGTTTTGAAGAAGGAATGGAAATTCCAATTTATTATGACCCCATGATTTCAAAGCTGATTGTTCATGCTGCAACAAGAGAGCAGGCTATTGCTAGAATGACAAGAGCCATTGCAGAATATCAGATTTCGGGAGTAAAGACTACTTTGGATTTTTGTTCTTGGGCAATCAATCACGACGCTTTCAAAAGTGGAAAATTCGATACGCATTTTGTGAAGCACTACTTCAAACCAGAGGTGTTAACGCCTTCTTTTTCAATCACTGAAAAAGAAATAGCGGCAGTTTTAACTGAAACTATTTTAACAGAAAACAAAAGCACAAACCAAAAAACGGAAGAATTGGTGGAACGCAGTTCGAATTGGAAAAGAAATAGAAATTAATTCTTAGGCGTTCATGCGCTGCCGCTTCAACAAGAATTGAAGTAGTACCTGTTGCACTCCAGATTGCATGTTGGCCTCGAAGTAGTCTACTCCTATTTGACCCGCTTTCAATTTCAAATCTGATTTAAAAGCTTCCATTTTTTCTATGTAGGTCTTACGCACTTCGTGCGGATGCAGTTTAATCTCTTGTCCTGACTCTAAGTCAACAAAAGTAGTAGGTCTATTTTCAAAGTTAAATTCAACTTCTTGATTTTCGTGAACAACTTGAAATAGCAACACCTCATGTTTGTTGTGTCTTAAATGCTGCAGTGCACTGAAAATTTGATCTACATGTCTTTGATCATCGAGCATGTCACTAAAAATAACAACCATGCTGCGCTTGTGCGTACGTTCAGCAATTTCATGCAACACATCTGCAACGTGTGTAGAGGCGGAAAACGAAGAACCACTCTGCTCAAGTTGTTGCTCCAATTCTGAATAAAGGTATCGAACGTGAGCCTGCGAAGAACTGGCCTTGGTGTGAAGTAACAATTGTTCATTAAACAATGAAAGTCCAACCGCATCTCGCTGTTTCAACAGCAATTCCATCACCGAGGCTGCTCCGTATAATGCAAATTTCAGTTTATTCCATTCATTGATATTTGCAGCATTTACCTTTCCGGGAAACAACATGGATGAAGAAACATCAACGACCAACTGACATCGAAGATTGGTTTCCTCTTCATACCGTTTGGTAAAATGTTTATCGGTTCTAGCCAACAGCTTCCAATCTAAATGCCGAGTTGATTCTCCTGGATTGTAGGCGCGATGCTCAGCGAACTCAACTGAAAACCCATGAAATGGTGACTTGTGCAATCCAGTAATGAATCCTTCAACGGCTTGCTTAGCAAGCAATTCAAGCGTTGCATACGGTTGGGTAATTCCTCTATTGAACTGAACAGGCATTGTACAAATCTAAAACATTCATTTCGTTTTAAATGACTAAAATCAACTAAAGTGTTGAGAGCACTCATAGTTAACGATACTTAATCCGAGCAAATTTGCCATTCAAAATAAATCCAAATGGAAATTAAACAAGGAATGTCGTATGCCGAATTGAACAACCAATTTGTGCAGATGTATCCTTTTTTGAAACTTCGTTTTTTTCAGAAATTGAAAAATAAACTCGAAGAAATTCCAAATGACACGCCCATAAAAACAAAAGAAGTCATTGTAGTCGACTGTTCTTCGAACAAAAGTATTGAGCAACTTATTGCGGAATTGCAATATTATTTGAATATACAGGTGCAGATTTTCAGAAGGTCAGGTAAAGTTTACATAGAAACGAGTAGAACCAGCCGTTGGACGTTAAAACGACAGAACGATGAAGGGGAAGAACTCTCAGCAAGCAGTTGAATTGTGTGTTCATTGCGCAAATGAATGTGATGCTTCACCTTTTCTATTCAATCAATTGCCATTCTGTTGCAATGGATGTTTGCAGGCGTATCAACTTATTCATTACGCCATTTCTTGCACACCAGAGGAAAACACACAACCGCTTCATTTCAAAACCAAAGCAAATTGGGAAGAACTAAATCTTTCTGAACTTCGAAAGCAATTCATTCATTACGAGGACAAACAACGCGTTGTGGTTGTATTTCGATTGCCTCAAATGCATTGCGCGTCTTGTGTTTATGTTTTAGAACATTTGAATCGGTTGAATCCGAAAATTCAAAGCACCACTGTAAACTTCAGTGAAAAGACGATTCGTGCTGTTTTAGATGCGGATTTACTTCTTTCGGAATTCGCGGCCACATTGGATTTAGTAGGATACGCCCCTTCCCTATTACAAGAAATTGAAGAGGACCATGTCACTAAGAATCATAGAAAGCATAGAATCAAAGCACTTGTAATTTCTGGATTTTGTTTTGGCAATATCATGCTGTTTAGTCTTCCTGAATACTTCAATCTCAGTATTCAATCTGAAACATCCTTTGTTCAATTTTTCAGGTGGGCAGCTCTCATCTTCTCTCTACCCGTTTTTTTATATGGAAGTCGGGAATTTTACAGAAATGCTTGGGCCGGTATAAGAGGAAAATACATGCATATAGATGTACCATTGGTACTCAGTTTATTTGTAGCCTATGGTCGAAGTTTGTACGAAGTATTTTCCGAAAATGGTTCGGGGTATTTCGATTCTTACACGGGAATAGTTTTTTTCATGTTGGTTGGTAGGCAGTTTCAAGATGTAAAAACTGATCGACTGGGCTTATTCACAAATTTCAAGTCCTTCTTTCCAATTTCAGTAAAACGCAAACGAGACGGCAAACTTGAAACCATTGCTCTATCTGAGATTAAGTCCGGTGATGCTATACAAATACATACGGAAGAAATTATTCCTTTCGATGGGCAATTGTTGAGTATTGACTCATCATTAGACTATTCCTTTGTGACAGGTGAAAGCCATTGGGTAGAAGTTTTGCAAAATGAAATGGTTTTTTCTGGTGCAAGAAACATGGGCCCTACAATCCTAATTCAAGTTGAAAAAACCATAGATCAAAGTCAACTGGGTTCTTTGTGGAATAACCAAGCCAAGCAAAATGAGTCCATTGAGAAATTAAGCTTTACTCACAGAGTAGCCAAATGGTTTACCCTCATTCTCATCTTGCTTTCTGTAACAGCCTTTTTATATTGGATTCCCACGAGCTCACAGCGGGCATTTCAGGCACTAACAACCGCATTAATTGTAGCATGTCCGTGCGCACTTCTACTTTCACACACCTTCGCAACAGGAAATGCAAGTCGTGTAGTTTCAGAACTTGGTATTTGGGTGAAAAATGGTTTTGTTTGGGATCAATTGGCGAAGATTCGTCAGATTTACTTTGATAAAACTGGAACATTAACCAACGCACAAAGGCCTCAAGTCAGTTGGTCTGGATCGGAATTAAGCTACGTTGAAAATCAAATAATTTCCATGTTGTGTTCACAGTCTATTCATCCTATTAGTCAAGTCATTTATCACCATCTCAATATTCATGAAGTTCTGTTCATGGAAGGAATTAAAGAAATTCCCGGACAAGGCATTGTTGGTCAATTTCAAAATGAAACATTCGAATTAAAAAAATCTGATCATGGAACAGGCTTCTATAAGAACAACCGTTTATTGGGTGAATTTCACATCACATTTGCACTTCGCGACGGCATTAAAGAAAGTTTGAAAGCCCTAGAGATGCATTACCAACTTGGTATGTTAACGGGAGATAACAACAAAGATCAGCAGCGAATATCTCGTTTATTTCAAAACACAGCTGCTCTTCATTATGCTGTTACTCCTATTGAAAAACAAGCGCTCATAATGGAGGCCAACAAAGAAAATGGAACGGCCTATTTTGGCGATGGCTTGAATGATACAGGAGCATTGAATGAAGCTGTTGTTGGATTTTCGGTGCGTGATGCACATGAACGTTTTACACCTGCTGCTGACGTTTTATTTCCAGGCAATAGAATGAATCAAGTGCATCAGTTTTTCGCATTTTCTAAAAGAGTAAAACATGTAATTCAATTGAGTTTTATTTTTTCACTTGTATACAATTTCATTGGATTAAGCTTTGCACTTACAGGCACACTCTCTCCGCTCATAGCTGCGATTTTAATGCCTGTGAGCACAATTACAATCATTCTCATAACCACAATTGGAATAAGAATCAGTTTTCACAATTTGTTTACTGATGAATATCATCGTGCACATTGACTGCACTCACAATTAAACCAGTATCAGAAATTTAGTTTTGACTCCAATAACGTGTGTTCAAAATGGGAGTTATTTATTTTTTAATCTGCTGCAGTATACCCATCGCATTGGGATTCTTAATCGCCTTTTTACGCAGCAACAATGCAGGTCAATTTGATGACCTGGAAACTCCTGCTATGCGCATACTCTTCGAAGATGAACCTAAAAAAGAATCAAATACAACGGAATGAGTACAAACAATGAAACTTTTTATTACGACAACAAAATTGTAAAACAATTTGCAATTGCAACTGCACTTTGGGGGGCCGTTGGTATGTTGGTTGGGCTAATCATAGCATTGCAACTGGTATGGCCTTTTTTAAATTTTGATTTTGCTCTAACTACATTTGGTCGGTTACGACCACTCCATACCAATGCGGTCATTTTTGCCTTTGTTGGCAATGGTATTTTCATGGGGGCCTATTATTCCTTGCAGCGCTTGTTGAAAGCACGCATGTTCAATGATCGTTTAAGTGCTATCCATTTTTGGGGATGGCAGTTGATTATTGTTTTGGCTGCAGTTACACTTGTGCTGGGGTATACAACAGGCAAGGAATACGCCGAATTGGAATGGCCATTGGATATTCTAATTACAATCATATGGGTGGTATTTGGTATTAATATGTTTGGAACCATAATTAAACGAAGAGAGCGCCATTTGTATGTTGCAATCTGGTTCTTTATTGGTACATGGGTTACTGTTGCTATGCTGCACATTGTAAATAGCATTGAAATTCCAGTAACACTTACAAAAAGTTATAGTTGGTATGCAGGAGTTCAAGATGCACTTGTTCAATGGTGGTATGGTCACAATGCAGTGGCTTTCTTCTTAACAACTCCCTATTTAGGCTTAATGTATTATTATATACCCAAAGCGGCAAATAGACCCGTTTATTCTTATCGCTTATCAATCATTCACTTTTGGGCCTTAATCTTCTTATATATCTGGGCAGGTCCTCACCACCTACTCTACAGTTCTTTACCCGATTGGGCACAAAGTCTAGGAACTGTTTTTAGTATTATGTTGTTAGCTCCTTCCTGGGGAGGTATGATCAACGGATTACTCACACTTCGAGGTGCATGGGATCGCGTTCGAGAGAGTGCTGTATTGAAATTCATGGTTGTGGCCGTAACCGCTTATGGAATGGCAACTTTTGAAGGTCCTATGCTCTCATTGAAAAATGTAAATGCCATTTCTCACTTTACAGATTGGACCATTGCGCACGTGCACGTTGGGGCTTTGGGTTGGAACGGATTCTTAACATTTGGAGTCTTGTATTGGTTGGTTCCAAAAATGTGGAGAACAAATTTGTATTCATCAAAATGGGCCAATTGGCATTTTTGGATTGGCACTTTAGGCATTTTACTTTATGCTATTCCCATGTATTGGGCAGGTTGGATGCAAAGTTCAATGTGGAAAGAATTCACTCCAGAAGGGCAACTGCAATATCAATTCATAGAAACAGTGCAAACCATGCGACCATTTTACATGGTGCGTTCATTGGGTGGATTGCTATTCTTACTCGGAGCTATTTTAATGGTAGTCAACTTGTACAAAACTGCCAAAATCGGAAATTTCCTTGCTGACGAGGAAGCTTCAGCACCAGCACTTACCAAAACCTACATTGCTCAAAAAGATCATTGGCATAGAATTATTGAGCGCAAGCCGTTTCAAATGTTAATCATAGCATTGGTTGTAGTGGTAATTGGTGGTGTAATTGAAATGATACCAACCTTCTTAGTCAAGAATAATATTCCAACCATTAGCAGTGTAAAGCCCTATACACCGCTTGAGTTAGAAGGTAGAGACATTTATATACGTGAAGGTTGTTATACCTGTCACTCGCAAATGATTCGACCATTCCGTTCTGAAACCGAACGCTATGGTGACTATTCCAAAGCGGGAGAGTTTGTATATGACCATCCGTTTCAATGGGGATCCAAGCGAACAGGTCCAGACTTAGCCAGAGAAGGTACCGATAAATTAAAACGCATGGACAGTTGGCATTACAATCACATGATGGACCCGTCTTTCGTTTCACCGGGGTCAATCATGCCGAAGTATCCGTGGCTATTTGAGCATGAAATAAACTTTGAAGCAATAAAAGATAAGATGGAGGCCATGCAAACACTTGGTGTTCCCTATTCGGATGAAGATATTGCTTCTGGTCCAAATCAAGCAAAAGAACAAGCCCAGCGCATTTACGAAGGATTGATACCTGAAATGGAACAGAATCAACTCTTATTAAGCGATCACGGGTTACAAAACAATCATGAGATTCTTGCACTCATCGCTTATTTACAACGATTGGGTAAAGATGCTGTTCCGTCCGCTACAACAACTCAATCGAAATAGAACAAAAATGAAATTCAAAACATACCTCGAGCAGATTACTGAAGTAAGCATTTATCCAATGATCTCGCTTGTACTATTCGCATTGGTATTTGCCTATGTGCTATTTGTGGTCATTAAGGCAGATAAAAAGAGCATCAACGAACAAAAAAACCTTCCACTTGACTAATATGAAAAAGGTTCTTATTCTCATCATTTCATTCGGAATTCAAACAAGCCATTTGTGGGCTGCGAATTCCGATAAAACGAATCAATCCGCTAATAAATACAGTGTCTATCAAGACCCTGTTTTCTATGGCTTAATTCTTATTGCCTTGGTTTTACTGTTGTATATCTTTCAATTGCAATCTGTTCTTGTGGGTATAGCACAGAAAACAAAAAAAGAAAAAAAGAAAAATTCGAACTGGCCAAAAGGCGCCGCTATGATTGCATTTTTACTTGGAACTTCTACACAAATGTTTGCACAAAGCATTGACCCAAGTGCACCTTTAGAGCCTGTTCAGGAAGCTACTCCTGTATTGGATTTTTTGCATAATGGATTCGGAAGTTTGGAAATGAATATGCTTTTTCTTCTGGTAATTATAGAAATCCTTGTTGTAATGTACTACTCTCGAATGATTGTATATCTCACCAAAGAGCAAGAAAAAATGAGCTGGGAATTTGATTCCCGAACAATTGAAGAAGTAAAGACCAACAGAACAAGTGCCTTTTGGGATAAAGTCAACAAATCAATTGAAATTGAGGAAGAATCGTCTGTTATGACAGATCATGAATATGATGGAATTCGTGAATTAGACAATGCCCTTCCACCATGGTGGAAATATGGATTTTATTTGACCATTGTCTGGGCATTAGTTTACCTTGTTCATTATCATGTGGCCGCAACGGGGCCTAGTTCTCAGAAAGAGTATGAGATTCAAGTTGCTGAAGCTGAAAAACAAATTGAAGAGTATAGAAAGAACGCAAAAAATTTAGTGGATGAAAAAACGGTTGTTCTGTTAACGAATCCCAGTGACATTGAAAATGGTAAGAGCATATTCAATTCAAACTGCACAAGCTGTCATGGAAATAATGGTGAAGGAAAAATTGGACCGAATTTGACCGATAATTATTGGAAGCATGGCGGAACTGTAAATGACCTTTTTAAAACGGTCAAATTGGGCGTAAGCGGAACAGGAATGAAAGCTTGGAAGAGCGATTTAGGTGCTATGGAAATAGCCCAAGTTTCGAGCTATATTTTAACATTAAAAGGAACCAATCCGACCAATGCAAAGGCACCAGAAGGACTTTTAATTGAATAGATACAACCGTACACATGGAAGCAGAATTTAGAGATCACGTAGCACATATCAATGAAAGTGGAAAACGTGTCTGGTTTTTCCCGAAAAAACCCAAAGGGAAATACTATAATCTGCGCTCCTACTTGTCTTGGATCTATTTAATCTTTTTTTTCGGACTTCCTTTCCTTCGTGTTAACGGCAATCCACTTTTTCTAATCCATATTTTAGAAAGACGATTTATCCTATTTGGAGTTCAATTCTGGCCACAAGACTTTTTTCTCTTTGTGCTAGGCATGCTCATATTTATTCTGTTCATCATACTATTCACAGTTATTTTCGGACGTGTATTTTGCGGTTGGGCTTGCCCTCAAACCATATTCATGGAAATGGTTTTCAGGAAAATTGAATATTGGATTGATGGGGATCGAAATCAACAAATTGCGCTGAATAATGAAGGATGGACCAGTACAAAAATTCGAAAACGGTTCTTAAAAATCACCATTTTCTTTTCTTTATCCTTTCTCATAGCCAATACATTTCTCATGTATATCATTGGAAGTGATGGTGTCTTTCAAATCATTACAGAACCCATTGCTCAACATTGGACCGGATTTCTCGCCATGCTTATATTCAGCGGTGTATTTTTCTTTGTTTACTATTGGTTTCGAGAACAAGTATGTCTAATTGTTTGCCCGTATGGAAGAATGCAAGGTGTAATGCTTGATAAAAATTCCATAGCCGTTACATATGATGACGTGCGTGGCGAACCCAGAACCAAACATGTCAAAAAAACAGAAGCGGAACCTCATGGAGATTGCATTGATTGCTTAGAATGCATTCGTGTGTGTCCAACAGGAATTGACATTCGAAATGGATTACAATTGGAATGTGTGAATTGCACCGCCTGTATGGATGTGTGTGACGGTGTAATGGAAAAAGTACACCGATCTAAAGGACTCATACGGTATGCTTCAGAGGAAAGCATAAAGAATAAAACACCACTTCGAATTACGAAGAGAATAATTGCCTATTCCATTGTTCTGTTCTTGTTAATTGCTCTTGAATCATTCTTATTGATTACCAGGAGCGATGTAGAAGTTAATTTAGTAAGAACACGTAATACACTTTTTACAACCGAACCCAATGGCCAAATTTCGAATTTGTTCAATGTAAAGCTCATTAATAAAACCAATGACACGCTTCACTTTGAATACCGCATTGTGGAAAAAAATGCGCAGTTCAATTGGATAGGACACAAGCAAATATTGGCACCGGGAGAAATGAAAGATGGAGAGTTAATCATTACAATTCCCGCAAATGAACTTCCTGAACAACGAAATAACCTCACCATAGAATTTTACGGGAACAACAAAAAACTCACTACAGAAAAATTAGTTTTTATAGGACCATTTAATAAAAAACAACAATGAATTGGGGATGGAAAATCATTTTTATTTACGGTCTATTTATGACTGGAATATTGACATTGGTAATTAAGTCGAGTTCGGAAAAAATAGAATTAGTCGAAACGGGATATTACGAAAAGGAACTGAGGCATCAAGACCGACTGAATGAAATAAACAATTACAATTCATTAACAAGCTCCTGCCAATTCGAACTTACTAAAGACTCGCTAATTATTGCTTTTCCCACAGAAATAGATACTATACAATTTGGAGAAATACACTTGTATTGTCCGAGTAACAGCGTGTTTGATTTGTTTCTTCAATTGCCTCAAGCCAAGCTCTCACATATAGCAATTCCTCTGAATAAGCATTTACCGGAAAGATTCAATTGTGAAGTGCGATTCACTATTGAAAACAAAAATTACTATCACGAGGAAAAACTAGGACTTACACATGTACCTTGATTTAATTATTGCTGCATTTTTAATGGGCATTACTGGAAGTTTGCATTGCGTTGGCATGTGTGGACCAATTGTTTTGAGTATTCCTTGGAATAAATCATCGAAGCAATTTGAAATACTCTTATATCATCTGGGTAGAATACTGACCTATGCGCTCATGGGCGGAACAATTGGAATCATAGGAAAACAGATATTCCCTAAGGATCTTGGTGCTTGGCCTGCTTTGTTCAGTGGAATCATTTTAGTGCTTGTCTTTTTCATTCAGAAACTGAATATGGCCGGAAATTCAACGCAAAAAACCATGCTCCTGATTCGAAAACCATTTGCAAAATTATTCAATCAATCGCAGTGGATTTCTCGCTTATTTCTTGGTTTATTGAACGGTATTCTTCCATGTGGACTTGTGTATATGGCTTTAGCCATGACCACGCATTACAGCGGTTTTTGGCAGGGCTTTCTTTTTATGACCTTATTTGGGTTAGGCACTTCTCCTCTGCTTATTTTTTTACAACGCTTAAAAATAAAGCTTTCCAAGCATCGCTTTTTTCAAAAAGAAAAAACCATTCGCTACACTTTTCTTCTTCTCGGCATTTTGTTTATTCTAAGAGGGGCCAATCTAGGCATACCCTTTTTAAGTCCTAAAACATCTGAAAAATCATGCTGCAGTAAATTGCATGATTCATCTTGTCATTAACCGCGTAGGTGATTCAATTTATGATCATTGATGATGGTAATGCGAGAGCCGTCAATACTAATTAAATTCTCTTGTTTAAAATCACTCAAAGTTCGTATCAACGACTCAGTAGCAGTTCCTACAATACGGGCTAGGTCATCTCTTGCTATGGCAATTGAGAAATTCTCCTCGCCTTTCGTATACCGCTGTTTTAGCAATAACAAAGCTTCTGCCGTTCTTTTTCTTACGCTGCTATATGCCAAATTCATAAGACGCTCCTGTTCATCACGAACCCTATTGCTTAATAACGCAATCACTTCCTTCATCACCTCAACACTTCCATTCAAGAGTTGATAAAATTCTGATTTCGGAAAGAAAATAATCTCTGCATCTTCAAGAACTTCGGCAGATGCTGTATGAGCCTCCATGGTTAGCAATGGAAGATATCCAAAGAATTCATTTTCATGCACAAGATGTATGATAAAATCTTTTCCTATTTCATGAGATTTAAAAACCTTAACCTTTCCAGATTTCAAGAAATATAATCCCAAGGCGTCATCTCCTTCTGAAAAAACAGTCTCTTTCTTTTTAAACTTTTTATGCTGAGCGTGCTCGCTAACTTTTTCAAGATCAATTAACCCTTTTACTTCAGCCATGAGCTGCTGTATTCCGGTAAGCGGTTCTTTCGAGATTCCTTTGACCCGTTTTGCCTTTTCAAGCCTGCTCTTGACGGCATTGAGAAGGTCAAGGTCATCAAAGGGCTTGGTAATATAATCATCTGCCCCAGAATCCATGGCTTTGCGCATGTCAGATCGATCAGCTTTCGCAGTAAGAAAAATAAAAGGCACTCCAGCTAAAGACTCTGATTGTGACAATCTATTCAGCACACTGTAACCGTCTAGTTGCGGCATCATGATATCACATAGGATAAGATCGGGTTTATTCTTCAAAGCTTCCTCAACACCCAACTTTCCGTTTTCAGATTGTGACACTTCATATCCTGCGATTGACAAAATTTCACAGATGTTATCACGCATTTCCGAGTTGTCTTCAATGACTAATATTTTCTCCTTCATGTTCATGTTTAATAAGCAATGTAAATGTGGTCTCTTTATTTTCTTCACTTTGCCACTCAATATCAGCTCCAATCAGTTCACAGCATCTTTTAACAATACTTAATCCAAGCCCAGTACCTTCAATATTTCCAGCATTTTTAGCTCTGTAAAACCGGTCAAACAGTTTCTCTTGTTCTTCATTGGGAATACCAATTCCCTTATTCGTAACAGATAAAGAAACCAAAGTTTCTCCGTGGAGTGATTGTCGCAAACGAGCGTCTATTCGTATGGCTTCATCCTCAAAAGAAAACTTAATGGCATTCGAAACAATATTTATAAAAGCTCTGTGCAGTAACGATAAGTCAGCAGAACACCATAAATTTTTTGATGCATTCACTTCAAACTTTTGATTTGGTTTGAGTAACGATTCTATTTCATCAAGACTAGAATATATAAAGTCACGAATATGAATGGTTTCAATTTGAACTTCAACCTTTCCCTCATCTAACTTTCCCAATGATAAAACATCATTCAGTGTATCTGTGAGTGTAAATACTGAGTTTTTAATTCGTTTAATGTGCTTCAGTCTCAATTCTTCTTGATCTTCTCCCGTATATTTTGAAAGCAAAGAAACGGAACTTAAAATGGTTGTGAGAGGGGTTCTGAATTCATGCGATGCCATTGAAACAAATCTCGATTTCATTTCATGCAATTCTTTCTCCTTCATCCAACTTCTTTCCAACTCATCACGACTTTTTTCCAAATCATTCAAAGCCTCTTGAAGAACCAACGTGCGCTCTTCAACTTTTTTTTCTAAACTCTCATTTAAATTTTTAAGAGCCTCATTCATTTTTTCGAGGTTTTGTTGAAATAGCAGTCGCTCCGAGATATCAATAATAAATGCAACCACAAACGTCTCACCTTCTGACTCATAATGACTTAACGAAATCTCTACTGGGAAAATTGATTGGTCTTTTCGAAGTCCATATAACGTCATGTTTTTCCCCATACCTCTATTGGTCGGATGTTTTTTAAACCCCTCCCTATGTTGAACATGCTTTTCCCTTTTATCTCTAGGTATAAGCGACTCCACCTCTAAATTCATCAACTCCTCAGAAGTATATCCGAAAAGATCGCAGCATCTGGGATTAACAAGGAGAATTCTTCCATGCCGATTGGCAATTAAGATTCCTTCGTTCACATGATTTAAGATACTTTCAAACTGACTTTTCATGACCAAACAAATCTAATTGCTCTAAACCTAGCAAAAGAATTGCGTTTGTCAGCAAAAAAACTGACTTTAATCAGTTGTTTTTTTGAGGGTGTAAAGAAACTTTCCCTCGACGTAGACTTCACTCAGAATATTCCACTTCATAAGTTTGGCTAAATGATTCATGACCACAGGTCTTGGCAAGTTCAACTTTCTGGCGAGTTGATTCAACGTCATTTGTTGTTCTTTCAATAAATCGAAAAGCTGAGATTCTCTCTCTTTAAATTGAAATAAGTTTCCAGAAAATCCTTGATCTTCAAGAATGGCATGCATGCGATTCCAAACATTGGAAGCTTGCCATGTTTTATCTGCCACTCGTATGTAGCTTACCCATTCTCCATTAACCAAGCACTGAATGGGCTTTTTGGCCGACTCCTCTACTGAAATTTCAAGGACATATTTACCATCTACTTTCCACAGTTGATGATTAAAATTCAACGCAGGTCTGCAAAATTCTTCGGCACTTCGAATGACCATGTGCAACTCTTCATTGGGCGATATGCCACAAACTGAACCATTGTCTTTCACTCCAATAAGCAATCTACCCCCTTCCGTATTGGCGAAAGCAACGAGTGAGCGAGCTATCTTTTGTGAACTATCAACACGCATCTTGAAATCTTGATGCAAGTGCTCGCCCTGCGCTATGTATTGCAGGACATAGGACATGAAATTAAATTGTAAACTCCTCAGCAAAGATTCCTGAGTGAGTAGCTTGTGCTAATACGTGCTTCTTTTCAATTAAAAAACATTGTGGCGATTCATGAACAACACCAGTATCACTTGCAATTGCATTGCTAATCTCCCTGTGATTCAACAAATCTAAAAGGTAAACAGGAGTTACGTTTTGTTCCGACCATTGCCTTTCAAACCTTCCCACTGCCGCAATACTTATGCTGCACCTTGTACTGTGTTTGAACACAATGAATTTATCATCGGAATTCCAAAGGGCATTCCATTGATCCAACGAATTTAATTCCAACCAAGTCATTTAACCAACTTGCTTGTTATTTCATCACCTAGAGGATCAACACCTGATGCGTATTCACCCAACCATTCACCAGAAGGAGAAATTAAAAATTTGTGGAAATTCCATTTCACATTACCATCAGAAACACCATTCAAGGTTTTGTTTGTTAACCATTGGTATACCGGGTGTTGATTCTTTCCTTTCACATCTAACTTATCTGACAATGGAAATGAAACTCCGTAATTCTTTTCACAAAAAGTAACAATCTCTTCGTTTGTTCCAGGCTCTTGACCAAGAAACTGGTTGCACGGAAAACCTACAATAACCAAGCGATCCTGATACTTTTCATAAAGGGCCTGCAGTTGTTTGTATTGTGGTGTGTAACCGCATTTACTGGCCACATTCACACATAAAACATATTTTCCTTTGAAGTCTGACATAGAAGCAGACTTTCCGTCAATGGTGGTGTAGGTTAAATCGTAAAAACTCATTTTTTCAGTGTTGATTAGATTTTCAGGTTTTTGCCAACGACTACGCATTGCGAATAAGGCTATACCGCTAGTGGTTAGAATCAAGGCTAAAATGATTAGTGTAATTTTCATATCAACAAAAACGATTAATGTGCAATAATGTTCACTCGGTTCGAGCTAATTTAGCCGCAATATATTGGAAAATGATTGAAACATCAGCTATTGAAGAGTTAGAACTCCGAGCGAAAGAACATTCGGCAGTGAATCACCCGTATTTAGACCAATTGTCTGCCGGATTCCCAAACAACCCGAACAAAGCAATTGCCTATTTCGCTTCTCAATATGCACACTATAGCGCTTGGTTTCCAAAATACCTCAATGCCGTTATTGTCAAATTAAGTGACCCACAGCATAGGGAGCATCTGCTGGAAAATCTGCGCGAAGAAGCAGGCCAATTGAATGAAGAAGAACAACAAGCCTTACAAGAATTAAATATTGATTTAGATTGGGTCCTTGGAGTTGCACATCCTGTTCTTTTCGATCGTTTCAGGTCGACTATTTGTAAAAATTACTCATGGGAAATGCAAAATGCCGTTCACTCTTGGCGAACAAACTTTCTAAACTATTTAGAGAATTGCTCCGAAATTGAGGCTGTAGGTGCTATTGGACTTGGTACAGAATCTATTGTAAAACATTTTTACAAAAGCATCATCTCATCAATAGAAAAACATACCCAGCTTACTTTAGAAGACTACGTGTTTTTTCCGCTACATACTGAGGTTGATGATGAACATGGAAAAACACTTCTTCGGATTGCAGAAGAACTCGTTAAAAAGAATGAAACTGGAATGCTCAATCTGAAAAAAGGAATGGAAACAGCTCTCGATCTTCGAGCTAAATTCTGGAATGAATTGCATCTTGAAACCTCTCATTTCCTTGCATGATGAATCCAATTCAAACAGCCATACAAAATGGGCACTTAACAGATTCTGAATTGCAACTGGTTGAAACATGTAGACTTCTATACAGGGAAGGACAGACAAGTAATGCATTGGAGTCACGTCCGGACAATAAATTAGAATTAATTGCCCAACTTTCTTGGATTCAAGGCGCAATGAATACTGATTTGACTTTCGAAGAAAACGAGGACTTGTCTCAAGAAATATTCAACCACATCTGCTTCAAAAGAACAAAGAATTTATTTGCTGATGTTAACGCGAAAATTTCCTTGACGCCAACAGATGAAAATCAAACATTCGTAGAAAGTGCCTTCACAAAATTCAATGAAGAACTCTACCGAAATGTCAATGATAAATTAAACATTGATTTTTCGGTCAATCGAATTCCCTTTCCCCTTGAAGTTTTAGATCCTCGGGTTGTGCATGTCGCACCGAGAAAAAACAATGAGTTACACAAACATGCTCATGAGACAGTTTTTGTTTTTTTCTCAGGGAAGGGGCATGTTCTCATAGACGATAAAAAAATTCCTGTTCAGGCGGGAAGTATTGTATTCATTCCAAGATGGAGTATGCATCAAAGTCAGAATGATTCAGATGAAGAAATGATATTCTTAGCTGTGGCTGATTTCGGATTTACAGGAAAAGCATTTGTTGGGAATTATTTAAAAACAGCACGGTTAAAAACCGAGAACTAAAAAATGAAATCGACTCGTCCAGCAGGCATGCTTTTTATCTTTATAACGTTACTTGTTGACGTCATTGGTCTGGGAATCATTATACCCGTTCTTCCCAATTTAATTCAAAGTTTAACAGGAACAGATGAAAGCGGAGCTGCCGTTTGGGGTGGTTGGTTGGTGGGATTGTATGCCCTTATGCAATTTTTCTTCGCTCCAATCATGGGTGCATTGAGCGATGCGCACGGACGCAGACCTATCATTCTACTCTCTCTTCTAGGACTTGGTCTTGATTACTTACTCATGGCTTTTGCTCCCAATATGATTTGGCTTTTTATAGGTAGAGCCGTAAGTGGAATCATGGGGGCCAGTTTCAGTGTGGCTCAAGCCTATATTGCAGATATTTCAGCTCCGGAAAAACGCGCTCAAAATTTTGGAATGATGGGAGCCGCGTTCGGACTTGGTTTTATTTTAGGTCCTGTCATTGGAGGAATATTAGGAAACCTAGAGCCTCACTACCCTTTTGTGGCAGCGGCCATTCTCTCGTTATTGAACCTTGCTTACGGTTTTTTCATCTTACCGGAATCACATCCGAAAGAAAACAGAAGGCCATTTGAACTCAAGCGGGCGAACCCCTTTTCCTCACTCAAAAACCTCTCTAAACACAGCGGTTTAATTGGATTGTTCATTGCCTTCTTTTTCCTTTATTTGGCCGGGTTCAGTGTACAAAGCACGTGGTCTTTTTTCGGAAAATTTGCTTTTCAATGGAGTGCCGATGATATTGGATATTCCCTAGGTGCAGTTGGTGTATTGGTCTCTTTGGTTCAAGGAGGGCTCATTAGATATACCAGCAAATCATTGGGAGATAAAAAGTCAATTTTAGTAGGAATGATTTTCTCTACAGTGGGACTCTTTCTCTTTTCTTTTGCAACTAGTGGTTGGATGATGTATTTATTTCTTGTGCCCTATTGCCTCGGTGGATTGGCCACACCCGCATTGCAGTCAATTATTAGTAAACAAGTTCCATTGAATGAACAAGGTGAAATGCAAGGGACTTTGTCTTCCCTGATTAGCATCACTTCCTTCATTGGTCCTTTGGTCATGACAAGTTTATTCTCTGTATTCTCCTCGAGCTCTGCTCCTTTCAAATTTCCTGGCGCAGCCTTTTTTGCGGGTGGATTGTGTTGCATAATTGCATTGTTCATTGCCATGCGTACACTTAAAAACAAATCATTATGAAGAAGGCCCTATTTTTAGATAGAGACGGTGTTATTAACCATGATCCAGGAGATTATACCTACGCCTTGGAAGAATTTATACTTCTTCCAACTGCATTAGATGCAATGAAACATGCACAAGAATTGGGGTACGAAATTGTTATTGTCACAAATCAGGCAGGTGTATCAAAAGGCCTCTACAGCAAACAAGAAGTAGATCGTATTCATGCCTACTTACGCAGTGAATGCGCCAAGATGAACATTGAAATTCGTGATATTTATTACAGCGTTCACCATCCAGATATTTGCAATTCCATTTCGCGAAAACCTCATGGATTATGGGTTGAACGTGCTTGCGCGAAGTATGGATACGACAAAAATCAAAGCCTCATGATTGGCGATCGAGATCGAGATGTGCAATGCGCAGAATCGGTAGGTGTGAAAGGATTTCAAATGGAAAAAAATGGCGATTTACTGCAACATGTCCAGAACCTATGCAAGTAATTTGGAACGGTAATCTTGTAAATGAGCATGAGATAACGCTCAATCTCAATACCAACCGAGGATTCCGATATGGCGAAGGCTTTTTTGAAACGATGCGTATTCACAACTTGAAAGCTCCTCTGCTTGAATTTCATTGGAGACGAATGAATGAGGCAGCCAAAATGTTCAACTTCATTTTGCCTTTCAATTATCAAGATTTAGAAAATAACCTTTCTCTTCTCTGTTCCCGCAATCAATTGCAACATGCTATAGTTCGAATTCAAATTTTTCAAGAGGGATCGGGAAATTATCTCGCACATGATCATGGCATTGTTTGTTATGCAATGACCATTCGTGACTTTCAATTTACATCAACTAAAACTTTTGATTACAGCGGATGTCTTGAATACACTTTGTTTTCTAAAAATCCATTTGCTTCGTACAAAACACTCAATGCGCTGCACTACATAGCCATGGCGAATGAATGTAAAAAAAGGAAATGGGATACAGGAATTGCTTTAAATGAGCAGGGATTTGCCGTAGATGCCTGCTGGCATGCCTTTGCTGTTATTACAAAAGGTAAATTATTTATCCCTATAAAAAACGCTGGCGGGGTCCAAAGCTGCGCCATGTCGGCCTTGGAAAATATGCTTCGGTCCCAAAACAAGGAATACCATATTGAAAACCTGACTAATTCCCATCTCAATGAAGCCGATGAGATCTTTTTTATCAATGCAGTAGATGGAATAGTTCCGTTGCTTCATTGGCAGAATAAACAGTTAACCATAGAGGAAAGCAAAAAAATCGCACACGACTTTCAAGCATTCTATTATTTTTGAAAACTATGAATCGAATTATTCTTGTTTGTGCCTTCGCACTCGTGCACTTCAGTGCATTCGCCCAACCTCAAGTAAACGCTTGGAATGATAAATTTCGTCAGTTGGGACCAGACGAATTGGCTTCACCCAATACCTACCGAACCGCAAGCGGAGCGCCTGGTGCAGAATACTGGCAACAACAAGTTGATTACAAGATGAATTTAATCTTAGATGATGAAAATCAAAAATTGTTCGGAGAAGAAGTCATCACTTACCACAACAACTCACCAGATGTATTGGTATATCTCTGGATTCAGCTTGATCAAAACATTATGGCTAAGAATAGCGCCTCAAGTCAAATTGAGCAAATGAAAATCACGAACCAAATGCAAACCAATGACCTCATAGATTTGGAACCGTGGTTCGACGGTGGATTCAAGCTGACCAAGGTGGCTGATGCAGCGAATAAACCATTAAGCTACGTGGTAAATCAAACCATGATGCGCATAGATTTGCCTCAACCCATTCAACCCGGTCAATCCTATTCCTTTCAAATTCATTGGAACTACAACATCAATGATCGCATGCGTTTAGGTGGAAGAAGTGGTTACGAATATTTCGAAAAAGACCAAAACTACCTGTATACCATTGCTCAGTTTTACCCAAGATTAGCGGCATACATGGATTACAGCGGTTGGCAGCACAAGCAATTCCTTGGTTCTGGTGAATTTACACTCGACTTTGGAAACTATGAGGTAAACCTAACGGTTCCTTCAGATCACGTTGTTGCAGCATCTGGTGTTATTCAAAACCCAAAAGACGTGCTGACCGCAGAACAATTGAAAAGATATAATCAAGCCAAAACAAGCAATACTCCTGTAATTATATGTACACAAGCAGAAGCTATTGAACGCGAAAAAAACAAACTCAAGACCACGAAAACATGGAAATTCAAAGCGGAAAATGTTCGTGATTTTGCGTTTGCTTCCTCTCGTAAATTCATTTGGGATGCACAAATGGTTGACATCAATGGCAAAAAACCATTGGCCATGAGCTTTTATCCAAAAGAAGGAAATCCATTGTGGGAACAATACAGTACCCGTGTGGTTGCGCACACCCTACGTTCGTATAGTGCTCATACCATTGACTACCCCTACCCTGTTGCCATAAGCGTTCATGCGAAATGGATTGGAATGGAATACCCCATGATTTGTTTCAATGGTGGAAGACCTGAGGAAGATGGCACATATAGTGAAAACACCAAGAACGGAATGCTCAGTGTCATTATTCATGAGGTGGGACACAACTTCTTCCCTATGATTATCAATAGCGATGAGCGTCAATGGACGTGGATGGATGAAGGATTGAATACATTTTGTGAGTATTTGGCAGAGAAAGAATGGGACCAAGAATTTCCAGCTCGCAGAGGTCCTGCAAGAAATATTGTGGATTACATGAAAGGCGACAAAACCAAAATGTCGCCCATCATGACCAATTCTGAAAGCATTTATCAATTCGGAAATAATGCCTATGGAAAACCTGCAACCGGGTTGAATATTCTTCGTGAAACCATTATGGGAAGAGAATTGTTTGATTACGCATTTAAAGAATATTGCCGCAGATGGGCATTCAGGCATCCTACTCCTGAAGATTTTTTCAGAACCATGGAAGATGCAAGTGCTGTTGATCTAGATTGGTTTTGGAGAGGATGGTTTTATACCACTGAGCACTGCGATATGGCATTGAAATCTGTAAAAGAATTCACCTTGAACACACAAGACCCCGAACTGATGATGTCTCTTTTGAAAAAAACAAATGAGGGTCAACCAGCAGATATTTCCATTATGCGCGACAAGGCTGCTGGAATTGTTCCCGTGGTAGAACAAGATCCAGCAACCAGAGACAAATACAATGACGATAACCCCTACTTGGTGACCGATGAAATGAAGAAGAAGTATGAAGAATTCAAAAAGTCCCTGACACCTGAGGAACAAAAGCTTTTGAACGAACCCAATTTTTTCTATGAAGTTCAGGTTGAAAATTTAGGCGGATTGTTAATGCCACTCATTTTTGAATTCACTTTTGCTGATGGATCGAAAAGCGATGTTAAAATTCCAGCTGAAATATGGAAAATGAATGAGCCCATTGTGAGTAAAGTATTTCGTTTTCACCAACCTGTAAAAACCGTAACACTTGATCCCTATTTGGAGACCGCAGATGTTGAATTGAATAACAACAATTGGCCTACAAAGTCAGTGCCTAGTCAGTTCGAATTATTTAAACAGCGTCGTTAGATTAGATTTAGTCTACTGAGTAAACCATCTTTGAAATTCCTACCAATGGAAATTTCTCCAGATGGCAAGTGAACCGCCTGGTTTGCTAAATCAATGTCAATGATGAAATTCAAATTAATAATTGAACTCCTTGATATTTGAACGAATTCTTGTTTAGGTAATTTTTCTATAATATCACGCAATGATATCTTACAATTGATTAGTCTTCCCGAAACCGCAAGAGAACAATACTTGCCGTCTACTTCAACATGTTCAATATCTGAAATGGCAATCTTCTTCAATTTGTTCCCAACACGTGTGTACAAGCAACCTTCAACAGGTAACGGGTTCACCACAAATCCAATGTCTTCCATGGCGTGAGCAGCAGCCAACTCTATGGTTCTTTTTAGAGCTGCACGTTCAATGGGCTTGGGAATGAATGCTAAGGGAGTAACCTTTTTGGCCTGATTAAACATCTCTTCATTGTCATAGGCTGTCAAAAAAATGACCGGGCATTTTTTCAACATGTTCATCTTTCGTGTAAGCTCAATGCCATTCACTTGATCTTTCAATCCTATGTCGCAAATAATTACATCTGGGCGTTTGGAGGTGAATTCAAAAAGTGCATCAACGGCATTATCAACACTTCCTACTACCTCATGCCCCATCTCGCCAATAATCATTTCAAGCGCCGTGCGAACAAGCAAATCATCTTCAACAATCAACAGTCTAATCTTCGAATTGTCCATAAGTCAAAAATAATCCTAAAAACGAGATGACAGAACAAATAAAATTTAGTTCTATTTTTGTCTCATGCAATTGTTTTCTCAGACCCAAACACAAGAACAAGCAGACCTGCTTGAATTACTTGAAACCAAGTTTCAACTTCTTGTATTTAATGATGATGTGAATACATTTGATCACGTCATTCGTTCTCTCATGCACATCTGTAAACATGAGTGGATACAAGCAGAACAATGCGCTTTGCTCATTCATACAACGGGAAAGACTGTAGTTAAATCGGGAGAGCTCGACGAAATGAATGCCATGTGCACGGCTTTGCATGATCGTGGAATATCTGCATCAGTAGTCTCTGAGTAAATGAGCACCGAAAGACTGCATCAGATTCAAAAAATGCTCGAGACGCATGCAGAAGATCCTTTTCTTCATTATGCTTCCGCTTTGGAATACGAGAAATTAGAACAATTTGATGAAGCTCAAAAAATACTATCGAATCTCTGTATAATACAGCCTGAATATTTGCCCACGTATTATAGACTAGGTCAAATTCTAGAACAACTAAAAAACCCGGAAGCCGCCATTGAAATGTATCAGATGGGATTAAAATTGGCCAAATCGAAAAAAGATTTTAAAGCTGCCGGTGAATTAACAGAAGCTTTGATGCTTTTAGATGTTTTCGATGAATAAGCCTTTTTCAGAATTTCACATTGCCATTTATTGCAGCTCTGAAAGTTGGGGCGGCCTTGAAAAAAATAGCATTGAGCTAGC
>VFQT010001718.1_pt1 | contig 25136 bp, 22 predicted proteins | sample 3512381 | NCBI WGS metagenome assembly VFQT01 (sample SAMN10412376, study PRJNA504923) | tailings metagenome | isolation source: Relicate 2 Philex TSF3 active mining site | place: Philippines: Tuba, Benguet | collected 2017-08-29
GCGCACATGAATGGGGTTCATGAGGTCGGAGGTTCAAATCCTCTCGCCCCGACCACACAACGTTTGGGATGTTCATCTGTGCTGTCATATCCGTCGACTCAGGTCGGCGTTTTTTGTACTTGAAAAACCTGCGAGGTATTATGGTACGACAACTCATCGTATTTTTACTTGCATTGGGCATAGTCGCAACAATGGTGCCAGTGCCCGCTCGTGCGCAGACTGCGGAGCGTTGCTTCCCCGAGACCGGGTATTGTATTTCGGGGCGTATTCGTGAGTACTGGGAGAGTCAAGGCGGTTTGCGGGTCTTTGGTTACCCGATTGGTGCGCAGATGCAGGCCCCCATCGAGGGGAAGTTGCTGACGGTACAGCAGTTCGAACGGAATCGGCTCGAGCTGCACCCCCAGAATGCTCGTCCATATGATGTGTTGTTGGGGCGGCTCGGCGCTGATCGTTTGGCCCAGCAGCAACGTGATTGGTTTGCCTTTGCCAAGTCGCCGAATGCCAATTGTCGTACCTTTGCCGAGACCGGGCATGCGGTGTGTGGGCGATTTTGGACGATGTGGCGAGCCTATGGCCTCGAAATCGACGGCAAAGCTGGCACATCCGAAGCCGAGAGTCTGGCTCTGTTTGGATTGCCCTTGTCGGGGGTGATTACCGAGCGTTTGAGCGACGGGCGTGAGTATCAGGTGCAGTGGTTCGAACGTGCCCGTTTTGAGATGCACCCCGGCAATAGCGCGCCATACGATGTTTTGTTTGGGTTGTTGGGCAACGAAATGCGTGACCATGTGCCAGCCACCCCACCCAGCGATGCCCCCATCATCGGCATGCCGAGTGGCACGGTCAACGAAGCAGTGCGCGTACTCGCACCACGGGCCGCCGCCAATGGTTACTCTTATGAAGATGTGGTGGCCATCGTCGAAGCATATCAGCGGGTAGGCAATAGTGTGGGCGTTGACTGGTTTCTGGCAATCGCTCAGATGGCGCACGAGACCGGCTACCTGACCAGCTTCTGGTCGGCGCGCCCGCAACGCAATCCGGCTGGCTTGGGTGTGGATGGGAGTAGCTCTGCTACCAATCCTGGCGCTGGTTGGGTCTATAACTCCCAACGTGGCCGCTGGGAAAAAGGTCTGAGTTTTGGCTCATGGGCCGACGAAGCGGTGTCTGCACATATTGGGCGCATGTTGGCGTATGCGCTCCGCGACGATCAGGCGACTCCTGCCCAAAAAGCGCTGATTGATCAGGCGCTGTCATACCGTGCATTGCCGAGTCATTTGCGTGGTGTGGCTCCTACCATCGTGGGACTCAATGGGCGCTGGGCAGTGCCTGGTACCACCTACGGCCAACGCATCCTCAGTGTGATGATGTCGTTGCGCGCCGTCCCGTAATCCGAACATCCTCTCTCAGCGCCCAACGCTCCTGGCAGTTGCTGCCAGGAGCGTTTTTTTATACAAAATGAAATAATGATGACAATTCCTACATGGTGTAGTTGACTCTAATGACAATTTATGCTAGACTCGAAAGTACGTGTAATCAAACTGTAATCTATGAATATTTGTAGTAATAAATAGATAGGCAGCGGAAGGAGCCGACCATGGGCGAGATCAGCCTGCACGCAGCATACGAGCTGATGCGACAGGCGGTGAGTAGTGGAGAGCACGAGAAGGTAGCGGGAATCGCGCTCCACGTGCTGCAATACTTTCCGCAGAATTTGAAGGCGAAGTTATATTTGGGCGAGGCGTACATTGCGGCACAGAAGTTGGACGAAGCGCATGCGATGTTGAGCGAGGTGTGCGAGTGCGACCCTGAGAATATTGTGGCGCAGGTGGGCTTGAGTGCGATTGCAGAGCGGCGGGGCGAGCTATTGATGGCGACGCAGCATCTCGAGCAGGCCATTGAAATGCGCCCAGACATGGCAGATTTGCGCACGCGTTTGGTAAATCTATACCGTCGTTCGGCGCGATCTGATGTTTATTTGCAGCTTAGCCGAGTGGGCTTGGCGCGTTTATTTGTGCGTGGGCGTATGTTTGATCAGGCCATCGACGAATTCGAGCAGTTGGTCGATACGCATCCACAGCGTCGAGACATCAAGATTGCCTTAGCCGAGGCATTGTGGCGCAACGGTGACGAGCGTAAGGCGTACGAGCTCTGCCAGCAGTTGCTCCGTGATTACCCGACGACGTTGAAGGCCAATTTGATTGTGGCGCAGTACACCACTGGCCGTGATGAAGAGCAGAGTGAAGCCCATTGGGACAATGCCGAGGCGTTCGATCCGCTGCACGAAACGGCCATTGAGCTCTTTGGGGCGGACACCATCCCCACGGTAGGGGAGTGGGTGTTGCCGGCATGGGATGACGTGGCTTGGTACCAGCATCATTTGCAGCAACAGACGGGTACAGGCATTCGGATGCGTTATCTGAGTGCTGAGGTGACCCCTGTGATTGATGATGCTTCGGTCGAGGCAGTGCTTGACGAGATGCGGTCAGCTGAGCATGTAGGCGATCATGATCATAGTGCGGATTGTGTGTGTATGGACATCGAAGAGCCCGCACACGATAGCACGGGGATGCTGTTGCAGCGTACGCTTGACCGGCAGGCAGAATTACAGCAGAGTGGGCAAATAAACCACTCGTCAGCGGTACAACCGCCGCTGACGAGTGGGAGTGTGTCGTTGCAGACTGTCGAACTGGACCCAGCCGATGCTCCGGCAGATCCGGTGCGGAAGGCCGGTGATGACGTGTCAATGTCGGAGTTTTGGCGGGATGATCGATCAACGACTCCAGTCGAGCCCGCTGTCGACGAAGTAACCACAGAGCCGGTGCAGTTGCAGCCCAAAGCGCCCGTATTGCCGTTCAAGGTTGATAATGCAGACGAAGACGATTACTTTTTGGCGAGTGTGCTGGTATCAGGTCAGACCCAAGCGAATGCAAATGGGGCACCCACGACTGTAGATGCGGACACAGCCGTTGCGAGTGGCAATGAGCTCTCGGCGGTATTGCGCATTGATACGACGATGTTACGGACGCTGACCAGTAGTGATGATTTGTATGCCATGTTGGCCAAAATCGAGATTCAGCAAGCGCCATCACCGACGGAGGATTTGCGTGACGTGGTAGCGCGAACCCTCGGCGGTGGCGTCGTAGAGCGCCCCAAGGCACATCCGGTATACGATGAGCGACTCGCACGGCAGGCGGCCAAGGCGGCGGGTGTGACGTTGGAATCGTTGCTCGAGCACCGTGAAGACCAGCATCCACCGGCGACCACCGGGCAGGGTGATGATTTGTTGGCCAATTTGTTGGCGCAGCCCGACAGTGGTCTGACCGAGGGGATGCGCGGTTTGTCGGCGGCATTGCCACGAGTCGACCGTGAGACGTTGGCCAAATCACAACAGTCCGATACCCGTGATTACGATGAATCAAACAACCAGACGTTGACGACGTTGTTGACCGAAGACATGGCGGCAGTGGCGAGCAAACGCAAAAAAGACGACAGTGTAGCGAAATCAGACACACCGGTCGATGTGGATTTGCAGATGATGTTGGAAACGCCGATGGGCGTGGCCGATGATAGTGATGCAGAGGCGCCCGTGGCATCGGTGCTGGATTCGTTGGCCGTGAGTCAGGGAATGCGTTTGCACGACTTCCCCGAGATGCCGACTGCATCTGCGGTGAATGGTGAGGATGTGTTGCGTGCATTGGGCGTGTCGACGGGTGAAATGACGCAAGTCAACACCGGCATGTTGAGTGATGCGACACCGGTCAGCAAACCGGATACTCCGGTGATGAATCAGGTGCCCAGCCAATCACAGAGTGCGCAGACGACACGTGCCGGCACACTTGAGGCGTTGATTCCCACGCCGGCAGCCAGCAAAGGTGATGCGGTATCGGGTAATGAGGCGATTGATGGTTATCTGCGGGCGTTGCAGGCAGATCCCGAAAACATGGTCCTGCGGTTATCGGTGGCACGAGTAGCCATGCAGTGTCGCATGTACGAGACGGCTGTCACGCAGTACAAGCATTTGATTCGGGGCAGTGCGCTCCTTGAAGACGTGGTGCATGATTTGCGTGATTTGATTGGCGAAGTCAACGAGGCGTACATGCGTCGTGAGTGTAGTCGTCTGCTGGGGAACGCCTATGCGCGCCAGGGGCGAGTGCAAGAAGCGGTAGAGGCATACCGCATGACACACAATAGTGGGTCACCGGTATTTGATTCGTAGGAAATGTGCAGGTAGGTCCGCCTCGGATGTCCAATGTACATGGATGTCTGAGGCGGATTTGTGTGTCATTTTGTGGGTACGACGTGGCAAAACTGTGCGGGGGTGGTATTATACACAGTGGTAATACTGTATGTTGTGGTGTGACAACCAAAAAAGGAGTTGTTCTGTGGAGCAATCATTGATTATCTTGAAGCCCGATGCAGTGCAGCGTGGTCTAGTGAGCACGATTTTGGGGCGCATCGAGCGACGTGGTTTGCGCGTGGTGGGTCTCAAGTTGATGCAAGTCACCGAAGAGTTGGCTCGCAAGCACTACGCCGAGCACGAGGGGAAGTCGTTCTTTGGGTCATTGATCGAGTACATCACGTCTGGCCCAGTGGTGGTCATTGTGGTGACGGGCAATAACGTCATCGAGACGGTGCGCACGATGGTGGGTGCTACGAACCCTGTGAAGGCTGCGCCTGGCACGATTCGTGGCGACTTCGGTCTCGAAATTGGTCGCAACTTGATTCATGCATCAGACTCACCAGAGAGTGGCATGCGCGAAACCGCGATTTTCTTTGCCAGCAATGAATTGGTGACCATGAACCGCAGCGTGGATCGCTGGATTTACGAGTAAGCGGCATGAAGATTGCGATTATTGGTCTTGCCAATAGCGGCAAAACCACGGTATTCAACGCATTGACGCGCGGAACGGTCGAGACGGCTGCGTTTAGTTCGGGTCAGCTCGAGCCAAATGTGGCGACGGTGAAAGTCCCTGACGAGCGTCTAGATGCACTGGCCAAGTTGTTCAAGCCCCGCAAAATCACGCCGGCAGACGTGCAATACGTCGATGTCGGTGGCTTGAGTGGTGGCACCAACCGTAGTGGCTTGCCACCGGCGCTGTTGAACTACATCAGCAGTGCAGATGCGTTGTTGCACGTGGTGCGGGCCTTCGAGGATGATGGGGTAGGGCACCCGGATGGGTCGGTTGACTTCCGGCGTGATATTGAATCTGTCGATCTCGAACTGGCGTTTTCGGATTTGGCCATCATCGAAAAGCGTCTGGTGCGTCTCAACAGTGACATCAACAAAATGGCTGGGCGTGAGCGTGAGATGCGCACTGTTGAGCGTGATGCGTTGATTCGGCTGCAACAGGCGCTCGAAAGTGGCCAGCACGTACGTGACGTGGAGCTCAACGAAGACGAAGAGCGCATGTTGCGCGGGTATCAGTTTTTGACTGCCAAACCCACGTTGCATGTAGTCAACGTCGGCGATAACGATGTCAATACGACTCTGGAGGTGGCCTATGATCACCAAAAGAGTGGTGTGGCGGTGATTGCCGGCAAAATCGAAGCTGAGTTGGCGCAGATGTCTGACGAAGACGCTGCCATGTTCATGGAAGATTTGGGCATCAGTGAGCCAGCCCGCAATCGTGTAATCCGTATGTCGTATGAGCTCTTGGGCTTGATGAGCTTTTTGACTGCGGGTGAGGACGAGGTGCGAGCCTGGACCATTCCCTTGCATTCACCTGCCGTTGAGGCTGCTGGTGCGATCCACTCCGACATTCAGCGTGGTTTCATTCGTGCCGAAGTCGTGGCGTTCACTGATTTGGTGGCAGCTGGGGGTATCCCCGAAGCCAAAAAAGCGGGCACTGTGCGTCTTGAAGGCAAGCAGTACATTGTCAAGGACGGCGATATTTGCCATTTCTTGTTTAATGTCTGATGGGGCTTGGTTGGGGTGATTGTGAATGGTACAGCGGGGTCTGGCAGCTGCCAGGCTCCGCTGTGTTGTGTGGCGACGGGTGGTATACTACCAGCGCACAACCATCACCGTGATACCCGTTGATTGAGGGTGAAAGAGGTATCTATGCAGCTATTGCGACGATACGTTCGTTTGGACGAAGTCTTGTTGTTGTTGTTGGTCATCGTGCTGTATGCCATCGGATATATTCAACTCACATTCACAACTGGTAGCGCCGAGTTGGTGCCGACCGCGCGTGGGGTATTGCGCATATTGTGGCCCTCTATGGCTCCCTTGATTTGTTTTTTGGGGATGTCGCTTCTCACCCATCGCTTGCAGCCGCGGAGCGATCAGTTGTTGTTGCCGCTGACGGCGTTTTTCAGTGGGATGGGGCTGTTGTTTACCGCTCGGCTTGATCCGAGCTTGGCGACGTTGTACCCCGACACGTACCCCAATATTGATGTGCGGCAGGCATTGTGGATTATGATTGGGCTGGCAGTATATGGCGCCATCGTACTCGTGCCATGGGATACGATACTGGTGCGGCGTACGCGCATGACGCTCATCGACAATCTGGCGCATTACCGGTATGGCTGGTTGTCGTTGGGGCTATTGTTGATTTTGGCGACGTTGTTTTTTGGGGCTGACCCCAATAATAGTGGTGTACGGGCCTGGTTGAAGTTGGGGCCGCTCTACTTTCAGCCTTCAGAATTGCTCAAAATCGTGCTGGTAATCTTTTTGGCGTCGTACCTTGATGAACGACGTGGTCAACTCGTGAGTGGGATGCGAGTCTGGGGAATTCCACTGCCTTCGATTTCGGCGACAGTGCCGTTGTTGGTGATGTGGGGCTTGGCCATGTTGCTGATTGTGATTCAGCGCGACCTTGGGGCTGCGTTGATGTTGTTCAGTGTGTTTTTGGCGATGATTTATGTGGCGACGGCCCGAGGATTATATGCTGGCGTGGGGTTGATCGCGTTTGTGGTGGGGGCGTATGCGTTGTACAACTTTTTGCCCATTGTGCAGTTGCGGGTAGCGTTGTGGCTTGATCCATGGACGCAGGAGCGCGGTTATCAGTCGATTCAGGCGATGTATGCCATGGCATCGGGGGGGATTTTGGGGAGTGGTATCGGCAAGGGGATGCCGGGCATTGTACCAGCGGCACACACCGACTATATTTTTACGAGTATTAGTGAAGAGCTGGGTGTGGTGGGTGCGGTAGGACTGCTGATGGGGTATTTGCTGCTTGCAGTGCGCGGATACGGCATTGCCATGCGCTTGACGGGGCGATTTTCGACCTTCGAGCAGTTGCTCGTGGTGGGATGTACGACGATTTTGGTAGTGCAAGCATTTATTATTATTGCCGGCAATGTGCGTTTGATTCCGCTGACGGGAATTACGTTGCCGTTTGTATCGTATGGTGGCTCGGCGGTGCTGATGAATTTCGTGGTGATGGGCATTTTGGCGCGGCTGTCGATTTATCAGCGTGATATGAGCGAAGCAGGAACCTAAGTCGTGGATGGCGGTTTTTTGGTATCATACCCAGTAGCGATCTCGCCAACATAACTAAGGAGCCACCGAGTGACGACGTTGCTATTGATTCGTCATGGGGCCAATGATTGGGTCCATGGACGGCTTGCAGGCCGGATTCCCGGCGTACACCTCAACGACGAAGGTAAACAACAGGCGCAGGCTGTGGCCCAGCGTCTGGCAGATATTCCCTTGGCAGCCATATACGCCAGCCCTTTGGATCGGACTATGGAGACTGCACAGTACCTGCTTGAGCAACGTGAGCTCGAGATTGTGCAGGTCCCTGCAGTGCGCGAAGTCGATTATGGGGAATGGCAAGGTGCCGAACTCAAAGTACTGTACGAGCATGAATTGTGGCCGGGGGTGCAGCACTACCCCAGCGGCACACGCTTCCCCAATGGTGAGTCATTGGGCGAGGCGCAGATGCGCATGGTGGCTGCCCTCGACGAGATTCGGGCCCGCCACGGCGAACACGACATTGTGGCGGTGGTATCACATGCCGACCTCATCAAGTTGGCGTGTGCGTATTACATCGGCATGCACATGGATTTGTTTCAACGTCTCGAAATCGGTACTTGCTCGGTCACGGCATTTCGTTTTACCAAAAGTGGTCCACGTTTGGTGACCTTCAACGATATGGGCAGTTTGGCACACCTGAAGCCCAAACCACCCGAGCCGACTCCTGATACCAACGAGAACAAGACGTCATGAAGTACACGTATGATTTCGATGCCGCCTCGCATGTGACGGTCGGCACCGTGGGCAAGCCAGGCCAGCGGACGTTTTATGTGCAGGCCCGTCAGGGACGTGAGCTGTTGTCGTTTGTCGCCGAAAAAGAACAAGTCCGTGCGTTGTCACAAGCGCTTGATCGGTTGAGTGAAGAAATTATCAGCAATCATCCGTTGATTTCACACAGCGATGATGAAGTGTTTGTGCGCGACATGTCGTTGGCTGAGCCACTCGAGCCGGTCTTTCGCATTGTGCAAATGGGGCTAGGGTATGACGCCGAACACGATCAATGCGTGTTGATTTTGCAGGGTCTTGAAGACGACGACGGTGAAGAAGCCCCCACGGCGCGGATTTGTTTTGCTCGTGATCATATGCATGGTCTGAGCCGACATGCTGACCAGACGGTGGCCGGTGGGCGCAAATTGTGTGGCAACTGTGGGCGACCCATGGATCCCGAGGGGCATTTTTGTCCGCAGATGAATTAGCTGTATACGCACGTATGCCGTTGGGTGCGGTGAGCGTCGTATTGAATTGTCGTGAGGCTAGCCATGAGTGATGCACGTCCGGCATTGTCGATTAATGAAATGTTGGCACTGTTGACGTACGGCGAGCTTGAGCCACAGACGTTGATGCCCTGGAGTAGCAATGCCACCTTGTTGTGTGTGGCCCAGCATGCGGGGAATCAGGCGTTGGTGGTCTACAAACCGCGCCGTGGCGAGCGACCATTGTGGGATTTCCCCGAGGGAACGTTGTGTCAACGTGAGACGGCGGCATTTGTCATCAGCAATGATTTGCGTTGGCACCTAGTGCCGCCCACCATCTTGCGCGATGGCCCGTATGGTGAGGGTTCGGTGCAGTTGTTCATCGAAAACGATGAAGAAGACCATCTGTTTACCATGCAAAAAGAGGGCGGGTTTGAAGCGTATCTGCCTCGATTGGCGGCGTTTGATATTATCATCAACAATGCTGATCGCAAGAGCGGCCATTGCCTCAAAGGGCGAGATGGGCGATTATGGGCCATCGATCATGGGATTGCCTTCCATGATGAATATAAACTCCGCACGGTGTTGTGGGATTTCGCTGGCGAAGAACTCCCTGAGGATATCCGCACTGATTTGGCACAATTGAGTACGCGTTTGGCGGCCCGTGAAGGGGCATTGAGCATGCTCGCTGAATTGCTGAGCAATGCCGAGTTGCGCGCTCTGCAACGCCGAATTGACCGCTTGGTGCACAAAGGCAAGTATCCACAGCCGACGTCTGAGCGCAATTATCCCTGGCCACCGGTGTAGGCGGTGTGAAGAGAGGAGTGAATGGTGAGTACGATCGGAAGCGAAGCACGCCCGCTGTGGGTGGCGGTGGTGGGATCGGGACCAGCCGGATTTTATGCGATTGAGGCACTGCTGAAAGCCGATGCCCAGGTGCGCATTGATATTTTTGAGCGTTTGCCCAATCCTTTTGGGCTAGTACGCTCGGGAGTGGCCCCCGATCACCCATCAATCAAAGGGGTTACGCGCATCTACGACAAGCTACTTGCTGATGCGCGGGTGCGTTTTTTTGGGAATGTAACTGTGGGGCGTGATATTACGACGGCAGAATTGGCCGATCGTTACGACCAGGTCGTCTATGCCGTCGGGGCCCAGTCTGATCGCAAAATGGGCATCCCCGGTGAAGAATTGCTGGGGAGCACGCCTGCGACGGCGTTTGTGGGCTGGTACAACGGTCATCCCGATTACCGGTCGATGCAGTTCAACCTGCAGACTGAATGTGTGGTGGTCATCGGCAACGGTAATGTGGCCATGGATGTGACCCGGATTCTGATGGCACCGGTCGACGAGTTGGCCAAGACCGACATCGCCGATCATGCCGTTGCGGCATTGCGCAATTCGGGCGTCAAACAGGTCGTCATGCTGGGGCGGCGAGGTCCGGTGCAAGCAGCGTTTACGACTCCTGAGCTGAAAGAATTCGGTGAGTTGGAGGGTGTGGATGTGCTGCTCGACGATGCTGACTTCGAGCTCGATGAGGCCAGCCAAGCCCAACTCGCCAACGAAAAAGTCGCTGCCCGCAATTATGATGTGATGCAGGAATACCGTGCTCGTCCGCAGACGGGGGCGGCGCGTACGATTCACATGCAGTTTTTGTGGTCGCCGGTTGAAATTTTGGGTACTGGTGGCAAGGTGTCGGGGATTGTGGTCGAACGCAATCGACTGGTACCTGACGGCAAGGGTGGCACCCGCGCTGAAGGCACTGGCGATCGGCGTACCATTGCTACTGGCATGGTATTGCGGTCGGTGGGGTATCGGAGCGTGGCTATCCCTGGCGTGCCGTTTGACGATCGGCGTGGCTTGATCCCCAACCACGACGGCCGTGTTGTCGCTGCCGATACTGGGGTAGTGGTGCCACGAATCTACGTGGTAGGCTGGGCCAAGCGCGGTCCTTCGGGGATTATTGGCACCAACAAACCCGACTCAGTGGCTACGGCCAAGGCCATGATCGAAGATTGGTCAAGCCTGCCCGATGTGCCACGCGATGCACATGACATACCAGTGCTGTTGCAGGAACGCTGTGGCGAAGTGGTCGATTATGCTGGGTGGCAGGCCATTGATGCCCACGAAGTTGCTCAGGGCGCTGAGCAGGGCCGGCCGCGTGTCAAAATCACCGACGCGCGCGTCATGCTCAATATTGCCAAGTCGGCTCGGTAGTCAGTAGTATCGAACTGCAATAATCGCATACGCCCCCTCGTGCACAGCACGAGGGGGCGTATGCGTGCAGATTAGCCTGAGGTGATGGCAAACGTGGCAACGACCGGGTAGTGGTCACTGGGGAAACGTCCGTTTGGCATGCGTTGGGTCACCATATGGGTGTGGAGCGGTGTGAGGCAGCCTACGGGGTCGCGGTAGCAGATCCAGTCGATGCGATTATCGTCGCGCTCACCCGAGCGAGCCGGCCAGTCAGTGCCATGGAAGCCGTGGAACGACATGACCCCCGGACCGTCGGGGTTGCCACAGGCCTGCCAGGTGTCGACAAAGCCGTGGGCACACACAGCGGCATGCACGTCGCTATCGGGGGCATCATTAAAGTCGGCAGTGAGGATCATGGGTAAGTGAGCCAGCGGGGCGAGTTGTTGCATGATGACACCGATGGCTTCACGGCGTGACACTGCCCCCATGTGGTCGAGGTGGGTGTTGATGTAGCACAACTGGCGCTGACTGGGCAGATGGGTGAGTATGACCCAGTTGGCTACGCGCGTCCACGACGTATCCCACGAACGCGAGGAAACATGCGGGGTCGTGCTCAGATAGCAGGCACCCTGGTCGATGTGCGTGAATGTTGCATGGTGCCAGGCAATGGCGGCGTATTCGTATGGTGCGAAATTACCGTAAGGCAGACCAGTGACGATGCCGTGGTCGGGGAAGTGCTGTTCTAGCCAGGTCACTTGCACGTCCATGGCCTCTTGGACGCCCAGGAGGTGTGGCTGAGTAGCGCGTACGATGTCGGCTAGTCCGTTTTGACGCAACGGCCAGGCATCGGGGCCATCGTCGGCATTAGCATTGCGGAGGTTGGCCGTACAAACGGTGAGTTCCATGCGAGTTCCTTTCGTGTGCGTCGACGCTAGAGCCCGAGTGTGCGCAAATAGGCGCGGTTGCGCTCAGCGCTATCACGGGGTGCTCCCATGCCGGGGAGCACGTCTTGTTCGACGACGATCCAACCAGCATAATTGAGGTGATGCAGGCGCGCCAAGACATCGGCAAAAGGTACGGCGCCTTGACCGAGCTCGCAAAAAATCCCGGCTTGGAGGGCTGCGAAATAATCGAGCTGCTGGGTTCGAGTGATTGTTGCTATGTTGGCATGACAATCCTTGAAGTGCACGAGCCGAATCATCGTGTGGAATTCATCGAGGGCACTGATGATATCAGTGTGATTATCGCCCGAACCAAACAAATAATGGCCCGTGTCAAAGACTAGACCGAGCACGCTGTGGTCACAGTGTTGGAGAAAGGTGCGGATCTCGCTGGGGGTTTCGACCATACCTGCGCAGTGATGATGGAACGCACTCTGGAGCCCGCTAGATTGGGCGATTTGCTGAGCAGTGTTGCTCGCAATGGCTGCGGCCTTGGCGAGTGCGGCAGTGGTACTGGGTTGTGTGATGCGCCCGGCATTGCGGGTACGATCTAGATCGGTCCCGTTTTCGTCGGCCAAAATGATGAGTGGCTGGTGGGATTGGCCAAGCAGGCGGGCAGTTTCGGCCAAAAGTTCGGCAGTACGCAGGGCTTGATTGGTGCCCTGGAGTGCTTGGGCTTCAGATTGCAAACTGAGTGGTACGAACGCCCCAATCAGACTGAGATGGCGGCGTTGCAGCTCGTGGCTTAGTTGCTGTGGATTAGTGGGCATGAAGCCCCAATCACCGAGTTCTGTGCCCACATAGCCAGTTTGTACGAGCTCGTCGAGCATTTGAGGGTATTCGATACGACTGCCGCTGAGATCTGCAAACTCAAGGGTACCCCACGAACACGGGGCATTGGCTAGCTGAATCTGTGCCATGATGATGACACTCCTGCTCTGTATGATGAATGCGGTACGGGCCGAAGGGGAATCCACGGCATATTGTACACTGAAGTCCCGGGCTTGATACGGCTATTTCGGGGGTAAATTTGTGGTCTGCACCGGGTTTGTTGCATGTTGCATCTGCATCAGTATGGTATAATTCCCAAGATTGTGTGTACTTATTGCTTGCATAGTGTGTGCGAAGGAGAAATACATGGAGACGGCGTTTTCGATTGCGTTGATTGCATTGGCAACAGTAATGACCTTTTTGGTGGTACTCCAGGGTCGCAAGGCTGGCTTGCAATCACGTGATGCTTCTTCGATTTATCAGACCAAGCGTGGCCTCGAGAAGACCATCTTCCAGGCAACGATCGTCGTTGGTGTATTGTTCTTGGTGGTAGCATTGATTGCGAGTCTGCCCATTTTTGGGTAGGCAGCGCAGGGATGATAGTGGCAAAGCATGTCTCGACGTATTCGTTTCCAAATTGTCATTGCAGTTATTAGTTCAATCGTCGTATTGGGCTTGATGGCGTATTTGGCCGTGGCACGATCTGCTGTATCGCGCCCGATTGCGGGTGGTACCTATGTCGAAGGAGTGGTAGGTCTACCGACCACTCTGAATCCACTTGTCAGCGATACCACCAAGGATTTGGCGTCTGCAGATGTCCAGAGTTTGGTGTTTGATGGATTGGTGCGCATCGGTCTCGATGGTTTGCCCGAGCCAGGCCTGGCTGAGTCATGGGATATCGACGAATCGGGCACTGTGTACACGTTTACGCTACGGAGCGACATCCAATGGCATGATGGCCAGGCGGTGACGGTCGAAGACGTGTTGTTCACGTTGCGTGCGGTGCAGGGTCCAGCCTTCACGGGATCACCGAGTGTGGCCACGGTCTGGCGGACGGTGCTCGTGGAACGTGCCGGTGAGCGTAGTGTGCGCTGTCGTCTGCAGGCACCGTTTGCACCATTCTTGAAGTTCGCCACAGTGCCGATTGTGCCCGCTCACCTGCTTGCCGACATCGAACCTGCCAACTGGGCAAGTTCTGATTTTAGCTTCAACCCGGTAGGGACGGGGCCGTATCAAGTCAACGAAATCACCACTGAGGGGGTTTCGCTTGATGTGAACCCCAATTACTTTCTGGGTCGACCGTTGATCCCATCGTTGACGTTGCGGTTTTATCCCGACGAAGCGTTGGCGTTCGCGGCCCTCACACGTGGTGAAATCAACGGTTTGGCCTATGTGGGCACGGGTTCGTTGGGTTCGTACAATGCCCCACGTGGTATGGTACGCCGCACAGTGCCGATTGATTCCTACACCGTCTTGACCTTCAACACGCGGAAAGCTCCCTTCGACAATGTCGATTTCCGGCGTCAGATGGCTCAGGCCATCGATCGCGATGATTTAATTCGGCGGGTATTACCTGGGCAGGTGGTACGCCTCGATACTCCCATCCTGACGGGTTGGTGGGCCTATGATCCCACAGCCACCTGGTACATCCCCGGCAAAGAACGCGTCAACGGTGCATTGACTTCGTTGGGCTATACGCTCGGCGATGATGGACTACGTCGCAAAGACGATATCACGTTGGACTTCGAATTGCTGGTCGATGGTGCACCTGACCGTAATGCGGCCGCCAATGATATTGCGTCACAGCTCGCACAAGTGGGCATCAAAGTGACTGTGGTGCCACTTGATGGTGATGTACTGTTGGAACGTCTGGCAAGCGGTGAATTCACCATGGCTCTGCACGGTTGGCAGCGCCTTGGCCCTGACCCAGACGTGTACGAGTTGTGGCACTCGAGTCAGGTCAATCTGGGGCGTAATTATGCTGGCCTCCAGGATTCTCTGATCGACGATACGCTGTCACTTGCTCGTGTTGACACCAACCTCGAGACCCGCATGCAGCTCTACAGCGAGTTCCAGCACCGCTGGATTGAACTAGCCCCGAGCATTATCATGTATCAGCCACTCGAAATCTATGCGGTGACCTCAGAGCTGGGTGGTACGACGATTACGCGGCGCACGGATCTGCCTGGTGTCATCAATTTGTTGGTTGGGCGTGAATCACGCTTCCGCAATGTGGTGCACTGGTTTGTCACGCGCTCAAGCGAAATCAGTGGAGACTTGTTGCAGTAGGCACAAACGTGGCGAAACATACCCCCTCACGACCACTGGTCGTGAGGGGGCTCTTTTTTGTGATGAGACGATGTGACTGACTAGGCGAAGCGGATTGCGTTGATGGCATCACGGGTACGTATGGCTTCGGCCCGAGCTGCTGTAGCAAAATCCGTGCCACTGCTGGCATAGAGCACACTGCGTGACGTGTTGATGAGTACTCCGGCTCGCTCACGGTCGAGCCCAGCCTGTAGTGCTTGTTGGAGGTCGCCACCCTGGGCACCAATCCCTGGCAACAAAAATGGCAAATCTGGGCAGAGCTGACGGACTTCGGCAAGGGCTTCGGCTTGCGTGGCGCCTACGACGAGTCCGACGTTGTGATTGCCGTTCCATTGCTGTTGGGCGAGGGTGGCAATTGCTAGGTAAAGCGGGCGACCATCGGCGAGCACGAGCTCTTGGATGTCGCGACTACCAGGATTGGACGTGCGACAGAGCAAAAACGCACCATGATTGGGACGTTCGAGGAAAGGGGTCAACGAGTCACCACCCATGTAAGGATTCACGGTGACGGCATCGCTCTGGAAGTGGTCAAATGCGGCTTGGGCATACGCACTCGCCGTGTTGCCGATGTCACCGCGTTTGGCATCGAGTATCCAAAAATTGTGGCGTGGCAGGTGCATGAGCCGAGTCAGGACGTCGATTCCTGCGGGTCCGAGTGCTTCGAAAAAGGCAATATTGGGTTTGAACGCGGCAACTACGTCGCTGGTGGCATCAATAATCTGGCGACAGAATTCGAAGACGGCATCGGGATGTTGCTTGAGGTGCTGGGGTAACCGGGCCAGATCGGGGTCTAATCCGACACAAAGCAGGCTATTGTGTTGAGTGATATGGTGTGCAAGGGCGTCACGGAAGATCATCATTCCTCTTCTCTCATCAAAAATTATTGACGTTGGACCATCTAGAATGATATAGTACAACATATGCAGAAGTATTGGGTTAATCCGTACAGCGTGTTTGGGTATTTCATGTAGTACCAAATGTGTCGTAGCTTCTGCTCCACTGCGGCCAATTCTTTTGCACGTCTTTGCCGTGCTGCGGTGAGAGGTATGCCATGTCTTCTATGCGATCCAATCAAGACCAGCAGTTGGTGGCCACCGTCGTCGATGGTTTGGTGCAGCTGGCAGGTTCAAGTAAGCAAGTCGCACGGAGTGACATGCTAGGTTTGTTGCGTGGTGTGTCTCCTGACATTGTTTCTGCAGTCCAAACTGCATTGCAACATCAAGGAATTGTTGTGATGAGTGATGCTGACCCCATTCTGGATGGATTATTGGCTGGTAGCCAAGACGAATACACCGCTGCTGTTGGGCGTGGTGCCACTATGGATCAAAGCAGTTGGGATAATGCTGCTGATGGATTGAGTACTAACGACGAATCCGATGAGCCGCTCATTGACGATGTACAGGTCAGCGAAATCTCGATTGACGACCCAGTACGCATGTACCTCCAAGAAATCGGCAAGTTCAAATTGCTGCGTGCTGCAGACGAAGTCGTTTTGGCTCACCGCATGGAAATCGGCGAGAAGGCCAAGCGTGTGCGTGCTCAGCGCATGGTGTCGTTGATTGACCAGCAACGAGCTTCGGATTTGGCCTATCAGTCTGTGACATTGATTCATTGGATGTACCGTCTGTGCCAAGACGTTTCTGCTGATGCATATGCCCGCTTTGCGACGTACTTCCCTCTTGTTGATGATTATTCCTTCGATACTACCGCCGTAGAAGCCTGCGTGGCGGTATTGACACAGTGGGTCATCGACGATAACGAGCGTGTCGAATCAGCGCCGATTGCCGGCATGGTGCGTGCAGATATCGAGGCTGTGTTGTGGCCATTGTTGACGCGTGTCGACCCATTGTTGGTGCGGGCCTTTGAGCTTGTCAAAACGCAACGATTGCGCAAATATGTGCCACTCCACGAAGACCGGGAGTGGTGGTGGTTGGTGACTGGTTTGGCAGGCGCCGAATTGCGCCATGATACTACCTCAGACCTCGAGCACTGCGTGGTCGAAATGACGTGTGGATTTGTTGCGAACCAACAGGTATCGGTGGCTGGATTGTGGCAGCCCGATGCACGTAACTCGGTAGTCGAGCGTGTGTTGACCCTCTACATCGATTGTTCGCAGACCTCCGGTTATTTGCGTCTGCCCATCCTCAACAGCCTGGTAGGTTCGGCCGACACAGCGCGACAAGAGCTCATCAATGCGAATTTGCGTTTGGTTGTGTCGATTGCCAAGAAGTACACCTCGTATGGACTGACCATGATGGATCTGGTCCAAGAGGGCAATATTGGCTTGATGCGCGCGGTCGAGAAGTTTGACTACACCAAAGGGCACAAGTTTTCTACGTATGCCACGTGGTGGATTCGTCAGGCGATTACCCGTTCGATTGCCGACCAAAGCCGCACCATTCGCTTGCCTGTACACATGGGCGAGGCGATTAGTCAGGTCAAACGTACTGCACACAAGCTACAGCAGACCCTACAACGTGAGCCTACCCCCGAAGAAATCGCCGAAGTGATGGGCATGACTCCTGCCAAGGTGCGTCGCACGTTGCAGGCCGGGCAGCAGCCGCTGTCGCTCGAAATGCCAGTCGGCCAAGAGGGCGAGGGGCGCATGGGCGACTTCATCGAGGATGAGCGCATTGCCGGCCCAGCTGAAGCTGCCACGTCGCTGATGTTGCGTCGTGAGCTCGAGGAAGTGCTCCTGAGCTTGCCCGAGCGTGAGCGTCTGATTATTCAGTTGCGCTATGGGCTCAGTGATGGGCAGTATCGTACGCTCGAAGAAGTCGGTGATAAGTTTGGTATTACGCGTGAGCGGATTCGCCAAATCGAAGCCGTTGCATTGCGCAAGTTGCGCCATCCACATCGTGGCAGGAAGTTGCGAGGATTCCTCGATTAGTTGTGTACTTGATCCCCCCACACAGAAACACAGGTAGGTCGTGCAACAGATTCGCTATCGATGTTGGCAACTCTGGCGGGCGCTGACGGGTTCGCTGGCGCCTGCGGACTGGGCCTTCGTGCAGCAGGTGTTGACACCGCCCGAATTGGCCTTGTTTCGGCAAATGCCACGCTACGACCAGCGCCACGCATTGGACGTGGCGCGACTGTTGTGCACGCGGGTCGCCGTAGATGATCCACTTGTTGCGACGGCGTTGCTCCATGACGTGGGCAAAATGCGTGATGACGGGCGTGCATTGCCACTCATCTGGTATGGGGTCATTGTGGTGAGTCGGCGCTGGGAGTGGTGGTACCGTACGCTGGTACGTTCCTGTGAGCCTGTGCAACGCCATGCCCAACACGAAGTGCGCAGCGCGGCCATGGCCCGTCGAGCGGGGGCACGTGATGCGGTGTGTCATCGGCTCGACCTCTTGGCGTTGCACCAAGATGACGCGCTGATACAGTTGTTTGAATGGGCTGATAATCAATGCTAATTGCTGATCAAGAGTGGTATACGATACGCCTCGATCAATTTGAAGGGCCACTCGACGTATTATTGCGCCTCATCGAGCGTGCCGAGTTGGATATCACGACCATTGCGCTGGCACAAGTCACCGATCAGTACGTCCAGTATGTGCGGGCGATGCGCGATCGCGATGCTGGGCATATGTCATCGTTTTTGGTGCTGGCGTCGCGGCTCCTCGTCATCAAATCGCGGGCACTGCTGCCGGCCACGCCGAGTAGTGCCGATGACCCTGACGAAAGTGCAGATTTGGTGCGTCAACTCAAGGAATATCAGCACTACAAGGCTGCTGCCGAGATGATTCGCATCCGCGAACAGCAAGGGTGGCAGAGCTTTGCCAAGGCTCCAAGCCTGCCCAACGCATCAGTGGCACATATGCCGTTGCTGATGACACTCGATGATTTGTTGAGTGCATGGCAGATTCGTATGCAGTTGGTTGACGTAACTCCGCCTCCCGTGCCAGTGCCCGCCCCCAAATTACTGACTGTGGGGGATGTGGTCGTGACAATTCGTGAACGCCTACAACAGGTCAAGCAGATGGTGTTCACCGATTTGTTGCCACGGCGATCCCGTACGCGCGTTGACGTGGTGGTATCGCTGTGGGCAGTGCTCGAAATGATCAAACGGCGCGCAGTAGTGGCCTCACAAGACGAACTGTTTGGTCCGATTGTGCTTGAAGCTACGACGCAAGCAGCATCAGATACTCCTGATTCATGGATTGATGACGAGCCACAGTAGTACGCTGACGGCTGCCCCCACTGCAGAACTCACGGCGTTGACCATGTCGTTGTTGACCCACATCCATCCGCGATGCAGTGGGTACGCACTGCCGTCTGGCGCGTGTGCGCGCTCGCTGATTCCAGTGGGGGTCATAAAGCTGCGTTGAATGGTGGCTCCCATCAGGCTATCGCTGAGACTGCCCACAATGCCGGCGACGGCGCCTACTGCAATCATCCCCCAACTCAACGCTGTCCCGTCCAAGAGAACGGCACTGAGCATCCATACTGTGGCCGTGGCAATGGCGCCGAGGCTGGTCGCCACTGTGCCTGCGAAGCTGATAGCTCCCGATGTGCCGCGTGGTACGGCCTGCAGGGTGGTAATGAGTCGTGGTGGGGATTTGGCGAGCACTCCGAGCTCTGTGGCCCATGTGTCGGCAGTGACAGTGGCCATCGCCCCTACAAACCACATGCCCAATAGCATGGTGGATTCGGGGGCCCATACCATGGCCACACAGGCCAGAGCAGCTACTCCACCGTTGGCGAGGGCTTGCCAAATATCGCGTTGCGAGCCTTTTTCGAACACCTGAGCTTCGAGTGTGGCTTTGTAGTGCTTGCGCCAGCGTGAGAGGAGTGTTGAGCTGACAAAAAAGAAGACGAGTGCAATCCCGTATGGCCAGCCCCCAAATCCGAAAATCGTGGTACCGGTGATGATTGCCCCCACCCAGCCACTGCGGCTGAGCGAGCCACGCCGATAGGCGAGTGCCCCGATGGCACTACTGATAATCAAACCGAGCAGAATTTGTGCAGTACTTCCCATGCAGGGCCTCGCTCCTGGCTATGCGGGATTATTCACCAAAGGGCTGTGATCCGGTGGCAATGGCGCGCTCGGGATCGTTGCTCCAATCGCTCCATGAGCCGGGGTACAGCGTGGCTGTGTAGCCGGCTAGGTGTAGTGCGAAGATGTCGTGAGTGGCAGTTACTCCAGAACCACAGTAGCAGACGATGCGTTGGGCATCATCGGCGCCTAAGTCCTGATAGCGTTGTTTGAGCTCTGCCGGGGATTTGAGCGTGTTCGCCTCGGTCAAATTGCCGGCGAATGGTGCCGAATGCGCACCTGGGATGTGCCCAGCCCGCGGCCCAAAGGGCTCGACTGCGCCGGTGTAGCGTTCGTAGGCGCGGGCGTCGAGTAGCAGTACGGTGCTATCGGTGCGCAGGGTGTCGACCTGTGTGGCATCGACGATCATGTGCGCTTGAGGGGTCCCCACAAACGATTGGGCTGGACGTGTTTCGATGCCACTAGCTGTGGGACCATTTTGACGTTGCCAGGCCTGCCACCCTCCGTCCAATATTGATACGTGCTCGTGGCCGTAGTAGCGCAGTAGCCACCAGAGGCGGGTCGCCACTGAGCCACCGGCACTGTCGTAGATGACGACGTGGTGGTGATTACCGATGCCGGCTTGCCCTAGTGTTGCACAAAAAACGTCGGATTTGGGCAAGGGATGCCGGCCTGGGCCATCCCAGGCAGCGGCTGACAAGTCGTTGTCGATCGACAGATAGACGGCACCGGCAATATGCAGTTCTTGGTATTCTTGGGCACCTTGGGCGGGGTTGGTGAGGTACCAGCGTGTGTCGACGACGATGACGTCGTTGTGGTGTAGGTGTTGTTGCAACCAGGCACTATCGACGAGTGCGTTGACCATGATGAAGATCCTTTCTATGCATAACTCAGTGTGTAGTGCTAGTGGTGACGTACGCTCTGCAAGAGGGCGAGTGTCTCTTGAGCAGCTTGGTGCCAACTAAATTTGGCGGCTTGGAGTGGACCGCGTTGAGCCATCGAGGCGCGCAACTCCTCGTCAGCCCACACGGTTTCGATCATGTCGGCCCAAGCCCCGGGATCGTCAACGGGCAAATAAATGCAGGCATCTCCACCGACTTCGGGCAAGCTTGATGTGTTGCTGGCCAAGGTGGGAGCCCCACTTGCGAGGGCCTCGAGCACCGGTAGACCGAATCCTTCGTAGCGTGACGGATTGGCATAGATGCGGCTATGGGCATACAGCCAATGTAAGTCGTCTTCGGGCACGGCACCCAGCAGGGTGACTGCATCGCCGAGGCGCAGTTGTTCGATTTGGGCGATGATGGGTGCTTCACGCCAGCCCCGTGCCCCAGCAGCTACCAGCTGATAATTACGATTTGGGTGCCGATCACGGCAAATGCGCAACGCCTGTAGTAGCAACGGCAGGTTTTTGCGTGGCTCGATGGTGCTGACAAACAAGAGGTAGGCTTGGGCGGTAATATCGATGTTGTTGATGCGTCGTCGTTCGTGAGGCACATGGGCTAGTGGGATAAAGCGCTCTGCTGCAGCCTCGGCAATCACGGTAATGCGATCGGGGTCAATATCGAGAAATTCGATAATGTCGCGTTTGGTGGATTGCGACACGGCAATGATGCCATCGGCTTTGCGTGCACTCGGTCCGACGCGCCCATAGTAGGCTCGCGCTTGATCATCGAGTAAATCATCGAAGTGCATGAACGCGAGATCATGAATGGTGACTACGGCAGGGAAGGTGCGATGGAGTGGCGCAATGAAGTCGGGGAATAATGCCACCGATGGACGTGTGGCGGCAATTTCGAGTGGCAAAATATACTGCTCGAGGCGATGATGGGGTGGTGTGTAGATGATGCGGCGGCGTATATTGGCCGCATTGACGATGCGCTCGGGTTGGCGCCGATGCTGGAGCAAGGTGATGATGTCTGGCTCGGCAAGGGGGGCGAGGGCCTGCGTGAGTTGGCGTGTATACGCTGGGATGCCACCCGTACGGTAGGCATTGAGCCGTGCATCAATGGCAATGTTCATGCTGTCACCTCAAACTGGAGCCCATCATAGCCGGGTTGTACATATGGTGGGAGCGTGGGCAACAGATCCATGTGTTTGGTGTCGTGACTGAGATGCACAAAAAACGCCCGGGCTGGAGCAATACGCTCCACATAGGTCAGTGCCTGCTCAAACGACAAATGCATTGGGTGCGGGTCATACCGTAGGGCGTTGATGACCAGCGTATCGACACCATGGATGAATTCGCATACCTCGTCACTGATGAAGCTTGCATCCGTGATATAGGCGAAATTGCCGATTTTGTAGCCGAGAATGTGCATGAACCCGTGGGTAATTGAGAAGGGGATAATGGTGAGCTCTGCCAACGAGAAGGCCTGTAAGGGGGTAATGGGTTTGAGGGCTAGGTTGGGGCGCGATGACCCTCCGTTGTCTTGTGCAAAGGCGTAATGATAGCGTTTTTGCACAGCATTGAGGGTACGCTCGAGCCCATACAACGAAATCGCCGATTGCATGCGGTAATTGAGAGGGCGCAAATCGTCGATGCCACCAATGTGATCTTGATGCTCGTGGGTCAACAAGACGCCGTGCAGGGACTTGACACGGGCGCCAAGGAGTTGTGTGCGCATATCAGGGCCAGCATCAATGAGAATATTGCCGGCTGGAGTCTCAATGAGCGCCGAAGTGCGCATGCGCCGATCGCGTGGATCTGACGAGGTACAGATCGCACAGGTGCACCCAATCATGGGGACTCCCGTAGAAGTGCCAGTGCCAAGCAATGTGATACGCATAACTCTGTCCAAATTTCGTTTATGGTGATTGGGAAAAAAGGTCGACACTGTGGTCGGCAATGGTGGCGTGAGCACGCAATCAACGTGTTGTGCCATGGCGATGTATGCGCTTCATTATAAGCCGTTTCATTGATTTTGCACAAGCACCGGGCTCACGGCACTCGATGTGCAAAAAGCGAGTATAATAGGCGCAATACATCAAGGCTGGCCCACTGTTGAGGAGAAGTCATGTCTACCACTTCGGTTCGAACATCAAGTACTGCCCGTGTTGACGGGTTGCGTCGCCTGGCCGCCACATTGCGCCGTGGCGAGCTGGTGTGGCTGGTTTCGGCCAACTACGACGACTATATGCAGGTGTGGTTCTACGAATTGCTCCGGCAAGGAGAACAAGGCCGTTGGGTCATCCAGCGCTTCCACTACGACATCCACAACGACATTCAGCACTACCGTGGCGAAGTCGTCGTCGACGACCAGCAACTGCGGGCAGTGCGTGCCCAGGCACAACGTATTGATGTGGCTGCGTGGCAAGCCGGCGAGATTTCGGCATAACTATCGTTCATTCCATCAAAAATATGACTGATGCGGCGTATGTATTCCATACGTCGCGTTTTTTTGGCATAATACTCACGAGAACATTTTGACATTTGCAACAAAAGGTACCACTATGACCAACCCAATGCCGTGGAGCCCAGATGATGTATATCGCATGGAGTTCGTCGAGAATCCTACGTGGAGCCCCGACGGTACGACCTTGCTCTATGTGCACGCCAAGCCTGATCGTGTCAAAAACGGTATGCGTCGTAGCATTTGGATGCGCCGCGGAACGGATGCCCCACGGCGGTTTAGTGCCGGTACTGCCAGTGATCGTATGCCACAGTGGAGTCCCGATGGGCGCATGGTGGCGTTTTTGTCGAGCCGTGGTGGCGACGGTGCCCAGCTCTATGTGATGCCTGCTGATGGCGGCGAGGCCGAGGCGCTGACCAGCCTACCCGCTGGTGTGGGTGGATTTGCCTGGAGCCCAGACAGCCAGCATATCGCGTTGGTGAGTTATCCGCTGCCAAGTGATCTTGAGGCTGAAGCCAATCCAGCTGACGCGCCACAGAGTGCTTTTGAAGCCGAACAGCGTAAAGCTCAGCAAACACATGACCAGAAACAACGCATTGACCCACGTGTTATCAACGAATTGCCGTTTCGGACTGGCACGGATTACATTGAAGGGCGCCGTGGTCATATTTATGTGCTCGAGGTAGCCCGAGGTCAGAGCTCAATCAAACGGGTGACCACCGATGAGCGTGACTATGGCACTCCATGTTGGGGACCCGATGGGCAGACGTTGTATGCACTGGCCAAAATTGACCCAGCAGCCACACATTATTTTGTTGGGCGTGGTATTGCAAAAATTACCGTGGCTGATGTTTGTACGGTCGATATCTGGGCCGATGAACATTGGTCGATTGGCGGAGCGCCGCAAATTTCGCCGGATGGGCGTTGGTTGGCGGCCATTGCTCAGGTCGCTCATCGACCATTTTATGGTGGTGCCTTTTTGCTCATGCGATCACTCGATACGAATGATGGCTGGTCACCGTGTGACATGAGTGAGGCTACCATTGGTAACTGGGAGTGGTTGCCCGATAGCAGTGGTATCGCCTATGTGGCAGAGTGGCAGGGGCAGGGAGATCTGCGTCTGATGGCATTGCCTGGTGCTCAGGTGATGTCGGTGGCCACTCCAACGACCGGGATGGGTATGGTGATCGATGAATTTGCGGTGGCATCAGATGGCCGAGTGGCCTACACCCAGGGCGGCCCGGCCTTCCCCTGTGAGTTGTTTGAGGCACATGCCGGTCAGGTACAGCAAATCAGTGCCCTCTACACATCGCTTCTTGCGGAGCGCACCACGACGGCCTTCGAAGAAATGTGGTACCCGTCTGCCGATGGCCAGATGGTGCAGGGGTGGTTGCTGGCGCCTCCACAGGTCGAGCCCGGCAAACACTACGGCTTGGTGCTGCACATCCATGGTGGACCACATGCCATGTGGAGCCCTGGCACCCGCAGCATGTGGTTGGAATGGCAGGCGACCGCCTCGGCTGGCATGTACGTCTTCTTTTGTAATCCACGTGGTTCCGAAGGATATGGCCTGGCGTGGCAGGCTGGGAGCATGGCGCGCTGGGGGCATGCCGATCAGCCTGACTTTGAGGCTGGTATCGACGCCGTGCTGGCCAAGGGGTTGCCCATTGATTCGCAGCGTATCGGCGTGACTGGTGGGTCGTATGGTGGCTTCATGACGACTTGGCTCATCGGGCATAGCCAGCGCTTTGCGGCAGCGGTATCGGCCCGTGGCGTCTACAACCTGATTACCGAACACAGCATGAGCGATGCCTACGAATTGGTAGAGTATTCGTTTGGGCTCAACCCCTGGCAACACGCCGAACAACTGTGGCA
>VFQT010001720.1_pt1 | contig 25126 bp, 19 predicted proteins | sample 3512381 | NCBI WGS metagenome assembly VFQT01 (sample SAMN10412376, study PRJNA504923) | tailings metagenome | isolation source: Relicate 2 Philex TSF3 active mining site | place: Philippines: Tuba, Benguet | collected 2017-08-29
TTCCTGCGGAACATATTGAAACCTGGAAACACCTGTGTGATTCCTTGAACTTTCAAATCCCCCACACGATAGTAAGAGGTGGCAAAGAGCGTTTCCATTCCGTGCAAAATGCTTTGGCGCATTGTACCTATGATTATGTTGGCGTTCATGATGGTGTACGTCCATTCGTTTCGGATGAAACTTTGGCCAGATTAGAAGCGGCTTTACAATCTTCACAAGCTGTAATACCAGTACTAGAACCAAAAGAATCTTTGCGCACCCTAACCCCGTTCGGAAGTCAAGCATTGGTGAGATCTGATATTCGATCCGTTCAAACGCCACAGTTCTTTCAAAAAGATATTCTGACAGCGGCTTATCAACAAGAATACAAATCCCAATTTACGGATGATGCCAGTGTTGTAGAAGCAATGGGGGTACATATCGCCCTAGTTAACGGAAATTCCGAGAACATTAAGATCACAGAGCCCATTGACTTGCGAATTGCAGAATTACTAATATCAGGAGTTTAAGCCCGACCCAAAGAATTCAATAATCTCAGGTGATTAAAGATCGCCCCACCAAAAGTCTTGTGATAATTATACTGAATGCCAAATTCCTTAGCGGTTTCACGTACAATTTTAGATATCTTCGGGTAATGAACGTGTGAGATATCTGGAAACAAGTGGTGTTCGATCTGGTAATTCAAACCACCTACATACCAAGTCAAAACCGGATTCCAATTCTCAAAATTCGCTGTCGTCATCATCTGATGTTTCGCCCAAGAGATGTCGTCATTCTTAACTGTATATGATTCCTTGGTCATGAATTCAGTTTCAGGCATGACGTGTGCAACTTGGAATACGAAAGCCAAAATACTTCCACATACAAAGTGCATCACTCCAAATCCGATCAATACTTGCCACCAAGAAATATCCATTACCAACATTGGAATTACCAGGATATACGTATAATACAAAAGTTTAGAAAGTATCAATTGAATGTAGGCTTTTGCCAAAGTTGTGTTTTGTGATTTCAGTAATCCATTCTTATGATACTTATGCAATTGCATAAAATCTTTGTTGGTCATCCACGAAAGTGTCATCAAGCCATAGAAAAACCAAGCATAAAATACTTGAAAGCGGTGTACTTTTTTACGCGGTTCATTTGGTGAAAAACGCAAAACTCCGACCGGAGCGATGTCTTCATCCATGTCATGTACATTCGTAAAGCTATGGTGTAGAACGTTGTGCTGAATGCGCCAATTCAAGTTATAACCACCCAAAATTTCCATGGAATAACTCATGACGCTATTTACCCACTTGAAACGGGAAAATGCCCCATGATTGGCATCGTGCATGATTGACAATCCAATCCCTGCCATTCCAACTCCCATGATGATGGACATAAAGAACATGATCCATGCGTTCTCAATTACTCCAAATACCATTAAGAAATAAGGAAGTAAAAACAAACTGAACATCAAGGGAACTTTCAACAAAATGCGCCAACTACCAAATCTTTTGAGATTGTTCTTTTTTAAATAATCTTCAACGCGTTGGGCCAATTTTTTTGAGAACTCATCGTTTCTCGTCAATCTAATGTACTGCATAATTTATGGCTACAGGCTATTCTCTGCATCCTTTAACAAAGGTACCTATAAATGCAATTGGAACAACTCTTGATTTGTTAATTACTCAACCAACAAAAGTTAATTTGATTATATCTTTCTGATTTTCTGATTGTTACTTTCCATTCCAATTGGTCATGGTCAATTGCAATCCTATAGTTGCAAAACTTTTCAGAAATTCAGTGGAAACCTTGATTCTCTCGTCCAGATCATTGGATTCATCGTCTGTCCAATTGCCCAAAACATAATCTGATTGCTGGCCCTTGTGGAAATCGTTACCTACACCAAAGCGCAAGCGACAATATTCTGTTGTATTCAGCACTGCTTGTATGTCTTTTAAACCGTTATGTCCACCATCAGAACCTTTCCCTTTCATACGCAACTTTCCGAAGGGCAACGAAAGGTCATCTGTGACCACAACCAAGTTTTCTTTCGGGATCTTTTCTTGTTGCAAATAGTAATTTACGGCCTTGCCTGATAGATTCATATAGGTGGTCGGTTTGATCAAGATCAACGTACGACCCTTAAATTTCACCTCTGCCTTTTCAGCTACTTTCTGTAAAACAAAGGATCCGTCAAGTTCTTTCGCCAGTGCATCCATCACTTTGAAACCAATGTTGTGACGCGTATTCTCGTATTTCGCACCTGGGTTTCCTAAACCAACAAACAAGTATTTCATGTTACAAAGATAACCATTGCTATCTTTGTCGAAAACGATAGTATGCGCGTATTGGGAATTATTCCGGCACGATATGGCTCGTCCCGTTTTCCGGGAAAACCATTGATCGATCTAAAGGGTAAAACTATGATCCAACGTGTTCTGGAAGGAACATCCAGATCTACCTTGTTATCTGCAGTTATTGTTGCGACGGATGATACGCGTATTGCGGACCACGTAGAAGCAATTGGAGGAAAGGTGCTTATGACTTCTCCTTCTCATCCAACGGGTACCGATCGCTGTGCAGAAGTGGTGCGTCAATTGAACGAACAATTCGATGTGGTCATCAATATTCAAGGTGATGAACCGTTGGTGGATGCACGACAATTGGATCAACTTCTTCAAGCCTTTACCGATCCAAGTGTGCAGATTGCTACTTTGGCCTCGCGGAATATCGATCTGGAAGCGATTAATAACCCAAACCGCATTAAAGTGGTGGTAAATCATCAGAACGATGCCTTGTATTTTTCGCGCAGTGCCATTCCAAATGCCGTCAATGCAAAAGAAGATCCGTTGAAAAGCTATCCTTTTTTGCGACACATCGGTTTGTATGCTTACCGCCCGGAGGTGCTTTTACAGATCAGTAAATTATCCGAAACAGCACTTGAAAAAACCGAATCGTTGGAGCAATTAAGATGGTTGTATCACGGATTGTCAATTCGCGTGGTAGAAACAGAAATTGAAACGCCGAACATCGATACTCCGGAAGATGTAGAGAAGGTATTGGAACTTATTCCATAAAAAAACGGAGGTTTAAGCCTCCGTCTGATTCGTTTCTGTAATTTCTTCTTTTTGTGGTTTCTTATCTTCTTTCGGAAAATAAGTGCGCTGACGAATGATCACCATCACTACCCCGATACTGATGGCTGCATCCGCAACATTCCAGATTGCAGGAAAGATGGTGTTATCTCCTAGTTCGCTGTGATCATACCACGGAACCCAAGAAGGCCATTCCATGGTAAATTGGAACATGTCAACTACATTTCCCAATAAGAATCCGGTATGACGTGTTTCAATCTTTCCAAAAATCCCACAGTCTGAAACCACTCCGGAACCCTCCAGATGATTAAAAGACAAACAAGGATCGTAGGGGAAAAGAAAATCGTAACAAGCGGAGTCGATCAAATTTCCGGTTGCCCCGGCAAATATTAAACCGATAGCTAAAAGCAATTCGGTGCGCACCCCTTTCTGCAGTTGTTTCCAGAAATAATATGCAATTCCAGCGATTGCGAAAATTCGAAAGATACTCAAGCCCAATTTTGACCAAATGGAAGCACCAAAAGTGGTTCCAAAAGCCATCCCTTGGTTCTCGATGTAGTACATTCTGAACCATTCTCCGAAAACAGGTACATTCTCGTCTGGATCAAAAGAGGATTTTACCCAAATTTTAACCGCCTGATCAACCAAAAGGATAATCAGGACAAACGAACAGACGATAAGTAATTGTTTTCGTTTCAAACTTATTTGTTTTGCATGTTCTTCGCCTCAATACTCAAGGTAGCGTGAGGAACTAATTTCAAACGCTCTTTTGCGATCAATTTTCCTGTTACACGACAAATACCATAAGTCTTGTTTTCAATACGCATTAAGGCGTTCTTCAAGTTTTCGATAAACTTCTCTTGACGCGCGGCCAATTGTGCTACCTCTTCGCGAGAAAGCGTTTCGGAACCGTCTTCCATCATATTGAAGGTACGACCTGTATCATCTGTCCCGTGATTGTCATTCGAAAGGGAAGCTTTCAACATATCGTAATCTTCGTGAGCTTCTTTCAGTTTTTCATTAATCAACTGGCGGAATTCTTCCAATTCAACATCCGAATAGCGTGTCTTTTCCTGTGCCATAGCTCTGGTTTTTTTGTTGTTGCACAAAAATAATTGAAAATCGATACGACATTCCCACTTTCAATCCACAGGAAGCGATACTTATTCACAAGTGACTATTCCGCAGATCGACTTTGTTGATTTTGTACCCACTGAGTTAATTCTACAAACATCTCAACGCTCAGACGTTCAGGCCTTAACTGCAAATAAGGGTGGTCTTCATGACCGGGTTTCAACATCGACTTGATCGAATTGCGAATTGTTTTTCGACGTTGGTTGAAACTGAGTTTCACTACCTGTTTGAACAATTTCTCATCACAATCCAAGCGCATGCGCTCGTTGCGCACACAGCGAATAACCCCCGATTTCACCTTTGGTGGTGGATCGAAAACGTGTTCGTCTACCGTGAAGCAGTAATCAATATCGTAATAAGCCTGCAACAAAACACTCAATATTCCATAGGCCTTCGAGCCCGGTTTTTCTGCCACTCGTTCCGCAACCTCTTTTTGAAACATCCCCATGATCTCGGGAATGTGGTCTTTGAAATCTATACACTTGAACAGGATCTGAGATGAGATGTTGTACGGGAAATTTCCGACAACCGCAAAAGGTTTTGAACCTACCAACTCGTGTGGGTTCATCTTCAGAAAATCACCGTAGATAATGCGGTTTTCAAGCTGTGGAAAATGGTCGTGTAAGTAATCAATCGATTCTTTATCTACGTCCATCACCCATAATTCTGTTGCCGGATCCTGAAGCAAATAAGTCGTTAAGGCTCCCATTCCGGGTCCGATCTCAATGACCGTATTGCATCCCTGATGGTGACCAAACTGTTGGGCGATCTTTTGGCAAATATTCTTGTCTTTCAGGAAATGTTGTCCGAGGTGCTTCTTTGCTCTAACGCTCATGAGGGAAGTGTTCTATAACAGTTAATGTACTGCGAAAAGCCGCAAAGCGTCCTTCATAACGTTTGGTATGTTCTATCTGTAAACGTTGTGCATGTTCTTTCTGATACGTCGTTAAATGATCTTGACTGTACGCGATGTAGGTCATTGCATAAGTACAAGCGCCCTCTTCTTCGTTATTCATTTTCGACATGCGTCCTTCCAAGAAACAACCTGTTGCGATCACATCCGGAATGTGCACCGTACGCATCCAATTCACCCAGTCCAATTCTACAGACGGATCAATACTCACAGTGACATTGTAAATTATTTGCTCCATAATCGCATCAAAGATACAACCAAAAAAAAGAAAATCCCTTGCCGTTGGAACAGCAAGGGATTCTCAATAAGTTCTAAAATGAATTACTGCTTGATCCAGCGATATGTTTTCGCAATTCCGTCCATTTTCACACATACCAAGTACATTCCTGGCATCCATGTCTCAGTTGAAATCGAAACAGTGTTTTCAGTTATTTCATGCGCACTTCTTGACAGTATTTTTCCGTCTGCAGCAATCACTTCCACTTCGAAAGCTGCTGAAACATTCGCGAATTCGATCGTCAAATTATTCACACCAGGGTTTGGCATGATCGTAACTACACCAATCACTTCATCAGCAATTGATAAGTATCCATCAACACCGTCACAGTTTTCATCAATACCGTTGCCCAACACATCTGTTGCACCCGGATTGATCGATGCAACCGTATCATTGCAATCACCTCCTTGCAGAATGTATCCAACAGGAGCTTCACAAGCTGCAATTGCATTGAAAGGGTCTCCGTAGTTGTCATTATCTGTATCTGCGTAATAGACCTCCTGACCCGCTGTTGGAGCAGGATTCGTGTCATCACAGTCGATGCTGTTTCCAACGTAACCAGCCGGCTGTTGACAATCTGTAGTCGTTACAGCAGGGTTACCTCTTCCATCATTATCAGCATCCGCGTACCATGTAAATGTTGGCAAGCCTTCATCGATGTTATTGTCGCAGTTGTTGTCTTCACCATCACACACTTCTGTTGCGCCCGGATAAGTAGCAGGATTTGCATCGTCACAATCTGTATTATCCAATACATAACCAACCGGTGGTGTACACGCTACGGTTGTATTTGTAGCATCTCCGTATCCATCTGAATCAGAGTCTGCGTAATAAGTAATTCCAGCGCCACCAACTGCGTTGTCGTTGTCATCACAGTCTGTATTGTTTGCTACATAACCCACAGGCTGAGTACAAGCAGTTTGAGAAACCGCATTGTTTCCAAATCCATCGTTATCTAGATCTTCATAGTAAGTGATCCCGGAACCGATCGTGTTATTCGTGTCGTCACAATCATCACTATTCGAAACATAGCCAGCAGGAGTTGAACACTGCGTTAAACTAACTGATGGGTTACCTAAACCGTCATTGTCGCTATCTTGATACCAAACAGCACCCGGAAATTCAGCGGCGTTGTTGTCATTACAATCCAAGTTATTTGAAACATATCCAGCAGGAGGAACACAGTCTGTAATAGAAACAGCCGGATCACCAAAAGAGTCACCGTCAGCATCTGCATAATAGGTTTGAGTAGTCAAAGCAGTAATAAACCCTTCAACAGAAACGTTATCGTGACGGTAAGTTGCTCCAGTGGACCCCATCGTTGTGATGTAAAAGCGGAATTCAACCGGACCATAAATGGTGTTGAATGCAGCAGGAAGAGTAACAGTTACCGGTGTCATCGTAGATGTTGGAGTTGCTGTAAAGATGTCAGATTGGAAGTTATCCAAGCTAGAACGCACGGTTACAGTTGGTGCACCGCTACTTGCACGGTGTGTAAATTTCAAGGTATACAAGTTCAAAGCATAACAAGAAGCCGGTGTGATCGTAAATCCGTAGTATTCTGTTGGAACAATTGCACCTGTCATGTTCCATCCACTGTAGTTGATCACATTAGCCGCCTGAGCGCAAGTTTGAGTTCCAGAAATGTTGTACAAAGAGAACGTTGCATTTGCAGGTTGCGCTGTAACGTTCCATACTGGTGCAGCACAGTCATTACCTGTAAATTCATAGATTGCTAACTGAGCAGGAGCAATGATCAAGTCACCACCTGAACAATCTTCATCAATTCCATTATTTGGAATCTCCGTACCGTTAGGATTAACTGCTGGGTTCGCATCGTTACAATCCGTGTTATTTGCAACATATCCTACTGGTTGGGTACATGAGGATTGAGTAGTTAAGCCTCCAAAACCATCATTATCCGCATCAATATACCACGTTGTGGCAGCACCGATCGCGTTATTGTTATCATCACAATCATTGGAGTTGGTTACATAACCAGCAATTGGCGCACATCCACTTTGTGTTACTGCCGGGTTACCCAAACCGTCATTATCACTGTCTTGATAGTAAGTTATCGAACCAACAATAGAAAGTGTCAAATTGATCGTTGAATCACACCCCACACTGTTTGCTCCAGCTAATACTTGCGTATACGAACCAGATGAGGAATAAGTCTGACCATTCAAAGTATAAGGTCCACAATTGGAAACTGTCAAGTTATTCGTAGTTGGGTTATTTACAGTTAAATTCAAGAAGATCGTACTGTCACATCCCACTGAATTGGCATTAGCCAATACTTGCGAGTAATTTCCAGTTGTAGTATAGGTTTGTCCATTTAAAGTATACGGACCACAATTCGTAACAGTCAGGTTACTTGATGTCGCACATGCATTAGGTGTAACTTGCGTCCATAAATTTGAAACGCGAATTTCATCAATCTGAATATTCCCGGTTCCAGCTCCTGCTGTTCCTGCCTGTCTTACATAAATCGATGCAAAATTGGTGAATGTTGTAGTACCGAGTGTTGAAGTCATTGTTGGAGCAGGCTCCGTGGCCAAGCCCAAAGTTGGGTTGATCCACATACTTGCTTGTACCGGGTTGGTTGCGCGTTTCACTTTTACTACTACAAAAATTGGTGTTGCAGCCGGTAAATCTCCCGAAAACGTTGGCTGTAGTGCCGCTGCTCCAGTGTTCAATAAAGCCAACTGAAATGTGTTAGCAGCTACTCCGGCACGAATGCGCAATTGTCCTCCAAAAATGGTAAGTGTACCTCCTGCGGTTTGACCAAAACCAAAGAAATTGTCGCCGGTCAAACTCGTATTCAATGACAAACCTGTCGTATTCGGCAAGTTAATGATCAACGAGTAGTAGGCCGAATCAGATGTAATGGTGATTGCTTTGTTCAAGTCTTGTCCATTTCCGGCTACGTAATTGGCTTTATTACCAACAGAAGTAGGAAGGTTCGGGTAAACCAATGATCCTGCATTGTCTGCTTGAAACTGTCCAGCAGTACCACTATGGCTTGTCCAACCATTTGATTCTAACAGCCCCGTGTAATTGAACTGATCCAAAATTTGCCCGAAAGCCTGTACTCCTATAAATAAAATAGGTAGTATTAAAAGTCTTTTCATGTGTGTGAACTAAAAGTTGGGACAAAGGTAGGAAACCAATGCCCATCCAGACAAATTTTTTATCAGCTATTTCATAACTAAAAACAACTGAATTCACATTGCAAGAATCTGATTTTGTGTTTTTTACGATTTGCTAAATCGATTTTAACGGGGCCGTTTTAAACTTTCGTTAAGCTTTTTGAAACTCCATCAAACGGGCTACATATTTCCCAATAATATCGAATTCCAGGTTCACTTTTGTTCCGGCTTCGATGGTATGGAAATTTGTATGGTCGTACGTATAAGGAATGATGCAAACGGAGAATTTTCCTTTTTCGGAATCTACGACTGTCAAGCTTGTACCGTTCACTGTGACCGACCCTTTCGGTACGGTTGGTTGGTCATAATCATAGGTAAATGTGAATTTCCAGCTTCCGTCTTGCATCTCTTTGTTCACACAAACACCTGTGGTATCCACGTGTCCTTGCACGATATGCCCGTCCAAGCGTGCACCAAGTTGCATGCATCTTTCAATGTTAACTTTCGTTCCCACGGTCCATGTTCCCAAATTGGTTTTGATCAAGGTTTCATGGATCGCTGTTACCACATAGGTGTCATCGGTAATCGCAACAACTGTCAAACAACAACCATTGTGAGCCACGCTCTGATCGATCTTCAATTCATGAGTAATGCTCGAGCGAACAGTGTAATGTATGTTTCCTTGTTCTTTTTCGATCCTAACGATCTCTCCTAAAGTCTCAATGATTCCTGTAAACATATTGTTTGTTTTACGAGTAACAGTTTGTGTGTTATTTTGTTGCCGACTTTCTGCGCAATTGTTCTGTTTGCGCAATGACGATAGCACACATGGCCCAAATTGGAACGGCCGCTTTATCGGTATCCAAGTAATTATTCAAAAATGCGTGAATGAAATAGGTGGAAAGAGAAATGATCATCCCCATGATCAAGGTTTTCATTTCTCGATCAGCGCTCGGCAAACGATTGTATAACACAATTGCCTGGTAAAAGATCGCAGTAACCAAGGCGAGCATGGATAGCAAACCAAAGATCCCCATTTCGGCCATAGGGCCTAAATACTCACTATGAGCATTCCCACCATCACCAAAGTTTGTGGAAATAATCGTTAGATTCTCCGGATCCTGAAAACGCGCATATTCGAAGGCATAGGTCCCAGGACCAAATCCAGTAAATGGGCGCTCTTCGAACATCGCAATGGCACAAGACCAACGATTCAAACGCTCCAAGTTGGAAGCATCCGTAGTCACATTCGCAGCACTTTGTAAACGCTCGCCGAACTCTTCTGTGGTATGTTCAAATTTGTTGCGCTCCAGATCCTGTTGAATGGCATCCCACGAAAACCAAATGATCAATCCCACAGTCAGCACGACAGTTGCTACCAAAGAGAATTTGACTTTTAAACGGATCAACATCCAAATGACCATTCCCAGAAAAACACTCAACCAGGCCGCACGGGTGTAACTGAAATAAAGCGCTAACAAATTGACGAAGATCATTCCGATCAGTAAAAATTGCTGAAGCGGCGCGTGTTGTTTGGCAAATAAAAAGGAAACTGCCAAAGGCAATACCAAAGCAACGATTGCACCATAAATGGTGTGATCCTTAAAGAAGGGCCACATTACCCAGTGACTTTCCTTTTCTCCGAAACGGTAACTGGCATGAACAACCAAGGTGTAGATCATGGCGATCGTCATCGCCGAAAGGAATAACCACAAGAACAAGCGAATCTTCTTCACATCCTTGAAAACGTTTGTTCCGTAGCCTAAGACAGGAACAATAAACCAGAGACGCGCCAATAAGAATTTGAAAGACACTATTGGATCTGAGGAAACGATCGCAGTAAAGAAAATCACCAAGAGATACAAGCCAACCGTCCAAATGATCGGTGAGTGCATCATGTGCAAGGGAAAAACTTTGTACTTCAATGACTGCATGAGTAGCAGTAACATTGTTCCAAAAAGCAAAGGTTCCGTAGGAAGGAACAAGCCAAAACTATCGGTGTATTCCTCAATGTTGATCGACAACGGTGTGGCCGCCAGAATGAAAAAGAAGGTATACTCAGTATAAAACAGGGCTACGAAAAGCGTCAGCAATCCAAAAGGCAACAAATAACCGTACCAGGAATCTATCCAGATCGTATAGCCCAGTAAGGCAATGAACAAGATAGAAATCAGTATTAACCAACTATTTTCGCGCCAAGCTGCCACCTTATGCCAACTTACGAAGTTCCTTCAATTTTTCTTGCAAAAGGAGGAAGAACACAGCAAAAACAAATGTTCCGATCGTTGCCATAAGCATAATGATCAAACGCTTCGGTTTGTCTTTTTTATCGGCAACTACTGCACGCTCAACAACGAACTTATGGTTGAAGTTTGCATTCGCATCTGATTCTGCCTGTTCATAAGAAACGTTGAAATCTTCAATTTTCACAATTTTCTCGTTTCGCTGGTACTCCAAGGCGTCATAAACAGAACCGTACTTATTGTTCACTTCGATCTTCTTGCGGATTTCTTCTTTTTCTTGCGGGCTTTTCGAATCTACCAACGCTTGATAAAGGGTAGCGCGTGCATCGTTTGGTAACACACCTTGTTCTGCCAGGCGCTCCAATTGTTTCAACAGGGTGTCGCGATCGGCTACCATTTGGTCTTTCTTACGCTTGTTAATCTCATAAGCCGGCAACGTTCGCTCCTTCACCATTTCATTTTTAATGGTGTCGATCAAGTCCACAATCTTATTGGCAATATCTGCAGCTAGATACGGGTCTTTATCCAACACATCAATTTGAATGGAACCATATCGCGTTCGAACAAACAAGATGTGACCGTTGTATTCTTTCACCAATTTGTAATGCTTGTTCGGATCGTTTGCGTCAATTTCGTAGTGCTTCATCAAATCGAAACGTTCAACTACTTTATCTCGAATCTTGGAGGATTGTAAGATCTGGATCAACTGTTCTGCTTGTTCTTCCTCACCAAAGTCCATTGATGACGCTTTAGCATTTCGTTGTTCAGAGAACGAAACCGTACTGGTTGCAGCTGGGAAAACAATTGCAATTGAACGGTAAAGAGGAGTCATGGTAAAAGCAATGACTGTTGATACTACAAGTCCGGCAGCGGTTATGATCCCAATGATCTTGCGCTTCTTCCAAATAGTCGCAAAGAGATTCATGCGTTGATCGTCGATTGAACGAAGGTTATCTTCCATGTAGTTAATACGTTTTAAGTTGCGAATTTACGTTAAGCAAGGGATAAACGTTGGATTAAACAGAAAATTATCTTCATTATCTGAAAATCTAAACTAAAAAAGGGGGATCATAAATCCCCCTTCATTTCAACAATGCAATTCAACAATTACAATTTTACAATTTTAATTGTCTTCGAAGTATTTGCATCAGTAACAACCAAACTATAAATGCCACTTGGCAAATTTGCCATGTTCAAGGTAAGTTCTTTATCATTACTTCTTTCAGAAAGGATCTCTTTTCCACTACCATCTGATAAAACAAAAATTAATGCTTGATCACCATTAGTTTGAATATTTAAGACATCCGATACAGGATTTGGATAAACGGCTACAAAAGATTCTAGATCTTCAGAGATTCCAACATTCGAAATGCTTACGCAAGCTGATGTGTCCACACAACCATTTTTGGTGATCTCGACAGCATAACTTCCATTAGACGTTGCTGTAAACGAAGCTTGTGTTTCACCAGCAATTGGTAAACCAGTCCCGCAATCGATCCATTGATATGTTGCTCCTGTTTCTGATGCGGTAATAGTCAATCCATTCAATGTAGTTTGTGAGTTTATTGTGTTGATCGTTAATGTAATACTAATCACACTATCACAACCAGCAACATTTGGAATGATGGCTGTATAATTTCCTGATTGCGTATAAACTGCACCATCAGGGGCCGTGTAGCTAAAACAAGCTGTTTCTGTAATTGAAGATGAAGACGAGTTATTTATTGTTAAATCAACATGGATCAAGCTATCACATCCGGCAGCATTTTGAAGCAAGAAATCATAAATACCTGAAGAGGTAATTTGAGACCCATCAGGTGCATCATAACTGTCGCATTCAATTACAGATAGTGTATCGGCAGTAGAATAATTTAATAGTAAGTTAATGGTAATAATACTATCACAACCAGCAAGATTTAAGATTGTATCGTTGTAAATTCCACTAGTAGTGAACACAGCTCCTGAAGGTGCAACATAACTATCACATGTTTGAATCTGAATCGTGTCAAACGACGGTGCGTTGATCGTCAAGTTAATGTTGATGATACTATCTCCACAAATGCTATTCGGAATAGTATCGTTGTAGTTTCCTGAGCTTGTAAAAATTGCCCCTGAAGGTGCTGTATAATCTCCACACGAAGAAACAGAAATCGTATCAGTAGTTTGACGTTCGTAAATTTGCATTACTTCGATGTCTGTTAATGCTCTAGAATAGAAACTGAATTCTTCCATCAATCCTCCAGCAGGTGCTCCAACATTGGATGAATAACCCATTACTTTGAAAGGACCCGTGCCAGAAATATTCGGAGCCGTTTGGGCAACTGTAGTGACCAAGACTCCATTTAAATACCCCTTCAAGTTGTTCATTGCTGGATCGTAAACAAAGGCACATGTTGTCTCTGTTGCAAGCGCTCCCCCATTGATATAAGTGTCAGTTAGTCCACCTCCACGAATAATCCAGTTGTTAGCCCCAGCAACTCCATTTGTAAAACATCTGAAAGAATTTGAATTAACATCTCCAAAAATGTAATACAACGTGCTATTTGCAGAGATGCCAGATGTTGTGAATACAATTGACCACGCACCGGTTCCAATGTTTGGTGCCCATCCTGTGTTCAGATAATCAGTAGAGGATGATATCCCCGAACCTACAAGAGCGCCATCACAAGAAGATCCGACTGTGTTTTGAGTCACACCTCCCATAATAGTTGCAGTTGCTGTACCGACTGGAGGATTAGACGCATAATTAGTTACGGCAGTTCCAGATTCATTGAATTTGTAATGCAAAACCTCTGGAGCAAGAACTGTCTGTGCATAGGTGGTTGTTGTTATCAGCGTAAACGCTAACAGAATAAGTGAAAAGTAGTTTTTAATCATAATCTTTAATTAATGATAATAGTCGGGCAAAGATATCTTATTTATTGAAAATCAATAAGAAAATGGCTAATCTGATTCGGTTGTTTGGTAAACATTTATAGAACCGTATCTTTGTGTCCCATGATCACATACAATCCCAAAAGTTGGCTCAAATTGATTTTTCACTTAACTAAAAGTGACACCTTGACGATGCTTTGGAAGGATTTGTTGTTCATTTCTCTCTTTACTTTGGGTGTAGCATTCCTGGAGATTCAATTCTTCCCTCAAGCGAAAGTTTTGGACCGCCTGTTTTCCGTGTACCAAATACTTGGATTCGTCATTTCCCTGTTGTTGGTGTTTAGAACGAATACGGCCTACGACCGTTGGTGGGAAGGTCGCCGCAAGTGGGGAGAACTCGTGAATGATTCCAGAAACTTTGCAGTAAAATTGACGGCTCTGGAATTAAAAGAACAAGAAAACCACTTTTTCGCGCGTCACATCAGCAATTATGCGATCTGCTTGAAAGAGCATTTGCGAGAAGGAACTGACTTTAAATTAATGGATCTAACTCCGGAAGAAACCGAATTCCTGAAGCGCGTGGATCACATTCCTTCCGGCCTGGTTGAACTCTTGTATCAACGATTAAACACACTCAAGAAAAGTGGAGCACTCAGTGAAGAAGATGTGTTACGATTGGATCGAAATCTCAACGGGTTTTTAGATGTAGCAGGCGCCTGTGAACGCATCAAGAACACACCGATACCTTATTCCTACTCCTTATTTTTTAAGAAATTTATCTTCGTCTACGTTACCACACTTCCACTTGCCTTCGTGGTAAGTTTCGGCTACTTCGCGGCGATCATTGCTACTTTTATTTACTACGTTTTGGTGAGTATTGAGGTACTAGCAGAGGAAATTGAAGATCCTTTTGGTAGAGATGACAATGACCTACCTACGGATGAGATGTCGGCGCGCATTGAAGGCATCGTGAAAACCATCTTGAAACAACCCGTTTAATTCCGCGGCACCGTCTTTTTACTGCCCTTTTTTTCTACACGAATATCACTATCTTTGCGGCATGAAGCACATTCGTAACTTTTGTATTATTGCGCACATCGACCACGGGAAGAGTACCCTGGCGGATCGATTATTACAAACCACCGGTACCATTTCAGACCGTGAAATGCAAGCACAGGCTTTGGATGATATGGATCTGGAGCGCGAACGCGGAATTACGATCAAGTCTCACGCCATTCAAATGAATTACAAATTTGAAGGACAGGATTATGTGCTTAATTTGATCGATACCCCGGGACACGTAGATTTCTCGTATGAAGTATCCCGTTCCATTGCGGCTTGCGAAGGAGCATTGCTAATTGTTGATGCCTCTCAAGGAATTGAGGCGCAAACAATCTCTAACCTATACCTGGCCTTGGAGCACGATTTGGAGATCATTCCGATCCTGAATAAAATGGACCTTCCGGGTGCAATGCCGGAAGAAGTAACTGACCAGATTGTTGATCTGATCGGTTGTAGTCCGGATGACGTAATTCCAGCTTCTGGTAAAACGGGCTTGGGCGTTGATAAGATTTTAGAAGCAATTATTCACCGTATACCTTCTCCAAAAGGAGATGAGAATGCGCCGTTGCAAGCCATGATCTTTGATTCTGTCTTCAATTCATTCCGCGGGATCATCGCGTATTTCCGTGTGAAGAATGGAGTGATCAAAAAAGGAGATAAAGTAAAATTCTTCAATACTGGTCGTGAGTACAACGCGGATGAAGTTGGGATCTTGAAAATGGACTTGAGTCCAAAGAACGAGGTTCGTGCCGGAGACGTTGGATACATCATTTCCGGGATCAAAACAGCGAAAGAAGTAAAGGTAGGAGATACGATCACCCTTGCTGCCAATCCATGTAATGAGGCTATCAAAGGATTTGAGGATGTGAAGCCAATGGTATTCGCCGGAATCTATCCTGTGGAGACGGATGAATACGAAGAGTTGCGGTATTCGATGGAGAAATTGCAGCTGAACGATTCATCTTTGGTTTTCGAACCTGAATCTTCTGCAGCATTAGGTTTTGGATTCCGATGTGGTTTCTTGGGCATGTTGCACATGGAGATCATTCAAGAACGTTTGGAACGCGAATTCAACATGACAGTTATTACGACCGTACCTAACGTATCGTATTACTGCTACACAACCAAAGATCCGGACAAACGATTGATCGTAAACAACCCATCTGAATTGCCAGATCCTTCAACCATTCACCATATTGAAGAACCCTATATCAAGGCACAGGTGATCACCAAATCAGAATACATTGGCCAGATCATGAACTTGTGTATCGAGAAGCGTGGTGAATTGCGAAATCAAGTGTATTTGACACAAGACCGTGTAGAATTGACATTTGAAATGCCGTTGGCCGAGATCGTTTTCGACTTCTACGATCGTTTGAAGTCAGTTTCTCGTGGTTACGCATCCTTTGATTACCATCCAATCGGTTATAAAGAATCTGATCTGATCCGCATGGACATGTTGTTGAATGGCGAGCAGCTGGATGCACTATCCGCACTTGTTCACCGCAGCAACGCTTATGATTTAGGGAAAAAGATCTGTGTGAAATTGAAAGAATTGATCCCGCGTCAGCAATTCGAAATTCCAATCCAGGCTGCAATTGGTGCAAAAGTAATTGCGCGTGAAACAATCAAAGCCTTGCGCAAGGACGTAACTGCAAAATGTTACGGTGGTGATATCACACGTAAACGCAAGTTGTTGGAAAAACAAAAAGAAGGAAAGAAACGCATGCGCCAGGTTGGAAAAGTAGAAGTTCCTCAAGAAGCGTTCATGGCCGTATTGAAATTGAACGATTAATATTTAAACAGCAAATAAAAAAGGGGAGCCATGCGGCTCCCCTTTCTATTTCTCATCGAAGTATTATTTCACTACTTGAAGTTTTCCATTATACACTTCATTCCCGTTAGAGATCTTCAATGTATAAGTTCCGGTTGTTACACCTTTCGCTTCAAATTGTTTTTGCTTCATTTGGCTAACCGACTGACTGAACACAACGCGTCCCATTTCATCAATCAATTCCACTTTGCCATTCAACACAATTCCTGAATTGATTGTAAAGTTCCCATTAGATGGGTTTGGATAAACATTGATAGATCCGTTCGACCCGATCATTTCCAAGCCTAACATACAATCGATAACGATTTCCATAGTATCCATTGCTGCACAGCCGTTTGCATCTGTGTAGTCATATTGAACAACGTAAGTTCCAGGAGCTGGTGCGTTGAATACATTTGCACTCAAAGCAGCAGGGTTTCCAGAAACCACAGTGTAAGTTCCTCCTGCTGGAGAACCTGTCAACGTCAAATCCATTCCACCACAAAGTGTATCCGGAATAGTAGCACTCAAAGAAACAGAAGGTAATGCGTGGAAAGTCACGTTTACTACTCCCGCAGTTGGCCCATTGAATCCACATGTAGCATTTACACCCATCACGTCAACAGTACCATTAGCAGAAACTACTGCTGAAATTGATGTAGTTCCTTGACCAGCCAAAATAGAAACACCACCACCAGCTGTCCATGTATACTCAGTTGCATGCGCTACCGGGTCGATTGTGAACACAACTGTATCGCCTTCACAAACATCTGTTACAGAAGCTGTGTAAGCAGGTTGAGTTGGGATTGGGTCATTCCAAGAGATGATAACTTCACCGTTTCCTAAACGGATTCCTGGATCCACCAAACCATTCAACACACCACCAGTGTAAGACGAGCCGCCGCCGCCGCCGCCGCCAGCGCCTTTGTCATTTCCAGAACATCCAGTAGTTCCCGCAGAACCACCGCCGCCGCCGCCGCCGCCGATTTGACCACCGCCGCCGCCGCCGCCGCCTGGTATACTACCAAAAGTAAAACAACAACAAGATTGTCCAGCACCACCAGAAGCACCTGTTCCAGTTGAAGCAGTAGAACCGGCAGAACCTAGGAATCCAGCACATCCAATACCTGCAGAACCAGCAGCACCTTGAACAGAACCGAAGTTACCTCCTTTACCGCCACCTGCTACACCGCTTGAAGTTGGAGCGTCAGTTCCGTCGGCACCAACACCGCCGCCGCCAGAACCACCATTTCCACCTGCAACAGTGTTGGTTTCACAGCCTGCACGGCCACCACCACCACCACCACCGGCAGTAATGACACGATCAGATTCTGCTGTTCCTCCAACACGTACATCAGAGGCACCACCACCTCCACCGGCGTTTTGTGAACCACCATTAGCACCTCCGTTGAACCCTCCAGTTGGTGTGGCTCCTTGTCCACCAACAAATACATTTAAAACATCACCAGGAGAAACTAACAGATAGCCTTCTGAATATCCTCCTAATCCGCCAGTACCTCCAGTTGCTGAATTACCACCGGTAGCTCCATTTCCTCCTTGTGCACCCCACGATTGAACAAAAACTGTATCAACCCCACAAGGAACGGTAAACGTTTGAATACCTCCTGTGAAACTGAAAGTTTGTGATTGTTGTGCGAAAAGTGTGCTTGATTCGGCCAGAAAGGCCATACTGCATAGGGCAAAAGCCCCAAAGCGAAGTAGTCTTCTTTTCATATTTTTAGTAAATAATGGTTATGGCTCAAAATATTCGAGCCACGACAAAGGTAAAAAAAAAGACCTTGAATATTCAAGGTCTTTTTTTTTAATCTTCGTCGTCGTCTTCATCCGCCGAATCATCTTTATCGTCATAATCGTCATCGTCGTCGTCGTCGCTATTCATGTCATCGTCATCGTCACCTTTGCCATCAAACTTATCGATCTCATCATCAAAGTCCTCCTCATCATCTTCAACAGAGGGCGATTTAGCGGTAACTTTTGGAAGCTTTACCAAATAAATGATCTCATCTGTTTCCCACAAAAGCGAATCAAATACTTCGCCTGTTATTGGGTTTGTCATTTTGGTCATATTTCCGGCAAATCCATCCGGAAAGGCCATCAACAATTGCTTCTTCTGTTCAATTGTTAGCTTTTCGTAACTGATTATTGACTTCTTCTTTGACATGACGTTATATTTCTAGTTTGATGATGCGGTTTACCGGGATCACAACGTTTTGTTTCAAAACAATTGATTCATCTGTTACAGCCCATAATGTAGTGTGAACTACTTTTTCGCCTTCACTGTCGGCAAAGTAGATCTTTACTTTGTGATGTTCAAGATTCCCTAATGAAATGGCTCTATTCATTGCAATTTTGCGCTCATCTTTTGCAGCAGTGGTATCTAACACTTCAACCTGTGGAAAAACTAGATTCCCCACTTCCTCCTTTTCTATCAACACAAAATTACTCGTCTCCATCTTCATTTTTGGGCAAATTTATATGAATTGATGAATCGATTACCCGTTTTTCGACCAATTATCGATAAAAAAATATAAACGTTGAATTGTTCATACCTAATTGAAAAAAAGCGCTCAGATGAGCGCTTCTTGTTTAGTAGTGTTTTAGTTTGTGTATCGTGTGTAGTGCAGTGACGATTGAAATATGAAAATCAAGTTGTTTCTAGGTTTTATTGGCAAAGCCTTTACGGAGTTCGAACTGTATACTCTTCAATAAAACTAGAAAATGAAAAAACTGCCTCTCCAATTGCAGTGTTTTCCGTTTCGGTCTAAACCTTCCTAGAAAACAACCTGACTTCATTCTCCTTATTTCCAATACTAATGTAGCATTCAAAAGAAATCATTGGAGGGCAAATGAACAGATTCACTATTTCAATGAACATTTGCAACTATCACATGAATACTGATTATAAATTCTCTAAAATCTGGAAGAAAATATCTCGCTTCGCTGGTGACAATGGGACTTCGGAGCCGTCTTTCATCACCACTGCACCACCATTTCCTTTATCGTAACGATCTACAAAATTCAGATTGATCAAATGCGATTGCTGCACGCGTAAAAAATTATGTCCACTCAAAAGCGTTTCATAGTCTTTCAACGTTCTAGACACCAAGATCTTCTTTCCGTCTGCTAAAAAGAAAGAGGTGTAATTCCGATCTGCTTCGCAACGAATAATATTATCCAAATCTACCACGTGAACGCTTTCCTGAGTTTTTAACACCAAGCGACGCTTTTGATTTGGTTGCATGTTTTGTTGCAACGCTTCAAATTGCGGTTCAGACTTTGCCTCATCCATAGAGATCAATGCCCGTTCCACAGCAGCCTTCAATTCTTCCGGATCTATCGGCTTTAATATATAGTCAAGCGCGGAGAACTTGATGGCTTTAATAGCAAACTCCTCGTGTGCCGTAATAAAAATAACCTCAAAATTCTTCTCAGGAACCGCTTTTAATAGGTCGAACCCCGTTCCATCTGGCATCTGAATATCCAAAAACACTAAATCGGGCTTCAATTCCTGGATGGCTGCTAAACCGGATTTAACATTCTCGCCACGCGGAATGGCTTCAATTCCCAAGTCGAATGACTCAATCATTTTTGCAATCAACTCTCTGGTACGTTGCTCATCATCGATGATTAGCGCCTTTTTCATGCTAGTGAATATTAGTTTTATAAAGAATACTTGCGCAAGATACAATTTCTTTTGATTCATGCATTTAAGTAAGATTTGGCACCTCGCTTTCGGTTTTATACGGTAGGTAAATATTAACTACTGTTCCCGACTCTTCCTGTGGGTCATAATCACCCACTTCCAACCTTCCTTGAATCTTATATTTGTCACTCAAAATAGAAATACGATCTTGTGTGATCTTCATCGCCATGCTCTTGTGAGCCTTACTTTTTTTGTTTTGCTCGGATCCCTTTCTACCAACACCATTGTCGATGATGGCAATACGAAGCATTTCTTCGTCTTTTGAGATCCGAACGCGGATAAAGCCTCCTTCTATTGTATGCAATTGTCCATGCTCAATAGCATTCTCGATGAATGGTTGTGTAATCATCGGTGGAATTACGACGGCTTTGTCAATCAATTCCTGATCCACCGATATATCAAACTCAAAGCGATCCACAAATCGCAATTTCTGCGTTTCCAAATATTTGATCAAAATGTCCATCTCGGTCGTAATTGGAATGAACTCTTTCGAAGAATTCTCAAGAATCAAGCGCATCAACTTGGAGAAATTAACGAGGAACTTGGTCGAATTTTTCGTGTCATTCTCATATATATAACTCTGAATCACCGACATGGCGTTGAAAACAAAATGTGGATTCATTTGGGAACGCAGCAGCACCTGGTTCATTTCAGCCTCTCGCTGCATTTGTTTGATAGTACGCTGCTTCCATCGCGAATAGAAGAACAAGGCACCAAATAACAACAATAACAAGAAACCAATAATGACGTACGTTTGGAAAATGTTACGCAATTGTGTATTCTCCAGCTGTGCGGATGTCAAATCCTTCTCCTTGCGCTGCAATTCTATGGAATCTGCCTGAATAGCAATCAATCGTTCACGTTGCTCTGCCCGATATAATTCCGAAATCTCCGCAATCTTTGAACTTACCTCTACGGTCTTCGCACTGTCAGAAAAATTAGAGTACATTTCCAAATACCGGTAGGCTAATGGCAAATTTCCAGTCTTTTTATAAACCTCGGCAATTGCGCGATAAGAAGGATAGAATGCTCCTTGATAACCAAATTCCTTACGAATCTCCACTGCGCGATTTAAATAATTCAATGCATTCGCATATTTCCCCTGCTTCTCGAAAACGATCCCAACCAAATGGAACACCGATGCAATTTGCACCCTGTTACCAGCAGCTTCAAAATAAACAAGGGCTTGATTGTAGAATCTTAAAGCTTCATTGTAATTGCCTTCCTCTTTGAAAACATTCCCCAATTGCATGTGTGCACGTCCCAACCCTTCATCATCATTGAAGCGAAACAATATTTTGATTGCTTCGCGCAACTGCGCCTTCGCCTTCGGTAGATCTTTCCGCGCGAAAGTCACCATTCCCAGATCAGTAAGAGCCAAACCTTCTAAACGTTCATCCCGTATTCGCTTGGAAACTTCTATGGATTGTAAGATCCAACGTTCCGCTTCGCGGTAATTGTAGATCACAAACTGAGCCTCACCCAATTCACGTTCGTAATCGGCAATCTTTGGGAAATCATTGGCTTCTTTCGCTAGCTGCAAAGCGATGAAATTTTTTGAAACACTCAATTCAACTTGTCCAAAGTAATTGTAAATACGAGCTTGCGTGTTCAGACAGGACGCCAACAAGGATTTGTTTGCGGCCCTTCGTGCATATCCGATCGCTTGGTCAACAGCATTTAAGGCCATAACCTTATTATTCCGCTCCATTTCCATCAAGGCATGTAAACGGAAATTTTCTCCAATTAAGGCATAGTTACGCGACTTCTTAGCAAAGATCTGTGCTTCATCCAAATACAACTGGGCCTCAGGAAAATCTCGAGATGCGATGTGATAATCGGCTAACAGGTGAAATATATGCACTTTAGTAGTAGGCGAATTCACGCGGTTCAAAAAGGGCTGAAGCTGCAGAATCTTGGCATGATACGCGGCTCGATTACCCCTCAGTAACTCCACTTCCAGATCAAAGATCAAAGCAATCACACGTGCGGAATCATTTTCTAAACGGCTGCTGGCTAATATGTAATTGCGAATAGAATCTGCCTTATGAATGTCATTTAATTGATAATACCTTCCCAGCTTTACCTGACGCCAGTATTTCTTTGTTCCCGCCTTTTCTTTTTGATAAGCACGAATCAATGTTGCTTCTCCGCTTCCATTGGCCCACACGGAAGGTAGCGATGCAAGGACGAGTGTACAACATAAAAAGAATCGGTACAAGGCATTCATGCACTAAAAATAAGGATTTTTTTTGCGCCGGAAGTCTGCTATCTTTGCCACGCTTTTTAGCAGAGACTCATGGAATACAATTTTACAGACATTGAAAAGAAATGGCGCCAATTTTGGGCCGAAAACAACACGTTCAAAGCAGAAGATCTGAGCGAAAAACCAAAATTTTACGTGCTCGACATGTTCCCGTATCCTTCCGGTGCCGGATTGCATGTTGGTCATCCGCTAGGTTATATTGCTTCAGACGTTTATGCACGCTACAAGCGTTTACGTGGTTTCAATGTTTTGCATCCAATGGGTTACGATTCGTTTGGTTTGCCTGCTGAGCAATATGCGATTCAAACGGGACAACATCCAGCTATTACCACACAAGCCAACATCGCGCGTTACCGCGATCAGTTGGATAAAATTGGATTTTCCTACGATTGGAGCCGTGAAGTGCGTACCTCATCGCCGGAATATTATAAGTGGACCCAGTGGATTTTCAAAGAGATTTTTAACTCTTGGTACAACAACGATTCCGATAAAGCGGAAGGAATTGAAACCTTGGTGGCAGCTTTCGAACAGAACGGAAATGCCGGAATCAACGCAGTAACGGATTTTGAAGAAACGTTCACTGCCGATGAATGGAAAGCAAAATCGGAAAAAGAACAAAGCGATATTTTAATGGCTTACCGCTTGGCGTATTTGGCGGATTCATGGGTAAACTGGTGTCCGGCTTTAGGAACGGTATTGGCCAACGACGAGGTAATCAATGGTTTGTCTGAACGAGGTGGTCACCCTGTAGAACAAAAATTGATGCGTCAATGGTCGATGCGTATTAAAGCATATGCGGAGCGTTTATTGACAGGGTTAGAAACGGTAGAATGGACCGACGCAATCAAAGACATTCAACGCAACTGGATCGGAAAATCTGTCGGCTGCTCAGTGAAATTTGCGGTGGATGGAACGTTTCCACCTTCGGAGGGGGATCAAGGGGGAGGATCAGTGGAACATTCTATTGAAGTCTTTACTACACGTCCCGACACCATTTTCGGAGTAGGATTTATGGTCTTGGCGCCCGAACATCCGTTAGTAAATGAAATTACAACCGACGAATTCCGCGACGGAGTTGAAGCTTATCAAACAGCAGCTTCGTTGAAATCGGAGCGCGACCGTCAGTCGGATGTGAAGAACATTACCGGACAATTTACCGGAGCTTTTGCCATCCATCCGTTTACGAACGAAAAAATTCCGGTTTGGATCGGAGATTACGTATTGGCTTCCTATGGAACAGGAGCTGTTATGGCCGTTCCGTGTGGCGACCAACGCGATTACGATTTCGCGAAACACTTCAACATCGACATCAAGAACATTTTCGACAACGTTGATATTTCAGAAGCTGCTTACGCCGAGAAAAGCGGAAAAATTGCCAATTCGGATTTCTTAAGCGGATTAGAAATTAAAGAAGCGATGCAAGTGGCCATTGCCAAAATCGAGGAATTGGGCTTAGGAAAAGGTAAAACGAATTACCGTTTGCGCGATGCCATTTTCTCTCGTCAGCGTTACTGGGGTGAACCGTTCCCGGTGTATTATAAGAATGACATTCCATATTTGGTAGACGATGTGCATTTGCCGATCGAATTGCCAGAAGTAGATAAATATTTGCCAACTGAAGATGGTGAGCCGCCTTTGGCGCGTGCGGAACAAAGTGCTTGGAACCATTTCGAAGGCGACCGCATGGAATACAACACCATGCCGGGTTGGGCAGGAAGTTCTTGGTATTTCTTGCGCTACATGGATCCGAAAAACGAACAGGAATTCGTGAACCGCAAAAAAGCCGATTACTGGAACCAAGTGGATTTGTACATGGGTGGAGCAGAACACGCAACGGGTCACTTGTTGTATGCGCGTTTCTGGACCAAATTCTTGTACGACCGCGGATTCATTTCTTTCGATGAGCCATTTAAGAAAATGATCAACCAAGGGATGATCTTGGGGAGAAGTAGTTTTGTGTATCGCACGGCTGACGGAAAAACTTTTGTTACAGCTTCCAAGCGTAAAGGTTTTGACACCGCTCCTTTACATGTTGATATTGCACTCGTTGACAATGATAAATTAGATATCGAAGCATTCAAAGCTTGGCGTCCGGACTTTGCAAATGCGGAATTCATTCTGGAAGATGACGGAACCTATGTTTGTGGTTCAGAAGTCGAAAAGATGTCCAAATCCAAGTTCAACGTGCAAACGCCGGATGAATTGGTAGAGAAATTTGGAGCAGACACCCTTCGCATGTACGAAATGTTTTTAGGACCAATTGAGCAAGCGAAGCCTTGGGATACCAAAGGCATCAACGGGGTGTATAACTTTTTGCGCAAGTTGTGGCGTTTATTCTATCAGGATGGTCAGTTGATGGTCAACGATGCGCCTGCAGACAAAGCTGCTTTGAAGACCTTGCACAAGACGATCAAGAAAATCACCGATGACTTGGAGCGTTTTTCGTTCAACACCAACGTTTCGAATTTTATGATCGCGGTGAACGAATTATCAGAGCAAAAATGTTACTCACGCGAAGTGTTGGAGCCATTGGTGATCATGTTGTCGCCATACGCACCGCACATTGCAGAAGAATTGTGGGTGAT
>VFQT010001721.1_pt1 | contig 25124 bp, 19 predicted proteins | sample 3512381 | NCBI WGS metagenome assembly VFQT01 (sample SAMN10412376, study PRJNA504923) | tailings metagenome | isolation source: Relicate 2 Philex TSF3 active mining site | place: Philippines: Tuba, Benguet | collected 2017-08-29
ACGGTGAAGACGCCGTTCCTGTCGATGGTGGGCATCAACAGTCTATCCCTTTGGGCCGCGACCGAGGTGGCGACGCAGGAAAGCCTCACGGGCGGTGCCGTTGCCGAAGTCGAGATCTCCCTGATGCTCGATACGACCGGCTCGATGGGGCAGGATTCGGGCAATGGAACGACAAAGCTCGATGCGCTGAAACAGGCGGCCAAGAGCTTCGTCGACATCCTTCTGCCGGCTGCGGGCACGCCCAAGGCTCGTATCGCGCTGGCGCCCTTTGCGCCCCTGGTCAACCTGGGTGACGCCTACGTGCAGGCAGCGACGGGCGAGCCGCTCGTGAAGGACATCACGACCACAACGACCGTGCAGTGCAACCCCGAGACGACGTGCCAGCCGGCGACCTGCAAGCAATACAAGAAAGGTGTCTGCCAGCAGTGGAAGCAGCCCGTCTGCACGACCACGTACAGCCAATGCGATGCGACCAGTACCGCCACGTCCCATCTCAGCCGTTGCATCACGGAGCGGACGGGCGAAGCTGCCTTCAGCGGTGCAGGGCCGGGTGAGGGCACCTATTTCACGCCGATCTGGAAAACGTCGGAGAGTGCAGCGAAGAATTGCTCGCCGGGCCAGACGATCGTGCCGCTGACGCGCGACAAGTTCATCCTCAAGAGCACGATCGACGGCTTGACGGCCTCCGGTGCCACCGCAGGTCATCTCGGCACGGCTTGGGCCTGGTACATGCTCTCACCCGATTGGGCGGGGGTCTTCCCCGCCGCGAGTACGCCGAAGCCGTACGACACGCCCAAGCTGAAGAAGATCGCCGTGCTGATGACCGACGGTGAATACAACACCTTCTACGCCAAAGATGCCTCCGGAAATCCCATTCAGGGCGGATCGCCCGAGCAGGCCGTATCGCTGTGCGAAGGGATGAAAGGACAGGGCATCGAGATTTTCACGGTGGGGTTCAAGCTCGATACGCAAAAGGCGATCGAGACGCTTGCGACGTGTGCCACCGATGCCAGCCACGCATTTCTCGCGGAAGACGCCGCGCAACTTGCGTCGGTGTTCCGTGAGATCGCGTTCCGCTCGGTGCCCCTGCACGTCGCGAAATAGCCGCGCCGTCTCAATCGCCTTCGTCCTCGCGACCGACGAGCGCGAGTGCGCGGGCACGCCGCCCCATCGATCTGGCTTGATGCACAACGGCTTCCTCGCGGCCGTGCGTGACCCAGATTTCTTCGGCACCGCACTCGTCTATGGTCTGGATCAGTTCCGGCCAATCGACATGATCGGAGATGATGAGCGGCAGCTCCACCCCGCGCTGTCGCGCACGGCCGCGTACCCGCATCCAGCCCGAGGCGAAGACGGTGAGTGGATCGGCGAGGCGGCGCGACCAGCGATCGGCGAGCGCGGATGGCGGACACAGGACAATCTCGCCGGCCAAGTCATGGGTTGCTGTAGACACCGGACGCAGCTCTCCGAGCGGGATGCCCCAGTCCTCGTAGAGTTCGCAGAGTGAGACGAGACCGCCGTGCAGCCACACCGGCCGATCGTATCCTGAGGCGCGAAGCAAGGAAACGAGGCGCTGACATTTTCCCAGATTGTAGGCACCGAGCAGATGCGTCCGCTCGGGGAACGTACTTGCCGAGGCGAGGAGCTTGGCGATCTCCTGGCTGTCCGGCTCATGCCGGAATACGGGCAGGCCAAATGTCGCTTCCGTGACGAGAAGGTCGCAGCGCACCAGCTCGAACGGGGTACAAGTCGGGTCGGCATGGCGCTTATAGTCGCCCGTGACGACTGCCCGTTGCCCGCGATAGTCGATCACGACCTGTGCGCTGCCGAGGATGTGTCCGGCAGGCCGCAGCGTCACCGTCACGTCCCCGATCCGAAGCGGCTCGCCGTACCGCGCCGGCTGTCGAGAGTCTCCGGCTCCCGAGCCGAGCCGGACGCGCATGATCGCCAGCGTCTCCGGCGTGGCCAGCACGGCGCGATGGCCAGGGCGGGCGTGGTCGGAATGGCCGTGCGTGATGACGGCCCGATCGACGGCGCCGTGCGGATCGACGAAAAAACCGCCGGGCTCGCACCAGAGCCCGGCGGCTTCCGGCCGCAGCCACGTCTCGAATGGCGTGCGCGTCGTCAGGGCAGCCTCACCCGCGCCCTTCGAACGGCATGTTGGTGGCCTTGATGGTCATGGTCAGCACGTTGGTGTCGAGGGGCAGGCTGGCCATGTAGCGGATGGCCGAACCGCAGTGCTCGACATCGAAAACCGGCTCGGGCTGGACGTCGCCGCGTGCCTGGGGGACGCCGGCCTTCATGCGGCCGCCCATGTTCGTGTCGGCGTTGCCGATGTCGAGCTGTCCGCAGGCGATGTTGAACGGCCGGCCATCGAGAGCGATGGTCTTGGTCAGGCCGGTGATGGCGTGCTTGGTGGCCGTATAGGCGACCGACATGGGGCGTGGCGCGTGAGCGGAGATCGAGCCGTTGTTGACGATGCGCCCGCCCTGCGGCGATTGCGCCTTGAACATGCGGATCGCCTCCTGGGCGCACATGAAGCAGGCCGTCAGGTTCAAATCGACGACGCGCTGCCAGTCCTCCAGCTTGATGTCCTCCATCGGACCGGCCGGAAGGCCCATGCCGGCATTATTGAAGAGGAAATCGAGGCGGCCGAAGGCCTTCTGGGTCTCGGCGAAGAGGGCCTTCACTTGATCCTGCTTCGTCACGTCCGTGGCGACCGCCAGCATCTTTCCGCCGCCGGCCTTGGCCATTGCAACGGTCTTCTCCAATTCTTCCTTACGGCGCCCGGCGACGACGACGTTCCAGCCGTCCGCCTGAAGATGCAGCGCCGCAGCGCGTCCGATGCCCGTGCCGCCACCCGTGACGATTGCGACTTTCGATGCAGCCATAATGCGTTTCTCTCCCAGTGAGTGGTTTTCGTGAGGGCTTGCTGGACGCGACACTAGCGCAGCGAGCGCGCGGCGTCATGTCCGGCGCGGCGCCTTGACGGGCACCGTGCCGGATCACTGTTCTCGTGATGATGGCGATCGTCGCGCCGGCCGTCAGACCAGTCGCGATTGTTCCATCGCCGCGCCGATGAAGCTGGCGAACAGCGGATGAGGATCGAAGGGGCGGGACTTCAGTTCGGGATGGTATTGCACACCGATGAACCAGGGATGATCCGGATACTCGATCGTCTCGGGCAGCAAGCCATCGGGAGAGACCCCCGCGAAGCTCATGCCAGACGCTTCCAGGCGCTCGCGGTAGCGCATATTGACCTCGTAGCGATGACGGTGGCGCTCGGAGATCTGCGTCGTGCCGTAGATGCGCGCGATATGGCTGTCCTTGGCCAGAACGGCATCATAGGCGCCCAGTCGCATGGTGCCGCCCAGATCGCCGCTGGCCGCGCGCCGCTCCAGATCGTTGCCGCGCAGCCACTCCGTCATCAGTCCGACAACGGGTTCGTCGGTCGGGCCGAACTCTGTCGACGAGGCGCTCTCGATGCCGACCAGCTTGCGGGTTGCCTCGATCACCGCCATCTGCATGCCGAAGCAGATGCCGAAGTAGGGTACCTTGCGCTCGCGGGCGAAGCGGGCTGCCAGGATCTTGCCTTCCGCGCCGCGCTCGCCGAAGCCGCCCGGCACCAGAATTCCGTGCACGCCTTCCAGATACGGCGTCGGGTCCTCGCGTTCGAAGACCTCGCTCTCTATCCAGTCGAGATTGACCTTCACGCGGTTGGCGATGCCGCCATGGACCAGCGCCTCGATCAGAGATTTGTAGGCGTCTTTCAGCTCCGTGTACTTGCCGACGACGGCGATGGTTACTTCGCCCTCGGGATTGGCGATGGCGTTGGAGATGGTCTCCCAACGCTCCAGTCGGGGAGCTGGCGCCCCCTCGATGCCGAATGCCGCCAGAACCTCGCGATCGAGGCCTTCACGGTGGTAGGCGAGCGGCACATCGTAGATCGATGCGACGTCGAGCGCCTGAATGACCGCAGACTCCCGCACATTGCAGAACAGTGCGATCTTGCGACGCTCCGAGCGGGGAATTTCCCGATCCGAACGGCACAACAGGATGTGCGGCAAGATACCGATACGGCGCAGTTCGTTGACGGAGTGCTGGGTGGGTTTCGTCTTCAGCTCGCCGGCGGATGCGATCCACGGCACCAACGTCAGGTGGATGAAGACCGAGTGATTGCGCGGCAACTCGTTGCCGAGCTGGCGGATCGCCTCGAAGAACGGAAGCCCCTCGATATCGCCCACCGTCCCACCGATCTCGACCAAAACGAAATCGACGTCGTCGTTGCCGGAGAGGACGAAATTCTTGATCGCATCCGTGACGTGCGGGATGACCTGCACGGTTCCGCCAAGGAAATCGCCACGCCGCTCCTTCGCCAGGATCTCCTGGTAGATGCGACCGGTGGTGATGTTATCCGACTTCTTGGCCGGGACGCCAGTGAAGCGCTCGTAGTGACCAAGATCGAGATCGGTTTCGGCTCCGTCGTCCGTGACGAAAACCTCACCGTGCTGATAGGGGCTCATCGTGCCCGGATCCACATTCAGGTATGGATCGAGCTTACGAAGCCGAACTGAGTAGCCGCGGGCTTGAAGGAGCGCTCCGAGGGCCGCTGAAGCCAGCCCTTTGCCGAGCGAGGAAACCACGCCGCCGGTAATGAAGATGTACCGCGCCATGGGCTTGCAGAATACACCACTGTGAGAAGATTCGAAGAGACAATCGAGCGCAGTCCCCGGCCCAGTCGCCGGGCACGGCCGTTCAACTGTCGGCGGATGCCGTTTTGCCTAGTGCCTCACTGAGACTTGGGCAGGGGTGCCTTGCCGTCTTCCAGCTTCTTGAGAATCCCGCCCTGCTGCGAGGCGGGCGCATCGAGCGGGGAGACGCTCTTCGTGCTCTGCTGGGCGAGGAGGGTCAGGGACAGGCTCGTCACGAAGAACGCCGCCGCCAGGCCTGCCGTTACGCGCGTCAGGAAGTTGGCCGTGCCGCGGCCGGTCATGAAGCCGCCGCTGCCGCCGCCACCGATGCCGAGGCCGCCGCCCTCGGACCGCTGCAGCAGAACAACTCCGACCAGCCCCAGTGCGATCATGAGATGCAGGATGAGGATTATAGTTGCCATATGCCTTCCAAGTCCTTGCGCCAATGCGCGAAGGCCCGCGTGCCGAACAGGTTGGCCGCGGGCAAGGATACTGTTGCGTGGGCTTCTACACCACTCGGGCGAGCCGCGCCAGCCCGGAGGCGTGTTGGTTCTCGCCTCGGATCCGCGCGACGCCTTGGCCCATCAGAACCGCCACTGGACGGGTTCGGCGCCAGCGATCGGCGAACGGAAGGTCACGATCTTATCTCCGGCCAGATTACCCAAGTAAACGGTCTTCAGATCAGGCCCTCCGAAGGCCACGCTGGCGATATTCTTGAGATTGCGCTTGGCGCCGATTTCCACGTGGGCGCGGCCGCGCTTGCCGGAATTGAAGTAGTTTTCCGCCCAGGCCACGTCCGCCGGATCGGCGTCGTCGAGGATCAGGGTGCGCCGGCCATTGGTTTCGATGCGAATGACGCGGTTGGAGCACACGCAAGCGACCCAGACGCCCCCCTCGCTGTCGAAGGCGAAGCCGTCCGGGAACTCTCCCGCGCCGAACTCGTGCACGGTTTCGCGCTTGCCCAGCGTCTTGCCCTGGATCGGGAAGCGGGAGACGCGCTTGGCGCACGTTTCGTTCACGTAGACCCACTTGCCCGTGGGATCGACCCGGCACTCGTTCGTGAAGCCGATGCCATCCGCGACGATATGCGCGCCGTCCGCATCGCGGCGCACGATGAAGCCATCGGCGTGAGTCGGGTGGAATGAAATCTCGCGCGGATAGGCCCGGGTGGAGACCGAGATCCACTCGTTGCCGTCCGGATCGACACCGACGAAATTGCACACGCGCAGCAGTTCGCCGTCGGCCTCGAACAGGTGTGGGTACAGGCGCCAATCCTTGTCGAGACGCCAGACACCGCCACCGGGCCCCAGGTTGGCAAGCAGGAAGTCCCGGTTGCGGGTCATGGCGACGCCGTTCGGCAGAAAGCCCGGAGGAGCGCCGACGATGTCGCGCTTGGGTTTGCCGATCTCGGCTATTCCGGAGTGATGGTCGCCGGCGAACAACTCGCCCTTCGCGGTCGTGAGCACGCATTCGGGGCGCTTCAGGCCCTCGCCGACCCAGGATACGGCGGAGAGCGGGATGAGCGGCGTCTCGGACATGGTCGTTCCTCGTCTGTTATCGTTCGTTTTCGAGCTTGATCGCCGCCGTCAGGCCGGCGCGTTCTGGGATGTCGTGCGGCAGGCCGCCATTTCGAGCATGCTGCGCTCTCGAGATGTCACGTCAACCGGCGAGGCAAGCAGCGCGGCGATTGCCGCGTCCGCGTCGGCCGACGTGATGCCATCCTCCCCCGCCAGCCCCGCCAAGGCGATGCGACACCATTCCTTTTGCGCGGCGAGCGTCTTGAAGACCTCGTCGCAGCCGGTGATCGGATAGGGGTAGGCGTGCAGCTCCGCGCCGATATGCGCCTTGAGCCGCTCGAGAAGCATCACGGCACTGGATGTATCCGCTGCCATCGCCGGCTGTGTCATCGCGCCCGTCCTCGAGAAAGGTCCGTCATTCGGTGTTCGTATCCTAGACGCTTCGCCGCCAGCCTGTGTAGGATTTCCCACTGCTCAGACACCGGCGAGATTACATGTCCAACGACCAGTATCCCCGCTTCGACACGCTGTCGCTTCATGCCGGCCAACGGCCCGATCCCGTGACGGGCGCGCGTGCCGTTCCGATCTACCAGACGACTTCGTTCGTGTTCGAGAGTACGGAACATGCGGCGGGCCACTTCAATCTGGAGCGACCGGGGCACATCTATTCGCGCATCTCCAATCCGACAGTCGCCGTCTTCGAGGAGCGCATGGCAGCGCTGGAAGGCGGCGTCGGCGCCGTCGCGACGGCGAGCGGGCAGGCAGCGCTGCATCTGGCCATCGTCACGCTGATGGGGGCCGGAGGGCATATTGTTGCCTCGTCCCGGCTCTACGGCGGCACGCACAACATGCTCGTGCATACGCTGCCGCGTTTCGGCATCACGGCGACGCTGGTCGATCCGCGCGATCCGGCAGCCTTCGCGGCGGCCATTCGGCCCGAGACGCGACTCGTCCTTGCGGAAACGCTCGGCAATCCGGGGCTCGAGGTGCTGGATATCCGCGCGGTGGCGGACGTGGCCCATGCCGAAGGGCTCCCTCTGATGATCGATTCCACGTTCTCGACGCCCTACCTCAACCGGCCGTTCGAATGGGGTGCCGACATCGTCATGCACTCGGCGACGAAGTACATCGGCGGTCACGGTGTGGCGATCGGTGGCGTCGTCGTCGACGGCGGCCGCTTCGACTGGCGCGCTTCGGGCAAGTTCCCGACGTTGACGGAGCCATATGCGGGATACCACGGTCTGGACTTCTCGGAGGAGTATGGCCCGGCGGCTTTCGTCATGCGAGCCCGCGCGGAAGGCTTGCGCGACTTCGGGGCGGCGATGAGCCCCCAGACGGCCTTCTACCTGCTTCAGGGCCTGGAGACGCTGCCGGTACGCATGGCACGGCACGTCGAAAACGCGATGCGTTTGGCCACGTATCTGGCATCCAACTCGGCGGTCGCCTGGGTCAGCTATCCCGGCCTCGAGTCGCACCCCGACAACGTGCTGGCCAAGGAGCAATTTCCCAGAGGCGCCGGCGCGATGATGAGCTTCGGCATCAAGGGCGGCCGGGCCGCCGGCGCGCGTCTGATCGAGCGGATGCGGCTGTTCTCGCATCTCGCCAATGTCGGTGACGCGAAATCGCTGGTCATTCATCCGGCATCCACGACACATCAGCAGATGAGCACGGAAGACCTGACGCGCGCCGGCATCGGCGAGGACCTGGTGCGGCTGTCGGTCGGGCTGGAGGATGCGCGCGACTTGATCGAGGATCTGGATCAGGCCCTCAAGGCCTCACAGAAGGGTTGACGCGGATGGAACTCACTGTGAACGGGCGTCGCGTTTTCGCTGCGACGGGCGGGCGCCCTTTCGATCCGGCGAAGCCTGCCGTCATTCTCATGCATGGCGCGGGGCTCGACCACACGTGCTGGCAACTGCAGACTCGCTGGCTCGCTTGGCACGGTTGGGCGGCACTGGCGGTCGATCTGCCCGCGCATGGTCGCTCCGAAGGGCCGCCGCTCGCGAGCATCTCCGCCTTCTGTGACTGGGTTCGCGCGGTCATGGATGCAGCGGGTGTCGAAACGGCAGCGCTGGTCGGGCATTCGATGGGCGCGGTGATCGCCCTGGAAACGGCCGCAGGCACGCCGGAACGCGTGACGCGCCTCGCTCTGCTCGGGGTGTCGTCGGCGATGGGGGTACATCCCAAGCTGCTGACGGCTGCAAAGGAAACGCCCGAAGCCGCCTACGACATGATGACGGGGTGGTGCTTCGCCAACGCGGCCAAAATCGGCGGAAATGTCGCTGCGGGGCTCTGGATGACGGGTGGTGCACGTGCGCTGCTCGGCGCCGGTCGCGAGCATGCCCTCGCAGCCGATCTGGCCGCATGCAACGCCTGGACGACCGGTCTGCCGTCGGCGGCGAAAGTTACGGCACCGACGCTGCTGGTGCTCGGCCGCGAGGATGTCATGACGCCAGCGCGCAAGGGCCAAGAACTGGCCCAGCACATCGCGGGCGCGAAGACCGTCACCATCCCAGGATGCGGACACATGATGATGCAGGAAGCGCCCGGTCAGACACTCGACGCCCTGATCGCCCACTTCGGCGCGCGATGATCTCTTGAAACGAACGGATCCGACATGACGCAAGCAACGAACGCTCTTTCGCCGAACCTCTCGCTCAAGCGGACGGTGCGCAAACCCGCCGTGCGATCGAAAGGCGGGATCGTCGTCACGCAGCACCGCATCGCATCCGAGATCGGGGCGCGCGTCCTGAAGGAGGGCGGTAACGCGATGGACGCGGTCGTCGCGGCCGCCTTCGCGGTCGGCGTCCTGGAGCCGTGGATGAGCGGGATCGGCGGCGTCGGGGCGCTCGTTCATCGCGACGCGAAAAGCGGCAAAGTGCGCTGCTTCGACTTCGGCGCGCGCTCTCCGAAAGCCCTGAAGGTCGAGGATTTCGAGCTGGCGGGCGGTACCGACACGGGCAATCTGTTCGGCTGGCCGGCGGTGAAAGGCAACATCAACACGGTGGGTGCGAAGGCCCTCGTCGCACCAACGCAGCCGGCCGGTTTGGCGCTCGCCCATCGCGAACTCGGCAGCAAGGCATGGCGCGATCTCGTGATGCCGTCGGTGAAGCTCGCTGAAGAGGGGATGACGGTCGACTGGCATACGATGCTGATCATCACCAGCGCGCTCGCGGATCTGCAGAAGGATCCGGGCTGCCGGGAACGCTATCTGCGCAACGGTCTGCCTCCCGTGCCACCTGCGGCGCAGGCTGGACTTGCACAACTCAGGCTCGCAGCGCCTGCGCTGGCACGGACGTTGACCGCGATCGCGACCGATGGTGCCGGCGTCCTCTACGAAGGTGCGCTCGCGCGCTCGATCGTCGACGACGTCAAGGCGATGGGCGGCTATCTGGCCCTGGACGACATGGCCGCGGTGGCGCCGGTCGAACGCACGCCACTGCAGCACACCTATGGCAAACATACGCTCCACGTCCTGCCGGAACTGAACGGCGGGCCGACGCTGTGCCTCGCCTTCGATCATCTGGCGCAGCATGGCGGCAAGGCGGGGGCATCGCCGGACGGCGCTCGGTTCTGCGCCTACGCCGCAGCGTTGACGCATGCCTGGGAGGATCGCTTCCGCCGTATGGGCGATGCCGGCGAGCGCGGCCTGCCGACGTCGACCACCCATCTGTCGGTGATCGACGCGGACGGCAACATCGTGACGCTGACGCAGACGTTGCTCTCACTGTTCGGCAGCCGCGTGATCCTGCCGGGCACGGGCATCCTCATGAACAACGGCATCAACTGGTTCGATCCCCGGCCCGGCGGTCCCAACGGTCTCGCACCCGACAAGCGCGGGCTTTCCAACTACGTGCCGACGATCATGACGGGCGACGATCTGGCGGTCGGCATCGGTGGCTGCGGCGGCCGGCGGATCATCCCGGCGGTGTTCCAACTCCTGGCTATGATGGCGGACTTCGGCTTCGATCTCGACATGGCCTTTCATCAGCCGCGCGTCGACGTTTCGGGGGGCGCGGGCGTGACGGTCGATCGCCGTTTGCCGTTCGAAACCAAGGAGGCGCTGGCTGCGCGTTTCGACACGATCGCGGCGGAGCCCGTGATCCTCAACATGCCGTTCACGATCGCGGGTGCGGTGCGCCGCAGCGGTGGCCTGAACGAGGGTGCCACGGAGCCGGAGCAAGCTTGGTCGGAGGCCGTCGCGCAGGACGAGGTGTGAGCGCGGGGCTTCGATAGCTGTCGCGTTCGGTTCATTGGAGACGGGAGGCAATCGTGATCAGCGTCGCACACGTCAGACTGATGGCCCGCTACAACCAATGGCAGAATACGTCGCTCTATACGGCGGCGGACACGCTGAGCGAGTCGGAGCGGCGCGAGCAGCGCGGCGCGTTTTTCGGATCCATCCACGGTACGCTGTCGCATCTGCTGTGGGGCGACCGGCAGTGGATGAGCCGGTTCTCCGACGTGCCGAAGCCCGAGGTGAGCGGAAAGGAAAGCCCTAATCTCTATCCCGACTGGAACGACCTCAAGGCCAAGCGCATGGCCTTCGATCGCACCATTCTCGACTGGGCGAACACGCTCGATCCCGCTTGGCTCGACGGCGATCTCACGTGGTATTCGGGCCTTCTCAAGTCCGATGTCTCGAAGCCGCGATGGATGCTGGTGACGCACTTCTTCAATCACCAGACCCATCACCGCGGGCAAGTTCACGCCATGCTCACGGCTGCGGGCGCCAGGCCGGAAGACACCGACCTGATGTTGATGGACATTTGACGCTGGACCGCCGCACGTTCTGCCGTAGGCTGACTGTTCAGGCAGTCGTAACGCCAAGCCTCTAAGCTTGCCGCAAGCGGCAGGGAGGCTTGCGAGACCCATGATGACGCTGTGGCGAATGCGCGGAGTGCTATCGCTGGCAGGGGCCGTCGTCGCCACCGCCGTCGGGGGTGGGGCCTATGCGGCCGGTGCTCTGGATCAACTCACGCCGGTCGATCAGTTCGCTCTTGCGATCTGCGGTGCCGCCGCCCTTGGCTGTCTCGTACTGCTCGGGGGTGATCGCGCATGCTCCATAGACGGCTGGGGAGACGGCGAGACCAGTGATGGCAGCGGCGACGGCGGCGGCGGCGATTGAGCCGCCATGCCGTCGCCAGCCGCGGTTCACTCGATGTCGTCGATCTTGGCGGGGCCGCCGCCCTTAACGCGCTGGGCGAGCGCCGCCTCGATGAACTGGTCGATGTCGCCGTCGAGAACGCCGGCCGTGTCGCTCGTCTGTACGCCCGTGCGCAGGTCCTTGACCATCTGGTAGGGTTGCAGGACGTAGGATCGGATCTGGTGACCCCAGCCGATCTCGGTCTTCGACGCCTGATCCGCCATCGCCTTTTCCTCGCGCTTCTTCAGCTCGAGTTCGTAAAGGCGCGCCTTCAGGCGCTTCATGGCGATGTCGCGGTTCTGGTGCTGGGAGCGTTGCTCCTGCGCGAAGATGATGATGTTGGTCGGCTTGTGCACCAGGCGTACGGCCGACTCGGTACGATTGACCGACTGGCCGCCAGCGCCCTGGGAGCGTGTGAAGGTGATCTCGAGATCGGCCGGATTGATTTCGATGTCGATCGAATCGTCGACCACGGGATACACCGTGACGCTCGAGAACGACGTGTGGCGCCGGGCGTTGGAATCGAACGGCGATATGCGCACCAGACGATGTACGCCGGCTTCCGTCTTGAGCCAGCCGTAGGCGTTCTCGCCCTTGATCTCCAGCGTTGCACTCTTGATGCCGGCTTCGTCGCCTTCGCCGAGATCGGTGACGACCACCTTGAAACCGCGCTTTTCTGCCCACCGCACGTACATGCGCATGAGCATCGAGGCCCAGTCCTGGCTCTCCGTGCCGCCGGCACCGGCGTGAACTTCGAGATAAGCGTCGTTGCCGTCCGCCTCGCCCGAAAGCAGTGCCTCGAGTTCGCGGCGGGCAACCTCGTCCACGAGCTTCTTCAGCCCGGCCTCGCCCTCGGCGATGGTCGCCTCGTCGTCCTCTGCCTCGCCGAGCTCGAGCAGGGTCGTGGCGTCATCGAGATCCCGCTCGAGCTGTCTGTAACCTGCGATCGCCCGCTCGAGTTGCTGACGCTGCCGCATCACGGCCTGCGCACGTTGCGGATTGCTCCAGAGGTTGGGGTCTTCGCTCTGCTGGTTCAGCTCGGCCAGACGGCTTTCGGCGGTATCCCAGTCAAAGAGACCTCCGAAGCAAAGCCATCGATTCCTGGATCTCGCCGATGGTGGTTTCGTGCTCGGCGCGCATGGCGTCATCTCCGGGGCGTAATGTGAGAATGCTGAAGTTGCCGCTTCGTATAGGCGGCAACGCTCGGGGTTGCAACGGATGCGCGAGACAATCGGCTCCGCTTGCGCGGATCAGTAAAGGCCGCGCCGGTTGGGGAGTGCGCGCTCCTCGTTGGGTTTCGTGAAGCTGCCGTCCTCGTTCGTGAAACCGATGACCGAGTAGGCGTCATCGGGCTCCTCGCCCGGCTTGAAGGCTTCCAGCACCGTATCCTTGTCGCCGGCCTGGGCGCGCAGTCCGGTGCGATGGTTCACGCGCACGAGGCGGATGCCCGGCGGTTGCCGGAAGGGCACCGCCCGCTTGCCGGCGAGCGCGTGCTTCATGAAGTTGCCGAAGATCGGCGCGGCGATCTGGCCGCCGGTCGCCGCCTTGCCCATGGGCTTGGGTGTGTCGTACCCGACGAAGACGCCGACGACGAGGTCGGGCGTATAGCCGATGAACCAGACGTCCTTGGACTCGTTCGACGTGCCGGTCTTGCCGGCGACGGGTACGTCGGGCAGGTACTGCTTCACGATCGTCGCGGTGCCGCGCTGAACGACGCCTTCGAGAATCGAGGTCATCTGATAGGCGGTATGCGGGTCGATGATCTGCTGCCGGTCGTCCTGGATCTCCGGCTCTGCCTTGCCGGCAGACCAGGACTCCGCGTTGCAACCCGTGCACACGCTCGAATCGTGTCGCCACACGGTCTTGCCCCAGCGGTCCTGGATACGGTCGATCAGCGTCGGTCGGATCTTCTTACCGCCGTTTGCCAGCATCGCGTAGCCCGCGGTCATGCGCAGCAACGTCGTCTCACCGGCGCCGAGCACCATGGCGGGCAACGGTGCGAGGTCATCGTAGAGGCCGAACCGGCGCGCGTACTCGACGACGAGCGGCATGCCGATGTCCTGGCCGAGGCGCGCCGTCATCTGGTTGCGCGACTTCTCGATGCCGACGCGTAGCGTGGCCGGCCCGAGCGACCCGGACTTGTTGTAGTTCTCCGGACGCCAAGCTTCCTTCCCGGGGCCCTGCTCGATCTCGATCGGGGCGTCAAGGACGACGCTGGTGGGCTTGTAACCGTTGTCGATGGCCGCCGCATACACGAAGGGTTTGAACGTGGAGCCGGGCTGACGCTTGGCTTGCGCCGCGCGGTCGAATTGGCTCATGGCGAAAGAGAAACCGCCCACGATCGCGAGCACGCGGCCCGTGTGCGGATCCATTGCGACAAGGCCGCCGCCAACTTCGGGTACCTGCATCAGTGACCAGACTGCGCCGGGCTTGTCGGCATTGTTGGGATCTTTCGGGGAGACCCAGATCACGTCTCCGATCTTCAGAACGTCGCCCGGACCGGCATTGCGGCCACTCTTGCGATTGGCCCATTTGATCTCGTCGTAATAGATTTCGACGCCGTGGCGCTCGGCCGGAATCGAGCCATCCGGATTCTTGCCCGGTCGCAAGCCCACCGTCACTTTGGTGCGGTCGATCGCGGTCACGACGCCGAGCCGCCAGGGCGCGATGTCGTTGGCAACATCCATCTGCGCAAGGGTGACGCCCCAGTCGCCGGAGACATCGATCGTCTGCAGCGGGCCGCGCCAGCCATGTTGGCGATCGAACGCCACGAGGCCGTCGATCAAGGCTCGCCGTGCGTAGCCCTGAAGCTTCGGATCGAGCGTGGTCCGCACGGACAGCCCGCCACCATAAAGCTTGTCTTCGCCGAACTCGCTGATCAGCGTGCGCCGCACCTCTTCCGCGAAGTAATCAGCTGCGTAGATGTGCGTGCCGAACGAGCGGAAGCGCACCTCGATAGGCTTCTCTTTCGCGGCCTTGGCCTGTTCGACGGTCAGGTAATTGTTCTCGACCATCTGATCGAGAATCCAGTTGCGGCGCTCTACGGCCTTGCGCCGGGTTGCCTCCCGGGTGGGGTGATAATTGTTCGGACCTTTCGGTAGGGCGGCCAGATAGGCCGCTTCCTCGATGGTGAGGCGGTCCAGTTCCTTGCCGAAATAGTTCAATGCGGCGGCTGCGACACCGTACGAGCCGATACCGAGGTATATCTCGTTCAGATAGAGCTCGAGGATCTTGTCCTTGGAGTAAGCGCGCTCGATACGGATCGCGAGAATTGCCTCGCGCAGCTTTCGGTCGAAGGTGCGCTCGCTGGACAGCAGGAAGTTCTTTGCGACCTGCTGCGTGATCGTGGATGCCCCTTGCAGGGAACCGCGGCCTTTGATCTTGCCTTCCACGAATTTGATCGCCGCGCGTGCGATGCCCGTGAAGTCGAGACCGCCATGCTCGTAGAAGCGGCGGTCCTCCGCCGACAGGAAGGCATGGATCACGAATTTGGGGATGGTGTTGATCGGCACGAAGATGCGCCGTTCACGCGCGTACTCGGAAATGAGCGAGCCGTCGTGGGCGTGGATGCGCGACATCACGGGTGGCTCGTACTTGGCGAGGCTCTCGTAGCTCGGCAGATCCTGCGACGCGCGCCAGAGCAGATATCCCACGACGGCCGAGGCCGCGAGGAAGATCACCACGCCCGACGCGAACGCGAAGCCAAGAAAGCTCACCACCCAGCTACGGCGGCGGCGCTTCTGTGGTCTGACCCGGGGCGGTGGGGGCAGTGGGGGCGGTCTCATGAGTTTCCAAGATTTCCGTTGTAAGCCCGCTCTCTAGTCAGCTTGTCGGACCACGGCAAGTTCTGCAAGCGCTCCAAGGACGCTTTCACGGCCGGATAGCTAATACGTCACACCGTCGCGAATTATGACCATGACGGCACTCAATTCTCACGTTGTGCGAAACTTTACGTCGCGAAGCGTTGCGATTGCCCTACCGAGCCGTGCGTTGTCGACGGCGAAAGTAGTCGTCGATGGCGTTGGCGATCGCGTCCCCGACGCCGCGCTGCCATCCTGCTTCAGCCATCAACCTCTCGTCCTCGGCGTTGCTCATATATCCCAACTCGATCAACACGGACGGTGAGCCGGGTTGCCGCAGAACCTTGAACGGGGCCTCCTTGGTCGGGTCCTTCGACAGTTTCATGCGGGGTTTCAGTCGCGTCAAAAGGCGGCTGCGGAAATCGGAAGACAGCGTCGCTGTCTCGCGCATGACGAGATCGACGAGGATGTCGCGGACCTGCGTGTCTGCGACTGTCTCGCTGATGGGCAGGCCCGCCAACAAGTCCGACGCGTTCTCCTTGTCGGCGAGCGCGCGCGATCGCTCGTCCGATGCACGCTCGGACAACGTGTATATGGTCGCGCCACGCACCTTTTGCGCGAAATTTTTCTGTTCCAGCGAATCGGCGTGAATGGACACGAACAGATCCGCTTGATGTTTCCGCGACAAGCGTACCCGCTCGTCTAGGGGAATGAAGACGTCCGTCGAGCGGGTCATGATGACTTCATACCGGCCCATCGCGGATAGAGCGCGGTCCACCTGTTTGCCGACGGCGAGGACCACGTTCTTTTCCGGTCCGATCTGTCCCTCGGCGCCGGGATCGATGCCACCGTGCCCCGGATCGATGATGATCACCGGGCGTTTGCGATCCGACGGCTTGTCTGCCTTCGCGTCCGGAGCCGGTCGGATCTGGATCGAATTTGCAGCGGTGGCCAGATCCGCCGCTGCGACTGCCGCCGCAGTCGTCGTTTCTATACGAATCTCGAGGCGACCTGTGCCGCTGCCGTCCATCGCCGGCGTGAACGCTGTTTCTGCAACGCGCGCCGGGCCGATGGTGTCGACCACGATGCGTGCCTTGCCCGGTGCGAAGAGCCCGAACCGGAAGGCTTTGGCCAAGCCCGTCGCCTGCTGGCCGTCCTGGATCACCGGTAGAAACGTCGCGTCCTCCAGGTCGACGACGATCCGATAGGGATTGCCGACCGCGAACGCCGTGAACTCCGTTTTCTGTGACAGCTCGAGGAGCAAGCGCGTTTGTTCGCCATCCGTTGCCAGGGCGATGCTCGAGATGAGAGTTCCGGATTCGCGCGGCGTCACGGCGACAGGTTTGCGGGCCGCTCGTTCCTTCCGCGAAGGGCGCGACACGGATGCGGACCATCCGCCGGTCGACTCCGGGCGCGCCTGCGCCGCCGCTTCCCGCGCCAACCCAAGGCCGATAATCAGGGTCAAAACGGCAACGTGCGCTCTCATCAACCTCATCGGATCCGGGGCGAAGGCTGCCGCCATCATGCTACGACCCATGGTCAGTGCGTTGCGTCTGCCACTCGTCGAACGGACATTGGGCGCTTGTTTACCAAAAATTTGTCAAATCACACCTTATAGTGTCGATGCATGCTCCTGTGGCGTGTGCGAGATAGCGGTGCTAGGTCGCAGGTCGTTCTTGCCTCCGAAGCCGACTGCTCGTATTTATCGCTTCTGTTGCCCGGATGCCGCGTCGCTCGTCGTGAGGCATGCCCAGCGGGCGGCGCTCAGGTTTTCCGGCTGCTGAAGCCGAAGGCTTGGTATGTCAGGCGAGCAAAAGATTTCGCGGCGTGGGTCGGGCAGAGATCTGCCGCGCCGGATGGTGATGACGGCAGGCTGAATTTGCTCCGCTATCCCGGAAAACGGCCAAACGTTTCGTTTCTTGCGAGGTTCGCCTTCCGGCCCAGCTCGCAAATCGTCGTGTCGCGGTCTCGCCGAGGTGAGGCCCCTCACGCGTCCACCTGCCGACCCCGATTGCCCGACCGGCATGACTTGCCGCGGGCATAGGAGGGCACGGCAGCCCGCCCGCCGCGCCGCCGCTCTGCCCTGCGTCGGCCAAACGGGCACGCTTCGTCTCGACGCGGTTCCGCAATGTGGTGCGGCGGCGAGCCAATCACGAGGACCCTCAGGGTTCACCACAGGCCATGAGATACGGGGACACCGAAGCTGGCGACCGTTGCAGGTGCAAAACCCTGCACAGGATCGCGCGCGCTGCAGGACGCCGCTACGGCGCTCCCGAGCCGCGCGTTCGCTACGCCCGTCCAGCCGGTGTGCCTCCGCGCAACCCTTTACATTTTCACTCAGAACCAGGACGCGCCGAGCTGCGCGCCTTCTCCGGACCAGAGCATAGCCTCACCGGGCCGGACCAGGCGCCATGGCGCGCAGAGGAAGACCCATGGACAAGACCAAGATGCTTATCGATGCCTCCCACCCCGAGGAGACCCGGGTGGTGGTGGTGCGAAATGGCCGCGTAGAGGAGTTCGATTACGAGTCGGTTTCGAGAAAGCTTCTTAAGGGGAACATTTATCTAGCCAAGGTGACGCGGGTCGAACCGTCGTTGCAGGCGGCTTTCGTGGAGTACGGCGGGAACCGGCACGGGTTTCTCGCGTTCAGCGAAATACACCCCGACTATTATCAGATCCCCGTTGCGGATCGTGAGTTGCTGAAGCAGCAAGAGGCAGAAGCAGATTCGGACGAGGACGAGGACGAGCCCAAGCCCGAACGTCGGCGTCCGCGCCGCTCGCGCTGGCGGCGTGGCGCCCAGGGCGACCGGCGCGCGGATGCGCAGGCCTCTCGTGAGGCTGTCGATGTTCTCGAGCCGACCGAGGGTGGACAGGAAGCAGACGACAGCGACATCGTAGTTGATCGCCCTGGCAGCATTCCGCTGGGCGCGCCCGAAATGAGCGACGTGCTCGTCTCTGACGCGCTGGGGCGTCCAGAGGACAAGGACGCGCTCCAGGCGCCGGTGGCATCCGCCGGCGAGGCGACGGCGCCTGCCGTGGAACGACGCGCCGAAGACGCGGAGGAGGCCGATGCGCCGGCGGTTGCCGATGCGGATCCGGCGATGCCAGGCGCAATCGACGACGTCGCCGAGTTGGAGCGGCCCGGCCATCCCGCTGCCGAGAACGACAATGAGACGGATAGCGAAGTCGTCGCGTCGGGCGCTGACGACCCGTATGGCGACGACGATGGCGACGACATCTCCCTGCGGGATGGCGGCAATGGCGATCTGGAGGGGATCGAGCAGGTCGCGTCCGAAGAGGATGCAATGGAGGAGCTGCCGGAGCGTCCGCGCCGTCGCGCTCGCCAATACAAGATCCAGGAGGTGATCAAGCGCCGCCAGGTCATGCTGGTTCAGGTCGTTAAGGAGGAGCGCGGCAGCAAGGGCGCAGCGCTCACCACTTACATCTCACTGGCGGGCCGGTACACGGTTCTGATGCCGAACTCCGGCCGGGGGGGCGGTATCTCGCGCAAGATCACGCAGCCGCAGGATCGTAAGCGTCTGAAGGCCATCGCCCAGGACCTCGACGTGCCGGAGGGGATGGGGCTCATCATCCGCACTGCGGGCGCCTCCCGATCGATGCAGGAAATCAAGCGCGACTACGAGTACCTGCTGCGGCTTTGGGAGAACGTGCGCGAGCTGACGCTCGCGTCGACGGCGCCCAGTCTCGTCTACGAGGAGGGCAACCTCATCAAGCGCTCCATCCGCGATCTCTACTCGAAGGACATCGACGAGATCCTGGTGGCCGGCGGCGCGGCACACCGCGAAGCGCGCGATTTCATGAACATGCTCATGCCCGGGCATGCGGACTACGTCGTGCGCTACGACGGCCACGAACCGCTGTTCCCGCGGTTTGGCGTCGAGCGGCAGCTCAACCAGCTCTACAATCCCCGCGTGACGCTGCGCTCGGGCGGCTACATCATAATCAACCAGACCGAGGCGCTCGTCGCCGTCGACGTGAACTCCGGAAAGTCGACGCGCGAATTCTCCATCGAGGAGACCGCGCTCAACACGAATATCGAGGCGGCCGAGGAGATTGCGCGCCAGATTCGTCTGCGCGACCTTGCCGGCCTCATCGTGATCGACTTCATCGACATGGAGGAGAAGCGAAACAACCGCACCGTCGAGCGGCGGCTAAAGGATGCGCTGCGCCACGATCGTGCGCGCATTCAGGTGGGGCGCATCTCTCATTTCGGCCTGTTGGAGATGTCGCGCCAGCGGCTGCGCACGGGCATGGTCGAAGGCTCGACCTCGCAATGCCCGCATTGCGAGGGGACGGGTATCATACGATCCACGGAGTCGGTCGCGCTCGCGGTGCTGCGTGGCCTGGAAGATCACCTCATGAAGCAGCCGTCGTCGCTTTGTGCCACGGCTGCGACGGGTGTCGCGATCTATCTCCTCAATCAGAAGCGGGGGTTCATCGCCGAGCTCGAGAAGCGACATGGCGTCACGATTTCGATCGAAGCCAACGATCGCATGCAGGGCGTGAACTTCTCCATCGAGCGCACCAGCCCGGTGACGTTGGAGCACGTGCGCCCGACGGCGCGCGGCGCGGTGAACATGGAGTGGGGCTTCGGCGGCAGCGCCGATGCCGACGTCGATGTCGACATCGACCAGGATGTCGAGGACATCGAGCCCGGTGTCGTGGAAATCGATGAGGACGAGCCGGCCGTGGCGCGCCGCGGTGAGCGGGGAGAACGTGGGGGCGACCGGGACGGCGCCGAGGGCGGCCGCGAGGAAGGCTCCCGCAGCCGCCGCCGGCGGCGGCGCCGGGGGCGTCGCGATCGTGAAGGCGGAGAGCGGGCGCCCCAGCAGCAGCTCGCGAGCGAGGGCGAATTCAGCGGCGAGGGCGATCACGACGAGGAGCGCGACGGCGTTGCCGCGCGCGATCATGCCCATCACGATCATGGCCATGATCACGAACATCACGACGAGCGTCGACCCGAGCGTCCTCTCCAGACTCAGGAGGATGGCGGTGAGATCGAGACGATCAACCACGACGTGGAGGGCGCGACGGAGGACGAGCGAAGTGCACAGCCGGCCCGTTCGCGTGAGGACCGGGAGGAAGATGCCGATCGGCCGCGGCGCGGTCGCCGGCGGGGGCGCCGGGGTGGCCGCTCACGCATGCGTGAGGGTGGTGCGGAGGGCCGTGAGGCTGGCGCCGGCGGCGACGAGCGGCCCGAGGCCTGGGGGTTGAGCAGCGTCGCAATTCCGGGCGCCGAGCAGCCCAGCCTGATCGACGAGCGCGATGTGCCGGTGCAAAGGGTCGTGCCTCCACACCGGGCGGTCGATACGGAGCAGGTGGAAGGATTCGCCAGGGCGTCCGACAGGCCGGCGGGAATCGAGACGCAGGCGGAGGCCGTGACATCCCCTGCGACCGCCGAAACGCCGACCGCAGAGCCAGAACTGCCATTTGCGGCCGCTGTGACTACAGCTGTTCCGGTCGTTGAGAGCGCAACGACGATGGAGCCTGCCCCCGCAGCGGAACCCGAGGCTCCGCGTGCTGTCGCCGAAGCTCCGGCGCCGGAGGCTGCTGCGCCACCTGCCGCGAAGATCGAGGCTCCTGCGGTTGTCGCGGAGCCGGTTGCCGAGACCCCGGCCGCGTCGGAGGCGCCCGTTGCGGAACCTGCGGCACCGCCGCCCACCGAGGAGCCGAAGTCGGCGGGACCCCAAGCGGAGGAGCCTCGAACGGAAGCGCCGAAGGTGGAAGCCCCCAAGGTGGAGGAGGCTCCGCGGCCTGCCCGTCGCGGCTGGTGGCAGCGCCAGTTCGGGAGCGGCTCGTAAGGCGGTCCGGCGCCGAATGTGAAACAGCATGCCAGGCGGCTGCGGGGGCAGACCTCCGCGGCCGCTGTTTTTTTCGCGGGGTCGTCTGCCGTCAACTATTCGGCGATCGTTATGGATCGCGCGTCTCGTGACGGCTTGCGTTCGGACGGCCGATGGGGAAAAAATCTTTCGGGATGAACGAGCCACGCCGATGCGACGCGTGGCAGCGATGCGAAAGAGTGGACCGCGATCATGGCTGTCAAGAAATCAGTGGGCATCATCGGCGCTGGAGCCGCAGGACTTTGTGCTGCCAAGCACATGCTGGAGGCCGGGTTCGACGTGACGCTCTATGAGATCGGCACGCGCATCGGCGGTATGTGGGTCTACGAGAACGATAACGGGCGCTCCTCGGCCTATCGCACGCTGCACATCAACACGGCCCGCGATCTGACCAACTTCTCCGACTTCCGCTTCGAGGAGAGCGTGCCCCCGTTCCCTTCGCACTGGGACATGGCCAAGTATCTCAAGGACTACGCGGATCACTTCGCAATCACACAGCACATCCGCTTCAAGACGAAGGTGACGAACGTTGCTCCAGCACCGTCCTATGCGCCCGAGCGGCCGCGCTGGACTCTGCAATTGGAGTCTGGCGAGGCGGTCGAGCACGACACGGTCATCGTCGCAACAGGGCATCTGACGAAGCCTCTCGAGGTCGATGCCTTCAAGGACGGCTTCAAGGGGGAGTACCTACATTCCCACTACTACAAGGATCCGGCGCAGTTCGTCGGCAAGCGGGTGTGCGTCGTCGGCGTCGGTAATAGCGCGCTGGATATCGCCAGCGACCTGGCGATGACATCGTCGAACGTGACATTGGTGGCGCGCTCGACCGCGCTGATCATTCCCAAATTGGTGTTCGGCAAGCCGTTCTGGGATGCGGTGAAGCCGTTCTACAAGCCTTGGGTGCCGGCGTTCGTCCGCAACAAGGTTCTGCGCACGCTGGTCTATATCGTGCAGGGCGACATGGTCTCGCTCGGCTTCCCGGACACGTCGAAGCGTGTGCACGCCACGTCGAACGCCAACATCGTCAATCACATCAAATATCGTCGTGTGCTCGTTAAGCAGGGCATCGACAAGATCGAGGGGCGTGAGATCTCATTCGTCGACGGGTCGAAACAAGACTTCGATACGCTGATCGCGGCGACGGGGTATCTGATCGACCTCGATTTCATGGACAAGCGCATCGTCCAGATTTCGGAGGGCAACGGCCTCGATCTTTACATGCGCATCGTGCCGCCGGATTGGATGGGGATCTACTTCCTGGCGTTCTTCAATTCGGATACGGCGCTCAACTGGATCTGCGAAGGGCAGATCCGTTGGATCCGCGAGTTCGAGATGGGGCGCGCGCGTCTGCCTGCGCGCTCCGAGATGCTCGAAGAGATCGAGGAACGCAAGGCGTGGGTGCGTCGGAATTTCAAGGATACGCCGCGCCACGGGATCGAAGTTGAGCACTTGCCGTACTTCGTGGAATTGAAGCGGACGATGCGCGAGGCCCACAGGCGCGCGGGGACGGCCCCTATGGAGATCGGAATCGGCGCGGTGAATACGCTGCCGCACCGCATGCCCGAGCATCACAAACTGCAAGCAGCCGAATAGTCCGGCTGCGGGGGATGGAACGAACGGCTTGCGGGCCACAGGGCCCGCTATGCTCGTCGATCCGTCCGGGCGTCATGCTTGCATGCGGCACGGTTCGGTGCTGGCGGCTGCCGCGCGGGCTCGGTCGGGACGATGCGACGCCAGATGCAGCAGGTGGCCGATATGGCTGCCGAAGGCGCTCCAGTTGAGGGGCTTCAAGATGAATGACGTTGCGCCGGCGGTAAGTGCGCGCTCGAGTGCGGCCCGCTCTTCCTTGCCGGTCACGACGATTGCCGGCAAGTGCCGCAAGCGGGGGTGTCCGCGCATACAGCTGATCAGGGAGTAGCCGTCGACGCCGGGCATGTCGAGGTCGACCAGCACGAGATCGAAATCTCCCTCGACCAGCAAGTTGAGTGCGACGATGCCATCGGCGGCCTCCACGATATCGGCGCCGAGTGCAATCATGCGTTTGGCAGCCACCGCGCGGGAAAACTTGTCGTCGTCGACGATCAACGCCCTGGGGCGAATATGGCTGATTGTCATAGCGCGTGGCCGCTTTCTATTTCGCGCCCGGATGATCCGTTGGCGGAATTGATTTTGCGAGCGGGTTTATGCCCGCAGACCTGCTACCAAACCGCTAATTATCTGCGTTGAGACGATAACTTCTGCGGCAATAGGCGACTGTCGGCTCCTTTGACCGACAGTCTCTTGTCGATGCGTGCCGAATTGGCCGCCGCTCCCGTACAAGTCGTCTCGGCCTCGCGGTATGATGTCGACAGCGGTCCATCGTCGCGGAGTCCTGAGGCGGCGAGGAGTGCCGCGCTGTTCTCGGGTCTTGCGACCGGGTTCAGTTCGCGCTCATGGGGCGAACGAAGAACTCCTGGCCTGAGCCGACGATCTTGGCATCCGGCTCGCGTACGACTGAGGCGTCCTTGCCGTCGTAGGTCATGGCATGGAGGACGACGCGGATTGCTTCCAGTCGCGCGCGCCGCTGATCGTTCGCGAGGATAACGGTCCATGGCGCCACAGCGGTATGGGTGAAACGGAACATCTCCTCTTTGGCAGCCGTATACTCATCCCAATGGGCCATGGCTGCGAAGTCCATGTCCGACAGCTTCCATTGCTTCAGGGGATCGTGTCTGCGCTCGTGAAAGCGCTGCAGCTGTGTCTCGCGCCCGATCTCGAGGTAGATCTTGAAGAATTTGATCTCGTCGCGCACGAGCATGCCCTCGAGCTCTGGGGCCTCTCGGAGAAAGTCGGCGATCTGGTTCGGTGTGGCAAAACCCATCACCTTCTCCACACCGGCCCGGTTGTACCAGGAGCGATCGAAGAGAACGATCTCTCCGCCGGAGGGGAAATGGGGCACGTAGCGCTGGAAGTACCATTGTTCTCGCTCGACGTCGCTCGGTCGTGAGAGTGCGACGACGCGGGCATGCCGCGGTTTCAGATGTTCTCGAAAATGGCCGATGCAGGTTCCCTTGCCTGCGGCATCGCGCCCCTCGAAGATGACGAGGAGCCGCTCGCGCGAGTTCATCATGTGCGTTTGCAGTTTGATCAGCTCGATCTGAAGCGCCTGCAGTTCGCGCTCGAAGTCCTCCCGTTTCATCTTCTTGTCGTAGGGATAGCCCCCGGCGGTCAACGCAGCGTCCTTGATCGCCTTGGGCAGGTCGGGGTTGTCGATATCGAACGGGAGTTCACGCTCGCCGCTGCTGGAGGATTTCTTTTTGTTCTTTCCGGATTTGCTCATCAGAGGCGCTCCCGTTTCCTGGCCGCGGCTCATGCAACAATGATCGAGGCCGACGGCGGGTTCAATGCCATCGCGCTGCGACGGCTATCAGGGGAGCCCAGAACGACGAGAGCCGGACACTGACGTGCCCGGCTCCGAATTGCGTTCATCCGTGACTGCAGGCGCAGATGGCAAGCGCTACGCCGTCAGGCGTCCGCCGACTCTTCCTTTGCGTCCGGTTCGGTTGCCGCGCGCTCCGCGATCTGCTCGCGGCGAACGCCGCCTGCGGGAAGCCCCTGGCCACGGCGGGGCTGCGGCGGCTGGAAAGCGCGGCGCGCATGGAACTCGCAGTAGGGAAGGCCCGCTACCTTGTGCTTTCCGCAGAAATGGAAGCCCGCCTCCTGCGGATCGCCGATCGGCCACCGGCAGCTGCTTTCGGACAGCGTCTGGATCGACTTGCGCTCGGCCATCGGGATTTCGAGTTCTTCCGCCGGCGGCACATACGGCTCTGCATCGGCGGGGAACAGATTGCGGACGGCGACATTGCCCACGTTTGCAAAACGCGGTTTCGCCAACTTCTTCGTCGGTGCGGGCCGCGTGCGCGGCCGGTGGCTCTTGACCCTCGATGTGGTCGCGCGGCCGGCCAAGCCGAGGCGATGCACTTTTCCGATCACGGCATTACGTGTGACGGAGCCGAGGCGGCTGGCGATCTGGCTCGCGCTCAAGCCTTCGGCCCACAGCTTCCGAAGAAGCTCCACTCGTTCATCATTCCAAGACATTCAACGCTCCCACCCCGTGAAGCGCGACGAAG
>VFQT010001722.1_pt1 | contig 25087 bp, 15 predicted proteins | sample 3512381 | NCBI WGS metagenome assembly VFQT01 (sample SAMN10412376, study PRJNA504923) | tailings metagenome | isolation source: Relicate 2 Philex TSF3 active mining site | place: Philippines: Tuba, Benguet | collected 2017-08-29
GGCATTCGGGTTGTCGGTCAATGAGCAGATCAGCCCATTCATGTCGCCGACCAGTGCCGTGTGCAGTATTTGATTTTGAGGATTGGTGTGCAGCAGGAGGTGTACCTGACCGTTGATGGCAGTGAGATGTGTGAAGGGGCCGAGAGATTCTTCGGTGAAGTTTGAGCGTCCGCCGAGTCCTTCCACCATCCGCTCTGTGGCTCGCCACGTGCCGCCATCGTCACCGACGACCCGGCGCCCGTTCAATTCGACGTGCCGGTCATCATAGGCGATACTGAGCAGATGGTTCTGCGGGTTGCCCTGCAGCCATTGCAGAACTGGCTGCGCATGCCGGCTGTTATCCCACGAGTAACTGGCATCGAGAAAGACGATTCGTCTGATGTACTGTGGAATGGGGCCGGCAGCCATGCAGCGCAGCAGGAACGAGCCGCCACCGCTGTGCCCGCAAAGGATCACCTCGTCCGCCTCCGTTTGAGCTCGCAGGTACTGGACCAGACGCATGGTTGTCGCGGGCGCATCCGGGAGTTTGCTGAGACAGGCAGGCCAGCTGCGTTCCGGGGCCTCGATTACAGACAGAGCGATGCTGACATCTGCTCGAAGCTGTCGCACGCGGCGGACCTGGGCTGCCACATGCTGAATATCAAACCTCCATGCGGCCTTGTTTTCCGGCCGGCTTCCCAGCGTCTGTTCGATCGAGTTTCCGTTGGGCGTGGCATAGATCACGAGGATCCGTGGTCGGGTGGTATCAAGCGGACACTCGGTAAACAGGCGTTGGCCATCGGGGAGAGTTCTCCACCACGTCGAGGTCTGCTGTGCGGGGGCGCTGGCGGGCATTGTGGCTGCCAGCAGCAGTGTCAGTGTCAGGGTGGGCAGAATGTGCATGGCGGGAGGCTCTCCGCAGTTTGCGGTGACGTGACGGATACGGGGTGGTACCCGGATTGCAGACCATAGCATTCCTGGGCAGCTCGGCAAACGGATCCGCGTGGCGGTTTTGGTGCTGAGCGGCGGATGCACCGAGAAGTGTTGATTCCCGTCCGCAGATTTTGGCAAGGATCGTGGCGTATTTGACCGTGCTGCTGGCCTGTAGTGGCGGGCGACAACGCTCTGTGACTGCAAAGCTGACTGAAGGAAAAGGACAATGATCTCATTGCGATGGCCATTTCTGCTGGCAGCGGCACTTGCCCTGCAGGCTGTGTGTCTGAATGCCGCTGAAAATGCTCCCGGAGTTCCGGTACTGATTTGCTTTCAGCAGGCTCCGGGGCAGGCCGAGGCTGACGTGGTCAGTGCCCACGGCGGCACGATTACTCGTCAGTTTCGAATTGTTCCGGCGGTGGCAGCTCGTGTTCCTGCACCGGCGCTCGCTGGTCTGCAGCGGGCTGCGGGAATTGCCGCAGTTGAGCCGGACGGTCTGGTGGAAGCCCACGGTGAATACGACGTGGTGTGGGGAGTCAATCGGATCCATGCACCTGCAGTGCATTCGGGAGCGTGGTCCGGAGCGACGGCGGTTCCGCTGCGAGGAGCGGGAATTCGGGTGGCGGTGCTGGATACTGGGGTGGACTATACGCATCCGGATCTGTGGGCCAACTACCGCGGCGGATACGATTTTGTGAACAACGATGCTGATCCGCGGGATGATCAGGGCCACGGCACTCACGTGTCGGGTACGATCGCAGCGCTGATTGACGGTGCGGGTGTTGTGGGAGTCGCGCCGGAGGTGGATCTGTATGCTGTTAAGGTGCTCAGTTCGACTGGCAGCGGTTCCTGGTCATCGATCATCTCGGGCCTTGACTGGTGTGTGGCGAACGGCATGCAGGTGGTGAATCTGAGTCTGGGATCGAGCACGGATCCCGGTACGACAGTCAGGGCGGCTTTCGACAACGCGTATGCAGCCGGTCTTGTGGTGGTAGCTTCTGCCGGAAACTCGGGTGCGGGAGCGGACACGGTGGGATACCCGGCCCATTACGATTCTGTGATCGCTGTGGGCTCCACAACCAGCGCCGATGCAATTTCCAGTTTTTCCAGCACCGGGCCTGCGGTGGAGGTTGCTGCACCCGGTTCTTCAATCTATTCAACTCTGAATGGCGGGGGCTGGGGAACCATGAGTGGAACGTCGATGGCATCACCGCATGCGGCGGGTGTCATGGCGCTGATCCTGGCTGCCGGGATTGAAGACGCCGACGGGAACGGACGCCGCAACGATGAGGCTCGCTGGGTACTGCAGTCGACCAGTCTGGATCTGGGAACAACCGGTCGGGACAATGTGTTCGGATTTGGACTGATTGATGCCGATGCGGCAGTGCTGCTGGCCTGGAATCCGGGCGGGAATCCGCCGCCACCGGCTCCGGTGTTCAATGCTCCCTCGAATCTGCTGGGAACTGTGAATGGTGCGACGGCGACGCTGACCTGGCAGGACAATTCCAACGTCGAGACGGGATTTGAACTGCAGTATGGACTGAAAGTGAAGAATACGGTTACCTGGTACACGCCGATTTCGTTGCCGGCTGATTCCACAACGGCCGCTGTGACTCCGGGAACTGGCAGCTGGCGTTTCCGTGTGCGGGCGGTCAATGGTACAGCGTTCACTGCATGGTCCAACAGTGTGGACCTGACTGTGGGCAGCAAAGGCGGGCCGAAGCGATAACTCGGCGACATACCAAAACTGCAGCCGGAGAGTTTCCATAAGCCGGCTGCTCTTCTGACACGCTGCGGATTCTTCGCAGCGTGTTTTTTATTGTCGAGTGCCGGAGCGCTGGGCCCACCAGTTTTGGGCCAGTTGCAGCAGGCGGTCCCGGCTGCAGTGGGGCAACAGCATCGTGCGGACTGAGAAACCATAACGCTGATTGACCACTGGTTCGCGGATCAGGTACTGGAAGTCCCAGGCCGGGTTGTTGCTGCGAAGTGCGGAATTGTGGCCACCTCCGCTGGGTGAGTGGGTCAGGCGGATACCGGCGGCCCGGTCGAAGATCACGAGCCAGGTCAGATCATCAAAACGGCCGTAGAAAAAAGGCTGGTCAAAACGCAATTGAGAGAAGTTGCGGAAGAGAGCGGTCCGGTGGTCCGGATCAAAGGCAGCGGTGAATTGATCGTCGCGATGCAGCACCGTGCTCTGATCATTGTGGAACTGTGTGCAGAGCTGACACCAGCTTTCAGGCTGATTGTCGGGGCCTCCGAGGAAATACATGGAGCGATCCTGCGGAGCGTTGATGTAACTGGCCCAGAACAGCGACAGGTAGCCATGTGGGAATACGGCTTTTCGCGGCCAGCATTCGAAATGCATGTCGAGAATCCCGCCCGGCTGCAGTACAAAGCGTGTGCGACTTTCGAGCTGTGTAGCGGGAGTCGGGGGCTGATGCAGTTCGCACGATGCGTCATCCAGCCGCTGCATCGTCATGGGCGCCCTGCGAGGTTCGAAGAACAGCGAGTCATCATCGAGTGGTGTGCCGTTGACGATGTGTTCGAGGTTGAGCCCGGCGATTCCGGGAACGAACAGACTGCGGTCGGCTGCGGTATGCTGCAGGCTCCAGATTCCATTGTAACCTGGTCGCTGTGTGGCTGCTCCTGAGTTGTCACCGATGACAGCGGTCAGTTCACCAACATTCAGCAGCGTGCTGCCGTGACCAGGCCGGAATCCGGTGACGGTCGAAGCTGATGTCGGGCTGGACTGGGCGCTGGTCAGGAGAGTGGCCGCACTGCCGGCGGTACCTTTGAGCCAGCGACGGCGACTGACTGAAGCTGAGTGCTGCTGGGGCATGGCGGAGGTGCAGGCTGCAGGGGGCGAGGAGGTTTATGAACGGCAATGATCGATGGCGCGCTGTGGTTGCCGTGGAAAGTACAGGGCTGAATATGGTGAGTCAATCGCCAGCGGTGTGTCGAATCCGGAGTGCGGAGCAGTCCGGGATTGAGATCAGCGAATGTGTAAGTTGCAATCAGAATCCCGGGGAGTTTTCCGGTCGCTGGGCGTTGACAGTCCGACTTTAACGCGATGTTGAGCAAAAACTACAGTCGCTTTTCCCGACCGTGGGATTGTCTCAGTGCGTTGAATTGGTTAACGTCAGAGAGTTCCGGAAGTAGGGAACGTGTGGGTGCAGCGGCATTTGGCTGCTGCGGCGGGTTTTGTCGGAGACTTCCGTTGTTCCGTTCGCAGCACTATTCGGCCAACTGTCCAGCGTGGCAGCAACGACTGCCGCGATCGCTGCTGCTGCTGGCGATGTGGATCTCGTCGACCGCGACAGTGACGGCCGACGATCTGGCGCAGCGAATTGATACGGTACTGCAGCAGTCATTTGCGGCGGCTCAGGTGGCCCCCGGCCCCGTCAGCAGCGATGAGGAATTTTGTCGTCGAGTGACGCTGGACCTGGCAGGTCGAATACCGACCGTCGACGAACTGGCAAAGTTTCTCAGTGACCCCGATCCTCAGCGGCGCAGAGTTCTCGCAGATCGTCTGCTGGACAGTCCTGAGCACAGTAAGCTGATGGCCGACCTGTTTCATGTCATGCTGATGGAACGTCGCGGGGATCATCCGGAGTGGATGGTGTTTTTGCGCACGTCGTTTGCGCAGCAAAAACCCTGGGATCAGCTGGTCCGCGAAATCCTCGATCCTCAGGAATCACCGGAGCAGATCCGGGGGGCTGCATGGTTTATCACCAGACGTCTGGAGAAGGTCGGGCAGCAGGAGACGGACTACCCCGGATTGACTCGCGATATCGGTCGCCTCTTTCTGGGCTGCGATCTGCAGTGTGCCCAGTGTCACGATCATCTGACCATTTCTGACTACCGTCAGATTGAGTTTCAGGGGTTGTACACGGTGTATCGGAATACGTCGATTCGAACGGATGTGAAGTTCCCGGCTGTTGCGGAGAAGCCGCTTACCAGGAAGACGGACTTCATGTCGGTGTTTGACAAGCAGCCGTTGCTGGTGGGGCCGCGGGTGCCGTTCGGTATTGAACACGAGATTCCGCAGTTTGAGTCGGGGCAGGAATTTGCTGTGGCTCCGGATCGTGCGAAGAATTTTCCCGGCGTGCCGAAGTTTCGCGGTCTGCGATTGATTGCTGAATCATTGCCGTCAGCCGACAATCGTCGTTTTGCAGAGAACCTGGCCAATCGACTGTGGTTTGTGATGTTTGGGGCGGGCCTTGTGAATCCTCTGGATCAGCTCCATGACGACAACCCGGCAACCCACCCGGAGCTGCTGGCGGCTGTTGCTGATGCGGTGACGGCCGCAGGTTTTCGCATCCGCCCGGTGCTGCGCCAGATCGTGCTCAGCCAGGCTTATCAGCGCAGTTCTTTGGGGGCTGCTGCCGGAGCAGTACCGTACCAGTATGGTCAGGAAAAACGTCTGTCTGCCGAGCAGCTGCTGGCCAGTGTGCTGACGGCTTGTGGTACCGGAGGCCCGGCAGCCACTGCAGATGCACCAGCTGAGGCTGAGCAGAAGCGTGCGGAGGCGTTTGTGAGGGCGTTCGGGAATATTCCCGGCGAGCCGGAGCTGGAGTTTTCGCCATCACTGAAAGCAGCGTTGTTTGTGCTCAATGATCCGCTGATGCAGGAGCAGATTCAGCCGGGTGGTGGAAATCTGTCAGAGCGACTCTCGCAGAACGGTGATGACATTGCTGTGGCCGATGAGCTGTATCGTGCAGTGCTCAGCCGTGCCCCGGCGGCGGAGGAAGTTCGGTTTGTGTGCGAGTATCTTGGGCAGCGTCGGGAACATCGTCAGCAGGCCATTGGTAATTTGGTCTGGGGTCTGCTTGCGTCCACTGAGTTTTGTCTGAACCACTAAGTGCCGAATCACTAACTTATGCTGCAGTCAGCGTGTCAATCGGATCAGCATCAGTTTTCGCGTCGCCGCTGGCTGGGGACAGCGGCCGCGGGTGCTGCTGCAGTTGCGCTGCCGGTGTTTGATCCGGCTGTGCATGCCGCAGCGTTGCAGCGTGCGGCAAAGCAGGTCCTGTTTATCTGGCTCGATGGTGGAATCAGCCAGCTGGAAAGCTGGGATCCTAAGCCCAACACGGAATTTGGTGGTCCGTTCCGGGCGATTCCTACCAGTGTTCCTGGCATTCATGTCAGTGAGCTGCTGCCGCAGACTGCTCAGCAGATGCAGCATCTGGCGATAGTCCGCAGCCTGTGCACTCAGGACAACGCTCATTCTTCGGGTGTGGATCGTATTCAGCGGGGGGATCCGAAGGACCGCGGAGTGGTGTATCCGTACTTTGGTTCGGCGGTCACTAAGCTGCTGGGTCCGAATGCCAGTGGCCTGCCTCCATACGTCTGGATCAAGCCGCTCAGTGGTGGTTTCATGCATAAGGACGCCGGTTTTCTGGGACCGCAGTACGGTTCGCTGGCATTTGGTGACGGCAAGCCGCCTCAGAACCTGCTGCAGCATGCCAATGTCAGCGATCAGTCGCTGCAGGAGCGAATGGAGATTCGGGCGTTTGCGGACCGCCAGTATGCTCGTGGGCGTCCTGCAGCCAGCACAGAGGCCAACGGATTTGTCTACAGCATGGGGCTGGAACTGATGCAGCGGCGTCAGTTGTTTGACGAGTCCACATTTGCACCGGCGGACGTGCAGCGGTACGGGACTCATGATCTGGGGCGTCACATGCTGCTGGCGAAGCGGATGCTGGAAGCTGGTGTGCAGTTTGTAAAGGTTAACAGCTACGGCTGGGATACTCATGGAGATAACTTCAACGGCAGCTGGAGTCTGGTGCGGCGTTTTGACCAGCCCTTTGCAGCTCTGATTTCGGACCTGGCTGCATCCGGACTGCTGGATCAGGTGCTGGTGATTGCGATGAGTGAGTTTGGGCGAACCCCCCGAGTCAACGGGCATCTGGGGCGAGATCACTGGCCGGAGGCGTGGTCGCTGTGCATGGCGGGTGCCGGCGTGCGTCGGGGCATTGCGGTGGGCAGCACCAGTGACAAGGGAACGTGGGTCACGTCCCAGCCATACGACATCGGGCATATGTTTCACACCTGGTTTTCGGCTCTGGGGATCAACAGTCGTGAAACGGCCTGGGACAACCAGGGACAGCCGTTGCCGATTGCTCACGAAGACTGTCATCCGGTGACTGAGCTGTTGTCCTGAACTTCTGCGGTCTGGCCGTTTAATTTGACTGGAACTATGCAAGGGATAAACAATCAACAGGGTGAGTTGCGAGCACTGGCGAAGATTCCGACTTCATGCCAGATGTCGCTGCTGCGCTACGGACTTGATGGAAGTCTGCTGCTGGCTGCCGGACGTGACGGTCGGATTCATCGCTGGCGACTGCCACCCGTCGGGCTGCCTCTTCCGGCGGCCGATGCGAAGTCGCCGGATGCGGGTGAGTCGGCAGAGTTGCCACCGCTGGTCGGACACAATGGCTGGATCAGCAGTCTGGAGATCTCTGCGGACGGTCAGTGGCTGCTGTCAGCCGATACCTGGGGACGGCTTGCCTGCTGGCCGCTGACAGCGACGGCTGAGCGACCGCACTGGGAGCACACGGAGGCTCATGCCGGCTGGCTGCGAGCCCTGGCGGTGACTCGTGACGGCAGTTGCCTTGCCAGCTGCGGTGCGGATGGCATGGTGCGTCTGTGGAATCCGGCTGATGGTTCGCTGCTGAGGCAGTTTTCCGGAGGTGGGCAGGATCTGTATTCGCTCGCCTGCCATCCGGATGGTCAGCGGCTGGCTGTGGGTGATCTCAGGGGCGGAATTCATGTTTTCGATCTGCGCGATGGGAAACATCTGACGACATGGGATGCTGCTGAGTTCTACAAGCTGTCGTACATTCAGGAGGTGGGTGGTGTGCGGTGGCTGGCGTGGAACGGTAACGGAACTGTACTGGCGGCAGCCGGCTGCATTCCGGAGAATGGCGGCTTCGTTCAGGGCATTCCGGCTCTGCGGTTTTTCAACACTGCCGACGGCTCGGTGCTGCAGCAACTGAAGCTGGGGGACAATCAGGAAGGATTTGTGCATCAGGTGCTGTGGCATCCCGAAGATTACTGGATGGGGGTCTGCAGCGGGCAGCCGGGGCGCGGTCGATTTTTTCTGCACCGAACTGCCGACGAAGCGCCTTTCTGTCTGAATCCTCAGCCGCTGGCCAACTGCCACAGTGCAGCGCTGCACCCGCTGGGCCGGCAGGTTGCGGTGCTGGCGAACGAAGGTACGTACGGTCAGCAGAAATCCATGGCCAAAGATGGCATCTACCCCGGTAATACCTCTCCGATTCATGTGTTTGAACTGCCTGCCTCCGGTCCCGTTTCCTGATTCCTGGCCCCGCTCCGGATTTTTGTCCTATGGTTGCTGTTTTGAATCTCATGCGTTGCCTGCTGGTGATTGTGCTGTGTGTGGTGCTCACGGAGCCTGCTGTTGCCTGGCAGTCTGAGTGGTCGCCTGATCTCGAAAGTCGTGTCTCCGCCGAAATGACCCGGCTGATCGCGGCTGGTCGAATCTCAGGGGCTGTGACACTGGTGGCGAATGCGGATGCTGTTGTGCTGGCCACGGCCCATGGTCAGGCTGATCTGGCCAGCGGTCGGGCCATGGCACGCAATACGATTTTTCGAGTGGCGTCGATGACGAAGCCGATGACTGCCGCTGCGCTGATGCGACTGGTGGCAACGGGGAAAGTTCAGCCGAGTGATCCGGTATCGAAATTCCTGCCGGCCTTTGCCGAGCAGCGGCTGCAGGATGGGACTGTCGTACGTCCGATCACGATTCAGGATATCCTGACTCATACGGCTGGTCTGGCAGGTTCGTCGGGGCTGAATGGTGACCGTACGCTGGCGCAGGAGGTTGATGCCCTGGCGGCTAAGCCCCTGCAGTCTGCCCCGGGAAGTCGCTGGCAGTACAGCAGTGGACTGACGGTGGCCGGGCGAATTGTGGAAGTGGTCTCCGGGGTGCCCTTTGAACAGTATCTGCAGGAGCAGATCTGTCGGCCACTGGGGATGAATGACACCGCGTTTGTGCTGACAGCGGAGCAGTCCGGGCGACTGGCTGTGACGTATCGGCCTGGTGCTGAAGGCAGGCTGCAGCCAGTGGAGATCCCGGACCCGACACAGGTGCGAATGCCCAATCCGTCGGGGGGACTGTATTCAACGGTCGATGACATGGCGAAGTTTTTTCAGGCGGTGCTGCGCCAGCGGCAGGGGGCCGGGGGAAATGTCGTGGGCAGCGCGGAACTGGTTCGGCAGATGCTGACGCCTCAGACCGGTGATCTGGTGACCGGATTTACCCCGGGAAATGCGTGGGGACTGGGCTGGTGTGTGGTTCGGCAGCCGCAAGGGGTAACTCGCCTGCTGTCCCCTGGAACTTTTGGTCATGGTGGTGCCTGGGGAACTCAGGCATGGGTGGATCCGATGCGTGGTCTGGTGCTGTTGCTGATGATTCAGCGGACGGAATTCGGCAACAGCGATGCCTCGGAGGTTCGTGACGCTTTCAACGAAGCTGTGATCACCAGCTATCGGGGGAATCCAGTGGAATCGGCGCGAGTTGCTCCGTTTCTGGGATATCAGAACGCCGTGCATCTGCAACTGGGCAGCACACGGGCTGTGCTGTGTCCGGAGGTTGGCGGTCGCGTGGTCAGTTTTTCGGCGGATGGTGATGAGATGATGTTTGTTGACGAGCGCGAGCGGAACTGGCGTCCGGGAAATCCTCCGTCAGCTTCTGCCGGTCGTTTTGATATCGGCCCTGAGCTGGTGATTCCGAAGCATCCGGCGCTTTGGTCGGGGCCCTGGAGCTGGGAAATCACGGGGCCGGGTGCAGCCCGGCTGGTGAGTGTGCGGGATGAGGCGACCGGGGTGCAATTGCTCCGTGATTTCCGGCTTCGCCCGGTGTTCAGTCGCCCCTCCGACGACGCTGCAGCGACTGTCAGCAGTGCGGTGCTGGAGTGCCGCCAGGTGATCATGAATGTGAGTCATCGGGTGGTGGAGTACTGTCACTGGGGGCGGTCATTTTCGCCGGGAGGCGGGATCTGTGTGATTCCCCTTGGACCACGTCCCAGTCGATTTCCTTCGAAGTATGTGATGTATGAGGAGCAGGGGATCAATCCGTCGGCGGTGGATGAGAGAATCCGGGAGCGGGACGGTTTTCTGGAAATTCTGGCGCCGCCGCGGCGACCCAAGCTGGGTTTCGACACGTATGGTGGCTGGCTGGCCTATGTGCAGCCCTCAAATCGAGTGTTCATCAAGCGATTTGCGGCGTATCCCGATCAAGTCTACAACGAGGCAGCGGGGCTGACACTGTCAGTATGGTATCCTCAGCAGGGCGGGATGATTGAGCTGGAGCCGATTGGTCCGCGTGAGCGACTTGAGCCGTGGCAAACGGCGGAGTTTACGGAGGAATGGAGTGTCGGCCGGTTTGCATATCCGGCGGCCGGCCAGCAGGTTGATCTGGTACGACTGCAGCAGCTGGTCGAATCGGCTGCTGCTGGTGGGGCTGGCCGATAGCGCGGGAATGACGGAATTGGAGGCTCAGATGTTGCGACTGAATCTGAATGCGGTCGGTCAGCGGATAACTCGCCGGGGCATGATCGAGGTGGGGACTTTGGGAGCCTCCGGTGTATCCTTGCCTCAACTGCTGCAGGCCGAGTCGATTGCGGGCCAGAATGCGACCCGGCGTTCGATCATCAACATTCATCTGGACGGCGGTCCGCCGCATTTGGATACGATTGACCCGAAGCCCGATGCTCCGGTGGAGATTCGCGGTGAATTCGATTCGATCGCGACGAAACTTCCGGAGCTGCGTATCAGCGAGCTGATGCCACGACTGGCTGCCATGGCCGATCGTTTTGCCTTCATCAGGTCACTGACCGGTTCAGCGGGAGCTCACGATGCGTTTCAGTGTCAGAGCGGCTATGCAGAGTCAGATCTGAAGTCGCTGGGAGGTCGTCCGGCGGTGGGGTGTGTGATCTCAAAACTGCTCAGCAGCAGTGCTGATACGGCTCCGGCGTTTATTGATCTGATGCAGGGACGCCCCCTGGTCCGCAAAAGTGCTCGTCCGGGCTTTCTGGGGCCGGCGATGCAGCCATTTCGTCCTGATATTTCGCAGATGTTCCATCGTGAGCTGGAAGCGGGGATGAAGGGTGAGCTGTCGCGGCTGGGGAAGGATCACACCGTCAGCCTGACACTGAATCCGGCACTGACGGAACAGCGGCTGGGCCAGCGTCAGCAGCTGCTGGGCAGTCTGGATCGGCTGCGTCGCACTGCTGATAACTCCGGCATGATGGAGGCTATGGATCAGTTTGGCCGCCAGGCAGCGGGGATTTTGCTGTCAGGTCGACTGGCCGATGCGCTGGATCTGGAGCAGGAGGATCCGGCGATGCTGGCTCGATATACTGCCCCGGCAGCCAGTGGCCGACAGTCAACAACCAGCGAAGGCCCCGAGTCGGTGCGGAAGTTCCTGCTGGCACGCAGGCTGATCGAAGCCGGCGCACGCTGCGTCAGCGTCTCCATCAGTGATTTTGATACGCATGCGGACAACTTTCCCCGGATGCGGAACCTGCTGCCGATCGTGGACTTTGGGCTGACTGCTTTGATTACGGACCTTGAAGAACGTGGTCTGCTGGATCAGGTTGCGATCGTGGTCTGGGGAGAATTCGGGCGGACCCCGCGGATCGATCCGAAAACCGGTGGTCGGCACCACTGGCCGCAGGCCGGGCCCGCACTGCTGGCCGGAGGCGGACTGCGGACGGGGCAGGTGATTGGCAGCACGGATCGAACCGGTGACGACGTGACGTCTCGACCAGTGACGCACAAGGACATCTTTGCCACCCTGTACGGCACGCTGGGAATTGACGCCCGCACCACCACCATCAATGATCCGACCGGTCGACCGCAGTATCTGCTGGATACCGGATCGCCTCTCCGCGAACTGATCGGATAACGGCTCGGTCAGATGGCCAGTGTCCAGCACGACAGCAGTGATGACAGCAGGATGACGTACAGTCGCGATGTTGTTCCAGGACCGCTCAGGCGCGCAGCGACGGCAGCGAATACGAGAATGGCGACGGCGGACAGGGACTCTGTGAGCAGAACTCGGCCTGTGGCCTGCTGCAGGTACCGAATCATCATAAACTCCGCCATCAGCGCGATTGCCCACAGTGTCCCGGGCCCTGCTGCCCGACCATGCTCAGTCAGCATCAGGGCAGTGGCCAGGCTGAGACTGCAGGCAAAGTAAAGTTCCCGATCCCCTGTGAACCAGGATACTGCGGCCCACGCGAGAGCGGGCAGCAGACAGGTGGCATTGGCCGAGCGGTTGTCCCGCAGCAGGATCAGCGCGGCCGGCAGAAACAGCAGCAGCCACGGCAGGATGCTGCTGTCAATTGTCAGTGCCGGCGACAGTCGCAGGATCCAGTCCATGCTGTGACCTGTGGGTCAGGGCTTGTTTTTGAGGGAAGAGCCGCGGATGCGGATTCCGGAATCATCGTCCGGCGCCGGATTGACCTTTGAGTCAGTGCTCTGGGATGGCTTTTCGTCGTCAGATACTGAGTTCGCGGGCTCGTCATAATTGGCTGTCGCTTCGATGCGCAGCAGATGAGAGTCTGTGCGCAGCAGCAGTGACTGGCCGGCTGCTGACAGCGATGACAGTGTGCGACCATCCAGCAGATTTCTTGACAGCAGTTTGTAGCTGCCACCGATATTCGCCACCAGTGTCGTGCCGGACTCATTCAGCATGTACAGTTTTTGCCCGGCCAGCAGTGGCGAGGCCGAATAGTTTCCACCCACGCGTTTCTTCCAGCGGACCTTCCCCGTTGCTGCTTCGTAGCAGGTGACCACGCCATTGTCGCTGAGCGTAAACAGTGCGTCGTCGGACAGCACGGGAGACGGATTGAGGGGCACGGCATCATCCGATTTCCAGACCACGTGGGAGTCTGTCACATCACCGCTGCCAGTGGGGCGAATGGCCAGCAGCGTGGGTTCATCATACCCTGTGCACACAAAGACCAGTCCATGTCCGAACACCGGTCGCGGCACCAGCGAATAACCATTATGACGGACTCGCCACAGCTCGGCCCCCGTTTCCGGATCGTAGGCCGCAACAAAACTGCCTCCGGGGCAAACGACCTGCTGTTTGCCTTCCACTGTGATTTCCAGCGGAGTGGCGTAGGAGTGGCGACCTTCCCGCCGAGTCAGCCATTTGATGTCCCCGGTGTCCGCATCAAGTCCTGCGACAAACTGCGGAGCAATCGGTTCCGGAATCACGCGGTCGTCATAGAAAGAGTGGTCCAGGCCATCGCAGATCAGAATCAAATTTTTGCCGCTCAGCACTGGACTGCTGCCGGGACCGTGATGGTGATAGTACAGAAGTCGCTGTTTCCACAGCACCCTGCCGTCCTCATCCAGTGCAGCCGTGCCGTGTGATCCGAAGTGCACATAGCAGCGACCGTCAGCCAGTACTGGCGTCGGGGATGCATGACTGTTCTTCCAGTGAATGGCCCACAGCTTGTCGTGCTCAAACACGGGCACTTCCAGCAGGGGCTGACCGCTGGAAAGATCCAGTTTCAGCACCAGCAGGCGTCCTTCGTCCGGCAGTGCTGTTGTCAGCCAGATCCGGTTATCCCGGACCACGGGGGACGAGTAGCCCAGGCCTTTGATCGGAGTTTTCCAGAGAATGTTTCGCCGATCGGACCAGGTCACCGGAAGTTGGGATGATGCCGCGATTCCCTGCCCCGTGGCTCCCCGAAACTGCGGCCAGTCTGTCACAGGCTCATCCGCCAGCAGCAGGGCACACGTGAACGCCACCAGCAGGTTCATTTCAGGACTCCTTTGGGACAGACTGCCCGGGGACACACCACACGTCAGCCGGTGGACACCGTGCCCGCGGCCGCCAGGCTTTCGGCCGTGGGTACCTCACCGCGCTCGGCGGCCGTGACAGCATCCACCGAGACGCCAAAGATCCGAGCATAAATCAGATAAAACACCGGTACCAGCACCAGCACCAGAATCGTGCTGGTAGCCAGTCCGAAGCACAGACTGGCCGCCATGGGGATTACCAGTTGGGCCTGAAAGGATGTTTCCGAAAGAATGGGGGCCAGTCCGGCGATCGTGGTCAGTGACGTCAGCATCACAGGACGGAAACGACGGCTGCCAGCTTCCAGAACAGCCTGCTCAAGCGGAGTCCCACTGCGAACGGCCCCGTTGATGAAGTCCACCAGCACGATGGAGTCATTGACGACGATGCCCGTCAGGGCCACCAGTCCCAGCGTGCTGAACAATGTCAGCGGAATGCCCATCATCCAGTGACCAATCACGGCCCCCACAATTCCGAATGGAATGACGGCCATCACCACCAGTGGCTGACCATAAGAGGTAAACTCCATCGTCAGCAGCACATACATGGCGATCAACGCGATGAACAACCCGATTCCCAGGCTGCGAACGCTTTCTTCGTCCTGCTCCTGCTGACCTTCCCAGCGGACTCGCAGACCTGGATACTTCTGCAGCAGCTGCGGCATGAAGTCACTCCGCATGCTGGCCACAATCTCTTTCGCATTCCCCTGTTTTTCGTCGAGGTCGGCTGAGATTGTGATGGAGCGTTTCTGGTCAATCCGGTTGATTTCCGAATAGCCGCGAGTGATGGCGACATCGGCCAGTTCCGTAATCGGTCGCTGAATTCCGTCACCGGCATCGACCCGGATTTCATCAAAACGGGACAGCGACTGCCGATCCGATTCCGGATATCGCACCATCAGCTTGACCTCATGCCGTCCCCGCTGCAGTCGCATCACTTCTTCGCCGTAATACGATGCTCGCACGGTGCGAGCGATGCTTTCCAGCGGCACGCCAAGTGACTGCGCCCCTGGTTTTTCCCGGAGCTGCAGTTCCCACTTTCCCGGAGTGGAATCATCGGCGACGTCATAGACGCCCCGGAATCCCGCCAGTCGCTGCTTTGTTTCCTCTGTCGCCTGCTCAAGCTGCTGCATGTTTTCTGTGGCCGCCAGCAGCTTGAATTCAATGGGCTTGCCACCCGGGCCGCGTGACTGTGAGCCAAACGTCAGCGTTTCCGCACCGGGGATCCTGCCGACCGCTGCGCGCCACTCCTGCACAACCTGTTCGCTGGTCACGTCCCGCAAAGCTCCGTCCACCAGTTCTGCATAGACGGTTCCCGCATGACTGCCTTCCGTCGTCTGCCCACCACCCGGCATGTTGTCACGGACCAGTCCGACCATGCGATGAGTCACACGGATCAGCGGCCGTCCCGGCGTACTGTGTCGCTCATTGATCTCCTGAATTGCCCGCTCCACTCGCTGAGTCGCCGCATCAGTGATGCGTGCCGGAGTCCCATCCGGGAAAATCACCGTCGAAATGACTTCCGGTGCATCCAGTTTCGGAAAGAAAATGGAGGGCACCGTACCACTGGTGACCAGCGCCGCTGTCAGCAGCAGAAATGTCAGAGCCAGACTGACGGTGATTGCCGGGAACGCTGCACAGAATCGAATGATCGGCCCGTAAACCACCCGCAGAAATGTCTCCAGCACATACGTGGTGCCGGAATTCAGCCAGCCGGTCAGAGGTGATGGTCGACCGGAATCGTGAGCCAGATGGCAGGGCAGTGCAAAACAGGCTTCCGCCAGAGAAATTGTCAGGATGGCGATCACTGCCAGTGGCATCACTGCGAAGAATTTGCCCATCACGCCGGTCACGAAAAACATAGGCACAAAAGCAAACACCGTTGTTGCAACCGATGAAAACATCGAAGGCACAACTTCGATCGTCCCATCAATCGCTGCCTGCAGAGGACTCTTGCCCATCGCCCGGTGCGTATGCACGTTCTCGCCAATCACAATGGCGTCGTCTACGACGATTCCCAAGGCAATCAGGAATGAAAACAGCGACAGCATATTCAGCGTCTGGTCAAACTGCAGCAGCACGGCACAGGCCCCCAACAGTGAGATGGGGATGCCCATCGCCACCCAGAAGGCCAGCTTCAGGTCCAGAAACAGAGACAGAATCACAAACACCAGAATCAGCCCCTGCATCCCGTTGCGCAGCAGCAAATCCAGGCGATCACGGACCTCCACGGATGTGTCGCCCCAGATCTGAAACGAATAACCCGGAGGCAACTGCTTTTCCTGGACGTACTTCTTCACAGCATCAGACATCGCCAGCAAATCCTCACGCGATGCTGCCGTCACATCAATGGCCAGACCGGGCTGACCGTTGATCCGACTGATGGATGTCGTATCCACAAATTCATCACGTACCTGGCCCAGATCGGATACCCGCAGCACGACGCCGTCAGGTCGCGTCACCAGCGGAATTTCAGCGATCTCCTCACCAAGGACTCGTTTGTCCTTCCCGCGGAGCAAATACGTTTCCCCCTGGTCGCGAATGGTTCCGCCCGGAAGTTCCAGATTCCTCGCGCGAATTCGGCGGGCCACGTCACCCAGCGTCAGGCCATATTCCCGCAACGTCCGCTCCGGAACTTCCACATCAATCTGAAATTTTCGCTCGCCCGTGATCTCGGCCTGAGAAATCTCGGGAATTCCCAGCAGGTCGTCCCGCACCTGCTCGGCGATTTCACGGAGCTGCAGCTCGGCATCCGCCGCGATCGACTGCTGCTGCACCACACCCACCGTAATGGCCTTGTTGCGAAAGGTGATCTGCTGCACCTCCGGTTCCTCGGCCAGATCCGGAAAGCTGGGAATTCGGTCGATCTGCGACTTCACCTCGTTCAGCACCTTCTGCACGCTGGGTACGTCGCTGCGAACTTCAATCACAACATTGGCCGTACCTTCCGCCGCCACCGAGGTCACCTTGCGAATGCCATCCACCGAACGTACGGCTTCCTCCACCTTCTGGCAGATGCCGCTTTCCACTTCGTCCGGGCTGGCGCCAGGGTAGGGGACGGAAACAAGAATGATCTCGAGCTCAAACTGCGGAAACACTTCGCGCCGCAGCAGAAAGGCGGAAATCGTGCCCACAACCAGCACTGCCACCACCATCATATTCATCGCCGGCGCATTCCTGATCGCCCAGCGAACTGCAGAACCACTCATTTCTGCACCTCCGACAGCTGCACCGGCATGCCGTCCTGAATAACAGCCAGCGGCGAAACAATCACCCGGTCACCGTCCGCCAGCGGCTGATCCAGCTGATGTACGATGGCGTCATTTTTCTGCATCTGCACCAGAGCGACATTCACCACCAGCAGTCGCCCTCCACGCACCAGCCAGATCGTGCCTCCCGGACGCAGGGCCTCAGGAGGAACACGAAACAACGGCACCGGTGCCTCGATCGGAATGCGAACCGTGACAAACATCCCGCTCAGAAGAGCCGGCGGTGACACGCTGCCGCCGCCCCCGTCAGCAGTCACACGCGGCTCCGCCGGCCGCTCCACAACCACACGGCAGGGGAAGGTGCGAGTCGCCCGGTCCAGCCCTGTGCCTTCATACCGTGACAGCCGCGCATCCCAGATGGTCTCTGAGCCCTCAAACTCAAACACCACCTCGCACGGCACATCCGGTGTTCCCAATGGATCCTCCGGCAACGCGGCGGCTGTGGAACCAGTTGTCGTCCGGGTCTGATCACTGGTCACACCCGTCGACCCCGCTGGCACAGCCGACTGCTGCTGCGATGTCGGTACCGGCTGAGCCCGCTGACGCTGCTGCTGTCGCCAGACCCACGACAATTCCTCACCCCGCAGACTGCAGCGAACCTCCATCCGGCTGCCATCACTGAGCTGTACCAGTGGATCGCCAGCCTTGACGAAGTCGCCGTCCTCCCGAGTATCCTGCACAATCCGTCCCGCAATCGGTGCTCGCACAGTGCAACGCTCCAGATCCAGCCGACAGCGTGCCAGTTCGGCCTCCACAAGCTTCAGCGCAGCCTGCTTCGTCCGACGCGACTGCTGCAGCGAGTTTCTTTGATTCTGCTGCAGCTGCAGTGCATTCCGCGAAGCCAGCTCCTGCCTTGTCGCATTGTCCAGCTCCGTCTCCGATGTGGCCTTCCGCTGGAATAACGTCTGAACTCGTGCCAGATGCGCCTTCTGCAGGTCGTTTTCTTCACCAGCCAGTTTCAGCAGGGCATCGGCACTGGCCAGATCCACGTCGATGGAATTCAGCTCTTCCTGAGCCTGCAGCAAACGAGCCTGCAACCGCTGCTCGTCCAGCTCATAGTTGCGGCGGTCAATTTCAAACAGCACATCTCCGGCACTGACAAATGATCCACTGCGGCAGTTCGGCGTCTTGCTTTGAATTCGCCCGCCCACCTCGGCAGAAACCGTCAGCACCCGCCAGGTCGAAGCCTCACCGTCCACCTGCACCTGAAATGGTCCGCTGAAGGCAGCGATTTCCGCGGTCTCTACGGCCGGGGCCTGAGCCCTGGCGGCCAGCGCTGCTGCATCCACCGGCACCTCCGGAGCCCGGCCAAAGAACAGCAGACCAAACACGCCCAATCCCAGAATACCGACTGAACCAACCAGGTTCAGCAGAATTCGCATCGCATTACCCATATCAGTGAAATCCATGTGCTGCTGCCAGCAGTCCTGCCGTTCCCATACCCCCGCCCACACACAGCGCGGCTGCCGCCCTGCGCACATGCCCCCCATGAATCCGATGCGCCAGATGCACCAGCAGCCGGGCGCCGCTGGCCGCCAGCGGATGTCCCAGAGCAATCGCCCCGCCATGCGGATTCAACAGCAGACGATGTCCCCGAATGCTGGCATGCTGCGCAGGCAGCTCCCCCGGATCCTCGTCAGACTGCCCGTTCCACTGCAGACCAAGACGCTCGACACAGGCCAGCGTCTGAGCTGCAAAGGCCTCGTTGATTTCCAGCTGATCCAGATCTTCAGGCTGCAGCCCCGTCTGCCGCAGCAGATGCTCAATCGCATGCACCGGTCCCAACCCCATCTGACGCGGATTGCAGCCGACGACCACGCTGTCCACCCATTCGCACAGCACCGGCCAGTCATTCCGGCGGACCGTGTCCTCGTCAGCCAGCAGCAGCATGGCGGCCCCGTCGTTCAGGCCGGACGAGTTGCCGGCGGTCACTGTGCCGGCAGTGTCAAACACAGGAGCCAGTGCTGTGAGGTCAGCGGTGGTCAGATTCGGACGCGGATGCTCGTCCGCTGCCAGACCGGCAGCCGGAACCAGCTCGGCTGCAAACACGCCCGCCGCCGCTGCTGCTCCCGCCAGACGCTGGCTCCGCAGCGCCCACGCATCCTGCCGCACCCGGGAAATTCGAAATTCAGACGCCAGCAGCTCTGCCGTCTCACCCATATGCAGGCCAATGTCCCCATCCGTCAGGCCGTCGGTCACCATGGAATCCCGCAGGCTCGCCACATCCGGCTGCTGACCCTTGCCCGGTCGCGGAATCAGCATGGACGAGCGCGACATCGACTCCACACCACCCGCCAGCACCGCGGTGGCCAGACCACAGCGAATCGCCTGAGCCGCCAGCTGCACAGCCTGCAGACCCGAACCGCACATCATGTTGATGGTCATTGCCGGTGCTGTTTCACGGAGCCCCGCCTGCAGGGCCACCTGGCGGGCAATGTTCATCCCGTGCCCAGCTGACAGCACGTTGCCCAGAATGCACTGGTCCACACGACGCACGCCCGTTTCCGCCAGCACCGCCGCCGCCACAGCCACACCCAGCGAAGCCGGCGATTCACGACACAATGCCCCCCGAAAACGTCCGAAGGGCGTGCGGCGAGCAGCAACGATTAAAATGCGACGGTCCATGAGGCAAATTCAGGACGGGCAGAAGAAATCCAGAGCCACCGCAGGAGCATACCGAGGGACGTCGAAATTTGCAGCCACAGTCCCGCTGACGCCCTGACAGTACCACAAATGCGGAACAAATCCGGCCGGTTTGACCAAAACCAGTCGGCTCAGTTGCAACAGGCCCCCCGGTCACACTCCCACTCAGTACTCACGCCGCTGGCGGGAACTGGGAATTCGCATCTGTTTGCGGTACTTCGTGATCGTTCGCCGCGCCAGGCGAATGCCCTGGGTCGCCAGACGCTTGACCAAATCATCATCACTGAGCGGCTCGTTCTTGTCCTCACCGTCAATCAGTTCCTGCAGCTTCACCCGAATCGTGTCCCACGCCACTTCATCGCCGTCAGCCGTATGAGTCCCGCCACCGAAGAATCGCTTGAGCGGAAACAGGCCGCGCGGAGTCTGGATCCACTTCTCGTCAACCGCTCGGGACACCGTCGTCACATGCACACCCACCCGGTCGGCAATCTGCTGCATCTTCAGCGGATGAATGCCCTCGTCACCAACTTCCAGAAACTCATGCTGGTGATCGATAATCTCCTGAGCCACCTTGCGCAGCGTTGCATAACGCTGCTCAATGGAATCGATCAGCCACCTGGCCGATTCCACCTTGCGACGGATCCAGTCTTTGGTCTCCTGAGACGGATTGTCCTTCAGCATCTGCAGATACCGCGGACTGATCCGCAGCTCCGGAATATACTCGTCCAGCACACGCACCACATAACGACCGTGATCATCCAGCTCAATCGTCAGGTCCGGTGTCACCCGCTGCACGGGACGCTGCTCAAAGCCACGGCCCGGGTACGGATTCAATGTCTGAATCTGCTCAATCCCAATCTTGATCAGCTCCAGAGAATACCCGGTCGCCCGCTGAATCAGTGGCAGACGGTTCAGAGCAATGTCCTCCAGATGATCCCGAATCAGAGTTTCCACGACGTCGTGAAACGGCATGCTGTCGTGCACCTGCAGCAGCAGCATTTCCCGGTGGTCGCGAGCACCCACGCCGGCCGGTTCAAGCTGCTGAATCAATCTCAGCACTTCCTCAGCCTGAGTCATTGTCAGCTGGAAGTCGTACAGGCGATTGAACTGCTGCAGGATCTCGGCCAGCATGCTCTGCAGGCGACCGTTGTAGTCCAGATGCTGAATCAGATACTCGCCGAACTGCCGCTGAGCCGGATCCAGAGTATAAAAGGAGAACTGTTCAAGCAGATGTTCGTGCAGAGATTGCGGCCGAGCCATCATGTTGGACATGACGTCGTGCTGCCGATCCATCTCGTCACTGACCTGCCCGGCACTGGCCCGGGAACCCCCAAAGCCGACGTTGTCTTCCGGCCAGTCCGATGAAATCTCCACCAGTCGCTCAAAATCCGACTGATTGTTCGACTCGTCACCAACGACCAGCTCGCGGTTTTCCACATCCTTCTGCAGCTCACGCGATTCCCCGGGCTGCAGATCGCTCAGCCCCCCATCCGCTCCGTCCGAGTCTCCGTCGCGGTCACCCCCGGAAGGCAGACCGTCCGCGTCCTTCTCCAGACGGTCCAGTGTCACGTTCTCCACCAGCTCCTGCTCGATCCGCTCGTTCAGCGCCATCATGTTGAGCTGCAGAATCTCCATGGACTGGATCATCCGCGGAGCCAGCTTCATTTGCTGGCTCATTCTCATCTGTTGCGAAATATTCAGATGCATAGCAGAGAACGATCGAGGGAATGCAGTTTGCAGTGCTGCGGTGCAATAAAGTCTTCACAAATATGTTAGGTCAATAAAACCAAACAAGTCGAGAAGATAATGGCACTGTTCTTGCATTCCTTCTGAAATTGCTTGAATCCTTGGATATTTTACGTCTTTCGGGCAGGGGGCGTTAAAATCGGCTTTCCAGTTTTGGGAGAAAGTTGTTGTGTGGGAAAAATTTTGTTTTCGAGAAAAAACGATCGCCCACGCCCGGATTTTGGTTGACAGTGACTGACGGTCATGTCAGGTGGAACGGAGCCCCTCGCAGCAATTCGGGCAATTCCGCCACCGACGTGATCACATAATCAGCTCCCACCGCCCGAAATTCCTGTTCGATCTCCCGCAGACGCTGATTCAATTCATCCGACGACAGCTGGCACACTTCCTCGTGGGATAAACCCAGAGCGTTTCCGGTGAGCGAAACGGCCACGGTTATCATGCCCGCCGCTTTGCCAGCCTCAATACCCACCGCCGTATCGTCAACAACCAGCACATTCAGCGGGGAATCCGTCCGCAGCTCCGCCGCCGCCCGCAAATTCAGCCACGGTGCCGGACGACCGGCCGATACTTCATCCGAACACACGATCACGTCGGGAATGTACCCCTGCCGGGCGGCCAGCGGCGCAACAACGTTCATCAGTTCACGAGTATACCCGGTGGTGGATCCAACCCGGATGTTGCGCTGTCGCAGCCAGGCCACCGTGTCCGGAATTCCGGCAATTACATCAGAACCGTCCGCCAGCACAGACTTCTGCAACGGCAGAAAGTCCTGGTACATGGCCTGAACATCCGCTTCAGTCGCCGGTCTGCCATGCACCCGCTGCCACTCCGCCGAAACCCGCGGCATCGCCAGCACTGCGGCAATATGCTCATGCTTCGCACGGCCCATCGGCCCGCGCGCCTCAGACACCGTGATCCCCACGCCGCGACGCCGAAAAATCTCTACGAAAACCTGCGCCGGAGCCCGACTGCCAAAGTCCACCGTCGTTCCCGCCCAGTCAAACAACACCGCCTGTATGCGATATGGAACCGGCATCCTGGAAGTCTCCCTGAAAAAATCCCAACTGTCCTGTTCACTGGTTCTGCAGGCTTCTCCAGAAGTCTTCAGCCAGCCCAAACGACATGGTCATTCCCGCCCCGCCTGTGCCTGTGAAAATGTGCACACGGGGCAGCGGCTGAGCCTGGAAAACTGGCAGATCAGGGTGCTTTGCGTAGATGCCATGCCAGCGTCTGCTGAGTTTCCAGGCGGGTAACCGCAGCAGGTGCCTCAATTCGCGAAGTATCCACTCGTCTATCCTAACGTCATCAAATGGCTCAATCTGACTCCCATATTCATGAGAATCTCCAAGAATCAATTCGCCCTGATCATTCTGCGACGCCATGACGTGAATGCCATACTGATCCAGTTCCGGTGTCTCCTCCGCAATCCGCCGCCGTAAAGACGGCAGTCCCGGACAAATCTCAAAGATTCGATAATGCCGCAGCGTCAGGCCGCCGGCCACATGAGTTCCCAGGCGACAGGGCAGGCTGTCCGCCGCCAAAGCCAGCATCTGCAGCTTGCAGGCCACCAGCCCCGAATTCTGCAGCACCTCAGGAAACAGCGTCTGAAAATCGGCCCCGCCACAGACCACCACACGGTCAAACGACTCCCTCGTGCCGTCCGAAAACACCACCAGCGGACGTCCCGCGGACTGCCCCACTTCACTGGCCAGCACTCCAAAACGGAACTGCACCCCATACCGTGTCGCCAGCCAGTCCGGCAGGCGGCGAGTCGCCTGGGTGGGATTCACGCACAGTTCCGTCGGACTGTACAACCCGCCACGCAGACCGTCCGGGTTGATCAGCGGAGCTCTCTGCAGCACTTCGGCCGGCGACAGCAACTGGCAGGCAACTCCCAGCTTCGGAGCGGCAGCGGCAAATTCCTCCAGCACCGCCTGCTCGTCGCCCCGATGAGCCGCATGAATCGAACCGCAGGGATCCACCACGATCCCCGCCTCAGCTCCCAGTCTGAGCCAGCGGGCACGGCTGCGCATCGCCGTCTGATACAGGTCCCCGTGCGGCTGACCGATCGGCCAGATCATGCCAAAATTCCGAATGGAAGCGCCGGCAGCCCGCGGCGAACGCTCAATCACCGTCACCTGACGACCGCTCTCCGCCGCCAGCCACGCCTGCGCAAGTCCCACAATGCCGGCGCCGATGATCGCCACATGTTCCGCGGAATTTCCAACCGACACGCTGCTGCTCCCGTTCATTATGCCCAACACCCGAAAAGGCGCCGCCGACAGCCTCCGGGCAAAATCTCCAGCCCCACCAGCGACTGTTTATTATTCCTTAACCCGTTTCTGTAAACTACGAACCGGAAGGGCAATTTCTGAGTATTGTTGTCCTCGCTGTGAAGAATTTGCGAATGCTGAAAAGGATCCCGCCGTGACGCAAGGCTCAGATGTCAGCAGCGACACTGTACCGACCTCCCACACCGGCCAATTCCCTGCAGGCTGGGCATTCTGGGCAACCTTCGCCGCGTTCAGCACCTACTTCTGCGCCTACGCCTTCCGCAAGCCCTTCACTGCCGCCGAATTCAAAGGCACCGAATACTTCGGGCTGGACTTCAAATTCCTCGTCGTTACCACCCAGGTCATCGGTTACAGCCTGTCCAAATTCATCGGCATCGGAGTCATTGCGGGGATGCCGCCGGCCGGTCGCGCCCGCGCCCTGCTGCTGCTGATCGGCTGCAGTGAACTGGCACTGATCCTGTTCGGACTGCTGCCCCGACCGTGGAACATCCTCGCCATGTTCCTCAACGGGCTGCCGCTCGGCATGGTGTTCGGACTGGTGATGGGCTTCCTGGAGGGCCGTCGCGTCTCTGAAGCCCTGCTGGCCGGGCTCTGCGCCAGCTTCATCATGGCCGACGGATTCGCCAAATCCACCGGTGCCTGGCTGCTGCAGCAGGGCATTTCCGAAGACTGGATGCCGGCGGCCGCCGGTGCCCTGTTTCTGCTGCCGCTGACCCTTGCCGTCCGAGTGCTGTCGCGCACGCCCGCCCCGTCGCAAAGCGACGTTGCAGCCCGCGCTGAACGTCCCCGCATGACTCGCCACGATCGCTGGTCGATGGTGCGGCGATTCGGGCCAGGACTGGCCGCAATCGTCCTCATGTACCTGCTGGTCACCATCATCCGCAGTGTCCGTGCGGACTTCGCCACCGAGCTCTGGAAAGGACTCGGGCAGAACGCCGCTCCCGCACAATTCACCACCTCGGAATTCTGGGTGGCCCTCGGTGTCATGCTGGCCAACGGCAGTCTGGTCTTCGTTCGCAGCAACGTGCTCGCCTTCCGGATCTCCCTCGCCACCTGCCTCGCTGGCTTCGTGCTGATCTTCGCGGCCCTGCTGGCCGGCCCTGACCGTATTTCTCCCTTCAGTTTCATGGTGCTGATCGGCCTGGGCCTGTACCTGCCTTACGTAGCCGTACACGCCTCGGTCTTCGAACGACTGCTGGCCATGACTCGCGAACGCGGCAATGTCGGATTCCTGATGTACGTGGCTGATTCCAGCGGCTATCTGGGATACGTGGGGTGCATGCTGCTGAACGGCACACTGCGGAAAAACTCGAACACCCTCGAATTCTTCACCGGTCTGTGCTGGGGGGCCAGCCTGCTGTCCGTGTTGTGCGTTCTGGG
>VFQT010001723.1_pt1 | contig 25069 bp, 19 predicted proteins | sample 3512381 | NCBI WGS metagenome assembly VFQT01 (sample SAMN10412376, study PRJNA504923) | tailings metagenome | isolation source: Relicate 2 Philex TSF3 active mining site | place: Philippines: Tuba, Benguet | collected 2017-08-29
TGAGGACGTCGTCGTACTTCAGGACGTCCTTGCGGATCTCGAAGTTCTGCGCCTCGACCTGCGACTGCGCCGACTTGATGGCGTTCGTGACCATCTTCGCCTCGATCGGGACGTCGTCCGGCACGTTGAAGCGCCGCAGGAAGGCGTCGACCATGTCGGACTTGAATCGCCGCATGAGGTCGTCCTCGAGCGACAGGTAGAACTGCGACTCGCCCGGGTCGCCCTGGCGGCCGGACCTGCCGCGCAGCTGGTTGTCGATGCGGCGTGACTCGTGCCGCTCCGTGGCGAGCACGTACAGGCCGCCGAGCCCGACGACCTCCTCGTGCTCGGCCGCGACGGAGGACTTCGCCTTCTCGAGGGCCTGCGGCCAGGCCGCCTCGTAGGCCTCCGGGTCCTCGACCGGCGAGAGGCCCTGCTGCGACAGAGCGGCCGCGGCCATGAACTCGGGGTTGCCGCCCAGGATGATGTCGGTGCCGCGGCCGGCCATGTTGGTCGCGACGGTCACGGCCCCGCGCCGGCCCGCCTGGGCGACTATGGCCGCCTCGCGCTCGTGGTGCTTGGCATTGAGGACCTCGTGCGGCACGCCGTTCTGCTTGAGCAGTCGCGACAGGGTCTCGGACTTCTCGACGCTCGTGGTGCCGACCAGGATCGGCTGGCCTGTGGCATGCCGCTCGACGATGTCCTCGATGACCGCGCCGTACTTCGCCTCCTCCGTGCGGTAGACGAGGTCGGCGTTGTCGATGCGCACCATGGCACGGTTGGTCGGGATGGGCACGACGCCGAGGTTGTAGATCTGGTTGAACTCCGCTGCCTCGGTCATGGCCGTGCCCGTCATGCCGCCGAGCTTGTCGTAGAGGCGGAAGAAGTTCTGCAGGGTCACGGTCGCGAGGGTCTGGTTCTCGGCCTTGATCTCGACGCCCTCCTTCGCCTCGATCGCCTGGTGCAGGCCCTCGTTGTAACGGCGGCCGGACAGGATGCGCCCGGTGTGCTCGTCGACGATGATGACCTCGCCGTCGATCACGACGTAGTCGCGGTCCTTCTTGAACAGCTCCTTGGCGCGGATGGCGTTGTTGAGGAAGCCGACGAGCGGGGTGTTGACGGTGTCGTACAGGTTGTCGACCCCGATCTGGTCCTCGACCCTGTCGATCGCCTGCTCCAGCACACCCACGGTGCGCTTCTTCTCGTCGACCTCGTAGTCCTCGTCGCGCTTGAGCAGCGCGGCGATGCGGGCGAACTCGGCGTACCACGTCGTGGGCTGGTCGGCCGGGCCGCTGATGATGAGCGGCGTGCGGGCCTCGTCGATGAGGATGGAGTCGACCTCGTCGACGATCGCGAAGTTGTGGCCGCGCTGGACCATCTCCTCCTTCGACCACGCCATGTTGTCGCGCAGGTAGTCGAAGCCGAACTCGTTGTTGGTGCCGTACGTGATGTCGGCGTTGTAGGCGATGCGCCGCTGCGACGGACTCATCTTGGACAGGATCACGCCGACCTCGAGGCCGAGGAATCGGTGGATGCGTCCCATCCACTCCGCATCGCGCTCAGCGAGGTAGTCGTTGACCGTGACGACGTGGACGCCGTTGCCCGCCAGGGCGTTCAGGTAGGCGGGGAGGGTAGCGACGAGGGTCTTGCCCTCACCCGTGCGCATCTCGGCGATGTTGCCCAGGTGGAGTGCGGCACCGCCCATGATCTGGACGTCGTAATGCCGCTGGCCCAGGGTGCGCCTGGCTGCCTCGCGGACCGTGGCGAAGGCCTCGGGCAGGAGGTCGTCGAGAGTCTCCCCCGCGGCGAGCCGCTCCCGGTACTCGTCGGTGAGTGCCCGGAGCTCCTCGTCGGTGAGGTTGACGAAGTCCTCCTCGATGGCGTTGACGGCCCTGACGATGCCCTCCAGCTTGCGCAGGACCTTGCCCTCACCAGCGCGAAGGATCTTGTCGAGCACTCCCACAGTGCGACCTCTCATCCATGAGCGTGACCACGGGCCTGTCGTCGAGCACCGCGGGTTCGCGGCTCGGTCGACCGCGGGTCCATCGTAGATGGCCGACCGCGAACGCCCCTCCGGCAGTGGGACACTGGCGCGCATGACCCCGGATGCGGCGCCCGCGGCACCCGTCCTCAGCGACGGGATCATCAGCCTGCGGCCCCTCACCGAGGACGACGTCCCGGACATCGTCGTGGGGGTCCAGGACCCCCTCGTGGTGCGCTGGACGACGGTGCCCACGCCCTATGCGGATGCCGACGCGGTGGCGTTCGTGGCGGCGCGGGCGGGTGGATCGGGACCTGTGCCCACCTGGGCGATCACCGTGCTGCCGGACCGCCGATGGAGCGGCACCATCGACCTTCGGCCCGACGGCGCCGGCGGGGCGGACCTCGGCTACCTGCTCGCCCCGTGGGCGCGCGGTGCCGGGCATGCCGCCCGCGCCCTGCGGCTGGCCTGCGCCTGGGGCTTCTCCGCGCTGCACCTGGACGTCATCACGTGGCACGCCTACGTCGGCAACGACGCCTCGCTCAGGGCGGCCCGCCGAGCCGGGTTCCAGGTCCCGGACCACGTCTTCCGCTCCTACGCCGTGCAGCGAGGTGAGCGCCGCGACTGCTGGATCGGCTCCATGACGCCGGACGACCTCATGGCGGCTGCGCGTCACACCGAGGGTCGTCGCGAGTTCCTGGGCCCGGACCTCACCCGCCGCGAGCTCGACGTCCTGCGCCAGCTCGCCCGCGGCGCCTCGAATCGCGCGATCGCCATCGAGCTGGGGATCAGCGAGAACACGGTCAAGAACCACGTGCGCGGCATCCTGGAGAAGCTGCAGGCGTCTTCGCGATCCGAGGCGGTGGTCAGCGCGCTGCGGATGGGAGTGGTGTCGCTGCCCACCTGACCGTCCACAGCCGCGCCTGACATCCCCAGACCCCGGCACGGGCGCCTGCCGGCGAACGCTCGGGTGCGACCGTGCCGGCATGACTCTTCGGGCGTGGGGTGCCGACCTCGCTGATCTGGTGCTCGGCCGGGCCTGCCTCGTGTGCCAGGCGCCCGGACCTTCCCTGTGCGCCGACTGCCTGGTCGCCCTGCGCGGGCGCGGAGGTCCGTGGTGCGTCGATCTCGGTGCCCTCGATCCGACTGTCGCACCGCCCGTGTGGTTCGCCCTGCCGTACCGCGGCGCGGGTGCCCGCCTCGTCCTCGCGTACAAGGAGCACGGTCACCTCGCCCTGCGCGAGCCGCTGGGACTGCTCCTCGCCGACGCCGTGTCCGGCGCCCTGGGCTCGGATGCGTCCGCCGCCTGCCTGCTGCCGGTGCCGTCGTCGGTCAGATCGCCCCGCGGGTTCGACGCCCTCGGCGGCATCGTGCGCGTCGCGGCGGCACAGCTGGTGGGCCGCGGGCTCGAGGTCGCGGTCGCCCCGGTCGTCCAGCGCGAGCACGGCCACCGTGCCCTGAAGTCCCTCGACCGACGGGCACGGTGGTCGACCGTGCACGGCAGCATGCGCCTGGACGCCCGGCTGGTGCCCGCCCTGCCCCCGGGCCGGCGCATCGTGGTCGACGATGTGGTCACCAGCGGCGCCACGACCCTGGAGGCGGTGCGCGTGCTGCACGGGGCTGGGGTCGCCGTGGACGCCCTCGCCTGCGTCGCGCACCCGCACCTGCGCGCACCTGCACTGCCGAGTGCCGTGAAATGGTCGTGAAAACCCGCCGATCCCGGCGGTTTCACGACCATTTCACGGCACTCGGCGGTGCAGGTCAGCCCGGGTAGGTGGGCGCCGATCCCCGCACCCGCTCGGTCCAGGTGCCGGCGATGGACTCGTAGACCAGGCCGTCGGCCGCGCCCACCAGGGTCGGCTGGCCCGGAGCCGCTCCCACGCTCACCGATGCCTGGGGTGACCCGTTCGGAGCGACCGCGCCGCGGGCCAGGTCGACGTCGAACACCTGGATGCTGCCCGCGCTCTCGCTGCCGATCACGGAGAGCGTGTCAGCACTGGACCAGGCCACGTCGCTGACCTCGGCCAGCCGCGACTCGACCCGCACCGGCGCCTCGATCGCGATGCCCGACGCGCTGACCGACGACCGCACGACCCGGGCCAGCAGGAGCTCGGTTCGCGGACCCCGGCGCACGATCAGCGCCGCACGCGTGCCGTCCCGCGACGGCAGGACCGACTGGACGACCGCGCGACCGGTCAGCCCCTGCACCTTGATCGCGCGCGAGAGGCCGGCCGACGACACCGCGAACAGCCCCTCGTCCGCGTCGACCACCCACACCGAGTCCACGCCGTCGTAGGCGAGCGAGCTGGCACGCCCCTCGTCGCGCACGCGGATGAGCGTGGCGTCCTCGGCCAGTCGGGACCGCCAGACGGCCCCCTCCGGATCGATGCCCGACAGGGAGGACGAGTCCGCGCTCACCGCGAGGTCCACCAGGACGACCTCACCGGTACCGGCCGGGCCGGGCACCGGAGTGACGTCGTCGGGGCCGAGCGCGACCACGCCCTCGGGACGGGTGACGTAGCCGCGGGCCCCGGGCTCCACGGTGTCGGGGTCGACCGTCGGCCAGGCATCCCGTGGCTGCGGGTTCACCACCCCTGGCACCGTGAACAGCTGGCCGCCCGCGGAGATGTCCACCGCCTGCACGTCCGGCAGCTGCCGGAGCGTCCAGACCAGCTGCTGCGACAGGGCCACCCGGGTGCGATCGTCCGCGTCGAGCACATTCGGCGTCAGGTCCACGCGGGCGACGCCCGCCTCGATCGTGACCGCCTCGATGGCCAGCGAGACCCCGACCGGGAAGCCTGTGCGGACGGCCGGCTGCAGCCACGACGTGGGCCCGGAGATCAGCCGGCGCACCAGGGTCGTCGCGAGGCCCGGACCGATGACCGGCACCATCCGCGGGTCGGGCACCAGCATCGAGAAGTCCGGGTTGAAGAAGTAGACGTTGAAGCTGCGGAAGGCACGATCGACGTCGGCCTGCGACAGCAGCAGGCCCTGCGGCACACGACTGATGCGCCACTCCCCGTCGATCTGCTGGAGGAAGAAGCTCGTGCGGACCTCGGCTCCCGGCTCAGCCACGGTGAAGCGTCCGGACGCCGCGATGGTGCCTGCGTTCGGCGCGCGCATCGAGACCGCTGATCCCATGGTCGTCAGGACGGGCAGGCCGTCGTAGACCGTCACACCAGCATTGGTGTCCCACGTCCGGCTGGCCTCCGGGGTAAGGTAGGTCCGGGCGACGGCGTGGCCGTCCTCGAAGGACGCTGACGCGTCGAGGAACCCCGTGACGATCTCCGTCGGGCTCATGCCCGGGCGCGGCTCGCGGGCGATGACGCGGATGAACTGGTCCTCCGGATCGACGCCCACGAGTTCGCCCTGCTCGATGGGCCCCGTGGTCGGCACCTGCGCCGTGATCGACGACGGCAGCGTTGCGCAGCCACTGATGACGGTGACGACTGCCAGCGCGATCGCTGACGCCCACGGCGCTCGGAGTCGGGCCCTCACGATCCGTCCACCCCCTTGATGACGTATCGCGCGGCAGGACTCGAGGCGCGCACTGGGGCATCCCCGTTCGAGGAGTCCGGCACATCGACGTCGGCCGGAGGATCGTCACCGGCGACCGGCTCGGGCACGTAGTCCCCCGACGGAGGCTCCAGCGGGAGCGGTGACTCCGCGAAGGATCCGAGCCGCTCGCGCGGCAGGGTGAGCCGGAAGCAGGCACCCTTGCCGGGCTCGCCCCAGGCCTCGAGCCAGCCTCCGTGGAGTCGGGCGTCCTCAAGCGAGATGGCGAGGCCGAGGCCGGTGCCTCCTGTCGTCCGGGCCCGCGCGGGGTCGGCGCGCCAGAACCGGTTGAACACCAGGCTCGACTCGCCGGGCCGCAGGCCGACGCCGAAGTCACGCACGGTGATCGCAGCAGCCTCGTCGTTCTGCGCGATGCGCACATCGACGCCGTGGAAGTCACCGTGCTCGATGGCGTTCTCCAGCAGGTTGCGGACGATGCGGTCGACACGACGCTGGTCGCACGCCACCAGGCACTCCCGCTCGGCCGTCACCAGGCGCAGATCCAGCCCGGCGCGATCCGCGAGCGGCGCCGCCGTGGCGATGGCCCGCTCGACGAGGCCGATGAGGTCGACGCGCTCGTCGTCCAGCACGGCGGCGCCCGCATCGAAGCGGGAGATCTCGAGCAGGTCGGCGAGCAGCGCCTCGAAGCGGTCGAGCTGGTTCTGGAGCAGCTCGACCGCGCGCTCAGTCGGTGCATCGAGCCGATCACGGTCGTCGTAGACGACATCGGCTGCCATGCGGATCGTCGTCAGCGGGGTGCGAAGCTCGTGCGAGACGTCGGAGACGAATCGCTGCTGCACGCGGGAGAGGTCCTCGAGCTGGCGGATCTGGCTGGCGAGGCTCTCGGCCATCGCGTTGAACGACGTCGCCAGACGCGCGAGGTCGTCCGTGCCCCTGACCGGCATGCGCTCGGCGAGGTTGCCGTCGGCGAGCCGCACGGCCGTGCGCGAGGCGGCACGCACCGGCGACACAACCTGCCTGGTGACGAGCAGTGCAACGCCCACCAGCAGCAGGGTGAGGAGCAGGCCGGTCACGATGACGGCCGAGCGCACGAGGTCGAGGGTGTCCTGCTCCTGGGTGAGCGGGAACAGGTAGTACAGCTCGTAGGGCCCGACAGTCGGCACCACGAGCGGGGCCCCGACGATCAGGCCCGGAGTCGTGCGGCCGTCGAGGAAGGTGATGTCGGTGTAGGTCCAGGACTGCCGCCCGCTGGCGAACACGGCCGTGCGCAGGGCCGGCGGCACCGAGGTCTCCGCCACGAGGTTCGTGCCGCGCTCCGGGGCGTCCGCGATGGGCTGGGACGACAGCAGCAGCACATCGAAGGTCGCGGGCGAGCCGGCCCGTGCGGCCAGGGCGCTCACCACGCTGTCGACGATCCGTGCCGGCGCCGGTGTCGAAGGACCGGTGTCCGAGGCGTCGAGAATGCGTCGCGCCTCCCCTAGGCCGGCGGTCGCCTCGCCCACGGAGATGCGCTCCTTGGCCTCGAGCAGCCCGGACGTCACCCGTGATAGGAGCGACAGTCCCAGCACGCCGACCACGATGAGCGACAGGACGAGGACGGTGAGCGTGACACGCAGCCACAGCGACCTGCCCCAGACCCGGCCGATCGCACGCGGCACGGCGAGCAGGATGTCGCTGAGGACGTGCAGCACGCGGAGCATGTCGGGGAAGCCGGAGGCTCGCTACGCCGGGCCGGCCTTGTAGCCGACGCCACGCACGGTCAGCACGATCTCGGGCCGCTCGGGGTCGCGCTCGACCTTGGCTCGCAGTCGCTGCACGTGGACGTTGACCAGGCGGGTGTCGGCCGAATGGCGGTAGCCCCACACCTCCTGCAGGAGGACCTCGCGCGTGAACACCTGGCCCGGCTTGCGCGCCAGGCACACGAGCAGGTCGAACTCCAGCGGAGTCAGGGAGAGCACCGAGTCACCGCGGCGCACGACGTGGCCGACGATGTCGATGGTGAGCTCACCCATCACCAGCGACTGCGCCGTCGGCTCGTCCTTGCGGCGGATCCGCGCACGGATGCGCGCAACGAGCTCCTTCGGCTTGAACGGCTTGACGATGTAGTCATCGGCTCCCGACTCCAGGCCGACGACGACGTCGACGGTGTCGCTCTTCGCGGTCAGCATGACGATGGGCGTACCCGACTCCGCCCGGATGGCCCGGCACACGTCGACGCCGTCGCGACCGGGGAGCATCAGGTCGAGCAGCACCAGATCGGGGCGACTGTCGCGGAAGGCGTCGAGGGCCGCGGCTCCGTCGGCGCAGAAGACCGGCTCGAAGCCCTCTCCCCTCAACACGATGCCGAGCATCTCGGAGAGGGCGGCATCGTCGTCGACCACGAGGACGCGACCTCGCGATCCATTGCCGCCTGGCTGCAGGGTCATGGCCCTATGGTGGCACGTCCGGCACACCCACGAGCAGGGCGATCGCCCCGGGCGCGTTGACGATCCCGTGCGTGACCATGGCGGCGCCGGTGGATCCGGTTCGCCAGCGCACCCAGCCCAGGATGAGCCCCGTGGGAAGCAGCACGAGGAAGCGCACCGGCTCCAGGTGGAAGGCGGCGAAGGCCACGGCGGTCACCACGATGGTCAGGACCGTGCCGAGGCCACGCTTGCGCAGGGCGGAGAAGAACAGTCCGCGGAAGAAGATCTCCTCGACGATGGGAGCCCCGACCATGACGATCAGGGCGAAGAGCACCATCGCGACGAGGCCCGACTCCCTCTCCAGCTCCTCCGCTGCGTCGCCCGCTGCCGACGACAGGTCCGGGACGAACACCTCGGTGATGAGCGCAGCAGCAACCGCGAGGACGAGGGCGGCAACTCCGCCCAGCGCACCCCATCCGGTGTCGCGCCACGTCAGCCGCAGGCCGAGGTCGATGCGGGGACCGTTGCCGCGAAGCCGGGTGATGAGGAGTGGCCATCCGGCGAGGATCACCCACGGCGCCGTCGTGCCCACGATCACCTGCGCGGCCACGGACGCACCCACCAGGAACAGGACGACGGCCGCGACGACGGCCACCACCATGCTGGCCACCAGCCCGATCAGGACGTCCCACAGCCCCCAGCGCGGTGAGCGCAGGACCTCGCCACGGGAGAGGGCGTCAGTGACGGTGGCCGGGCAACCGGGATAGTCCGCGAGTGCGGGGTCACGGGGCACCCGCTCACACTAGGTGACGATCAGGTCCTTCCTGACGCGGGACGCAGCGACCACGGGACGGGGTACGGTCGCCTTATGCCCGCCACTCCGCCCACCAGCTACGGATCCAAGAACCCCTGGTTCCGCATGAACCCGATGAGGCGCGTCGTCGGCGTCGTCATGGTCATGGTCGGAGGCGTCTGGTTCCTGCAGGGCATCGGCGTCGCCCAGGGCAGCGTCATGACCGGGCAGCCCTTCTGGGCTGTCGTCGGCGGCGTGCTGGTCGTCGGCGGAGTGGTCGTCCTCTACCGCGCCCATGGAGCCGCGAAGCGGCTGATCGCCGAGGAGGAGGCCGCAGCGCGGGAGGCCGACGCCGACTAGCAGCACCCCGAAACGGCGAGACCTGCAGTTCCCGTCGCAACCGGGCTGCGGTGCGACGGAAACTGCAGGTCTCGGTGAACCGTCAGTAGCGGTAGTGATCCGGCTTGTAGGGGCCGGCCACGTCGACGCCGAGGTACTCCGCCTGCGGCTTGGACAGCTCGGTGAGCCGCACGCCGAGGGCGTCGAGGTGCAGGCGAGCCACCTTCTCGTCGAGGTGCTTGGGCAGCGTGTAGACGCCCAGCGGGTACTCGTCGAGCTTGGTGAACAGCTCGATCTGCGCGAGCACCTGGTTGGTGAAGGAGTTGCTCATCACGAACGACGGGTGGCCGGTCGCGTTGCCGAGGTTCAGCAGGCGACCCTCGCTCAGCATGATGATCGAGTGGCCGTCGGGGAACGTCCACTCGTCGACCTGCGGCTTGATCGTCTTGCGCACGATGCCGGGCACCTGCGCGAGGCCGGCCATGTCGATCTCGTTGTCGAAGTGGCCGATGTTGCCGACGATCGCCTGGTGCTTCATCTTCGCCATGTCGTCGACCTTGATGACGTCGTAGCAGCCGGTGGCCGTGATGAAGATGTCGGCCTGGTCGATGACGTCCTCGAGACGGGCGACCTGGTAGCCGTCCATCGCCGCCTGCAGGGCGCAGATCGGGTCGATCTCGGTGACGATGACGCGAGCACCCTGGCCACGGAGTGAGTCCGCCGAGCCCTTGCCGACGTCGCCGAAACCGCACACGACGGCCACCTTGCCGCCGAGCATGGTGTCGGTCGCACGGTTGATGCCGTCGACGAGCGAGTGACGGCAGCCGTACTTGTTGTCGAACTTGCTCTTGGTGACGGAGTCATTGACGTTGATGGCCGGGAAGAGCAGCGAGCCCTCACGGAGCATCTCGTAGAGGCGATGCACGCCCGTGGTGGTCTCCTCGGTGACACCCTTGATGCCGGCGGCGATGGTGGTCCAGCGCTGCGGATCCTCGGTGAGCGAGCGACGCAGGGTCTCCAGGACGACGGCGTACTCCTCGGAGGTGTCGTCGTCCGGCAGCGGCACGACGCCGGCCGCCTCGAACTCCTTGCCCTTGTGGACGAGGAGGGTGGCGTCGCCGCCGTCGTCGAGGATCATGTTGGGGCCCTTGCCGTCCGGCCACATCAGGATCTGCTCGGTGCACCACCAGTACTCCGGCAGGCTCTCGCCCTTCCAGGCGTAAACCGGTACGCCCTGCGGGTTGTCGACGGTGCCGTTCGGCCCGACGACGACGGCGGCGGCCGCGTGGTCCTGGGTGGAGAAGATGTTGCAGGACGCCCAGCGCACGTCGGCGCCGAGCTCGACCAGCGTCTCGATGAGCACAGCGGTCTGGATCGTCATGTGCAGGGAGCCGGTGATGCGGGCGCCCTTGAGGGGCTTGGTCGAGCCGAACTCGGCTCGCATCGCCATGAGGCCGGGCATCTCATGCTCGGCAAGGCGGATCTCGTCGCGACCGAACTCGGCGAGGCCGAGGTCGGCGACCTTGTAGTCGGGGGTGCCGTCAGGCTTGGACACGGACATGCGGGACTCCTTGTGAGAGCGGACAGGTCGGTGCGAACGGCACGAGGCTTCGATGGTTCGCCCAGGTGAGGGAAGGCCGCCGCGGGAACCAGGGCTCCGGACCGCTGGGGCTTCACTAAGTGTGCCAGAGGATCGGCGATTCCGCCGCATCGGCGCCCGCGCCCTAGGGCGTGGGGACCTCGTGACCCCGGTCGATGTCGGGCTCCAGGAACACGTACACCGCCGTCGGCACGGCCGCCCGCACCGCCGCCTCCGCCTTGTCGATGTCGCGGGCGATCTCCAGGCCCGTGCCCGAGTGCGCCACCGCGATCTTGGCAGCGACGAGCAGTTCGTCCGGGCCGACGTGCAGGGTGCGCAGGTGGATGATGCGCGTGACGCCGTCGGAGTCCTCCAGCGCCGCCCGGATCGCGGCCGTCTGCTCGGGCAGCGCGCTCTCGCCCACGAGCATGGTGGTCATCTCCATCGCGAGGAAGATCGCGATCACCACGAGCAGGGTGCCGACCGCCATGGCCCCCATGGCGTCGAAGCGGCCGTTGCCGGTGACAACGGCCAGCCCCACGCCGAGCAGCGCGAAGACGAGACCGCACAGGGCGCCGATGTCCTCCAGCAGGATCACCGGAAGCTCCGGCTGCCGGGAGTCGCGCACGAACCTGGCCATGGAACGGCTGCCCCGGGCATGGTTCGCCTCACGGATGGCCGTGCGCAGGGAGAACGACTCCAGGGCGATCGCCACCAGCAGGACCGCCACGGCGATCCACCAGTCCGACAGGGGCTCCGGGTGCTGCCACTTGTGCCAGCCCTCGTAGAGGGAGAACAGACCGCCGACGAGGAAGAGCACGATGGCCACGACGAATCCGTAGACGTATCTGCGACGCCCGTAGCCGAAGTTGTGCCTGTCGTCGGCCTTCTTCTGCGAGCGCTTGTTGCCGATGAGCAGGAGCACCTGGTTGCCCGAGTCGGCGAGCGAGTGGATCGCCTCCGAGAGCATCGACGACGATCCGGTGAAGGCGAACGCCACGAACTTCGCCGCAGCGATGCCGAGGTTCGCGAACAGGGCCGCGATGACAGCCTTGATGCCGCCCTCGGTGCTCACGGGCTAGTACTCATTTCGCGCGACATCCCATCTCTCGTGGACGAAGTCCGTCTGACGCGCGGTGGACTGCACGATCGCGACCAGCCCGTCGGCCTCGACATGCGAGTCGGGATCGTCGGCCGAGATGACGGCCGCGGTGCCCGGCGTCAGCGTGATCTCGCCGAACTCCGAGCGCACGCGCGCCTTCCCCTCGATCAGCAGCAGGATCCGGTACGCGCCGGACGGGATCCGCTCCCCACCGGCGCGGAGCATCCGCACCACGAAGGGCGCGTTGACCGGCCAGATGAGGTCTCCGTGCCGGGTGTCCATGAACTGCGGTGCGAGGTGGTCGTCGAGCGCGAGCAGGGCATGGTCGACGAACACGGGCTTGCCCGTCAGGCCGAGGCGGATGACGTTGTCGGACGACGTCATGACCTCCAGGCCGATCCCGCGGATGTAGCTGTGCGGAACTCCCGCAGGGACGTAGACCGCCTGCCCGGGCTGCAGGCTGAGGTAGGCCAGCAGCGGCGTGATCAGCGCACCCTGGTCGGACGGGTAGTGCTCCGCGACGGTCGCGTAGGCGGCGACCTGCTCGACGGGCAGGCCCGCGGCCTCGGCCGCCTCGGCGAGGCGGGCGATGCGATCCGGTGACGACGCCTCGAGCAGGCCGCGCACGGCCGTCGCGCGATCGCGGTGGCGCACTGCGGCGAGGATCTGCTCGGAGATGCCGAGGGCCTGCAGGATCGCTGCCGCCTCGACCTCCGAGCGCCAGCCCGCGAACGCCTCGAAATCCGCCAGGGCGACGAGCATCTCCGTCTTCTCGAAGGGGTCGGAGTACACGGGCAGGGAATCCGGGGCCTGCTGCTCGCGCCAGCCGTCGGCGGCCAACGTGCGTGGCGGGTGCACCTGGACCGACAGCGGCCGGGCCGCGGCCAGCAGCTTCACCAGCAGCGGGATGGCCTCGATGTCGAACAGGTCGGCCAGCAGCTCCCCCGTGGGTCGGCCCCCGGTGTCGACGAGGGGCGACGGCCCGCCCGGGTGCACGCCGAACCACAGTTCGGCCTGGGGCCCGCCCGTGGCCTGGCCGGTCCACGGCTGCAGGCCGTCGACGACGCCCCAGTCGTAGTCCTTGACCGCTCCCCGGACGACGAGCACGTCAGATGCCGTCCGCCGATGAAGCAGCGCCGTCGGCATCACCTGACGGATCCGTCGGCGCTGGAGGCACCGCCTCGTCGAGGAGCATCACCGGGATTCCGTCACGCACCTCGAACGACCGCTCGCACGAGGTGCACACGATGCGCGCGGCGGACAGGTCGGCGGTGACCGGCGCGTGCGCGGGACAGGGGCAGGCGAGGATCTCCCACAGGTCGGCGGAGATGCCCAAGGGTGCCGGGTGCGGTGAGGCCATGTCAGGCACCCGCCCGCATGATGGCGAGCACCTCGTCGCGGAGGTCGCCCATCCGATCGGCGTCAGCCGCCTCGACGTTGAGGCGCAGCAGCGGCTCGGTGTTGCTCGGACGCACGTTGAACCACCATCCCTCTCCCGTGACGGTCATGCCGTCGAAGTCCTCGATGTCCGTGGCGCGGTCGGCGAAGGCGAGCCTGATGCGCTCCGTGGCAGCGGGGACGTCTGCCACCTCCGTGTTGATCTCTCCGCTCATCGCATAGCGCGCGTAGGGAGCAAGCAGGCTCGACAGCGTGGTGCCGACCGGTGTCTGGCCCAGGGCTGCGAGCGCGTGCATCGCGGCGAGCATCCCGGAGTCCGCTCGCCAGAAGTCACGGAAGTAGAAGTGCCCGGAGTGCTCGCCGCCGAACACCGCGCCGGTGTCGGCCATCGTCTGCTTGATGAACGAGTGGCCCACGCGGGTGCGCACCGGGGTGCCGCCGTTCTCCTCGATGACCTCCGGCACCGCCTTCGACGTGATGAGGTTGTGGATCACGGCGCTGCCCGGATGCTTGGCCAGCTCACGCTCGGCGATCAGCGCCGTCAGCGTCGACGGGCTCACCAGCTCACCGCGCTCATCGACGACGAAACAGCGATCGGCGTCGCCGTCGAACGCCAATCCGATGTCGGCGCCCGTCGCACGGACCCGGGCCTGCAGGTCGCGCAGGTTCTCCGGCTCGATGGGGTTCGCCTCGTGGTTGGGGAAGGTGCCGTCGAGCTCGAAGTAGAGGGCATCGATCGCCAGGGGCAGGGCCGGCAGCCCAGCCGCATCGCCGAGCACCGCGGGCACGGTGAAGCCGCCCATGCCGTTGCCGGCGTCGACGACGACCCGCAGCGGACGGATCGCGGAGAGATCGACCAGCTGGCGCAGGAAGGTGCCGTAGGCCACCAGGAGATCCTGCTCACGGACCTCCCCCACCGGACCGTCATACGCCGGCACGCCGTCCTCGACGAGGCGGCGGATGTCGCGCAGCCCGGTGTCCTGGCCGACGGGCGCCGCCCCGGCCCGGCAGAGCTTGATGCCGTTGTAGCGGGCCGGATTGTGGCTCGCGGTGAACATGGCTCCCGGCAGGCCCAGGCTCCCGGATGCGAAGTACAGGCCGTCGGTGCTGGCCAGGCCGATCAGGACGACATCGCATCCCTGCTCACGGACGCCCTCGGCGAAGCTCGCCACGAGGTCGGGGCCCGAGGGCCGCATGTCGTGGCCGACGACGACCGCCCCGGGGCCGCCGTCGGACGCACGGATGCCGAGCACCCTGACGAACGCGGCGCCCACGGCATGCGCGAGGTCCTCGTCGAGCTGATCGGGGTAGACACCACGGACGTCGTAGGCCTTGATGATCTGGTCGAGGTCGCGCATCGTCCAAGGCTATCGGCCGACGCCGGGCGAACGTCCCGGGAGCGATCCGCGGGGGGCGTCGTGACTCAAGACGCCGGTCAGGAGTCGAGCGTCAGTCGTCGAAGTCCTGAAACAGCCCCTCGTCCCACTCGTCCATCGGCTCGGGCTCGACCGGGGACTCCTCGACACTCGCGAGGACGCGCAGGTGGCCCTTGCGGGCGACCTCGACCGAACCCGCCGGCACCTCCGTGGGCAGCGGAGCGCCCGGCTCGTAGCGCGGCCGCGCAGCCTCCCGCACGGCATTGGCCAGGGCCTCGAGGTCGTCGCTCGACGGCTTCAGCGCATCGGGGTCGGGAGTGATGCGCACGACCTCCCAGCCCTTGGGGGCGGTCAGCCGCTCGCTGTGCATCTGGCACAGGTCGTAGCAGTGCGGCTCGGCGTACGTCGCCAGCGGGCCGAGCACGGCGGTGGAGTCGGCGTACACGTACGTCAGCGTGGACACGGCAGGGCTGTTGCACGAGGGCTTCGAGCAGCGGCGACGACTCACGCACGGCACGCTAGTGGGTGACGAGCAGGCGATCACCACACCACGCCGGGACCCGACGGGGATCAGCGCAGGGCGACCGAGGGGTCCTCGACCGCTGTGGGAATGGTCACCTCGGTGCGCAGCGGAGGCCACGGGTACCCCGTGACCAGATCGCCGAAGCGCGACTTCTCGCGGAGACGATGCGCCACGAGCACCGGACCCGAGCCCTCGGCGGGCGTGACGATGGCGGTGTACCAGTCGACTCCCGTCGGCGGGCTCACGCGAATCCAGCGCAGTGTGCCTGCCGGAACGGTCACCCGACGCACTCCGGTCGGCTCGGCAGCCTCGCGGCCCGAGCGATAGGGCAGCAGGGCGATGTCGACGACGGCGTCGGACTCCGGTGCCGTCACCGCGATGCGCAGTTCCGTTGCACTGCGTACCGGTAGACCGGACACCGCCGCGGGCGCGACATGAGGTTGCGAGCCGGCACTGAACGACGTCTCGTTGCCGAAGAACTGGCGCATGCCCGCGACGATGGGCACGTCCGACGTGAGTTCGAGTGTGGCCGGCTCGCGGTTGAGGATCGGAGCCATGTCGATCGCCACGACGGAGTCGGCCGGCACCTCCACCCGCCCGCGCTCGACGGGCACGTAGCTGCCCTCCGCAGTGATCGCGCGAATGGTGACGATCGCGTCGTCCGCGCCCGGCGCAGCGATGGACAGCACCCGCGCCCCCGCGCCGTTGATGATGCCCGGCACGAACACCCGGGTGGCCGGCGCCGCCGCGTGCGGGATCCAGTCGCTGCCGATGTTCGTGAGCCCCGAGCGCTGCTCGTCATCGACGGACGCGCCGACCCGGCCCGTGCGGGCGAGGACCTGCACGGCCGTGGCCGTCACACCGGGCGCGAGCACATCCAGTCGCACGACCAGGCGGTCCTCCCCCCTGACCACGAGCCCACGTCCGGCCGGGGCGTCGATGACGCCCTCGGGTCCGCGGATGACGACGTCGACGATGGCGGAGCTCTCGTCCGGATTGACCAGGACGATCCGGGTCTGTCGGCCCGGGATGGCGCCGCCACCGACGAACCAGAACTCCGAGGCAGCCGGGGCACAGGCGGTGCTCGCCAGGCTGCGCCCCGCACCGCCGGGATCGCGACCCCACTGGTCGGCGATCAGCCCGGGTGCCATCGAGCCCTCGCCGTAGGCCTCGATCGGGGGCAGGGCCGTGCCACCGAAAGCCTCGATCTGGGCCTGGCCGCCGGGCATCCGGATGCGGGCCTGCGCGGAGGTCCGGCCGGGCAGGGTGCGCAGCCCGGCTTCGCCCTGCTCTGCCTGCTGTCCCGGCTGGCCCGGGATCACTGCGGCCGTCACGCGCACGCCAAGGTCGCTGGCCGCCCCCGGCTCCGGGCACAGCAGCACGGCCGATCCGATCGGCTCGACGGTCAGCCCCGGCTCGGCAGCCTCGGTGCTCGGGCGCGGCACGACGGTCGCGATGACCGTCACCACCGCTGCGAACGCCACGGCCACGAGCAGCCACCGCGCGGTCACCCGCAGCGGCTCGGCGCTGCTGCGCTTCTGACGTCGGGGGCCGTCGTCCTCGCGCTCACGCCGTCCCCGTCGCCGCGTGCGCTGCTCGCCCTCCAGACGCACCTCGCCGGAGCCGCGCCGCCGCCCGATCATGGCGCACTCCCCTCGGCAGCGGCGGACTCCTTGGCCGGCGCCGCGACGTCATCGTCGGTGTCCGGGTCAGGATCCTGACGGCGCCGCTCGGGCAGCGCCATCACGACCAGCACCAGGAGCACGACCAGCTGCAGCCACATCCACCGGCTGCGGTCGGTGCCGTCGAAGCGCACGTCGACCAGCGGGGCACCGTCGGGCAGGACGAACGCCGCGGACCACGAGGTCAGACCGGCCACCGTGACGGGTGCCAGTGCCGTTCGAGTGCCGTCGGACTCCACGACGTCGGCGACCCACCCGGAGTCAGAGCTCGCGCCCACGAGCAGGGCGCGATCGGCGGAGCCGTCCGGCATCGCCTGGTCGAGGTAGGGATCTGCGGTCGCGGTGCCGTCGGCGGCGAGACCGACCGGGACCTGTCGCCCCGGCTCGATGACCCGCGCCCGCGTCGTCACACCGGCCACCCGCCACAGCACCTCTCCTCCGGAGCTCGACAGGCGACGAAGTCCCGGCTCGCCGTCCAGGGTCGGGATGAGGGCGCTGGTGCTGCCCGGCGCAAGCAGCACGTAGCGCACGCCGTACGTCGCCAGGGCCTCGACCTCGTCGCCACCCCGGCCGGAGACCATCGCGGCCACGTACGGGTTGATGGCGGCCCACACGTCGGCCGGCGGCCCGGTCTCGGCGTCACCGATGCGCGGGCCGATGCCGTTGATCAGCGTGTACTGGACCCGGCCCACCTCATCTGCGGCGAGCATCAGCGTCCGCGGCGCCTGGGCACTGAGGGCATCGGCCGCGACGAAGGCCGGCAGCGGCGAGGGTGGCTCCTTGCGGAGCTCGCTGGGCAGCCCGACCGCGAACCAGCCCGCCGTGAGCACGGGCGCCAGCAGTGCGGCGAGGGCCACCAGGAGGGCAACCGGCTGGCTGAGGGTGAAGCTCGTGCCGATGAAGCGGTCACGCAGGCCGTGGACGGCGACCGCGGCCATGGCGATGAGGGCCAGCCCCATCACCAGGGTGGCCTGGCCGGGCCAGGGCTGCACGGGGGCCGTCGCCCCGGGGGGCGTCACCTGCACGACGGTCTGCAGGCAGCCCAGCACCAGGCCCAGGGCGCCGAGCACGGCGAACCCCGCGGTGATCGGCAGGCGGTCGCGGCGCAGGAGAGCCAGCAGCCCGGCGACGACGAGCCCGGCGCTCACCCACACGGGAGTCATGCCCGGACCACCCGGGTGCAGGAGCAGCAGCTGCCATGCCTCGACCGGGGTGCCCGTCACCGCGCCGCCGGCCAGCCCGGGTTCGAGCAGCAGCAGGCTCGGGTGGGTCACCAGGTGCCAGGACCACGGCAGCAGCAGCACCAGGGGCCCGAGCAGGGCGATGGCGAAACGGCCGATCACCGCCGGGCCCGGGCCGGGTCGGCGGCGCACCAGCAGGACGCCGGCGGCCACGCCGCCGATCACCAGCAGGATCCACACGGCCGGAGCGACCGAGAGCACGACGGCGACGAGCATGGCCGTGCCCGCCGCCCGGCGGAACGTGCCGCGAGCCGAGCTGATGCGGACCAGGGACCTGAGGGCGAACGGCAGCGCCACCGCGAGGATCGTCGTGCCGATGCGGCCGGACGCCACGGCTCCCGTCATGGCCGGCAGCAGGGCATACGCGGCGGCGGCCCACACCCGGATGCCGGGCTGGGGCACGAGCCCGCGCATCGTGACGAAGGCGGCGAGCCCGGCCAGCGGTATCCCCAGCAGCAGCGCGACGGTGACCGCGACCGGCGCCTTGCCCAGCAGCAGGAAGGCCAGCGCGGCCAGCACCGTCAGGTAGGGAGGCGAAGGGGTGACCGAGCCGGGCCCGACGTCGTGCCAGGCCTGCAGGTAGCTCTGCCACAGATCCCCGGCTCCGGGCGGCGCAGGGAGCAGGGCCCCGCCCTGCAGCACCCCGTCGCCCAGCCACAACCCGCGGGTACCCGCGATCGCCAGCACCGTCAGCAGCACCGCGAGGATCACCCCCGGTGCGGTGAGCAGGCGGCGCAGCAGGCCGGAGGATCCGTCGACGAGGTAGTCGGCGTCGTCGCCGACCGGACCGCTGTCGAGGGCGCTCACCGAGGACGAGGGACCGGCCGACCAGCTCGTCGTCGCCATTCCCGCCACCGTCTCCCACACCTGGCGGGCCTGCGAGGCCAGGGTGGGGCGCAGCGGCCTGACGACGCGCGAGGGCAGCGTCGTCGTGCGCCTGATCAGTGCGCGGGAGCCGCGGATCTTGCTGGGATGCAGGGCCAGGGCCAGCACGGCCCCGACCTCGTCTCGCGCAGCCGCGACGTCCTTGCCGAGCAGGTAGACGAACGCGCGCCCGAGACTGCCGACCAGCAGGCGCAGGGCCGTGAACGGTGCGACCAGCCCGTTGGCGTGGGCCAGCAGCACGTGGACCGACGCCTCGCGGTCGGCGCGATGCGGTCGCGGGGCGATGTCGTCAGCCCGGCGGCCGTGGGCCGACGCCTCGCGGTGGTGGATCACCGCGTCGGTCGCGACCATCACCCGCTCGCCGGCCTGATGCGCCCGCCAGCAGAAGTCGAGGTCGTCGCGGAACAGCGGCAGGGAGGGATCGAAGCCCTCCAGCCGGTCCCACACGTCGCGGCGGACGAGCATGCCGGCGGAGCTCACCGCAAGCACATCGCGCGGGCCGTCGTGCTGTCCCTGATCGTGTTCGCGGCGCTCGAGACCGGTGACCCGTCGGCCGGATCCGGTGACGGTGACCCCGGCCTCCAGCAGCAGGCGACGGTCGTGCCACCCGAGGATCTTCGGTCCGAGCACCGCCACCGACGGGTGGTCGTCGGCGGTGTCGAGCAGGCGCGCCAGGCAGGTGGTGTCGGGAGCGCTGTCGTCGTGCAGGAGCCAGATCCACTCGACATCGACATCGACATCGTGGGCGGAGGCCCGGTCAGCGGACCACGGGTGCTCGGCCAGGCCGAGGGCGACGGCCGCACCGAAGCCGGAGTTCGGGGGTGCGTCGATCACCGCCGACGCGCCGAGGGACTCCACCAGCATGCGCCGCGTGCCGTCGGTCGAGGCCACGTCGACGCCGAGCGCGGCATTCGGAGGGCGCTCCTGATCCGCCAGCGTCGTCAGGACCGCCGGGAGCCACACCTCGCCGTCATGACCGACGATCACCGCGGTCACGTGGTGCGACCGACGCGGCAGCGCCGGCCGATCCTCCTCGAACGACTCGTCCTCCCCCGCGAACCACTCACCGACCTCGTCGTCGCCCAGGGCCAGTGGCCCGGCATCGACGACGACGACCGCGGGAGGGGACGCTGCGGGATCCGGGTCGGTCACATCGGGACGTGCATCGGGGTCCTCATCGTGGGACGGGGTCGACCCGACGGAGTAGGAGGAACGATCGGAGTAGCCGAAGGGGAGCTCGCCCGTCGCCTCAACCGGCGCCGCGAACCCGTCACGGGCGCGCTCCTGCCGATCATCGGTCACGTCAAGCACCCTACGTCGTGCGTGCCGTCACGCCGCCGATGCACGCCGACGGCCCTGGCGTGCTAGACCGCGCGCTTCTTCAACCGACGTCGCTCGCGCTCGGACAGGCCACCCCAGATGCCGAACCGCTCGTCCGACGCCAGGGCGTACTCCAGGCACTCGGTTCGCACCTCGCAGGACAGGCAGATCTTCTTCGCCTCGCGAGTGCTCCCCCCCTTCTCAGGGAAGAACGCCTCCGGATCGGTCTGCGCGCACAGCGCCCGCTCCTGCCAGGCCAACTCCTCGACGTCAGACAGGGGCAGCAGCACCATGTCCATCACGTGGAGAACCTCCTCGACCCCGGCGACAATCGCCGTCTGACGTGTATTACAGGGGTGTAGTTCGCTTTCGTCAAGCCCGATTCGGGCAAATCCCCCGCATTTCCCGAGAAATCTGGGGAATTCTGGTGGGATCTGGGTCACATTCGGCGCCTCGGACACCCGGATTCCCCCAAGGACAGGCCGCCTTCGGGCTCTGACAGGATGACGCGGTGCGCATCACGGTCCTCGCCGGCGGCATCGGCGGCTCACGATTCCTGGTCGGCCTGCGCCAGATGGTCGCCGCGGATCCCGACGCGCAGATCACCGTCATCGGCAACACCGGCGACGACATCTGGATCCACGGGCTGCGCGTGTGCCCGGACCTCGACACCGTCATGTACACCCTCGGCGGCGGCATCAGCGCCGAGCGCGGCTGGGGCCGCGAGGACGAGACCTTCACCGTGCGCGCCGAGCTCGCCGAGTACGGCGTGGAGCCCACCTGGTTCGGCCTCGGCGACCGCGACATCGCCACCCACCTGGTCCGCACCCAGTCGCTCGCCGTGGGCTTCACGCTGACCCAGGTGACCGCCGCGCTGTGCGAGCGCTGGCAGCCGGGTGTGCGCCTGCTGCCCATGACCGACGACCGGGCGGAGACGCACGTCGTCGTCGACGATCCCACCGGCGCCACAGCCCTCGACGGCACTCCCCTGCGCACGGCCCTGCACTTCCAGGAGTGGTGGATCCGGTACCGCGCCCAGCTGCCCGCGCACGAGTTCGTGCTCGTCGGCGCCGACCGCGCGACGCCCGGTCCCGACGTCCTCGAGGCCATCACGACGGCCGACCTCGTGCTCCTGCCACCGAGCAACCCGGTGGTGTCGATCGGCACGATCCTGCAGGTGCACGGCATCGCCGACGCCGTGCGGTCGACCGCGGCGCCCGTCGTCGGGGTCTCGCCCATCGTGGGTGGGGCACCCGTGCGCGGGATGGCCGACGCCTGCCTGCGCGCGATCGGCGTGGAGACGTCGGCCACGGGCGTCGGGCTCCACTACGGGGCGCGCAGTCGCGGCGGTCTCCTCGACGCGTGGGTGATCGACTCCGTCGACGCCGCTGAGTCGGCCGGGATCCAGGCCAGCGGCCTCCGCTGCGTCGTGGCCCCGACGATGATGACCGACGCCGGGGCATCCGCCGCCCTCGCCCGCACCTGCCTCGAGGCAGCGCTCACGCCATGACGGCGACCGACCCGACGGGCTCCGGCGACGGGCTTCAGGTCGTGGCGCCCGACGGCGTCGGCGAGGTCGCGCCCGGCGACGACCTCATCGCGCACCTGCTCGGGCCGCTGACCTCCTGCCCTTGGCCGGACGGCTCGGTCGGCCTGCGCGACGGCGACGTCGTCGTCGTCACCAGCAAGGTGGTGGCGAAGGCCGAGGGTCGCGTGGTGGCGGCCGACGACCGCGACGACGTCATCGACCTCGACACGGTCAGGGTGGTGGCCACGAAGGTCACCCCCCGGGGCACCACGCGCATCGTCGAGACGCCGCAGGGCCTGGTGCTCGCCGCCGCGGGGATCGACGCCAGCAACATCGCGGCGGGGCAGGTCGTGCGCCTGCCCGCTGATCCCGACGACTCCGCCCGGCGCCTGCGCGCTGCCCTGCAGGAGGCCACCGGCTGCAGGCTCGGCGTCCTGGTGACCGACACCATGGGCCGACCCTGGCGCCTGGGTGTCGGTGACGTCGCGATCGGCGCGGCGGGCCTTGAGGTGCTCGACGACCACACTGGGCGTCCGGACGCGCAGGGCCGCCTGCTGGAGATGACGGTGGTCGCCGTCGCCGACGAGGCCAGCGCCGCCGCCGACCTCGTCAAGGGCAAGGCGAGGGGGCGACCCGTCGCGGTCGTGCGCGGCCTCGGAGCTTTCGTCACCGAGGCGGACGGGCCGGGTGCGCGGGCCGTGGTGCGCCCGATCGAGGAGGACCTGTTCCCCCTGGGCACGGCCGAGGCGATCGCGCTGGGCCGCCGGACGGCGGTGACCGAGCGCCGGACGGTGCGCCGGTTCACGGCCGAGGACGTGCCGGAGTCGGTGATCGAGTCGGCCGTCGCCGCCGCCATCACCGCACCCGCACCCCACCACACGACTCCGTGGCGGTTCCTCGCCCTGAGGTCCGGAGATCTGCGCACCGCCCTGCTCGACGCCATGCGCGACCGCTGGCGCGCCGACCTCGTCGGGATCGACGGCTACGAACCCGATGCGGTCGAGCGCCGGGTGGCCCGCGGTGACCTGCTTCGCACCGCTCCGGTCGTCGTCCTGCCGTTCCTGGACCTGGCCGCTGCGCACGCCTACCCGGACGAGCGCCGCGCGGGGTTCGAGCGCGACCTGTTCATGGTGGCAGGCGGGGCCGCGGTGCAGAACCTCATGGTGGCGCTGGCCGCCGACGGCTTCGGTTCGGCGTGGATCTCGTCGACGGTGTTCTGCCCGGAGACCGTGCGGGAGGTGCTCCAGCTGCACGCGACGTGGCAGCCGCTCGGCGCGGTCGCCGTGGGCCGGCCGGATCAGCCCCCTACCGATCGCCCTCCGCGCACGCCTGCCGACCACCTCACCTGGCACTGACGATTTCATCCGCTTCCCGGGTGAGTTCCGCAGAATTCGTCCGCCTTCTCCCCCATTCCCTCGATCTCATCCGCTTCTCCAAGGCGCCGATGGGACGAACCGGGGAGGTGCCCACACCACCCATCGGTCAGCGCACGGCGCACTCGTACGCAGCACTCGGAGGCACCGCGCGTGCAAGCCGAGCGGATCGAATCGACACCAGCGCCGCGATCCCGGGTGAATTCCGCACAACTCACCCGGGAAGCGGATCACCTCGTCAGGCGTCGGTGGAGAAGCGGACGGAGGTGTCGCCGAGCACCGCTCCGGGCCACACGCGCACGCCGTCGAGCAGCTCGTTGCCGCGCCCGAGGATGGCACCGTCGCCGATGACGGCACCGCGGATCACCGAGTCGGCACCGATCACCGCGCCGACGCCCACGATGCTGCCCGTCACCTGCGCCCCCTCGGCGATCTCGGCGCCGTCGAACACCACCGACCCATCGACGACGGCTCCGGGGCCGACGACCGCCTCACGTCCGATGACCGAACCGCCGCGCACGTCGGCCGACGGGTCGACCCGGGCGCCCGGCAGGACGAGTGCCACCCCGGTCGACGGCACCGCGGGGGAAGGAGCGTTGCCCGAGACGAGGTCGCACGAGCCCTGCACGAAGGACAGCGGCGTGCCGAGGTCCAGCCAGTAGCCGCGATCGACCACACCCGTGACGAGAGCGCCCTCGGCGAGCAGCCCCGGAAACGTCTCGCGCTCGACCGACACCGGCCTGCCCGCAGGGATGCGGTCGATGACCGAGCGCCGGAAGACGTAGCACCCGGCGTTGATCTGGTCGGTGACGATCTCGGCGGCGCTCGTCGGCTTCTCCAGGAAGGCCGTCACCCGGCCGCTGCCATCGGTGGGCACCAGGCCGTACGCGCGCGGATCCTCCACCGGGGTCAGGTAGAGCGTGACGTCGCTGCCCGTGCGGCGATGGTGATCGACGAGCCCGCCGATGTCGAGTCCGCTCAGCACGTCGCCGTTGAAGATCAGGACGGGATCATCGGGGCCGGACTGAAGGTGCGGAAGCGCATGCCGGATCGCCCCGCCGGTGCCGAGCGGCTCGTCCTCGGTCGCGATGACCACCTCGATGCCGAGGTCCGCGTCGTCGATGAACGACCGGAACACCTCCGCCTTGTACGACGTCGCCAGGACGATGCGCGAGACGCCTGCATCACGGGCGCGGGTGATCTGGTGGACGGTGAACGGCACCCCCGCCACCGGCAGCATGGGCTTGGGCGTGTTGATGGTCAGCGGGCGCAGGCGGGTTCCCTGGCCTCCGACGAGGAGGACGGCTTCGGTCACGCCGCTCAGGGTGCCACATGGATCCCGACGATCGACGGCTACCGTGCGACCGTGACGGACATCTGGACGGCATTGCAGGCGCGCGTGCGCACGAACGGCGGTGCGCCGCTCATCACGTACGTCGATCCGACGACGGGTGAGCGCACCGAGCTGTCCGCGACATCGACCGCCAACGCTGCCGCGAAGATCGCCAACGCCCTGCGCGCGGAGTTCGACCTCGAGCCCGGTGACGTCGTGGCCGTGGACCTGCCGCTGCACTGGCAGAGATCCACGTGGTGCGCCGGAGCCTGGACCGCGGGCTGCGTGGTGGCTCCCCTGGCGGTGAACCCGGTGGCCGACGCGGCGCTCGTCGTCTCGACGGCCGATCGCGCTCACGAGTGGGCATCCGCAGCAGCTCCGGTCCTGGCGGTGTCGATGCATCCCTTCGGCCTGCCCATCACGCAGGGCCTTCCGCCGGGGGTCGACGACGCCACCGTGCTCGTGCGTCAGCAGCCGGACGCCTACCTGTTCGATCCCCCGACGGATGCCTCCCCCGCCTTGCGGACCGCCGACCGGGCCTGGGGGCAGGGCGAGCTGCTGACCGCGGCCGCGGAGCTGGGACAGGCCTGCGGCCTGGGTCCCGGGGGCCGGCTGCTCCTGCGCGAGGGAGCGGCTGTCGTCGAGGAGTGGCTCGGCTGCCTGGCCCTGCCGCTGGCCGTGTCGGCCTCGGTCGTGATGGTGCGTGGAGCCGCGGG
>VFQT010001724.1_pt1 | contig 25059 bp, 24 predicted proteins | sample 3512381 | NCBI WGS metagenome assembly VFQT01 (sample SAMN10412376, study PRJNA504923) | tailings metagenome | isolation source: Relicate 2 Philex TSF3 active mining site | place: Philippines: Tuba, Benguet | collected 2017-08-29
GATCCTCCCTTCGATCACGCGCCCAATTGTCTCAAATTATCTGACGACGGACACTTTTGTGACTTTCACCTGCAGCACCGCTTCGGTGTTGATCGAACCGGCAAAGACAGGTTCGCCCGGACCGCGGTTCTTTGGCACACTTTCTCCGGTGACCGGGCTCTCGTCGATGCCTGAAGTGCCGCAAGTTATCTCTCCATCCGCCGGCACACGGTCGCCGGGGCGCACCACAACCAACTGACCCACTGTCAAGCTTGCGGCCGGCACTTCCTGGGTGTTGCCATTCACGAGCAACTGGGCCGTCTTGGGCACCAGCTTGGCCAGCGCACGTATTCCGTCGCGCGCCTTGCCTGCGGCAACACCTTCCAGCACCTCGCCCACGGCGAACAGGAAGACGACTACCGCCGCCTCTTCTGCCGCCCCGATGAAGAGGGCGCCGACGGCGGCTACCGTCATCAGGCTTTCGATGGTGAAAGGCTGTCCCAGTCGCAACGCCGCGAAGGCGCGTTGCACTACCGGGGCAACGCCAATCAGGCAGGCGGCGACGAAAGCCCAACTGCCGATCTCGGGAACCACATACTCGACGATCCAGGCCCCGCCGAGCAACAGCGCCGTGAAGATAACCAGCCTGCCCTTGCCGGTCCTATACCAGCGCTTCCCCCGGTCGTCAGGATCGTCATGCACATGACTTGGGCTTTCATGGTCGCTGTCATCGCCAACGGCCGGATTGGAGCTTCGAACCTCTCCGGAGTGACTATGGTCGTCATTGCGATCATTGCCCTTGACGGCATCACGGTCAGTCTCGTGCGCTTCATCCGGTATCGCGATATCCCTTTTCATCCCCACCCCGCGCGGCGCGATGCCATAGCCAAGCGCGCGCACAACGCCTTCGATCTTGTCCGGGGTGGTAATGTCGTCAGCCAGTGTAAGCTTAAGCCTCTCTGACATGATTGCGACATCGACGCCGCTGACACCGGGCAGACGCGACACCGCAGTCTTGATCTTGGTCGCACAGGACGCGCAATCCATGCCCGAGACCGTCCACTCGCACACTGTTCCGCCACCTGATGTCCCATTTCCGGACATTACTGTACTGTCGCCCTCATTCTTCCGCCCGGACCGGGACAGTTTCCTGTGTTGGCTCGAAAGCTTAATTCCTCTAGCGACTAGAGCTTCAAGCGGCATTTCTGTGCTGAATTCCGGAAGAACGGGGAGGGAATGAGAGTTGCGGCCGTCCCCAGCCACGGACGAGTTTTCTTGATGCTGAAGGCGAACCGAACGCGGTAGGTCTACAGACCACCAAGTCCCGATACATCGGGCCAAGGCTGGGTCCGTCCGCGCCTTCAATCAGATCACCGCCGTTAACCCAATTTCTCGGTTGCGATTGCCCACCCACCACCCTCTGTGCAGAATGTTAACGTTACATTAACGATATCGCAGGGGGATGAATTGAAACGGACAGGAGCGGTGTTGGCGATGCTGCTGATCGGCCTGACGGCACTGTCAAGCTTCGCGTCGGTAGCACATTCTACAACGGTCGCGCAGCCATCCGCCCGCGAATATGGTCAAACCCTGCCCCCCATCGGTTTCGTGGAGTTCTGCCAGAGGGTTCCAGAAAACTGCCAGCGCGAAAGCCGGCACCGCCGCTTCACCATGACGGAGGAGAAGTGGCTTTTGGTCCGGATGGTCAACACCCATGTCAACGGAGCCATCACTCCCATCGACGACGAGACACTTTATGGTACGGCAGAATACTGGACACTGCCGACCGACGCAGGCGACTGCGAGGACATCATGCTTCTGAAGAAGAAGCTTCTCGTTTCGAAGGGCATTCCGGTTGAGGCGCTGCGCATTACCGTCGTGCTCGACGAAACCGGAGCCGGCCATGCGGTGCTAGCGCTCATCACCTCTGCGGGCGACTACGTCCTCGACAACCGCCGCAACGAGATCCGCAGCTGGTCAGCCACGGGGTACACCTTCCTCAAGCGCCAGTCCGAGCATGATCCGCAAAAGTGGGTATCGCTCCAGCGGGAGCTCGACCGTACCGCCGCAAGCTCCGGCGGCACCGCCAGCGAGTAGTCCACACAGGCGGCAGGCGCTCGAAACGCTGTTATCTGCGCTAGCCAGCCTGCGGGTGACGTGAAAACACATCCGTCGTGCCGTCACGGCGGACCAGCAGCACCTCATAGGGATTAGAAGGGTCAGGCTCACCCATGCCAGGAGAACCTATCGGCATGCCCGGTACGGCGAGCCCGATCGCATCCGGCCGGTCCAACAGAAGCTGACCAATGTCGCTGGAGGGCACATGTCCTTCAATGACATACCCCTCGATCATCGCGGTGTGGCAGGAGTAGAGCTCCGGCTTCAATCCGACTGCCATTTTCTTCTGAACCAGGTCAGCCATCGGCAGGTTGATCACCGTCGCCGAGTAGCCATTAGTTTCGAGGTGCTTGACCCATCCAAGGCAGCATCCGCATCCATTGGTGGACATCACCTCGAGGCGCCGTCCTCCGGCCTGCGCGGTACGACCCATAACCAAAAGGAGCGGTAGCAGAAGACTCGCTCTCCGGGTGACGATCATGATGTCAGTCTCCTGTTAGCATCTTCAGTTTGCGCAAGGCCACATCGTCCGGCTCATGCTGGTCGAGCGTACCCTGGAAGGCTCCTCCCCTCTTGAAGAGGTAGACGCCTGCGCTGTGATCCATGGAATAGTCGCTGCCGATACCGGATTTCTTGTAAAAGAGCCTGTAGGCCTTTGCGAAGGCCTTCAGCTGCTCAGGCGTGCCGGTCATTCCGGTGAAGTCACCCTCAAAGGCTGCCAGATAGGACTTGAGGACTTGTGGCGTGTCACGCTCCGGATCAACCGAGACGAGGACGACGCGAATCTTGTTCGCATCATCTCCGAGCAGCTTCATGAGATTCGAAATCCGCAACAGGGTGGTCGGACACACGTCAGGACAATGGGTGAAACCCGCAAACAGTGCAACCGCCGCCTGATCCAGGTCCTGCTTGGTGATGGTTTGCCCATCCTGGTCTCGCATCGTAAAGGGGCCGCCGATCTGAATTGAGGTGCCTTGCCCCCGATCCAAGCTCACTACCTGGAAGGCGACGATTCCTGCAGAGACGATCAGAAGCAATGCGGAGATGGTGAGCGAGAGGCGGCGGATCATGCTCAGTGCCTCTGGTGCCTTTCTCCCGGATCCTTGGCGCCCAGAGGCACCACCGGGACCTCGAAGTCGAGCGATCCCGCGTCACGGAAGATCATTTTGACTGGCAGCAGGCTGCCAACCTTCATATCGGCTGCGATCCCGGTCAGCATGATGTGCATGCCACCGGGGCGCATGACGACCTCACCATGGCTTGGTAAATTGATGCCGGCTGGCAGCGGCTCCATCCTGGCGATGCCATTTTCGATGGTCGTCGCGTGAACTGCCGTCGAACGTGCAACGGGGCTGTCGACGGCGAGGAGCAGGTCGTCCTGGTCCGACTTGTTGTGAACCGTGAGGTAGACGGCGCCCGTCCTTGCTGCTCCGGGGGCAAGCCGTGCCCAAGCCTGTTCCACTACGATGTCCCCGAGTTTCCAGAGGCCACCCTTTTCTGCGGCCGAAAGACCAACGGCTCCGATGAGCATGGCAAGTCCGGCAAGGGCTGGAGCAAGCAACAGCTTCACTCTCATGGATCTTCCTTCGGTGGTTACGAGCGCGAGCGCAGCAAGCGGAGGGCGTTGGCGGTGACGAGAACCGTGGCGCCAGTGTTTGCCACGATGGCGATCCAAAGTTCCGTCACGCCAACGATTGTGGTGACGAGGGACCGCGTCTTTAACCGCCTCCCGCCGGGAGGTATCTCCTAATACAAGCGCCAGCGCCTCCGTGTGAAGACCGACCTTTACGGAGTCCACGCCCCTTATGCGCTCAATAGCCGTCCCGATCTTTGTGGCACAGGACGTGCAACCCATGCCCTGGACACGAAAACGTGCGGTGCTCATGGAGTTGCTCTTTCGCTACTCAAAGATCTCTTCCAGCGTCCGTCGCTTGCGTATCGCAGGCGCATCTGCAAGTGCGCGAGTCGTGCTCTGCACAACGACAACCTGCGCACCCAGTCGGACCCGATCATAAAGATCAGCCACATCAGCATTGATCATGCGGATACAGCCGGACGATACGGCCCTGCCAATCGAGGATGGCGCAAACGTGCCATGGATGCGATAGAGCGTGTCGCGATTTCCCTGGTACAGATAGAGTGCCCGCGCGCCGAGTGGGTTTCTGGGACCGCCTGGCATACCGCCTGCCCATTTGGCCGCGAACTCATCGCGCTTCACCATGGCGGCCGGAGGGGTCCAGGTGGGCCATTTGGCCTTGCGGCGGATGATCGCCGTTCCCGACCACGAGAAGCCCTGGCGCCCCACGCCAATACCGTAACGCATGGCCTTTCCATTCTCCATCACGAGATAGAGATACTTGCTGGCTGTATCAACAACGATCGTTCCGGGCGGATAGTCCGCATTGAACCTGACCACTCGGCGGCGGAACTTGGCCGGAACCTTGCGGATATCGTTGTTCGATATCGGGAAGCGTTCGCGTTCCGCCAGTACCCCATCGGTCAGGGCCAGCAATCCCAGCGAAAAGCTCCCGAGCATCAGGCCGCGTCGATTCATCCTCATTCCCCTCCTGTCGTACCAGATGTTGCAACCGAGATCAGCGTACGTCCTAGAGTGACTGCAGATTCAAGCGGAAAGATGCAGGTCTCATTTTCCCGCAAGAGCCGCTTCAATGGCAGCAGTGACGGCCGAAGCATCCTTGTGGCCATCCACGAACTTGCCGTTCACGAAAAAGGTGGGCGTTCCCTTGACGCCAAACTCCTCCCGCGCGGTCATGCCCGTCTCGAATATGGCTTTGGCCAGATCCTCGCGCTTCAGGCATGCGTCGAATTCCGCCTCCGACATGCCCGACATCTTCATGATCTTGAGAAGTTCCGCCTTGGCATTCTCGCCGGTCCATGCCTTCTGCTGGCGGAAGACAAGGTCCATGGTCGCGAAATACTTGTCCTCCGGAACACAGCGGGTCAGCATGAAGACGGCGAGTGCCCGCTGGTCGAGTGGATATTCACGGAAGACCAGCTTCACTTTGCCCGTATCAATATAAGTCTTCTTGATCTCGGGCAGGACATCCACGTGAAATTCTGCACAGTGAGGACATGTCGCCGAAGCGTATTCGATCATGACGACCGGTGCGTCGGCAGATCCAAGCGTCCGCTCGCCATGGGTTGGAACCGCCGCGAGGAGCTTTGCGCCCAGATCCATCTGCTCTGCCGCAACGGCAGCGGATCTTCGTCCCGATAACAGCGCGCCGCCCAGTGTAGCTACGGTTCCGGTCAGTAACGCACGGCGCTCAATACCCGTCATGTCGATCCTCTCCCGTGATTGTGAGTGCCATCACGTTGACAGCCAACCTGAGGCTCACATACGATCTCCAGCTACTAGAGATTCAAGGGAAAAAAGACATGGTCTCTCTCGCCATCGGAAAACTCGCGGAGATTGCATCGACCAAGGTGCAGACGATCCGCTACTACGAGGAAATCGGCCTCATCACCCCCTCCGCCCGCTCCGAAGGTGGCCATCGGCTCTATGAACCCCAGGACGTGAAGCGGCTGAAGTTCATCCGGCATGCCCGGGAACTGGGTTTCGGCATCGAGGCGATCCGGGAATTCCTTCATCTCTCCGATTCGCCCGAGACCAGTTGCGCCGCCGCCGACAGCATCGCTCGCTCACACCTCGAGCAGGTCGAAATCAGGATCAAGAAGCTCCAGGCCCTGCGCCGCGAACTGAAGCGGATGGTCGAAGAGTGCAGCCACGGACGGGTGAGCCAGTGCCGCGTCATCGAGGTGCTGAAGGACCACCGGCACTGCGACTCTGATCATTGACGGCCACGTGCCGTCGCTACATAAGCGCATCGATCACGAGAAGAGCGAGAGAGCCCGCGCAGAACATGGCCGTTACTCAGGGGCGGTGCGGCGTCTCGTGGGCCGCGACCAGCAGTCCTCCGTGACCAGATAAATCAGTGCCACGAGGCTGAAAGCAAAGCAGCCCGTGAACACAACATCTGGCAAGAGCCAGACGACAGCGGCGGTAAGGCTTCCCCACGGAAAGAGCAGCACTCCTTTTCGCAAGTCACCCGACGTATCTCACGACAGTTAATGCGGGACAGGCTACGGCAACCGTCACGTAGGCGACTGAAGGAACAAGAAGACCAGCATCAGGCCGCCGAGCGCTATACGGTACCAGCCGAAACCCGCGAAACTATGACTGGAAACAAATGCGACCAGCCAGCGAACCGAGACAATGGCCGTCACGAGGGCAACCACAAAGCCGGTTACCAACAATCCCGCCCCTTCGAGATCGATCTGTGCGGCATTCTTGAGCAAGTCGTACCCGGAGGCCGCCAGCATGGTCGGTATTGCCAGCAAGAAGGAGTATTCCGCCGCCACACCTCGCGAGAGTCCCAGCACCCTGCCGCCCATGATCGTCGCCGCCGAGCGAGAGGTCCCCGGTATCATCGCCAGGGCCTGGAAAAGACCTACCTGGAACGCCTTGGCAGCCGGGATCTCGTCGAGCGCCTTCAATTGTCCTGCCGGTAGCAACTTCTCGAGGATAATGATGGCGACACCGCCCGCCACCAGGGCAACGGAAACTACCCAGGGGCTGAACAGAACACCCTTGATGAAATCGTGCCCCGCGAAGCCTATCACCGCGGCAGGCAGAAACCCTACCAGAAGCAGAAGCAGCAAATGCCTGCTCGTTGGAGAGAAGGGATCTTCGCCCAGCAGCAGCAGCCGATCCTTGTAGACCCAGCACACACCGATGATCGCCCCAAGCTGAATGATGACTTCGAATATCCGTCCCGGAGGCCCACGGAAGCCGAGGAGGTCGACCAACCGCCTGCGACTGGACGGTGTCCGGCATGGATTGCGGTTCATGTGCGACGAAAGTCAAGGATGCGGTGGCGCGGCTTTTCGCTGTCATCCGCAACAAAACCATGGCCATGATGGCCCCGCCCCTGCCGATCCGACTTATTCCGTGCGATAGGTGACCTGTACCATGACAGCTCATGTTCGCGAGGCTGGTCAGGAGAGGACCAGCACGCCCGAGTGCTTGGCCTTGTTCTCAGGCTCTACGTGAATGGTGATCATGGAATCGGGAACCTTCGCCTTGAGCGCCCGCTCTATACGGTCGCAAATGGCATGAGCGTCCGTGACGGTTGTCTCGCCTGCTACCACGAGATGGAAGTCGATGAACGTGACTTTCCCGGCGTGACGGGTGCGCAAGTCATGGGCCTCCTGCGCCCCTTCGGCCTCGGCTGAAATGACTTCCCTGATAGACTTCAGCACATCATCCGGCACCGCCTCGTCCATGAGTCCGCTGAGAGAGCTTTTCGTAACCTTCCAGCCCGACCAGAGAATGTTGATGGCCACGAGGCCCGCCAGAACCGGATCGAGCACAACCCATCCTGTTTCGAGGGCCGCCAGCACACCAAATGTGACGCCGATGGATGACACCACGTCCGAGAGAAGGTGATGACCGTCCGCCACCAGAGCTGGCGACCGATGGCGGCGGCCCTGCGTAATGAGCACCCAGCACCAGATGCCGTTGATCACGCTCGCCATGCCGTTGACAAGAAGCCCCTGAACCGGGGCGTCGAGAATCCGGGGATTCATCAGCCCTTTGTAGGCCTCGTTCATGATGAGAAGTGCGGCAACGATTATCATCACGCCTTCGAGCACGGCGCTGAAAAACTCCGCTTTATGGTGGCCGTAAGGATGATCCGCATCAGCTGGCCGTGCCGCCACGTTTATCGCGACGAGCGCAGCCATGGCAGTGGCCAAGTTTACAGTGCTTTCCAGTGCATCGGAGAGCAGCGCAATTGAGCCCGTCATCCACCAGGCGGAAGCCTTCAGCCCGAGAACGACCAGACCCACGATGAGGCTACCGATGGCTAGTTTCTGCGTTCTAGACATGGGGCAAGACTTTCAAACACGAGTAGTGCGCTTGTAGCACCGGCTAGTCCGCATGTGAGCTGCGGTCTGCCACAGATGACAAGAATCTTTCAGAGTGACGCTCGGGCGCTGTATTGGCTTGCACAAAGGGAGACAAAGCGGCGGTTTACACGGCTGGCTCCTTTGTGCCTGCACAACAGCGCGCTCGATGTTGCCCGTCAGCCAGTCCGCGCGTAAAGGTGAACGGCGCGGGAACTTGGGGGAAATGTGGAGCTTGCGATCGTGGATCTGAAAAACGCCGCCATGGCGATCCTGCTTGGCGTGGTGGAAGGCATTACCGAGTTCCTGCCGATCTCCTCGACCGGCCACCTCATCCTGCTCGTCGATCTGCTGGGCTTCCGCGGACCGCCGGGACGCGTGTTCGAGGTGGTGATCCAGTTTGGCGCCATATTGGGGGTTTGCTGGGTCTACCGTCACCGCCTGTCAGCTCTTGCGGCAAATCCGGCAGCGCGGTCATCGCAGCACCTCGTCATCGTTTTGCTACTCGGCTTCCTGCCAGCCGCGGCTCTCGGATTTCTGCTGCACGGTTTCATCAAGGCCGTGCTGTTCAATCCGCTGACCGTCAGCATCGCACTCGTGGTCGGCGGGGTTGTTATTATCGCAATCGAACGTCTGGTCCGCATTGAACGCGTCACGAGCATGGAGTCAATTACACCCAGCCTGGCGCTGAAGATCGGGCTTTTCCAAGCCGTCGCCATGATCCCCGGCATGTCGCGTTCGGGCGCCACCATCATGGGAGGGCGGCTTCTCGGCCTCTCGCGCGGAGCGGCTGCGGAGTTCTCTTTCCTTCTCGCCATTCCGACCATGTTGGCTGCGTCATCCTACGACCTCTACAAGAATGCGGAGCAGATCCGCGGCGAAGGCGCTCTGCTCCTTGCGCTCGGATTCTTCAGCGCGCTGGTGACGGCGGTGCTCTCCGTCCGCTGGCTGATCGCTCTGGTCTCCAAACGCAGTTTCGAGTGCTTCGGATGGTATCGCATTGCGCTTGGCGGACTTATGCTGGTGCTGTTGTCTATCTAGTGTTCGGTGGCGCAGTGGCGGTGGTCCTTCAGCACTTCGATTACACGGCATTGGCTGACCCGGCCATGAGTGCACTCGCCGACCATCCGCTTGAGTTCTGTCCGGAGCGCCCGGAGCTTCCGCAGACGAATTCCGACCTGCTCCAGATGTGACCGCACGATGGCATCGGCAGCGGAACAACTCGTCTCCGGGTTGTCCGAGAGGTGGAGAAGTTCGCGGATTTCGTCGATGCCGAAACCCAGCTCGCGCGCGTGGCGGATGAATTTCAGCCGCTTGAGGTCATCAAGCTGATAGATCCGGTGGCCGCCTTCCGATCTGCCGGATGGCTTTATCAGTCCGATCTGCTCGTAGTAGCGGATGGTCTGCACCTTTGTCGCGGCGGCCTCCGCGAGCTTTCCGATTGTCACCCCAGCCATGATATTCTCCTTGAACCTCTAGTCACTAGAGATTGTATATGAAGGCAGAAGCTTCAAGTCAAACGGCTGCACTGGCCCGACACTTTCTGCAGGTGTTTTCTCATGTCCAAGTTCACTCGCCGTTACGTTGCTCAAGGGATCGGTCTCACGCTGGCGGGCGGCACCCTGCTCAAGGCCGCTCCAGCCCGCGCGGCGAGCGAGGAAGAGGCGGCACTCGGCAAGAAATTGCTGGCGACCGTTCCTCCTCATGGAGAGCGCGCTCTTGGGCGCGCGGATGCACCCGTGGTCGTGGTGGAATACGCCTCGGCAACCTGCCCGCACTGCGCGGAATTCCATGTCGACGTGCTGCCGACACTGAAACAGGCCTATATCGATACCGGGAAGGTCAGGTGGATCTTCCGCGAGTTTCCGCTCGACCAGCGGGCGCTTGCCGTCTTCATGCTGACGCGCTGCATTCCCGAAGAGAAATATTTCGGCACAATCGACATGGTCTTCCGCCGTCAAAAGCTCTGGAACGACGACAAGGTCAGGACCGAGCTTCTCAAGATCATGCAAATGGCAGGACTGTCAGAGGCGGAGTTCGACGCTTGCCTGAAGCGGCAAGACCTTGCCACTGGGATCTACGAGACGGGTAAAGCGGCCAAAGACGAGTTCGGCGTGAAGGGGACGCCCACCTTTTTCGTGAACGGAAAGTTTGTGGATGGCCACAAGGATTCCTCAGCCATCAGCGCCGCCATCGATGCCGCGCTGGCAGGACAGTAACGGGTGGCGCGCATTTTGCGCTTGAATCTACAGTGACTGTAGGTCGTATGATATCTTCGCTTGCGAAGTTGAACGTAGCTTAAGAGAATGTATAATGAATCGGCGTGAGTTACTGCTGACCGGGATTACTCTTGGTTTTCTGGCGTTGCCGGAAACGGCTGCAGCTGAAGCGGAGCGCTTCCCGATCTCGCGCGGCGACGTTCGGAAGGTTCCTGCCAAGTTCCGCCGCCGGAAGGTAAGATTCGAAGCTGATTATTCGCCGGGCACCATCGTTGTCGATACAGCCAGCAAGTATCTCTACTTCGTGACTGGAAACGGCAGCGCCATCCGCTATGGCATCGGCGTCGGGCGGCAAGGCTTCTCGTGGAGCGGCACGGCGGTCATCCGCCGCAAGGCCAAGTGGCCGACCTGGACGCCGCCGGCTGCCATGGTGGAACGCGACGAATTCGCGGCGCAATGGGCGGGCGGTATGCCGGGTGGCCCCAAGAACCCGCTCGGAGCGCGGGCGCTCTATCTCTACCAGGGGAACCGCGACACGCTGTATCGCATTCACGGCACGTTCGCGCCATCCTCGATCGGCAGGGCCGTGTCTTCCGGCTGTATCCGCATGATCAATGCCGATGTGGCGGATCTCTATGACAGGGTCCGTCTCGGTGCCCAGGTGATTGTGCTGCAGCGCCCAACCGGAGCCCTCGCACAAGCCCCGGTGACGCGCAAGCGCCGCACCATCCAGGACCTTTTTGAGTAGGACAGCAGTCCATGAGCGTTACCGCCCGTTTCCGCATCGAGGGCATGGATTGCGCCTCTTGTGCCGCAAAAATTGAAACCGCGGTCAAGCGGCTCGATAACGTGGAGAGTGTGAAGGTTGGCTTTCAATCGGAGACATTGACGGTCGCGTTCGGAACTGCACCGCGCCCTGAGGCGGTCGAGGGCGCTGTCCAATCGCTGGGCTACAAGGTGACGCCGCTGATCCCTGCAGAGCCAACGCCCGGTTCGCACGCACACAGCGAAGGGGACGGCCATTCAGACCACGGTCAACCGATCGAGGGTGCATGGTGGAAATCGTCCAAGGGCCTTCTGGTGATCGTCACGGGCCTCATGGTCGGCTTGGCTTATCTGGAAAGCTATGTCCTGCCTTACGATTCGCAGCTGTTCTTTCTCGCGGCTGCCGCTTTCGGCACATTCCCGGTGGCGAGGCGGGCGTTCTCCGCCTTACGAGCCGGTTCTCTCTTCACCATCGAAATGCTGATGACGATCGCGGTGATCGGCGCCATCGCCATTTCTGCCACAGAAGAGGCGGCCATCGTCGTGCTGTTGTTCGCGGTTGGCGAGCTTCTGGAAGGTATCGCAGCCGGCCGCGCCCGGTCTGGTATCAGGGCGCTTGCCAAGATCGCGCCGCAGACCGCCATGGTCGAGACCCCAGCGGGCCCTGTTGAAACGCCTGTGGCGAGTATTTCGCTAGGCAGCATCGTCGTGGTGCGGCCGGGTGACCGCGTTCCAGCGGATGGGGTGATCGTCTCAGGGAGTTCCTCCGTGGACGAGTCGGCGCTGACGGGAGAGTCGGTTCCACGGAACCGGACTGAGGGCGATACTATCCTGGCAGGATCCATCAATATTGACGCCGCGCTGCGTGTGCGGGTTGACAAGCCCGCCGGTGATACTTTGATAGCGCGCGTGGTCCGGCTGGTGGAGGAAGCCGCCGATGCCAAAGCGCCGTCGGAACGCTTCATCGAGCGCTTCGCGCGCTGGTATATGCCAGTCATCTGCCTGCTGGCCTTGGCCGTGGCCGTGATTCCGCCGCTCTTTGCACAGCAATCCGGGGACGTCTGGATATATCGCGCACTTGCACTCCTGCTCGTTGGATGCCCATGCGCGCTGGTGATTTCGACTCCGGCTGCGGTCGCGTCCGGCCTTGCTTCCGGGGCGCGCCGCGGTCTGCTGGTCAAGGGCGGGGGCGTTTTCGAGGCCATCGGTAAGGTGAAGCACATCGCCTTCGACAAGACTGGGACACTGACAGAAGGCAGGCCCGCGGTGACGGACGTCGTTGCGCTCGGCACGGCACCGGCCGACGACGTTTTGCGGCTGGCCGCGGCAGTCGAGGCAAGCTCTGCGCATCCGCTGGCCAAGGCGATCGTGGCGGAAGCTGCTTCACGCAAACTGAAATACGCCGCCGTCGCGTCCGAAATATTGCCTGGCAAGGGCGTCGCTGGCCGCGCCGAAGGGCGGATGATCACGGTTGGCGCCCCTATCCGTCTTGGTGTTCAAGACGGTTCCGTGCTGGCCCGCGCGGGCGCGCTGGAGAGCGAAGGCAAGAGCGTGTCGGTCGTCCTCTCCGGCCGCGAGACCATCGGCCTCATTGCCCTGCGCGACGAGCCGCGCGCCGATGCCATCGCCGGAATCCGGGAGATCAAGGCGCTGGGCCTGATCCCGCTCATGCTGACCGGCGACAACCGCGCCAATGCCGAGGCGGTGGGCAAAGCCGTGGGCATGGAGGTGAAGGCGGAACTGCTGCCGGAAGACAAGCTCGCGGTCATCCGCGAAAAGGCTGGTGACGGCGGCGTGGCCAAGGTGGGTGACGGGGTCAATGACGCCCCTGCCCTTGCAGCGGCGACGGTGGGGATCGCCATGGGGTCCGGCACCGACGTGGCGCTTGAGGCGGCCGACGCCGCCGTGCTCAACAACCGGATTTCCGACATTGCCAGCCTCGTGCGTCTGTCGCGGCAAACCACGGCAATCATCCGGCAGAACGTCGCGGTATCGCTTGGCCTCAAGGCTGTCTTCCTCGTGACGACGGTGATCGGCGCCACTGGCCTGTGGATCGCCATCCTGGCCGATACCGGCGCCACCGTGCTGGTGACGATCAATGCCCTGCGGCTGCTGCGTTCGCGCGGCTGAACGAGGACGAATTCGATGAAAGCGATCTGGACGAACGGGCTGCTCGCCGCTCTCGCTCTGATTTCTCCGGACACGACTTGGGCCAGCGATACCTCCGGCCCCTGGAAGTTCGGCGACATCGTGGTGGAACAGGCCTGGGCGCGGCTGGTGCCGGGCGCCGCCCGAACAGGCGCCGTCTATCTCACCATTCATAACAAGTCGGGTCAGGACGATCTTCTCCTCGCCGTCGACAGCCCTGCCGCCGGCACGACCGCCATCCACAAAACGGAGGTCAAGGACGGCGTGGCGCGCATGGAGCCACTGCCGGTTGGCGTTCCGATCCCGAGTCATGGCGAAGTGGTCATGCGTCCGGGGGCGATGCACATTATGCTCACCAAGGTTTCCGCGGAACGGACGGCGGAGGGCAAGCTGCCCGTCACCATGGTGTTCCAGGAGGCAGGAACGATGGAGTTCGAAGTTCCGATCGTGCCCCTGGGCAGCGCAGATCCTGCCGAAACCCACCAGAAACACTGATGACCCCGCGCGCGAAACGCCTTGTCGGCTGGGGCTTGGCTGCTGCGGTCCTGGGTTCTGTTCTCGGGCTGGCGATCGCGGCCTATGTCGCCCCCTGGGATGCCACGGAAAAGTCCGTTTCCATCGGTGGCGAGTTCACGCTCGTCGATCAAGATGGCCGCACCGTCACCAAGCGCGACTTCGACGCCAAAGCCCTGGCGCTGTTCGCCGGATTTACCTATTGCCCGGACGTCTGCCCGACGACTCTCTTGCGTCTCGCCAGCTTTATGGACCAACTTGGGGCCGACGCGGGCAAAATACAGGTCGTTCTGTTAAGCGTCGATCCGGAGCGCGACACGCCAGCGGTTCTCAAATCATACATAGCGTCTTTCGATAAGCGCTTCAGCGCCGTTACCGGCACACCTGAACAGGTCAAGGCCTTCGCCAAGGCTTACCGGATCTTCTACGCCAAGGTTCCGCGCGAGGGAGGCGACTACACCATGAATCATTCGGCTGGCGTCTTTCTCTTCGAGAAAGGCGGAGCGTTTCAAGGAACGCTCGACCCGCACGAAGCCGATGACGTGGCCGTCGCAAAACTGAAGATGCTTGTCGAATAGAGCGGCATCGAGAACTGTCGCTCCACCGCCGCTGCCGCTGCCGGTCACACGAACAGCGCAGTTCCATACATGATTGCGAAGCCGGATGTGACGCCGGCCGCGGTTGCAGGCGTGATGGTGACGCCGGTGCGGCGCTGTATCAGCGCTACGACTTCGATGATAACCTGCAGGATCGCCCCTGCTCCGACCGCGAAGCACACCGACACCCAAAGCGGGCTCATGGCCTGCGTGCCGATCATCGTGCCAGCAACCGCCGGCAGGCCGGCAATTGCCGCGAGCGCGGCAAACTGAGCCAGCGCCGGCTTCTCTTTCGCCAGCGGCGCTGCGATCCCGATGCCTTCCGTGACATTATGAATTGTGAAGCCGATCACGAGATACGCTGCGAGGGCGGCGGCGCCGCTCGAAAGTGCTGCTCCCACCGCAAGGCCCTCGCCGAAATTATGAAGCCCGATGCCGATGGCGATGAACAGCGACAGCTTCAGGCCTTCCGGCGCATGCCCATGCCGCCGCCCGAGCGCCAGCAGCGCGATCGTAGTGGCCGCGAACACCGCCCAGAACAAGGCCGGGCCGCGCAGCCTTCCAATCGTTTCGCCGGCGTTTTCCAGCCCCTCGCCGATCGTGTCGACCAGCAGGAAGCCCAAGAGGCCGATTGTCAGGGCGAGGATGAAGCTGAGGCCCTGTGGCGATACCGAGCGCATGGCGGGCCAGGCCAGCAGGCCGATGACCACCGGCACGACGCCAAGCAGCAGGCCCACGGTGCCGAGCAGGCGCAGTGACGCGGCGTTCAGCCCGGGCGTTTCCTGAGCGACCTCAATCTCGTGGCTTATGACCAGTCCCGTTGCGGTAACGAGCGCGATGTGATGAGCCTCGCCGGAGATCCACGGATAGGGAATGTCGAGACGCAGGGCGCCCAGCCGCGAGGTTGGAGCCGAAGGATCGGCCAAAAACAGCCGGTAGGCACCGTCCACCTGGACCTGCGCGATCGCGACGGGTCTCGATCCGTCCGTCCTCAGGAACATGCGGATCAACCCAGGTGTCAACGCCACCGACTCCACCGTCACCTCTTCGACCGGCGGCGAAGAGTTGGACACCAGGTCCAGCGGCCGCCAGATCAGAAGCAGCGTCACGACAATCGCCAGGGCGGCAGCCGGCACGGCCAGCCATGCCAGTTTGGCTCTCATGCCTCTACCACCTCGAAATGGCTCATCCAGCCGAGTTCGGCGAACTCCGACTGGTGCGCGTGGAACATGTAAAGGCCCGGCTCATGGTTGGCGAACGTGAATTCCAGGATGCCGCGCTGCGCCTGGCACATCATCACCGTGTCGATCGTGCGGTGGGTGGGCTGCAGCGTCGTCCCGTGGTCATAGAAGTCGAAGAAATTGCCGTGCAGGTGAAACGAGTTGATCGGGTCGAACTCGGTGATGTTGACGAGATAGACCCTGACCGGCCGCGACTTTTCGATCCTGATCGGCTTCTTGAAATAGGCGAAGGGAATGGTGTTCACGGCGTAGAACTCGTTCTCGTCGTCGAAATTCGTGTCGAAGCCGTTCATCACCATGATCATCTCCTGCCACGCCGCATTCTCCGGCGCGCCGAGCAGGCGGGACGCGGCATAGGCGCGCTCCGCCGGATGAAGGGCTGGATCGGGATCAACGATAAAGGCCCCATAGAGACCCTTGTGAATATGGCGCTTCAGCGGGATCGCATGGCAATGATAGAGGTGGCAGCCGAACGGCACGGCGTCGAACTCGTAGACAAACTCCTCGCCGGGCTGCGCCAGGCCGGCACCCGGAACGCCATCCATGCGGGCGGCATGGATGCCGTGAAAGTGCATCGAGTGGGGGTGCGTGCTGGCGTTGACGAAGCGTATGCGCAGCCGCTCGCCCTCAACGCAGCGAAGCGTTGGCCCCGGCACACGCCCATTGTAGAGCCAGCCCGCGAAGGTGACGCCGGGCGCGACCTCAAACTCATGATCAGTGGCGGTGATTGTCCATTCACGCGAGCGTGAAACGGTGGTGGGGTACCGCATGGAAGGAGCGCTCGACGATCCAGCGCCTGGGCACGGCAGCTTTGAGGCTTTGGCGAACAATTGCGCTGCCTTTTGCGCCTGGCAGCAGGCCGTAACGAGCAGCCCACGGCCGCCATCCGCCAGCTCGACGACTTGTTCCTCGTTAAGCTCCGGTAGCCAGTCGGGTGAAAGTTTAGCCGCAATGTTCGCGCGCATGCGATGACACCTCACTGTGCCGGTGAGCGACGCAGGCGGTCAGTTGATCGTCGGCAGTCTTCGACTCGTATACCAGAAGCCTGTTCGCATGACAGTCAATGCCGCGAATTGGTCGAAAAGGAAGCCGTTAGAACGCACAGCCTGTTACTTTAGCGCAAGTTTACTTCATGAGGAAGGTGCTGGCCCATGCCGGAAGGAACGGCAGGCGTGTCGTTTCGGCCTTCATTGATCCCGAGAACATCGATTCACAACTCAGTCGCAAATGACTAAAGGGAACAATACACCAGCAGAATGGTGCCGGCAGGTGTTGTTCGCGAGCAAGCGCTTACGGTCAGGGTGACAAAACCAGTTAGGTCCCTATGGAGGGCAGGCGTTGCGTTGAGGCGGTTGTCGCGAAAATTTAAATCAAGGTGCCCTCATCGGGCCGACATCGGTGTGCTTCTTTGGACCTTTCCCCTCGCCTCTAAGGAAGCTGCTTTCGAGCAATAGTAGGCCAACGCCGCTCACGATCGCTACGTCAGCAAGATTGAAAGCCGGCCAGTGAAAGGTCGCGAAATAAAAATCTAGAAAGTCAGTCACGGCGCCATGCCGCAGCCGGTCGACGAGGTTGCCGAGCGCGCCCCCGGCGATGAGCCCGAGCGAAAGAGCCGTCAGGCGGTGATCGGCTCGCTGCATCCAAAAAAGGAGCCCGGCCACAATCGCCAGCGTGAGAGCCATCAGTGCCCAAGGCGGGGCGTCGCCAAACAATCCGAAACTCACGCCCGTGTTGCGGCCGAGGACCAAGTTGAAGAAGCCGGTGACCGGGATCACCTGGGGCGGGGCCATGACGTGGTTGAGGATCAGCCACTTCGATACCTGATCGGCCGTGAGAGCGAGGAGCGCGATTGGAAGCCCAAGTTTCAGCATGCCTGTACTATTCCGTTGTTTGGCTTAACCGATCTTGCCAAGAGCCGGAAAGGTCTGCAGGAGCCAGATCGCGAAGCTACTCAGCTGACCGGTAATCATCGCGATACCCATAATTACCATCGTTCCGCCGGCGAGGATCTTAAGGACGCGTCCGGTTCGCCTCATAGCCGTCATTCGCGCCATGAAACCGCGCATGAACAGGGCGGCAAGGATGAAGGGCAGACCAAGTCCGAGCGAATAGACCGCCAAGAGGGCCGTTCCGCTTCCGGCCGTAGCGTTTGCGGCCGAAAGCGTCAGTATCGCGCCGAGGACTGGCCCGATGCAGGGCGTCCAACCAAAGGCGAAGACGAGGCCCAAGAGATAATTTGCCCAAGGCCCGCCGGCATGCCGGCCCGAATGAAATCTCACATCGCGCTCGAGCCACGGCATTGGCACGAGGCCAGTCGTGAACAGGCCAAAGCCGATGACGATCGCACCGCCGATCAGGTTGGCCTCATAGAGATGCGCGCGCAGAAGCCCGCTTAGCGCTGTCGCGCTCGCTCCCAGGAGGACGAACACAGTCGTGAAGCCGAGCACGAAGCAGAGACCCAAACCGAGTGTCCGAACAGTCTCCTTTAGATCTACTCGGCTGGCAAACCCATCCTCGCCGATGGTCCGCCCAGCGACATAGGAGACGTAGCCCGGCACAAGAGGCAAAACGCAGGGAGATAGGAATGAGATGACACCGGCAACGAAAGCCGTGGCAATACCTACTGCGGAGGGATCCACTGCACTTCCCCTACAAACCGCTGGCACCGCTCGCCGGTGCTGCGTTTCGAAGATCGCTGCGGGCATCGCGAATGATCGACCATGCCGACTGTAGGAACAGCACGGCCACGGCAAATGCCACAACTAGATCTGGCCATGCCGAATTCAGCGCCCATACGACGCCGGCCGCGACGACTACGGCGAGGTTGCCAATAGCGTCGTTGCGTGAAAACAGCCATACAGCACGCATGTTGGCATCGCCCTTCCGGTGCGGCAGCAGCACCACCGCTGCCAGTACGTTAACGATTAGGGCCACGGTGGCAAACCCGGCCATCAGCAGCGTTTGGGGCTGGTACTCGACGAAGACGCGGTAAAGCGTCGAGCCGAGCACGCCAAAGCCGAGCAGCGCCAGAAAAATTCCCTGCAGCAGTGCCGCGCGGGCTCGCGCTGCAAGGCCCCAGCCCACGGCTATCAGCCCAAGAAATGAGATCAGACCGTCGCCAATGAAATCAAGAGAATCGGCCTGCAGCGCTTGCGAGCCCGCCAGGAAGCTGCCACCAATTTCTATCACGCCGTATCCAACGTTCAGTAGAACAACAGTCCACAGTGCTCGCTTATAACCTGGCGTGACATGGGACAAGTCAGGGATGCGATCGTTGTCCTCACCTTCAGCGGCATCAGCCGATGTTTTAGGTGCTCCTATACGATTGAGCTGATATCCAAGTTCTCTTACCGCGTTCTCAACAACGGGCAGTCGGGCGGCCGGGTCCTCGACCTCAAGTGTCATGATCTGCGAGGCAATCGACACCTTTACCTCAGAGACACCAGAAACCTTGCGCGCTGCGCCTTCGATTTTGGCGGCACATGAAGCACAATCCATGCCCGTGACGTGATAGCGGGCCGTGGCAGTAGCAGTCATGGAGCTGATCCTTTAGGCTTGAAGTGATTGATCTGTAGAACTCTGCCGTCTTAAGTTTCTTGGGGCGCTCCGTCGCCGCTCGGCTCGGACGTAGCAGGGACCGTATCGCCGGAGAAGTCCGAGCAAATCAGCTTCGATCCTCAGCCACGCGGCGTAAGAAAAGCGGGAGCCTTTTGGGCGCTCACTTGCTGGCAAGGGTGCCTTTTGCACCAATTGGGATTGAATCAACGCCCGGCACACGATCCGCACTCCTTGTGAACCGCTATCACAGCGGACGAAAACCTTTGCAGCGTTCCGCGACGCCTCAACGATGCGCGCAAGCCTCAAACCCGCTTTTTCTTTGTTCGCAAGACTCTGTTACAATCTCTAGCCACTAGAGATTCAAGAGAAATCTCAATATCAGTATGACCTTAGGAAAACTGTCATGAGTCGCGGCAACCAAGACGTGAAATACTCTGTTTCGGTGACACCGGTCTGATGTTTCCACGTGGCTGCAAGACCCGAAAGACCTTCGTTGCATAAGGTGGCCCGCCGCACTCGTGAACTCGGCTTCGGCATGAAAACCCGAGTTGATGCAGTTATCTGACAATTGGGACATGAGTTGCTACGCTGCAAACACCCCTGCCCGTTCCCACTTTGAATAGGTCTGTTGAGGCGGACGAAGCTCTACTCGCTGCGTATGGAATGGAACCCATGGTGGAAGAATGCCGCCATGGCCTCGTCGTCTGTCGTGGCAGGTGATCTGTATTGGATGTGGAACGTGCCCGAGGAGACGCCTTGCCCGCCTTCAGGTCCCGAAAGTAGCTGCTATGAGAAAGCGGCCGAGTATCAGTAAAGACGCTAGTTTCTCGATATATGAGCTGATGGCTCGAAGTTCGACTGAAAGAGTGCGCCCTCCTTCCTGATCCGCATTCGTGAGCCTTCCACAAGCGCGAAGATAGCTGGGATGACAACCAATGTCAGGACAGTTGATGAAACCATGCCCCCTATCATCGGAACGGCGATGCGCTGCATCACTTCCGATCCGGCGCCTGTGCTCCATAGAATGGGAAACAGACCGGCCATGATGGCGGCGACCGTCATCATTTTCGGGCGCACGCGGTCAACCGCGCCTTCCATGATCGCAGCATAAAGGTCGGCCCTTGTGAACTTTCGGTTTTCATCGACTGCGCGCTGCCGCCAGTCCTCAAGTGCGTTCTGCAGATAGATGAGCATGACGACGCCGGTTTCGGCCGCGACACCCGCAAGGGCAATGAATCCCACAGCGACAGCGACGGAGAAGTTGAAACCCATCCACCACATGAGCCACAGCCCGCCGACCAGCGAGAACGGTAGCGACAACATGACAATGAGGGTTTCCGTGATGCGTCTGAAGTTGAGATAGAGCAGCATGAAGATGATGAGCAGCGTCACTGGCACAACGATCTTCAGCCGCTCCTTCGCCCGCTCCAGATATTCGAACTGACCGCTCCAGGTGATGAAATAGCCCGGCGGGAAGGTAACGTTCTCGGCAACAGCCCGCTGCGCCTTGGCCACATAGCCGCCGATGTCGCTGTCGCGGGTGTCGACGAAGATGTATGCCGCAAGCTGGGCATTCTCGGTGCGAATCGTGGAGGGGCCGGTGGTCAGCCTAATGTCCGCCACATCGCCCAACGGGACGGCTACGCCATTGCCGGAACTCACGCGCACGTTGCGGGCAATGCTGTCGGGGTCGCTCCGCAGATCGCGCGGCAAGCGGAGCGTCACCGCATAACGTTCGCGGCCCTCCACCGCCGTGGTGATAGACTCGGCACCCAAGGCCATGGCGATCGTGTCCTGAACATCCTGAACCATCAGCCCGTAGCGCGCCAGGCGTTGCCGATCTGGGGTGATTTCGAGATAGTATCCACCGATCACCCGTTCCGAGAATGCGCTTGACGTCTCGGGCAGCGTCCTCAACGCCTTCTCGATCTCACGGCCAAGACGTTCGATCTCCCGCAAGTCCTGCCCGAAGACCTTGACCCCTACCGGCGTTCTGATGCCGGTCGAGAGCATGTCGATGCGCGCCTTGATCGGCATCGTCCAGGCATTCGACACGCCGGGGAACTGCAGCGATTTGTCCATCTCGGCGATCAGGGAATCGACCGTCACGCCCGTACGCCATTGCTCCCTGGGCCTGAGATTGACCACGGTTTCGATCATTTCCGTTGGCGCCGGATCTGTAGCGCTATTGGCGCGCCCGGCCTTGCCGAAGACCGATTCCACCTCGGGAAAAGACTTGATGATCTTGTTCTGCGTCTGCAGGAGCTCCGCCGCCTTGGTGACCGACAGGCCGGGCAGCGTCGTCGGCATGTAGAACAGGGTGCCTTCATCGAGTGTCGGCATGAACTCGGAGCCGAGCTGCGAGGCCGGCCAGTAGCTTGCGCCAAGAGCGGCGAGCGCCAGGGCGACAGTGAAAATCTTCGCCTTCAGCACGCCCTTGATGACGGGGCGGTAAAGCCAGATCAGCAATCTGTTGATGGGGTTTCGGTGTTCGGCGATGATCCTACCGCGGATGAACAGGTACATGAGTGCCGGCACCAGTGTGATCGACAGCAACGCCGCCGCTGCCATCGAGAAGGTCTTGGTATAGGCCAGCGGCTTGAACAGCCGTCCTTCCTGTGCCTCAAGCGTGAAGATCGGCAGGAACGACACGGTGATCACCAGGAGGCCGAAGAACAGTGGCGGCCCGACTTCTTTCGCCGCCGCAACGATTATCTCGATACGCGGTGTGCCAGGCTTCGCCCGCTCCATGTGCTTGTGAGCGTTCTCGATCATCACGATTGCCGCGTCCACCATGGCGCCAATGGCGATGGCGATGCCGCCGAGGCTCATGATATTCGAGGAAAGTCCCAGCATCCGCATCAGCGCAAAGGCGATCAGGATGCCTACCGGCAGCATCAGAATGGCGACCAGCGCGCTTCGCACATGCAGCAGGAAGATGACGCAGACCAATGCCACGATCAGACTTTCTTCGAGAAGTGTGGCTTTCAAGGTCTCGATGGCGCGATGGATCAAGTCGGACCGGTCATAGACTGTCTTGATCTCGGTACCTTCCGGCAGACTCCCCCCGACGTCCGCGATGCTGGCCTTGACATTGTCGATCACCGCGAGCGCGTTTTCGCCGTAGCGCTGCACCGCGATACCGCCCACGGCCTCACCTTCGCCGTTGAGTTCGGTAATGCCGCGCCGCTCGTCAGGTGCGAACTCGACCCGCGCCACATCGCGCAGAAGCACCGGCACACCGCTCGCGGCCTTGAGAACGATCATTTCGATGTCTTCAACGCTCTTGAAAAGTCCGCGTCCGCGCACGGCGTATTCGGTTTCGGATATCTCGACAGTGCGCCCGCCCGTGTCCATATTGCTGCTGCGGATGGCATCGCGCACCGTATCGAGCGAAACGCCCAGGCTCTGCAGGCGGCGCGGATCAATCACCACGCTGTACTGCTTGACGAATCCACCCACACTTGCAACCTCCGCCACGCCCTCTGCCTTGGCGAGCGCATAGCGCAGCTGCCAGTCCTGCGTGGTGCGCAGCTCGCCGAGATCGCGGCCCTTGCCGGTCAGCGCATACTGATAGACCCAGCCGACGCCGGTCGCATCGGGGCCTAACGAGGGCGTAACACCTTGCGGCAGTTTCCGGGAGGCCGCATTGAGATATTCCAGCACGCGCGAGCGCGCCCAATAGGCATCGGTGCCGTCCTCGAAAATGATGTAGATGAACGACACGCCAAAGAACGAAAAGCCTCGCACCACCTTGGATTTGGGTACGCTGAGGAGCGATGTGGTCAGCGGATAGGTAACCTGGTCTTCGACAACCTGGGGCGCCTGTCCGGAATACTCTGTATAGACGATCACTTGCGTGTCTGACAGATCGGGGATCGCATCCAGTGGCGTCGTCACGACCGCATAGGCACCGGCTAGCGACAGAAACAGCGTCCCGATGAGAACGAGAACCATGTTGCGGGCCGACCATTCGATGATCTTGCCGATCATGGTGCAGCCTCCCCGGTGGCGGTGAGTGCTGTCAAGGCGGCCTGCAAATTGCTTTCGGCATCGATCAGGAAGTTGGCGCGCGTAACGACCAGCTGGCCCTCGGACAGGCCTTCGAGCACCTCCACAAAATCCGTTCCACGTCGGCCGAGCTTCACTTCCGCCGGCTTGAACTTGCCCTCCGCGACCTGCACGATTGCGACCTGACGGTTACCGCTGTCGATGATGGCGGAGGCCGGAACGGCGATAACTTCTCGAGATCGCGCCGTGTCAATCACCACATCCGCAAACATGCCGTGGAGCAGCTTGTGGCCGGGGTTGGGCAATTCGATGCGAACCGAGGCAGTGCGGGTTTCCGCATTGAGTTCGGGGAGGATGAATGCCACATCGCCGGTGAACGTCTGACCCGGGAATGCCCGCACGGAAATCGTCGCCTTGTCACCCGTCTTGACACGGCCAACTTCCTGCTCAGGGACATCGGCGATGACCCACACCCACGACACATCCGCGAGGCGATACAGTTCATCGCCAGGCATGGTGCGCGCACCCACCACGACGTTTTTCTTCATCAGCACGCCATCGACGGGCGATAGCCAGTCGAGCAACGGCGACAGTTCGCCTTTCAGCGGGATCGACTGGATGTAGCTTTCAGGCACACCGAGATTGAGCAGCTTTCGAGCGCCTGCCTGCTTCTGCCCGCTCGCTGCGGCAATCCGGTACTCGACCGCCGCCTGGAGAATCTGCGGGCTGTAGAACCGGAACAGCGGTTCGCCAGCCCTGACGTGCTGGCCGGTTGCACCAGCGTAGACTTCTTCGATAAAACCCTCAGCGCGAACGGTTATGGACTGCTCGCGGCGTTCGTCCAACTGGATCGAGCCGGGCACATGCAACGGTTCCTCCAGAACCCGCTTGGTGACAGGTTCCGTCTTGACCCCCGCGCGCTGGATTCTCTCGACACTGACCTTTATAACCGAAGGATCGGCCGCACCGCCCTCATCCTCGTAGACCGGGATGTAGTCCATCCCCATCGAATCCTTCTTGGGGACGGGTGATGTGTCGGGCAATCCCATGGGGTTGCGATAGTAGAGAACCTTGGGTTCTCCAGTGGAAGCCTGAGCGCCGCTCGCCTCCTCGTAAACAGGGATGTAATCCATCCCCATCGAGTCCTTTTTCGGAACGGGAGACGTGTCAGCGAGGCCCATGGGATTCCTGTAGAACAGGATCTTGGGCCCTCCGGCGTTGTCAGTAACCACGTTCCCTGTGATCTGAGACGCCAGGGCGTCGACGTGTGGCCGGAAGGTCGTGGCCGACAGGAAACCCGCGATGCCCCCAACGGCAATCAGCAGCAAAGTCAGAAAAAGTCGCGCGAATACACGCATGGCAAATACCTCGAAAATGCAGGGAGCGGCCCGCGCCCGAAGCGCGGGCACGGACGTCATGCTTCAGGAGGTCAAATGCGTGGAGGTCTTCGCAATGGCGGTGGCGCGAATGGCGACAAGGCCAAAGGTGGCGGTGACTTGATAACTGCGGCAGTGAACGCAAGGCCCTCGTTGCCGTCTTGAAGAGCAAATCCCGCAGCGCCGCCACACTTTGCTGAGCAAACTGCTGCGTCAGTGCAACTCCGCATTGACTTTGAACTGTCGCAGCAAGTGGGCTTCTTCGGGCAAGTTTCGGTGCCCATTTCCATTGCCTGGGGGGCCAAAGACACCATAGCGGCCTGGGCAGGCGCCAACAGCAGGCCGATACTGATCAGCACAGTGATCAGAATGCGGCAGGTCTGCCATGGCATGGAGAAATTCATCGTGTCCGGATAGCTGCGGACCCACTCTCGGTCAAGTCACACCCGCGAGATCGCAATTTACCCCCTGGCGCTACAAGTCGCGCCTTTTGGCAGGATATGACCGTCCTTCAGTGGTTTTCAGCCGCCGATCCTGCGGGAAGCCCTCTAGCTGTTGATTTGCACTGAGAGTTGACCCGGGAGGGGCACAAGTTTCCACTGAGAAG
>VFQT010001725.1_pt1 | contig 25054 bp, 19 predicted proteins | sample 3512381 | NCBI WGS metagenome assembly VFQT01 (sample SAMN10412376, study PRJNA504923) | tailings metagenome | isolation source: Relicate 2 Philex TSF3 active mining site | place: Philippines: Tuba, Benguet | collected 2017-08-29
TGCCAGATCCGTTACTCGCATACGCACGCCTGCCACTGCAATTCGGACTTTTCTATTGGGCATGGTCGGTCATCAAAGCGATCAGAAAAACAATTTCTTAACCCCTAAGGCTGCGGCGAGTAACCAACCACCTTAATTTCACCCTTCGCATTAGCGCGAACTAAAACACCTTCACCAGATTCCAATCCCACACCCGTTAACGCTGAAACATTTACAAAATGCCCAACCATCACCAACAACCCACGGGTATTTCGATGATCAACAATCCGCTTTCTAATCTTTGCAGTCTGGGGCGATCCAATCGGATCAGCATCTTCAAAAAGAGAATCTAGATTCTTATTTGCTCGCACCGCGCCAAGTCCAAGCAGCTCCGCTGTTTCGCGCGCGCGACACCATCTACTCGACTCAACTCGCAAAATCGCAACATCTTGTCGCTTTAACCAAGCTCCAATATCCCGCGCATCCTGTCGACCTTCTTCAGACAAGTTACGTTGTGTGGAGCAATCGCCCACCCGAAAATTCGCGGGATCACCCACGCCCGGCGCCAAAGCATGACGCATCAGCAATACATATCCACGCGGATTAGTTCCTTTTAACTTGTCCCAAATCGCCAAATCCCGCGCCACGACTTGTTGCGGAAGCAGATAGGCAATAAGCACAGCCACTACTGCAATAACTACTCTGCGCAAATTTTCCCTCCACGACTTCGGTTCCAGGCAAGGAAATCCAACCCTAAAAGAGTTGTCCGCTCAAACCGAATACAAATCTGTTGCGACAGGTCATAATCGACCTATGTGGAACCCGCGCGCCGCAATAACTTCAAAGCAGGCGATTGCAATCTTGATTTTTCTATCGGTGACTATCTCGCTAACTCCACTCTCAGCCAGCTCTGCACAAAAAATAGTTCCAGGCTCAAGCTGCAAAAACGAGAAGTCACAAAAGACCTTTGCCAACAAGAAGTACACCTGTGTAAAGAAGAATGGAAAATTAGTTTGGAACAAAGGTGTTCCAGTTAAGTCAGCTGCACCAAAATCAACTCCCTCTCCCAGCCCATCGATTACAAATACCGATTTCGCACCATGGAGCACAAATATCGACTCAAAATCGCTTAGCGATCAAGCACAAAGGAATTTCCTAAGCTGGGTTAAATCAAGAGAAGGTGTTGCAACAAGGCACACGCAAGTCATTCAAACTAACGCCAACGCAAGCCGAATCTCCATAATGAAAAAGGCCGATGATCTTGGCGCAAAACTCTTCAGCTCCTACTTTCCACAGGGCTCTACGACGGTAATAGGTGCTACTGAAAGTTGGACGGTTGAGCAATTGAATAAGAACGGCTGGAATGTCTCTAAATGCAGCGACCCATACATGTCAGGTGTTTTTCTATGTTTAGAACCTGACAGGCGTCAAGGATATGTAGTGACAAGCGATGCAACTTACAACGCAGGTAATCCTGGAAGCGATGGTGGCGCGTTACTTGCGCATGAATATTTTCATTTGGTGCAATTTAATTTGGCAAAGACCGCTCCTGGTCTTCCAATCAAATACCCGGAGGATCCAAATAGCCCACGTTTTCCCGTTTGGTTTTCCGAAGGGACCGCAGAATTCGTTGGTTATTCTGTCGGGGCGCTTTCCCAGAACGCTACTTATTGGGAGGGGCGGGCCGCGATGTTTACTTATTCACCTCCAGAAGAATCAATAAACAAAAACCGTATTTCAGATTATGAAATTCGCTCATGCTGCGGAAATAACACCCCCACCTATCCTTATCACATTGGCCGCGTAGCAACCGAGTACATAGTTGCCTCAATTGGATTCCAAAAGTTACTGGATATCTTCACTGATTACGCCACGACAAAAAACTTTGAAAAAAGCTTTGAAAATGTAACCGGCATTTCAAAGACCACTTTTTACGAAAAGTTCGAGCAAATCCGTACTAAAGTCGGACTGCCACCTGTTTCTTGGAAGTTAGATGGCCTAGTCAATAAGAAAATCGGAGGATAGTTAACAAATAGCGCCCTTAAAATTCTTTAAAATATGAGAACCAATGGCGCCAATTAAGTATTGAGAATTAATTTTCTAATTTATCTCACAACCCCAGTTCTTTCTTAATCTTGTCCAATCGAGCCTTTTCTGCTGTCGTTATTACGCCGTCCTCGAGAGCAATCGCCTCGATTGAACCGAAGAACTGCTTGTGCAATTCTTGTACCTGTTTTCCACCTAATCCTGCGCTACCCGCCAACTTTGCCAACTGTTTGGCTTCCTCACCAGTGATCTTGGAATCACTCAAGGATTGAGACAAGAGCTCGAGATACTCAAATGAAACATCATCAACAGAGTTGAAGCTGGATTCAGGAAGTTTACTGATCACATTTTTCATCCAACCCGCTTCGCCTTTAGATAAATTCGAAACTCGCGTCTTCAATTTCACCTTCGAGCCGTCATGTTTGAAATCCAAAGGTGCCGCTTGATACTTAAGAATTTTTCCTTTGCCAATCAGCATAGGAAGAATTTGAGAAACCATTCTCACATCGCCTAATGCTGTATGGGCATCGGAATCATCAATACCAAACACTGACGTCACAGTAGCTAGTTTGTAATTCGGAAGCTCCAAGACATTTCGCGACAACCACAACGTGTCAAGGCAGGGAATTTCTGGAACTCCAAATCCAATACGTCTAAGTTCACTAGCCAGAAACTTGTCCTCGAATGCAGCATGGTGTGCTACGACGATTGACCCGGAGAGCTTCTCCATAAGCAGCGGAGCAACCTCTTCGAACAAGGGTGCATCATGTAAATCCTCAGACTTTATATGATGTATAAAAGTTGGCCCGACGTCTTCGCGTTCAGGATTGATTAAAGTGGAAAATTCTTCAATCAAGGTTCCCTTTGAGTCTATTTTACGAACAGCTACTTCAATGACACGATGATCTTTGTGGTCTAATCCAGTTGTCTCAAGATCAATTAATGAAAATGGCACATCCAATTCTTCGCCCTTATTGAAACTTGCATAAGAGAAAATCGCCCCGCGTGATCCATCTTGGGCAAATTTGGGCCCTTGGAATTTAGCAGGGGAGGCTTCCGTGTTCTTAACTGTTGCGGGAGTGGATTTTGCAGTTTTCCTGTTTGTCCAGATTAGATAGGGCACTAGAACTGCGAGCCATACTCCACCAGTCACGATAATCATGAAAACATTGAAAAGTATTGAGCTCGTTTTCTTCATGCATGAAACCTACTTTGTGAATCTGACATTTATATTCAACTCCAAATGGGCATTTTCCGTCTGACCGGACATAGCAATTTCTGATTCCACGCAAAAAGTCAGTGTCAGCCCCTACTCTGATCTAGACGAATAGGAGGTGCTCATGAACCGTAAAAAGTGCTCTGGCTGCGGATCCACAACTGGGCTGCGCAAATACATCTATGGAATGCCTGACGGGCCAGTAGATGAATCCAAATATCTAATTGGCGGCTGCTGCATTACTGGAAATGACCCAACTCATGAATGCATCGAATGTGGCCATCAAATCTTCAAGAAACCTAATCCAGATATCATCGAATTCGAAGGATTTCGCGCGCATTAAGCGTCACTCAATATCCCACCACTTAGGCTTACCCCATGCGTAATCTCGATGGCCGGTGGATTCTCTCGCCGCGGGATTTAATCGCAGAGCTAGAGTGCAATCATCGTTTAAGTCTTGATTGGAGTTCATCCGCCGGACTTATGGAAAAGCCCGGCGAAGAAAACTCCAAAGATATGCAACTGCTTATCGATCGCGGCCGCGCACATGAACAACGCCTCGTAGATAAATACCGCGAAGAAGGAAGCTTCACATCTCTCGGTGAACCTTCATTTGCAATCGAGTCAATTAAAAAAGCTCTCGAACAAACTCAGCAAGCAATAAGAGATGGCGTAGAAGTAATTCACCAAGCCACACTTTTCACCGGCGACTTTCTCGGCTTCGCAGATTTCCTAGTACTCACAAAAGATGAAAACAACAAACCGCTAAAAGACGATCAGGGCCGATTCATCTACGAACCCGTCGATGCCAAATCCGCCAAAGTTGCAAAACGTGCCGCAGTTCTTCAAGTCGCTTCCTACGCACTCGCGATGACAAAACTTGGCATGGCAATGCCGCCAAAAGTTCATCTCTGGCTCGCTGGCGATAATGAATGGAGCGCCGCAACCTCAGATCTAATTGACCTCGCCGAAGAGTTTGAAAATCGCGCCCGCACCCGCATCCAAAACTTCACCACACTTCCCACCCCAATCTGGGGCGCCCGCAAAGAAGCCTGCGCCCGCTGCAGATGGCAAGAGCACTGCGATACCGGCCGCACCAAAGACCGCGATTTATCCCTGGTTTATGGCGTGCGCACCAACACCCGAAAAGCCTTAATAGACAATGGCTTTAAGACCATCGACGCCCTGGCAAAAGCCGAAGAAAATGATTTCGAAAAAGTAAAAGGTGAAATCTCCAAAGACACCTTCAACAAATTAAGAAAACAAGCCGCCCTACAAATCAAAGGCGAACAAGAAGAAAAACTCCTATTCGAACTCAAAGACCCATCACTACTGGCAGTAATCCCAGCCTCATCTGAAGGTGACATCTGGTTCGACATGGAAGGCGATCCATACTCCGGCACCGAAGGCTTGGAATACATGTTTGGCTTCCTCTACAAAGAAAACAATGAATTCCAATTCAAAACCATCGAAGCCGCCACCAAATCACAAGAAAAACAAGCCTTCACCGATTTCATCAAACTTGTTCTAGAACGCCGCAAGCAATATCCCGATATGCATGTCTACCACTACGCCTCTTATGAATCCGCCACAATCCTGCGCCTCGCACAACGCTACGGCGTTTACGAAAAAGAGGTCGATACCCTAAAGCGCGAAGGCGTACTCGTAGACTTACTAAACGTCGTCCGCTCCACACTCCGCTTTTCCTCCGACTCACTTTCCATCAAAGCCATCGAAGAAGCCTTCTACCCAAATCACCGCCAAAGTGATGTCGCCACCGCAATGGAAAGCGTCTACGCCTTCAACATGGCCACACTCGATCTCGCTAATGGCGACCACAAAGCCTTCGAAGAAAAAATGCAGGAGATCCGTAAATACAACGAGGTTGATTGCCGCTCCTTACAAGCCCTTGATCAATGGCTGCGCGATCGCGCCAACGAAAACGGCATCGAATTAAAACCAGTCCTCGCCAAAGAAATCGAAGAGGTCGATGAGCGCACCCCAGAGGAAATCCAGCTCCAGGCCTTCTACAGCGATGACCCCCAAAAACGGGATGAAAAGCAAAGCGGAGCAGCCTTTTTAGCCGCCTCCATTTCCTATCACAAGCGCGAAGACAAGCCGACCTGGTGGAACATCTTCGATAAAGCCACCAAAGATCTCGATGAACTCGAAGGCTTTGATGATGTCCTACTTCCCGAAAAAGTTACCTCCACTAATTGGGATATCACCGGCCGCCAAAAGAAACCACATCGCCTCACCACCTATGAATCAACACGCAACGGCGATCTACGTTTGATATTTGATGTGGGGGATAAGCCACATCTACTTTATGAAAACTTCGCTGAAGGCATGATTGAAATCTCCAACAACTTCCGCGGCCTGCGCACCGCAGAAATAAAAGAGGTTCACGAAAACCATCTCATCATCGATGAAATCTGCGAACCCAATGACCAACCATCTCCACCGCTTGCAGTTCTTCCCGAAGCTCCCGTTAACGCCACAAAAATCTCCGACATAATCCGAAATCAACTCGCCCCACAAATAATTCAAAACTTCCCATCATCAACCAACCCATTCCCAAATCAAGCCTGGGCTGACATTCTCTTAAGAAAACCACCACGTCAAAATTCAAACCAACTTCCTAAATCCGATGACCCGGTAGATGACATCACCAAAGCACTTCTAGACAGCAACAACAGCTACATTGCAGTCCAAGGACCACCCGGTACCGGTAAGACCTATGTCGGCTCACATGTAATCGCCAATCTTGTTTTACAAAACAATTGGAAAGTCGGCGTCGTCGCCCAATCACATGCCGTGGTTGAAAATCTTCTAAATGCAATCAAAAAACTTGATCCAAATATTCCAATTGCTAAAAAAGGCAAAGATCCATCACACCCACCCACATATCACCAAGAAAAAGTCGCACAGTGGTCCCAACAACAAACAACCGGTTATGTAATAGGCGGCACCACTTGGACCTTCGCAGCCCCAGAAATAAGGGATTTAGCCCTTGATTTAATAGTTATTGAAGAGGCCGGCCAATTCTCACTAACCAACACCATCGCCTGCGCCTCGGCAGGAAGAACAACGCTTCTCCTCGGTGACCCACAACAACTCCCGCAAGTTAGCCAAGGCACCCACCCCGAGCCCGTTAATGAATCCGCGCTCCAACATCTTCTACAAGATGCAAAAACAATGCCGGCCAACATGGGCTACTTCCTACAAAAAACTTTCCGCATGCATCCACTCATCTCCAAAGCAGTTTCCAAACTCCAATACGAAAACCGCCTCATCGCCGATTCCCGAACCGAAAAAAGAAACCTCGAAGGAATTAATCCCGGCCTAGAAATCATCCGCCTTGATCACGAAAACAACACCACCAAATCCGATGAAGAAGCCAAAGAGATAATTCAAAGAATTAAAAACATCTTGAATAAACCCTGGACCGATACCGACAAAGAAGGCAATCCAGTAAATCCACGCCCACTCGAACAAACCGACATCCTCGTCGTCACCGCCTACAACGCCCAAGTAAAAAACATCAAAACCCTTTTGCGCAAAGAAAACCTCACCCACATTCGCGTCGGCACCTTCGACAAATTCCAAGGCCAAGAAGCTCCCGTTGTCTTCGTCTCAATGGCAACCTCAACCGCAGAAGACCTACCCCGTGGCATGGAATTTTTGCTATCACCAAATCGTTTGAATGTTGCTGTTTCCAGAGCGAAGTGGGTTTGTTACTTGGTGAGATCCGAGAATCTTTCAGTAATGGAGCCAACATCTTTTGAGGGAATGATTATGTTGGGCAAGTTTGTGGGGTTGTGTAAGAAGAAATGTCAAGAATAAAGTACTTTGACACAACCTGGTGATTAAGAGTTAGCCGAACTTACGGTTTCACGCTCACGCATATTGAATTTGAGCTCAAAATAGCCTGGAAATTGCGTGTAGGCAAGTCATGGGTGTGGTTTGTGTTGCTTACCATTTGCTTACCCGGTTCAAGTTGGAGGTTTTTCAGGTTTGTCCCGCCGAATGTCAGTGGCACCACATACGATTCACGCATGACTAGCAAGGTGACTAATAACCCTAAACCCTTAAAGGTCCTTTCTCTGTTTTCTGGAATTGGCGGACTGGATCTTGGTTTCGAAAGAGCCGGTTTCGAAGTTGTAGCGATGGTTGAGTGGGATTCGGATTGCTGCAAAACCTTAAACCAAAATAAGGATGATTTTTTTGGCCCCGCAGCCAAAGTTATCGAAGCCGACATTACAAAAATCACTCCTGAGGAGATTTATAAGGGCAAAATTGACTTCATCATCGGTGGTCCACCATGTCAGACATTTTCGGCAATTGGTCGGCGTGCAGGGGGTGCAAGTGGGCGCCTGGATTCTCGTGGAAATCTATTCCAGCAATACTGCCGACTTCTAGAGCACTATCAGCCCAAGGGCTTCATGTTTGAAAATGTTCGAGGAATTCTCTCTACAAATCAAGGGCAAGACTGGCGAGATATTCTTGAAGCCTTTGAGGAGATTGGTTACAACCTTTCGTACAGAGTTTTGGATACTGCCGGCTATGGAGTGGCTCAACACCGAGAGCGAGTTATTCTGGTGGGAGAAAGAGAGTCAAAAACCTTTAAATTTCCGAAACCTGCCTTCGGCCCGGATTCCGAATCGAACAAACCATTCATTTCCCCACAAGTAGCACTCAAAGATGTAAACCACACCGAGGAACTTTCAACGCTCTTCAATACGGGTGGAAAATATGATCATTTGCTTGCAGAAATTCCAGCAGGAACAAATTATCTTCACCTGACCGAGGAAATGGGCCACCCTGCACCTAAGTTTGCGTGGAGATCCAAATTTTCGGACTTCCTTTATAAGGCAGATCCGAATACTCCGGTAAAGACAATTGTTGCCAGCATGGGTAGATACTCTGGTCCATTTCATTGGGAGTCTAGAAAACTTTCGATAGGTGAGCTTCTTCGACTGCAAGGCTTTCCTGATGGATATGAGCTCAGCGGAGGGCGAACTTCGAAAGTAAAGCAAATCGGAAACTCGGTTGTGCCTGAGTTTGCATATTTTCTCGCCCAGGCCGTGAGGGCAACAATTTTTAAGGATTCGAACTACGCTCTCCCGTTGTTGGAGACCGACGATGTACTTTCAACTGACTCACGAAAAGGTAGAAAGGCTCAAAATACTCGTAGCAAGAGGTTGGCAAAAGATTCAGCACAACTAACTCTTGATTCTCTTAACGATGAAGTCAATCTCGCCCCACACCCAAAGGTCACAATTTCTGCTGCTAAGTATTATCTGGACTACCCAACCGAAGAGCAGATCAAACTAGTAGAGCCAGGTAACTCCAGCTTTAGTCTCGATATTGATTTCAGTGATGGTGTTCTAAATATTAAGCATCGTGCAGTTAAACCAAAATACAAGGGAGCCAAGGCTAAACTCCACCTTTCCATGCGGTCAAAAACGCTCAGTGAAGTGAACGCAATACTTCTAGATACTGATTCATACACCTCAAAGAGTCCTTACTTGGTATGGGATGCCATCAATGTGGCTATCGCTTCCGTAAGTCCTTACCCTTCAATTCATGAGTTATACGGTCACTTCACGGAACCGAATCCAAGATTTAAAATCGAAGGTTTTGTCTTGCCAGATGATGGGGAGCCTGTCACTAAATTGCTAAAGTGGATGAGCAGTGAATCCAATACCCTCGGTACTCACCCAATGAAAACCCTGAAGTCAATGGGATTTGAAATTCGTGATGAGAGGAAACTATTACAGGAACTCCGGAAGTATCGAATTGATTTGAGAACTAACCTCACAAACGATCGAATCAATAACGGTGAGTTCAGAATTTGCTACCCATACACGATGCCTATTGACCGCAAGAGTTTTGTCACGATTGGAAAATGATGACAAATCAATATTTAGAAGCCTTAGATTTGGCACATAGTGACGTTGAGGTGCAACTTTCTCTTGGAATTACGCCAGCATGGAAAGCGTCTCTTTCTGGTTTTAAATGTCAAATTCCCGATGCATCAAGCTATACACCGGCTACAGTGGATTTGGCATTGGAGACTATTGTCAGGAATATTCCAAGCTCCAAGTACATATTCAGTATTGTTTTAACTGCTTGCGTCAAGAAGATAGTGGATCCAAATCAGGATATTCGAATTGCCCAAACGAGCATGGCCAATGGATATTCAAATAGAAGCTTAGATCAAACAGTTGTTACACCATTCTTGAAAAGATTTAACTATACCCATTGTGAAGCGAGCGGCCTCGAAAGTGGCAGAAACCTTGAACGACCACATCCGTGGGATTTAAGCTATGCATGCAATCCAAGAGGGAAGGGCAACAGGGAATCTTTCTTATCAACCCTAAATTTTATTGAAGTAGAAAAAGGCAGTCCAGAAATTGTTTTGCGCTATTTACTTTTCTTAGACGCACAAAATAGAAAACAAAGCGTTACTTTGACTCAAGCACCTCTTGAAACGAATATCGAACAGATTATGAATATGTTCAATCGCCATTTCGCAGAGAGTTCGGGTCAGGGCAAGTCCAGGCTTCCAGTTTTGGCACTTTATTCACTTTACGAATCTTTAGTAAGCGAGATTAGCCGCTATGAAGGCACAATTCTGGCTAGATTGGAGCGACATACCACTGCCGACCTAAGGTCTGGCTCTATCGGCGATATTCAAGTAGACAAAGACGATATTCCATTCGAAGGAGTCGAAGTCAAAAGCGAGAAGCCGATTACGGCAGACATGATCTACGAACTTCCAAGAAAATTTGGAATTAGAAAAATTAGTCGATATTACTTACTGACTACATACCCTGGTTCTGTAAGACCTGAAGACAAAGATGCAGTGGAAGATGCAGTGCAAAAAGTTCAATTGGAGACCGGCTGTCAAGTAATAGTAAATGGTCTAAATAGGTCAATTTGGTACTACCTCAGACTTATAGAAGATCCTTCAAAGATTTTGGGTAGATATGTTGATTTGCTTTCAGTTGATCCGGATGTAAGGCCGGAATTGATTGAAAAGTGGAACGAAATCATTTCTCAAGAGTATGAAATCTAGCGTCGGGCTACTGTGTTCATACGAGATTGAAGCCTATCCGACTGACCTGGAAGTATTAAATTTCAGCGCTCACTTAAGGGTGGGGGGTAATACGTGGTGTGTTTAATTCTGGGAGGCTAGATGTCAAGTGAAAATGCACTTCAAGCTTTTCAGCAAGTGCTTATAGCTTCGGTATCGGCTGCGGATGATCATTACAATCGTGCAAATTTGACGGCTCAAAGGGATTTAGATAATCCAGAGCTAGTTCGGCTTCTTACCAAATTTGATTTTGGAATGGATTTATTTGCCGGACATCAAATGTACATGCAATCTGGCTTCAACTCTTTTCTCACATTGAGGCATGCGATGATGCATAACGGTATTGAAGCAATTGATGGGCAATTGAATTTGAATGTCAAGATCACAATTAATGGTTTCGCTGGGTTATTAAGACAGGCGATTGAATGTCTTATCAGATCCGTATGGTTACTTGATGTCACGAATAAGGCACAAATCTCTGAACGGGGATTTGCTGTTATTTGGGAAAATGCAACCAACCGTCTGAAGTATGAGCAGGCACTAAAAAGCCCAAAGACGGATGTTTATAGAAAGCATCTCGACGACTTAAGAAGTGAAGGAATCGGCAAAGGCCTTTTCCCTGTGGATAAGCATGATTCATCAAAATATGCGGATAACCCAAGAATTCAAATTGAAGATGCGAGCGGCCTTCTTAGAAAGGTTGTGACCCCTATTAACTTGCCAGTGGATTTATTAGCACAACGAGGTATTGGTTTTGTTAACGCAGAATGGGTATATAGGTGGCTTTCGGGTTTGACCCATGGTCTGGATTGGGCGCACGTTGGCAAGGATCTACCCGAAAATCTAGACTTTGTACTAATAATCAGAAAGCCCGATCTAGAAAGATTTTCAATCGCTGCTATGTACGTTTTGCAAATCAGCCAGCAATTATTCGCCTTAACTGATGGCGTCTTTCAGGAGCGTCTTTCAAGTATCTTTGAATCAGATGTTAAGCCACTATGAAGCTTCGGCAACATGAACCATTAGTAAGACTCGGTTAAACAAAGGTTTCGCATGAACATATCGGATATGTTTGTTAAAGAATCTCTAATATCATCACTTGACTGACATTTACGGAATACATCAGAATCAAAACTATCCGATAGTCGAACAATTCTTCCTCAAATTACTTCTTCATTACTTGAGAACATATCGCATATCTTCAAATAGTAAATTCACCTTCTGGAATATCTTCGATGTGCGTTAAGTCGGCTAATTGAGTTTCAAGGTACTGAATCTCATTTCGGTCATTCCTCGCAAGTGCTAATTGCAGCTTCAGACCAATAACTCGCTTGCCGTATCTTTCGGCTTCATTTTGCTTTCCTTCCTTAGTGCTTGCCTCGTGCATAACTCGGAAATGATGCAAGTGGCTTTGAATTGTTTTAAATTCTTCTTCCCTAGCTTTTCTCTCCTGCAATGAAGGGTCAGTATTCATGCCTTCACGAAATTCTTTGAGTTTCCTTTGGGAAATCTCATAAGCCTCTTCTTGCTCAGCAAGCTCTTCTGCCGATGGGAACATCACTCTAACTTTTGGCAAAATTTCGGGAAATTGATATACAAAAGACATCCAGAGATCATCCACGGAGTGATATTCCTTGATGTTTATACGTTTCAGAAAGAAGTCCAGGGCATGCACTTCAATTTCACCATTTGTTCCCCATTTAAGTCGCACCTGAGTAAATGCAGCAACGAGCCTTGAGTCTGAGAGTCTCCATGGGGGCAAATGCCAAATGCTGGCAGCCCGATCAGCGATTTCCATACAGACGTCAGAGATTGACCAGGTCGCAGTAGGTCGGCCTTGCCGTCTCTCGATGGCCACTCGATGTTTCTCCAACTTTCGAGCATCGTAAGAGGACTGCTTAAGACGTTCAGCGGCAAGGCGTTTTTCTAATGGTGTGACTTCTCGAACACAGTTCGGGCAGGAAGATTCGTGACTTTCCCTTGTGTTTGTGTCCGATGCTAAATACTTTTCGTCTTCTTTGGAGGTATTAGGTTTATATTTATATATATTAAGTATTAATTTGCTTAACTGCTCATTTGAAGTATCTATGTCGCCGTTTTGGCGGTTACGGGAGTCAGTAAAGACATAAGGCGAGCTCGGTGCAGGAATGCGAATCAGATCGGCAACGACCTCCCTGCCTTTTTCTGTGATTACAGAGAACTTAATAACGTTGCCGTTAACTACTTCATGCCTCAGTTCGATTAAATGTTTTTCTCGAAGCTCTTTAAGTCCTGAGCCAATTGCTTTTTCTCCTTCGCCAAATATGGAGGCCAAGTTTTCGGCACTTATTCTTGTATCTGTTGATGTTATGTAAAACAAAAGCCCAAGAGCCTTCGCTGATAGGAAATCCGAATTCATTTGTTGCTCCTAATGTAAATGGTTAGCTGAATACTGCTGCGGCTTCTAATCGGCATCCAGGGGCTTTTAAATGCCGCCCTGGAGGTGGGAATCAAACTGCTCAAAGTTTCGGGACACCAGAGAGCTTGATTGAATCTCGAAGTTCATCTTGGAATGCGAGCGCCTTCACTTCGGCTTCAGTGGTTCCAAACACGTAGGAATTCATTAGAGTTCGAACATCGGCATGACCGGTGTATTTCTGTAGTGCCTTCGTGTCCATGCCACTGCTATTCAAGTTAGTGAAAGCTGTTTTACGCATTTGATATCGCTGATAATGCTTAACCCAGCTAGCTTCCAGAAGTCGGTTCCATCTCTTCCGATCAACTTCGGGGGACAAGCGCCCACCGTGTTCGTTGGGAAATATCCAGCCTTCATCATTTAACTTGGTCATTCCTGTTGAGTCTTGATGAGCTTTCAGTTTCATGAAAATATCAATTTGGTCGTCCGAAAGGGGAATATCCTGTTCAACATCCTGTTTTGGTGAATTAATTACAAGCCCAACTCCATCTTCTCGAATTATCTGCCGTTCCACGATCAGACGTTTCTCGTCTAAGTCCAAGTCAGACCACTTGAGACCTGCAACTTCAGATGGTCTGCGACCCATAAACATGCCAACTTCAATCCTGGCATGCATCCATGGATCTTTTTGTGCCTCGTTATAGATCTTTTTGAAGTCTGACTTTTTGATTGGTTTTGTAGGCTTTGAATTAGCTTCAGGAATCTTGACATCTTTCATTGGATTGAACGGCATATCACCTACTTGAACGGCATGGTTGTATGCCGCATTCAAAGTGATGCACGCACCTCTGATCGTAGATCCCGAGTAGTTCTTTTCTCTCAGGGTGGTAATCAGGGACAGAATGGCTTTCGTGGTTAATTTGCTAGCCAGCAAGTCGCCGATGAATGGGGAAATTCGATGGTCAATGCTCTGCTGGTAGTAGCGAACAGTATTCGCTTTGACTTCGAACTTTCTGCCCTGGTTCCAGTTAGATAGAAACTCCGAAACTGTCATCTTTGGATGAAGCGCACGAGTTGTTACGCCGTGTTCCTTGGCATGCCGCTGCTCCATCAGCCATTCCTCAAGAATGTAGATGTCTTTCTTGAACTTGGTGGTTTTGTATACGGGTTTACCTTTTTCAAATTCAAAGGCTGCTACCCAGCGGTCTCTTTTGTGATCTTTATAAAGGCGACCAGTTCCATTTGCACGCTTAGTGCGCTTTACAGGGCTTTGTGCCATGTCTATCCCTTTCACTATGTTGTCGCACAACATGCGTGAAAGCGTCAGCCCCAAAAAAATCACTTTCACGTGGTTAACGATTAACCAGTGAAAATGTTCCCGGAACTGAAAACAGAGTGCAAATCGGGCCATTGCTTACCAATTGCATACCCGGTCAGGTCTTGAGTGAATCAAACTCACTGAAAGTGCACAAATTGTGCGTAACTTGGAGTGGGTTGTGAGGGACTCGAACCCCCGACCCGGTGATTAAGAGTTATAGGACAGTGACAATCTGAGCTTGTTTAAAGAGATAATATACGGAGATTAGACCTTTTCCAAGGGGAAAATAGGTCAACCTTTCTGACATTACTGCTTCTACTTTTGACCCTACTGCTAACAAATGCCAGACCTCTCTGACTTTTTACCCGCAGGAGGCAAGATCTCTATGATGGACTTACTGTTTGAATATTGATGTCCTTTCTGCAGTTTATGACGGGAATAGCTCTTTTACCTGTCATGTCCTGCAGTTAAGCTATTGAAATGACGAAGATTGGCGCGGGCCCTAGATACAAGGATCCTGTATCAGGTACCGAATGGGCGAATGAGCACACCTTTCACATTGCATATTGGATGTTGAATGATGTGCAGATCTATAAGCAAATGAAGAAATTTATGCAAAACTTCAACGGACCAATTCCTTATCGAGCTTGGATAAAAGAAATGGGGTTCACCGACGAATCCACCACAAGTGGATGGAAATTGATGGCTGACGGCGTTCATTATGGCGATCTGAGCGAGATCATGAGAGCAAGCAAGTCCTAGTGGTGGGCAATCGAATCCGGGAGCCCTGGAACCAAATTAGATAGCGTTCAGAATGCATCTAGCGGATCGGTAGCGCGTGATTTAAGCTCAGGGTCTTTCCATCAAACAGTGAGGAGTTCACGTGGCGGGAGAAACTACGGCTGGACTCATTTTTGCACCCAGGACTATTTGGGGTGAGTTGCATGGCGAGGTAGGCGGCCGCATATGGCGTCCAGGATTTGCCGCATTTTTAGTTGAAAAACATATACCACTGTGGGTTGTCACACCTGTGTCTCACGCGTCTAAGAGCAATCCTGCTCACGCGATTATTTCCTGTAATCCAGATCTTGGTGGGCCCTTAGAAATGAATCTTATGCCATTCATGGCATCAATATTTTCGCGTGACTCAGCGCTAAAGGAGCAAGCAAAAATTGAAGGCGTTTTGCATGAAGAAGAAGGATCATGGTGGATCACAGAGCATGAAATCAACCATGAACTCGTTGAAGAAATTGATAAGGATGGTGAAATTGAAGATCGTATTATGTACTCGGACACAGTTTTTCCAAGTAGCAAAATTTATGAGATGAGCTTCAAGCTTGCCCCAAATTGCCTGCGTGTATCTACAATGATTTATCCGAATAGCTGGCTGAATGCTAATGGTGGGATAGTCTGGATGAGGTCGATTGGTATTGATGTTGATGTTTTTTCCTTGACGACGTTTTCGGCAGATGAGTAAATAAATGACTTCCGAATTACCTCTGTTTGTCTATGGCTCCCTTATGCCCGGCGAAATTGCATTTAATCTAATTAGTGGTGAAGTAGAAAAGAGTGAATCTGCAATTCTCGAGGGGGCAGTGACTTGTGTTCGAGATGGATTTCCTTTTGTGCATATCGATCCAAGTCGATGGGGAGCTTCAAGCCAAGTTCCTGGCCACCTCTTGTTTTCAAAAGAACGTAGGTACAGAGAAATGCTTGATATAGCAATTCTCTATGAGAACCCCCAATTTTATGAACTGATTGAAGTCGATGTTAAATCAAAAGGTCAGACATTGAGAGCTAAAGTTTTCGCAGGCAAGGCTCCAAAGAGAGATGATGTTGTTGTCTTAGAGGAACCTTGGCGCTCCTCTAATAATCCTCTTTTTGCACATGCATTCGCACAGATTGGAATTGAGCTCAAAGAGCTCTTAAATAATTTTGAGTTGAATCCTGCCATTTTCCCAACTGTATATTGGCCGCAAATGGTTCGAGTAGAGGGTCTTTTTCTTGTTTTAACTTCAATCCTTGAACACTTAATCTCACTCAAGTACGGATACGGGGAGGAATTTCAATCTGGATCAACTCCTCTCCAACCTAACATCAAGCAACCAACGATAAGAACTAAACTTCAAGCTTTATCATTTGAACCTGAATGGAAAACTGCATTCAACAAAGTTGAAATTCCTGAAATCGTTGTCTTCGATGTGTGGGAACGTAATAAGAGTTTTAATAGCTCGAATCAAACCCAGGCGCTTTACGCCTGGTATGCCGTTCGAAGTAATTTGGGACATCGAGGGAAGTCGAGCTGGAAGGATGCGGATAAAGTCCTTAAAGCTCTCGTTGGGTTGTATTCAACAATGAGAGCTTACTTGTTAATCGCCTTACCGGGTATTGAATCTGGGTGGCAAGTGATGGACCCTAGTGGAGCGCCAATATGCCTCTATCCGAAGAACTCCCAAATATCTAGATAAACAATGTGTGGAAATACTGTGAAAGTGAGATTGGCTTGCCATCGGAATCAGAGGTAATACGCAGGTGGTCAGGTAGCCACTGGGAAATTGCATTAGAGCACGCATTGTTATCAGTTAAAACTGACGAAAAATTTGAAGTATTCCCATGCGACGGGTCCATAAGACTCGAAACAAAACGTCGCTGGTTCAGATGGCACTTGTTAGCAGAGAGTAAACCGCTTTTGCGGCTAAAGGGCCTTAACCGAACTGAGGCAAAACTCTTGGAAATAAGTTTTGAATTGAGTCAATCTCGAGTTTGGTCAATTAAGCTTCAAAATGTTTTAGTGGAACACCTAGCAAATCAGCGTTGGATACCGCAAGAAGTTATTGATGAATTGATCAACAGTAAGCCGAAATTTTCAAATCAAAGAATTATTGAACGATTAGGTCTTACTACTTCATTAAACGAACAGGAATGTCAGGCGCTTATCGATTTGAACTTGAATCTAAATTCCTTGTTCAATGAAAAGAATCAACAGATTTTAGATGCCGAACTCAAGTCTCAGAGAGAATTCTTAGAAAGAATTGAAAGTAGACCGCTTTCCTTAGAGCAAAGTACTGCAGTTATAACTTTTGATAATCGCGTTTTACTTGTTGCCGCCGCCGGATCAGGCAAAACCTCTGTGATGGTGGCTAGAGCAGCGTATGCAACCATGAAGAATTTCGTCAAACCTTCAAAAATACTACTTCTTGCATTCAATAAAGCCGCAGCAGAAGAACTTCAAGAGCGAATTAAAAATCGATTCGAAAGTGCAAATATAGATTCAGCCGGAATTAAAGCATCAACTTTTCACGCTTTTGGGCTCGATATCATCGGCAAAGCGCTTAACGAGAGACCAGCCGTTGCGCCCTGGGTTGAGAAGGGAAGAGATTTTGAGGAGATATCGGAAATAGTGAAAGAGCTAAAGGATTCTTCCGAGGACTTTAAATATAAGTGGGACCTTTATCGGTTGATATTTCCACCAGAAACAATAAAACTTTCTGGGATAGAGCACGATGCTTGGGACTCAGAATCCAAAGAGCAGGGCTACCGAACATTTGATGGAAAAATAGTTCGAAGCCATGGTGAACGTATGATTGCTAACTGGCTCTATTTGCACGGGGTTTCATATCAGTACGAGCGTGATTACAAAGTTAAGACTGCAAATGCACAGCATCGCCAATATAAACCTGATTTTTATTACCCAGAAATCGATGTATGGCATGAGCATTGGGCCCTAGATAAAGAGGGATATCCGCCTCCAGAATTCAGCGGATATCTCGAGGAAATCAAGTGGAAGCGAAAACTACATTCTGACAATGAAACAAAGCTGATTGAAACTACTTTCGGAGAAGTAGTTTTCTCTAATGGCCTGAATAACCTTAAATACGAACTCGTAGGTAGAGGTATCAAACTTAACTGGGATCCATACCGACCAAAGGCTGCCTTTACAAATATTGAGGACGCGGAAATCATTAGACTTATTCGATCGTTTATGACGCACGTAAAGTCTAATTCCTTGACTGAGACAGAAATTGCCTCTCGCTTAACGGGAAAGTGGAGTCACCTTAAGAGTGATCGAACCGATCTGTTTCTCGAAATTTACTGGAAGATTCATGCCGGGTGGAATAAACGTTTGAAAACTGCAAACGCTATCGACTTTGAAGATATGTTGATACAAGCTGCGTCGATGGTTGAAAACAATATGTATGTGCCTGATTACGACCTAATTCTGGTAGACGAATTTCAGGACTCAAGTGCTGCAAGAGCTAGATTGGTTAAATCGCTACTCAAGTTAAAAGGGAAATTTGTACTCGTTGTAGGTGATGATTGGCAGTCGATAAATCGTTTTGCTGGCGCCGATTTGTCTCTTATGTCAAAGTTCCATGACTCATTTGGTAAGGGTCCTACCCTGCATTTATCTCGTACATATCGATGCACTCAAACCATTGCTGATGTTGCGACTCAGTTTGTTACAAAAAACCCAGATCAGATCAAGAAGAACGTCATCGCTGATCAAGTCGGTAAAGGAAATCCAATTGTCCTGATAAGAGCAGGCGGTGAACAGCAGGGAGTTCGAGAAGCGCTAGAGCGAATTAGCAAAGATGCAAGAGCCAGTGGTCGCAAGAATGCCACTGTATACATCTTGGGTCGTTACAACTTCAATCGTGACTGGGTACCTAATGAAGATTTTCCTGGTCTCAAGATCACATATCGAACAGTTCATGGATCAAAAGGGCTGGAAGCAGACTATGTAGTCTTAGTAAACCTTGAATTTGGCCGCCACGGTTTCCCCAGCGAAATCGAAGATGATCCAATTTTGAATCTTGCGATGAGCGAGCTTGAAACTTTCGAACACGCGGAGGAAAGACGACTTTTATATGTAGCTCTAACGAGAGCCAAAAAGCAAGCATTTTTAGTCACAAAACAGAACAAAGATTCGATGTTTGCAGTTGAACTCATATCAGATTCTCTAATCGACATCGTAACACTAGATTCAGCTAATTCGGAAAATCCCCCCGTGCAGACGTGTCCAAAATGCAAGAAGGGCGTGATGGTTATTAGATCAGGCCCCTATTCAAATTTTCTACGCTGCAACAGATTTCCAAAGTGTGTTCATAAAACTAAAATAAAGTAATTTGCGAGTCTTGGCCTTAAGCGGTACAGAGGCACTAGGCAGTTGAAGATGTGTAATGGGGTAGTACAACTGACGAATTCGATTCAGCATTTCTGGCAGAATTTTTGAGTCGGCGATTACGTCACCCAAGGCAGTATGGGCATCGATTATCCGTTCATTGAAACCATACACTGCATGCGACATCAATATTGTGGGGATTGATCCCGAATACACGATCCATGTGCGCCGCGATATTTTGGAAGAAATTGATGGTCCAATGCTTGAACATGGATTCAAAGAAATGGACAAAGTAAAGCTTTGGGTTCCACCCGCACAGGGCGATAAGCCCGACCCAGTTAGGCTAGAAAGTCGCTACAAGGAATTTCTAGATCAGTAAAGAGTAACAAACGAAATTTTCTGGAATTTTGGGCAGATTTATGGTCATGACCAGGAAATTGACCCATTGATTTCCAGGTCTTGGACTTGTCGGTCGTATCTGCCATTCTTACCCTTAGCAGTCGCATCAATTACCAATAAGGGGCAAAAGTGGCAGAAGATCTATCCCAGCAAGAACGGGACTTAATTGCAAACTTAATCAAAGATGGGAAACCTGTTCCTGCTCGTTACTTGCCCTCTATTTCAGATTCTCCCCTCAAGGCAGAATTAATCTGGCCCGGTAAGTCAGCCTCCTCCGAATCCACCGTTTTGCCCTTTCAATCGATTGAACATATCGATGAACCACGAAAAGGAACTAGCCAGCAGTTTGATTTGTTTTCAATGAGCGATGCAACAGGCAGGCAAATTGGTGGATGGACCAATAAATTGATTTGGGGCGACAATTCGCTGATTTTGTCATCTTTGGTAAACGGACCAATGCGGAGGGAAATAGACAAAGCAGGGGGCCTCAAACTTGTCTATATTGATCCACCTTTTGATGTCGGGGCAGACTTTTCAATGGATATCGAAATTGGAAATGAGTCAGTCACAAAAAAACCATCTGTCGTAGAAGAGGTTGCCTATCGTGACACTTGGGGTCAAGGTGCCGACAGTTTCTTGTCGATGCTGTACTCCAGAATCAGGCAGCTTCACCAGTTGATGGCTGACGATTCCTCTATTTTCGTTCACGTGGACTGGCGAGTAAATAGTACGGTCCGAATTTTGCTAGATGAAGTCTTCGGTGTAGAGAATTACAGAAACGAAATTGCATGGTGTTATTCAGGTCCAGCCAGTACAAAGGTCCACTTACCTAGAAAACACGATTCAATTCTTTTCTATGTAAAAGGCTCTCCGATTTATGTGCAACCGCGTGTTCCACATAAATCTGGCGTGCATAACACAGGTCAAGTTTTTGGTGGTTCATCTTCCAACGCAAGTGAAGACAAGAAAATTGAAATGGAAACCAGGGGAAAGGCGCTTGAAGACTGGTGGGACGATGTCTATACCGCTGATCGATATCGCTCTGAGGTAGTTGGTTATCCCACTCAAAAGCCGGAGAGTCTTCTTAAGAGAATTATTGAGATGACCACTGAGCCAGGAGATTTGATTGCAGATTTTTTCTGTGGTTCTGGAACAACGCTTGCTGTCGCTGAAAAACTAGGGCGAAAGTGGATTGGTACAGATTTAGGAAGATTTGCAATCCACACATCAAGAAAGCGCCTTATTTCGATTCAGCGCAGTGCAGCGAGCGCTGGACAAGCCTTTCGTGCATTTGAAATTCTTAATTTGGGTGGATATGAACGGGCGCATCAAGTTGGCGTAGATGCATCCCTAGATGAGGAGAATCGCAAAGTCCAGGCAAAGATCAAGCGTGAAGAATTTGTTGATCTTATTCTTACAGCGTACGGAGCCCAAAAATCCGACCAGCTAGCACCATTCTCTGGTTCAAAATCTGGAACGGCAATTTTGATTGGTGAAATTGATGCAGCGGTCACGCAAGATCAGGTACAGCAGGCTATCGATGTTGCACTGTCCGTTGGGATATCAAGAGTTGACATATTGGGTTTTGAATTTGAAATGGGGATATCCCCAGCAATGTCCGATTCCGCAAAAGAGCAAGGCCTAACTCTTACAGTCCGATACATCCCAAATGAAGTATTTGATAAGAGAGCAATAGCAAAGGGACAAGTAAAGTTCTACGAAGCGGGATATGTGGAGGCAAAGTGCGAGGTAATGAATAGAGTTCTGCAAGTAACTCTTACAGATTTCGGTGTCTTTTACCGTCAGAATGATGCGGATGACACGGCTGCTGAGTTAAGAAACGGAGCAGCGAAAGTAGTAGTAGATCAGGGCCAGGTTGTTAGAGTTGCAAAAGACAAAAAAGGTGTTATCACAAAGGAGAACTTGACTTCTAATTGGCAAGATTGGATTGATTACTGGGCGGTGGATTTTGATTTCGCCTCACAACCTGAAGTGATTACTGTCATTGAAGATGGCAAAGAGGTTAAGAAGCGAACAGGCAAGTATATTTTCGAGAATGAATGGCAATCTTTTCGCACCAAATCAGATCGATCACTTGAACTAACTTCGATCCCCTTCACTTACGCAGACCCTGGAAATTATTCAATTGCAGTGAAAGTAATTGACATCTTTGGAAATGACACGACCCGCGTATTCAAGATAAAGGTGAAGTGATGGCGCTGAGTTCCGATTTTCCTACCAGCCCATATGCAATTCTTGATCCAAAACTTCGTTGGTATCCCGGTGCTGAAACTGATCAAGCAGAGATTGGCAAGCTCATTCCACCACTTGTTCAAAAGATCCGGGAGGGAGTTCATGCTTGGCGGGCCGCCGGTTACCCCGGAATTTCTCAGACCTCTTACGCACTGCTTAGACATTGGTTCTTAGAGGACCACATTTCCAGCACCCCGGATGGTGAAGTTAATTTTCAGTATTACTTTGCCCAGAGAGAGGCGGTAGAAACTGCAATATGGCTCTTTGAACATGAAGAAGCTAGAACTCCTTCATCGCTTATTGGATACACCTCTATCGAATCTCTTTCTCCTGGAATGTTTGAGGAGAACTGGACTCGATATGTATTTAAGTTAGCCACTGGCGTTGGCAAGACAAAAGTACTTTCACTACTCATTGCATGGTCCTATTTTCATAAACTCTACGAGAAAGATTCTGATCTTTCGACTAACTTCTTATTAATCGCACCAAACATCATCGTTTTAGAACGGTTAAAGGAAGACTTTAATGCACTTAAGATATTTTCATCAGACCCTGTTATTCCAGAGAATGGCTTCGAGGGAAAGAACTGGAAGAATGACTTCAACATCACACTTCATATTCAAGATGAAATCGGAACCGTTTCCCCAATAGGCAATATTTTCCTAACTAACATCCATAGAATTTTCGAAGGAAGACAAGCTCCAGCAAATACAGATGAAAATTTAACCGATTTCTTCTTGGGCCAAAAGCCGGTGTCCAGAACGAACGAGTTAGTGATGGACTTAGGAGAGGTTGTTCGGCAGGTGAGCGACCTTGTAGTCCTCAATGATGAGGCTCACCACATTCATGACAACAGTTTGGCCTGGTTTAAGGCAATCGAAAACATAGATGCATCTATGCGTCGGAGGAATAATGGCAAGGGAATCAGCATTCAGTTAGATGTGACTGCAACCCCGCGCAAAGAAAATGGTGGAATTTTTCCTCAAACTGTTGTCTCTTATCCCCTCGTAGAAGCCATTCGCCAAGGGGTAGTTAAGAATCCAGTACTTCCGGATGAAGCATCTCGAGCCAAGTTGGTGGAGAAACCCTCAGATAAGGTTGCAGAAATCTATTCAGATCACATCAAGCTTGGATTTATTGAGTGGACGAAGTATCGCGATCGTTTTTTGGGAAGTGGAAAAAAACCAATTCTTTTTGTCATGACAACAACAACAACAGAGGCTGATGAAGTTGCTGAGTATTTGGAGCGCACTTATTCTGAATTAACAGACAAGGTGCTGGTTATCCATACCAAGGCAAATGGTGAAATTAGCGAGAGTAATACCAAGCCTGCCGAACTAGAATTCTTACGCAAAGCAAGCCGTGAAATAGATAGTTCAGAAAGTAAGTATCTTGCGGTTGTATCGGTTTTGATGCTTCGCGAAGGCTGGGATGTTCAAAATGTAGTTTCAATGGTTGGACTGAGACCGTACTCTGCAGAAAGCAAAATTCTTCCTGAACAAACCCTTGGTCGTGGATTAAGAAGAATGTTCCGAGGAGATCCAAATATCCGCGAATATGTTTCCGTTGTTGGTACACCTGCCTTTCTTGAGTTCGTTGAGCAGATTCAGAGCGAGGGTGTCGAACTTGACTATGCACCGATGGGTCCTGGCACTGCCGCGCAAGGGCCTTTAATCGTTGAGGTTGAGAAGGACAATGAAAAGAAAGAGCCTTCAGAGCTTGAAATCGAGTTACCAGTACTCAGTCGCCGTTTAGCACGCGATGGTAAGAACCTTGAAGAGTTAGATGTATCCAAGCTCCCTACGCCAAAATTAAAGCTTAGAGAATTTACACCTAAGGAACAGCGTCAAATAGTTTTTCGTGACATAGATACAAATGAGGTGGTTTGGCAGACTGATTTAGATGTTGATGTAGTCCCTACGAGTCAAGCCGTAATGGGCTTCCTTTCGGACCACATCCTGCGCCGACTTCGAATGGTGGGCGGCAGAGACATTATGTTTGGCAAGCTCAAGGAGTACATCAGAGACTATCTCTTTGAAACATCGGTCGATTTAGAGGATCAAAATGTTTTGAGAAATCTTTCGGAACCTGAGGCTCGGAAATCCCTAATCGATAGCTTTACTGATGCGATTAATGCTCTGACAATAACAGACAGAGGTACTTCGAAAGTTGTTAGCACAATCAAGCTGTCGCAAGCTAAACCTGCTGTGGTACCAAATCAAGAATATGTAGTCTCTAACAAGACACTTTTCAATCGAGTCATTGGTGACAGCATGCTGGAACTTCATTTTGCGCAGTATTTGGATCGAGCTCAAGATGTTCAAGCATTTGCCAAGAACATGTTCAATATTCACTTCAAAATTGAATATGTAAATACGAAAGGCGAAATTGCCAATTATTATCCTGATTTCTTTGTTAGAACCAATCATGAATTTTTGTATATTGTTGAAACAAAAGGTGTTGAAGATCCAGATGATGGGAAGAAATGGAATCGCTTGGTGCAGTGGTGCAAAGATGCAACTGCAGCAGATTCTCAAGGAAGGACATTCAAGCCCTTGTACGTAACTGGGGATAATTTCTCAGAATGGTCAGGTCAAGTGCCTCAATTCGAAAGATTTGCAGAATTACTTCTAAACGAAAAACCAATCACGGCGGCTTTGTGAATAAATTTAGCGAAGGGTTATTTAGATGAGTGTCGGTCATTTTGATGCAATGGTGGGTTCCGTATTCATCGAAATTCCATTAATGCTCAGTAGTGAGAGCGGGGATTCAAAACATACAGACCTGAACGAGCAGGGATTTTTTCTCGCTGTTGCAATTGCTAAACATTTGAAATCCTTGAGTACAGAAGGTGCCGCATTTTCTGAAATTACTTTCTGGGGAACTACGCTTCCAGGAAATGGTGAACCAATAAGTAGAATTGATTTTAAAAAAATCTGTAGGTAATTCTTATTGGGTTAGGTTAAGTATTCAAAAGACTGCAGCGTTTATTGTCGAATTGATTTGATATCTTTGTCGTTACCACCAAACCGCGATCGCGATATTGCTGACTGATAGCAACACCATCGCCAGCCATGTGTTCTTGGGGAATACATCTTTCTTTTTGGCGATGAAGCCGAGAATGAGGATGGTGAGAAGGATTAGGAGCTTGACGGTGATCTTTGCGTTATCGGGAAGGGCCCATTCGGTGGGGTTGGAGTCATGGAGCGGGTAGCGGATGCCGA
>VFQT010001727.1_pt1 | contig 25040 bp, 20 predicted proteins | sample 3512381 | NCBI WGS metagenome assembly VFQT01 (sample SAMN10412376, study PRJNA504923) | tailings metagenome | isolation source: Relicate 2 Philex TSF3 active mining site | place: Philippines: Tuba, Benguet | collected 2017-08-29
CTCGTCGCGTTCAGCGCCTTCCTGGGCGATCTCACCGGACAGGTCTTCGCGATGTTCGTCCTGACCGTGGCGGCCGGCGAAGCGGCGATCGGCCTGGCCATCCTGGTCATTTACTTCCGCAGGCGCGGCACCATCGCCGTCGACGACGTGAACCGGATGAAGGGCTAGTCGCGTGCAACCGATCCTCTTCATCGCCTTCCTGCCGCTGCTCGCGGCGATCGTCGCGGGCCTCGGCAACCGCGCGCTGGGCAATGTCGCCGCCAAGTCGATCACGACCGGCGCGCTGTTCATCGCCTGCGCGCTCTCCTGGCCGATTTTCCTGGGCTTCCTGAGCGGCAGCGCCGAGCCCACGGTGGTTCCGGTTCTGCAGTGGGTGCAGTCGGGCACGATGACGTTCGACTGGGCGCTCCGGGTCGATGCGCTTACCGCGGTGATGCTGGTAGTGATCACCAGCGTCTCGGCGCTCGTCCACCTCTACAGCTGGGGCTACATGGCCGAGGATCCGGATCAGCCCCGCTTCTTTGCGTACCTCTCGCTGTTCACTTTCGCGATGCTGATGCTGGTGACGGCCGACAACCTCGTCCAGATGTTCTTCGGTTGGGAAGGCGTGGGCCTGGCGTCCTACCTGCTGATCGGATTCTGGTTCCGCAAGCCGAGCGCCAACGCGGCCGCGATCAAGGCCTTTGTGGTCAACCGCGTCGGCGACCTTGGCTTCATGATGGGCATCTTCGGAACGTTCCTGGTGTTCGGCACGGTGTCGATCCCGGCGATCCTCGAGGCGGCGCCCGGCATGGCCGGATCGACCATCGGCTTCCTGGGCTATCGCTTGGACACGATGACGGTGCTGTGCATCCTCCTGTTCATCGGCGCGATGGGCAAGTCGGCGCAGCTGGGCCTACACACCTGGCTTCCGGACGCGATGGAAGGTCCGACGCCGGTTTCCGCGCTGATCCATGCCGCGACGATGGTGACCGCCGGCGTCTTCATGGTCTGCCGTCTTTCGCCCATGTTCGAAACCAGCCCGACCGCGCTCGGCTTCGTGACGTTCATCGGCGCCGCCACCTGCTTCTTCGCCGCGACCGTCGGCACGACGCAGTGGGACATCAAGCGGGTAATCGCGTATTCCACCTGCTCGCAGCTCGGCTACATGTTCTTCGCTGCGGGCGTCGGCGCCTATGGCGCGGCGATGTTCCACCTGTTCACCCATGCCTTCTTCAAGGCGCTGCTGTTCCTGGGTGCGGGCTCGGTGATCCACGCGATGCACCACGAGCAGGACATGCGCTATTACGGCGGCCTGCGTAAGGAGATCCCGTTCACGTTCTGGGCGATGACCGCCGGCACGCTGGCGATCACCGGGGTCGGCATCTATTGGCTGCATGCGGGCTTCGCCGGCTTCCACTCGAAGGACGCCATCCTTGAAGCCGCGTTCGCGAGCGGCAAGGAACTCGGCATCTTCGCGTTCTGGACCGGCGTGATCGCGGCGCTGATGACCAGCTTCTATTCCTGGCGTCTCGTGTTCCTGACCTTTTTCGGCAAACCGCGCTGGGCCGGCTCGGAGCACATCCAACACGCGGTTCACGGCGATCATCACGATCACCCGGCCGATGAGCATTCCGGCGAAGAAACTGAGCACCATCATGCCCACCCTGTCGAGGGCACCGCGGGCTATCATCCGCATGAGAGCCCGCTGTCGATGCTCGTTCCGCTGGGGCTGCTGACGCTGGGCGCGGTGTTTGCAGGCTTCGTGTTCAGCCACGCCTTCCTGGATGACGCCGAATTCTGGAAGGGTTCGATCTTCTACAACGAGCACCTGATGCATGCGATGCATGAAGTGCCGCTGTGGGTGAAGCTGTCGGCCACGGTCGTGATGCTGCTCGGGCTGCTGACCGCATGGTACGCCTACCTTCGCAATCCCAGGTTCCCCGCCGCTTTCGTCGAGCAGTTCGGCGTGCTGCACCGCTTCGTCTATAACAAGTGGTACTTCGACGAGCTCTATAACTTCCTGTTCGTGCGCCCGGCGTTCTGGCTCGGCCGGGTGTTCTGGCGCCAGGGAGACATCGGCATCGTTGACCGCTTCGGTCCCAATGGCGCCGCATGGGTCGTCCGTAAGGGGGCGGTGTTCGCGCAGAAGGTCCAGTCGGGCTACCTATACAGCTATGCGCTGGTCATGCTGCTCGGGCTGGTGGGCGCGGTGAGCTGGGCGATAGGCGGATTTGGGGCGCATTGAGGCAATGAACGGTTTTCCCATCCTGTCGCTGATGCTGCTCGTGCCGATGATCGGCGCGATCGCCTGCCTCTATTCGCGCGCGCCCGCGGCGCGGATGATCGCGCTGACGGCGACGCTGATCGACTTCGCGCTCGGACTGGTGCTCTGGGCCAATTACGATGTCGGCGGCGCGCAATGGCAGTTCACGGAGAATGTGCCGCTGTTCGCCGGTTTCAGCTGGGCACTGGGCATAGATGGTATCGCCCTGATGCTGATCCTGCTCTCGGTGTTCCTGATGCCGATCTGCATCGGCGCGAGATGGGATTCGATCGAGAAGCGCGTCGGCGAGTACATGGCCGCGTTCCTGCTGATGGAAACGCTGATGATCGGCGTGTTCGCCGCGCAGGACCTGTTCCTGTTCTACATCATGTTCGAAGCCGGGCTCATCCCGATGTACCTGATCATCGGCATCTGGGGCGGCAGCGAGCGCATCTACGCCAGCTACAAGTTCTTCCTCTACACGCTGCTCGGCTCGGTGCTGATGCTGATCGCGATGCTGTGGATGGTGAACGAGGCGGGGACGACCTCCATCCCGGTGCTGATGCAATACGATTTCCCGCCGCAGGCGCAGACCTGGCTGTGGCTGGCGTTCTTTGCCAGCTTCGCGGTGAAGATGCCGATGTGGCCGGTGCACACCTGGCTGCCTGACGCACACGTCCAGGCGCCCACCGCCGGATCGGTGATTCTGGCCGGCGTGTTGCTCAAGATGGGCGGCTACGGCTTCATCCGTTTCTCGCTGCCGATGTTCCCCGAAGCGAGCGCGCAGTTCGCCTGGCTGGTCTTCGCGCTGTCGATGGTGGCGGTGGTCTACACCTCACTGGTTGCGCTGGTGCAGCACGACATGAAGAAGCTGATTGCCTATTCGTCGGTGGCGCACATGGCGATCGTCACGGTGGGCCTGTTCGCCTTCAATGTGCAGGGCCTGGAAGGTTCGATGGTCGTCATGCTCAGCCACGGCCTCGTCTCGGGCGCGCTGTTCCTCTGCGTGGGCGTGATCTATGACCGGCTGCACACGCGTGAGATCGACCGCTATGGCGGGCTGTCGATCAACATGCCCTATTATGCGCTGTTCTTCCTGCTGTTTACGATGGCATCGGTCGGTCTGCCCGGCACCAGCGGCTTTGTGGGTGAGTTCCTGAGCCTGGCCGGAATCTATCAGGTGTCGAGCTGGGTGGCGCTGATCTGCACGACCGGTATCATCCTCGGTGCAGCCTACATGCTTTACCTCTATCGCCGCGTCGCATTTGGCGAGCAGAAGAATGCCGATGCCGCCGCCATGCCCGACTTGGGGGTGCGCGAATGGGCGATGCTGGCGCCGATCGCCGCGGTCGTGCTGTGGATGGGCGTCTATCCCGAAAGCTTCCTCGCGCCGATGCGCCAGGATATCGCCGCGCTCGATGCGCGCCTGGCTCGCGCGCGGCCAGAAGGTGACGCGCGCCTTGCGGCGGGCAAGCCGGTTGCCGCCGACCACCACGCAACCGCCGCGGCGCATGGGGGGGCGCACTGATGGATTGGTCCCACTCGTTGCGCCTGCTTGCGGGCGAAGAACTGCTGAGCGTCGCCGGACTGATCTTGCTGCTGGTCGCCGCCTGGGCGGGGGACCGGGCGAGCCGCGCGATCTCCATCGCCTCGGTCGCCGCGCTGGTAGGTGCGATCTGCCTTGCCGCGCCGGCGCTTTGCGCCGGAGCCATGGGCGCGGGCACTGAAGCGTTCCTAGGCCAGTTCCGCGCCGACGCCTTCGCCTCGTTCGCCAAGATCCTGATCTATGCAGCCGCAGCGGCCTCGCTGATGGTCGCGCCCGCGTTCTTCGAGCAGCAGCGCGCTATGCGCGCCGAATACCCTATCCTCATTCTGTTCGCCGCGCTGGGCGGCGGGATCATGGTGTCCGCCGGTGACCTGCTGACGCTCTACATTGGCCTCGAACTTACCTCGCTGGCGTCATACGTGCTTGCCGCGTTCCTGCGCGGCAGCGACCGCTCGGCCGAAGCGGGCCTCAAGTACTTCGTGCTGGGCGCGCTCGCCAGCGGCATCCTGCTGTTCGGTATGAGCCTGATTTACGGCTTTACCGGCACGACGGCGTTCGGAGGCATCCGCGCCGCGCTGGACGGTGAGCTGGCGATGGGCGCTATGTTCGGCCTTGTCTTCGTGCTGGCCGGTCTCGCCTTCAAGATTTCGGCGGTGCCGTTCCACATGTGGACGCCCGACGTCTACGAAGGCGCGCCGACGCCGGTGACCACGTTCTTCGCGACGGCGCCCAAAATCGCGGCGCTGGCGCTGACGATGCGGGTGGCGCTCGATGCGTTCGGAAACCAGGCCGATGCCTGGCGCCAGATCGTGATCTTTGCCGCGCTCGCCTCCATCGTCGTGGGTGCGCTCGGCGCCATCGGGCAGGCGAACATCAAGCGGCTGATGGCCTATTCGTCGATCAACAACGTCGGGTTCATCCTGATCGGGCTTGCTTGCGCTACCCCCGAGGGTGCCTCGGCAATGCTCATCTACATGGCGATCTACGTGCCGATGACGCTGGGCGGCTTCATCGCGGTGCTGATGCTCAAGGATGCCGATGGCGAACCGTTGGAAGCGATCGCCGACATCGCCGGCCTCTCGCGCACCCGGCCGCTCCTCGCGGCGGCGCTCGCGATGGTAATGTTCAGCTTGGCGGGCATTCCGCCGCTGTTCGGGTTCTGGGGCAAGTTCGTGGTCTTCCAGGCATCGGTGCAAGCCGGCCTCATCGCGCTCGCGGCCATCGGCATTGCCGCCTCGGTGATCGGCGCTTTCTATTATCTCAAGATCGTCAAGGTGATGTATTTCGACGAGCCGGCGGACCGCGTGGCGGGACATAGCGACCGCGCGCATGGCGTCCTGCTCGCGCTCAGCGCTCTTGCGATCTCGCCTTTCGGCTACCTGCTGACCCGGTGGCTGGACGGTCTGGCGGACACCGCCGCTCTTGCTCTGTTCCACACGGTTTGATCGAGGTCGTCGCAGAGACTGGCTCGACCAGCGCCGACATGCTCGCCCGCCTGGCTGGCGGGGAGAGGCTGGGCGAAGGACACTGGCTCGTCGCGGACCGGCAAAGCGCCGGTCGCGGACGGCAAGGCCGGACCTGGTTCGACGGGGCCGGCAACTTCATGGGTTCGACGCTGGTGCACCACCGGCCCGGTGATCCGCCCGCCGCGAGCCTCGCCTTGCTCGCCGGGCTAGCGGTTCACGATGCGGTGAGCGCCCATCTTCCGGCGGATGCGGCGGTACAGCTCAAATGGCCGAACGACCTGATGGTCGGCGCGGCAAAGCTTGCCGGAATACTGCTTGAATCGGTCGGCGCCAGCGTGGTGATCGGCATCGGGGTGAACCTGGTGGTGGCGCCCCGGCTCCCGGACCGGGAAACGATCGCGCTTGCCGCGATTGGCATTTGTCCCACGCGGGATGCGTTCGCCGAGGCGCTGGCCGCTGCTTTCGCGCTTGAATTGCAGCGCTGGCGGGACTTCGGCCTCGCGCCCGTGATCCGCCGCTGGCTCGCAGCCGCGCATCCGGTGGGAACGTCGCTGGAAGTGGGTGAGCCCGGAGAGCCGCCGCTGACAGGCGCATTCGCAGGGCTTACCGAGGACGGCGCCTTGCAACTGCGCTTGGCGGACGGCGGCACGCGTGTCATCCATGCAGGCGAAGTACGCTTCGCCGGACGCTGATCACGAGGACGGAACCGCCATGCTGCTCGCCATCGATGCCGGCAACACGAATGTCGTATTCGCGCTCTATGAGGGGCGAAGCCAGAAGGCGCGGTGGCGCATCGCCACCGATCCGCGTCGCACCGGTGACGAATATGCGGTTTGGCTGATGCACCTGCTTTCCATCGAAGGCATTTCCCGGGATCGGATCACCAGCATCATAGTCTCCACCGTCGTCCCGCGGGCGCTGCACAACATCGAAATGCTGGCGCGAAACTACTTCTCGGTGGAGCCGCTCGTCGCCGGTACGGGCAAGGTCGATTACGGTATCGATATCGACGTGGACGAGCCGCGTTCGTTGGGCGCGGATCGGGCGGTCAACGCCGTTGCCGCCCATGCCAAGTATCCCGGCGACCTGATCGTGATCGACTTCGGCACCGCCACGACGATCGACGCAGTGGACTTCAACGGCGCTTACAAGGGCGGCATCATCGCGCCGGGGATCAACCTCTCGTTAGACGCGTTGGTCAACAATACGGCGATGCTGCCCCGGATCGCCATTCGTGTGCCCGAGAGTGAGGATGTGATCGGCCGCAATACCGAGGATCAGATGCTGATCGGGGTGTTCTGGGGCTATGTCGCGATGATGGAGGGCCTCGTCGCGCGGATGCGGTCACAGATCGGCCGCCCGGCGAAAGTCATCGCCACAGGCGGCCTCGCGATACTCTTCGATCAAGCCGCGGGGTTGTTCGATGCCGTCGACGCGGATCTGACGCTCGACGGTCTCGCCCTGCTGGCGGAAAGGGCAAATGCCAAGTGAAATCGCGTGACATGACTCCCCGTGACGAATTGCTGTTCTGCGCGCTTGGCGGGTCGGGTGAGATAGGCATGAACGTCAACCTCTATGGTTGCCGTGGCAAGTGGCTGATGGTCGATCTGGGCATGACCTTCAGCGGGCAGGAATACCCAGGCGTCGAGCTGGTGTTCGCCGATCTGGAATTTATCGAGGAGCGCCGCAAGGATCTGCTTGGTGTCGTGCTGACCCACGCGCACGAAGACCATATCGGCGCGGTGCCGTATTTCGCGCTGGAGCTGGGCGTGCCGCTCTATGCCACGCCGTTTACCGCGCGCCTTGTCGTCGCCAAGCTTGAGGAAGCGGGCATCGCCAACGAGGTGGAACTTCATGTCGTCGATCACCTCGAACGCTTCGAACTGGGCGAGTTCGGCATCCGCTATGTCCCGCTGGCGCATTCCATTGCCGAGGGCAACGCGCTGCTGATCGATACCCCGCATGGCCGGATATTCCACACCGGCGACTGGAAGCTGGATGACGAGCCGGTCATCGGCGAACCGACCACCGCCGATGAGCTGACCGCGATCGGCGACGAAGGCGTGCTGGCGCTCGTTTGCGATTCCACCAACGTGTTCAATCCCGAAGCTTCCGGATCGGAAGGCGAAGTCGCTCGCGGGCTAATGGCCGAAGTCGGCAAGCATGATGGGCGGCGGGTGCTTGTCACCACCTTCGCCTCCAACGTCGCGCGGCTGCAGACGCTGGGCGAGGTCGCAGAGGCCACAGGCCGGCGCCTCTGCGTGGCGGGGCGGTCGCTCGACCGCATGATCGCGACGGGGCGGGCCAGCGGCTACCTGCTCGACCTGCCAGATCCCGTGGACTTCGATACCGCCATGAGCCTGCCGCGCGGCGAAGTGCTGATCGTCGCCACCGGCGGCCAGGGCGAACCGCGCGCGGCGCTGTCCCGGATCGCCGAGGGCAACCATCCGATTGCATTGGAATCGGGCGATGTCGTGTTGTTTTCGAGCCGCCAGATTCCCGGCAACGAAATTTCGATCGGCCGCATCCAGAATCGCCTTGCCGAGCGGGGCATCAAGATCGTGACCGACCGGCAAAGCCCCATTCACGTCTCGGGCCATCCCGGCCGGCCCGAACTGGAAGCGCTCTATGGCTGGCTCAGGCCGGAAATCCTGCTGCCGGTCCACGGTGAGATCCGCCACATCAGCGAGCAGGCGCGGCTCGGCCGGAGCAGCGGCATCCCGCAGAACATCGTTCAGAAGAACGGCGATCTGGTGCGGCTCGCTCCTGGCAAGCCCGGCAAGTTCGGCGAAGTTCGCGCAGGGCGCCTGGTGCTCGACGGCGACATCATCGCGCCCGCCGATGGCGAAGCGATGGTGATGCGCCGGCGCCTCGCCGCCAATGGGCTCGTCGTCGTGGCGATCGGGCGCAAGGGCGAGGTCGACGTCTCCGGGATCGGCCTGCCGCTCGACGAGGATTACGATGCGTTCGTGCGGGAGGCTTGCGCCGACGTGGCCGAAGCGCTCGGCAAGCTGCGCGGCGGTGCCGGCCGCGACCCCGCGGCGCGCACCGAGGCCGCACGTCTGGCGGCGCGCCGCGCGGCGACGCGATGGTCGGGCAAGAAGCCGCAAGTGCACGTCATGCTCCTGGGCCAATAGCGGTGGCCTGGACCTCGATCATCGCGATCTACGTCCTGTTCTGGGTACTCAGCGCGTTCCTGGTGATGCCCTTCGGCATGCGGACGCATGAGGAAGCCGGTGTCGACAAAGTCGATGGCCAGGCCGACAGCGCGCCGGCAAACTTCGCGCCGAAGCGCATAGCCTTGCGGGCCACGGTGCTCGCTGCCGTGCTGTTCGGGCTTTATTATGCCAATTACGTGAACGGATGGATCGTGCCGGACGACATCAACGTGTTTGGCACCCCGCCGAATTACGACGGAACGCGCCCGAAGTAATTGGACGCTGAGCGGTAGCCGGCCCGCGAGCGCTTTTGGACACGATCAGCTCCGCAGCCGCTCGATCGCCTGAGCCAGCGCCACGTAGAGCTTGCCCATGTCCGACGACAGCAGCGTGACGCCGAGCGCATGGCCGTCGCGCGCCGAGAGGACCTGACGCAGCATCGCCTCGAAATCGTGGATGTAGCGGCTGACGTGCTCGTGAAACTCGCGATCGCGCTCGTAGATCTGGCTGATCGCCTTGGCTTCGCCGCTTTCAAGAAGCGCCACCGCGCGGCGGGTAAAAATGCCGCGATCCCCGCGCAGGTAAGACGACCATGCGGTGTCCGAGATATCGGTCGACATCGCGCGGGCGATGTCGATCGCATGCGAATTCAGCGAATCCGTGATCAGCGCGACGCGGCGGGTAAAGTCGTTGTCGACCTGATCTTCGGCACGCTCGCGGGCTTGCGCGACGCGGCGTTCGAGGTTGCCGGCAAGCTCGTTTACCTTGGCGAGCTGATCGCGCAGCTGGATCGTGGCTTCGCGGCTGACCCCGGCGGCATGTGCCGCCGCCTGCTCGAGCTGTCCGGCCGTCTCGGCAACGCTGTTGCGCATGGCGCGCTCGACCGAGGCCTTGCTTTCCTCGCCAAGCTGGCGGGCGAGGGCGGTGACCGCGTGTGCGCCGCTGTCGCTCATGGTCGCAACCGCCTCGTCGACCGAGGTCTTGAGCGTATCGATTGCCTCCGCCAGCTCGCCGCGGGTGCGGGCCGAAAGCTCCGAACTCTGTTCGGCGATGGTCTCTATCGAAGCGCGCAGCTCGAGCAGGGAAGCGAGATGCGACGCGTTTCGTTCCCCGAGCGTCACTCCGAACCGATCGATTTCCGCAAAGACCGCACCCAACTGCCGTTCGGTAGCGGAGACATGGCCCAGCAGGCTCTCGCCTTGACCGTTGGCGTCGCTCACCGCTTCGCGCAGCGCGGCCATGCGCGTTTCCATGGTGGCCAGTTTGGCTTCGCCCGCGACAAGCGCTTGCGGCAGGTCCTCACGGCTGTGCTGGGCGCTGGCCCGGATCAGTTCGAGCAGGCGCACGGCGCTGTCGGTGAGTGCGCCGACCTCGTGGTCCGTTCCGGCCAACGCGGCCCGGCTCGCGGCGAGCTTGTCGGCCAGCGTCTGCACGCTGGCGGCGACGCGCGCTTCGGCCTCGCCACCATGGGCCGCGATCTCGGTCAACCGCTCGCTCACGTCTCCCAGGCGGACGGCGACAAGGTCTGCGTGGCCGATGACTCGCGCGCTCTGCTCCTCGTGCGCTGCAAGGCGCGCGGTCATCTCCGCATCGATCGACGCCATGCCGGCCCGCAGCCTGGCCAGAGCGTCGGCGCTCGCACGCTCGGCGGCGGCTTGTCTTGCGGCAGCCTCGGCTTCGGCCCTGGCCAGCCATTGGGCGAGTTCTGCCTCGAAGCGTGCGATCTCGGCGGACATCGCATCTACCCGCTCGCGCGCGGCCTGCTTTGCCTGTGCGTCGACGGCATCCATATCGGCAAGCGCGCCTCGGGTCTGGTCGGACAGGCGGGTGACCGCCGTGCTCCAAGCCTCGGTGGCCCGCGCCTCGGCATCGCGCAGCGCACGAGCGATGGCCCCGCCTTCGTCGCGCAGGGAAGCGGTGCGCGCGCGCAGCGAGGTGAGGCTTTCCGCCTCGTGACTGTCCAGCAGCCGCCGCGCCTCGTCGAGTTCCTCCGCCATCGCGCTCGCGCGCGTGCGGATTGCTGCCAGCGCTTCGACCTCGTGCCCCTCAAGCTGGGTGCGAAACTCCGCCCCGCGCTCCGCCAGCGCGGCGAAACGCTGGGTGGCGATTTCGTCAAGTTGTTCGGCCTGCCGCGCGAACTCGGCGATCGTGTGCTCGACCATCCCGCGCAGCGAGCGCACCTGCCGTTCGCTGGCCGAGCCGAACTCGTTCAACCGCTCGAACCCCGTCACCATATCGACCAACTGGGCATGCGCGGTGCGACCCGCGTTCGCGATGTTGTTTGTGACATCCTTGGCGGAGCTGGCGATTACCGGCAGCTGGCCGCGCAGCCGCTCCATGTTCTCCAGAGCGGCAGTGCTGACCGTCCCGATCGCTTCGACCCGGTTGTGGTTTTCGCCGATCAGTGAGTGCAGGCGGTCCGCCTCTTTCGAGAGACGCTCCGTCGCCAGGCGTCCCAGCGATTCCAGATCGCGCGTCTGCGAAGCCATGAACTCTCGCGCAAGGCTGAGCTCGCGATTGACCGTGGACAGCCGCGTTTCGAGCTGGACGGCTTCCTCGCGCAGCAAACGCGCGGCATCGCCGAAACGCAATGCTTCGCGGCGGCTCGTGCGGAACGCGAGCAAGCTGGCCACGCCGATGAGCAGGACCGGAACCGCCCAGTCGCCGATCAGCGCGATCCATTGTCGCGGATCGGCGGCGGTCGCGACTTCGCGTTGCATCGCCCATGCGAACAGGCCCGTCCAAAGCACGACCGAGATTGCCGCCGCAGCAGGCAGGAGCCAGTACCGCTCGACAGGTTGTGGATGATCATCCTGAGCCTCTGCCGCCATTTCGGGCGCGTAGACAGGCTCTTCCCCGGCAGGCACTTCCTGCGTGAGAAGAAATTCGTCCCCGGCAGCCTCCTGGCTGCCCGAGCCGAAAGCGACGATGCGTGTTCCCCCAACCATCGCGCATGAATACCACGCCCAAGCCCGGGATAAACCCCTGATTAACCCTATGGCGTTAACGTCCGGTGGATGGCCTATCAATCAGGTGCCCTGGATGCCACGCTCGCGGCCGCTGCAGGCGAAGATGCCGCGATGTTCGTCGAGCTGCGCATGGCCTTCATCGACAGCCTTTCCCGCCAGGTGGACCTGCTCCGGCGCGCGCGCTGCGACGGCAACTGGCAGGTCGCGGCAATGCGCCTGAAGGGGCTGGCGGCGAGCTTCCATGCCGAGCCGCTGATGGTGCTGGCCGAGCAGGCGCTTGAAGGGGCGCCTGGCGACCCTTCCGTCGTCCGCCGTATGCAGGCTTTCCTGGACGATTTCGCCGCCGCCTGAGCTGCCGGGAGATTTAAGCATGGCCGCGCTTGGCACTGGGACGCGCAACTCCTAGAAGCATCGGCGCTTGCCGGGAGAACCTCGCTGCGCGTCGCACTGCTAGCCATGATGGAACCCGCCGGGCCGGCGCAGCCGATGCCGCGCGCGTTCCTGAAGGTGGCCGGCGTACCGCTGGCCCGCCACCAGCTCGGAGTCGTCCTGGCGCTCGATTGCCAGCGTATCATCTGCATCGCGCGCGAACTCTCGCCCGAGCTGATTGCCTTGCAGCACGATGCCGAACGCGCTGGCGCGCAGTTTCATGTCGTGTCGGGGCCACGGGCGCTTGCGGGTCTCGTCACCGCCAACGACGAGGTGATCGCGCTGGCCGACGGCCTGTTGGTCACTGCCCATGACGCCGGCCCGCTGATCGAGGCCAATCCCGGCGTCCATGTTCAGCCGATCGAGACCGGCCTTGCCGCCGGTTTCGAACGGATCGATCTCAACTACGCCGCAGCTGGCGTGATCCGCATTCCGGGGCGGCTGGTCGAACGCCTCAACGAGTTGCCGCCCGATTGCGATGCTGCGTCCGCACTGACTCGCATCGCGCTTCAGGCGGGTATTCCGATCCGCGAAATCCCGGCAGCGATGCATGAGGGTGGGCGGTGGACATTGGTGCGCGACGAAGCAGCTGCCCATGCCAGCGAGAGTGAGTGGATCCGGCGCCAGGTCGGCGAGCGCCGCCTGCAATCGCTCGGGCATTCGCTGGCGCGGCTCGGCGTGTTGAACTTCGGGCCCGCGCTGCTGCACGCCGGCAGCGGCCCGACGATCGCGGCGCTGGCGGTCGTGGCGACGCTGCTGATGGCGCTGGGCGCTGGCTGGCTCGGATTTACGGTGGCCGGCCTGCTGCTGGCGGCGGCGGGCTGGGTCGTCGTCCGCGCGGTCGGCCTGCTCGACAGGGTCGAGGAGCAGTCGCGGAACGCCAGGTCGCATGCGTTCACGCGCGAGCGGGTGCTGGGCTGGTGCCTCGACGCTGTGCTGGTGGCAGTGCTTGCGTTCGGCTCCGCGCACCCCGGCCGCGCCTGGTATGAGGCCGCTTTCGCGCCGCTGATCCTGACGGGCCTGCTTCGGCTGCTGCACCGGGTGCTCGATCGCCGCGGGGCCGCATGGCTGGAGGATCGGATGACCATCGCGATCGCGCTGGCCATCGCCGCCGCCGCCGGTGTGCTGGCGATCACGGTGCAGGTCGCGGCCCTGTCGCTGCTTTTGGCCGGATTGCTGCTGACCGGTGGAAAGCCAAGGCTAACGGGAGCTTAACCCGCACAGGCTATGCCCCGCTCATGAGCAACGTCTTTCCGCCAGCCGCGACAGCCGACCCGGTCGATCCGGGATTGCGCGGAGAATTGGAGCAGGCGGATGCGAAGCTGCGGGCGCTGCCCGGTATCGTCCGCCACTTGCTGGCGAGCGACGACTGCCAGCTGTTCAGCGACGAGGTGATCGCATGCGTGCGCGGAATGCTGACCGACCTTGCGCGCCAGCTGCTGGAAGGGGAGCGAAACGCGGGCGATTTCGCCGCGTTGCGCGGGGCGCTGGCCACGCACGGCGCGCTGCTCACGCATGTTCACGCGCTTGCGGTCGAATGGCGGCTGATAGAGCGCATGCAGGCGGAAGCGCGCATCGACCCGGTCCAGCCGCCCCTCGTGGCATCGCTGGTCGCCGGCGCCGAGCCGGACTTCGCCGCTCTGGTTCGCAAAATGGTCGCCGCGCAGGCCGGCTTCTGCCACGCCCGCCAAACCATGAGCCTGCCGCTCCACGAGCTTCCCGTTGAGCTTCTGCGGGGCGTCGTCGCGGAAACGCGCGCCGAGCCGCGTCTCCATGCGGTGCATGACGACAACGACACTCGGCTCGGCCTGCTGGCGCGGTTGATCGACGCCATGGGTGCGGACGAGGCGGACGCCCTCTCGATCGCCGACGCCGGGCCGTCGCTCTTCCTCTCGGCGGTCGCTGTGGCCTCGGGACAGGCGCGCCAGCTTGTCACCCTGTCGACCGACACCACTCAGATCGCGCGCCTGGCGCTCTGCTTGCGGGCGGCGGGCATGGGAACGAGTGCTGCTTGCGAACAGCTGCTGACGCTTCATCCCACGGCCGCTCCGCCTTCGGCCTTGCTTGAGCTGGATCCCAGCGCGGCGGCCAAGCTCCTTGGTCGAGACAACCCGGCGGGAGCGCTGTGAAATGACCGCGCGCGCGACCAAGCGGATCGTTGCCGCGAGCGACGAGGACGATTGCCTCATCAGCGCGGACGAAGCGCTGGGCCGTCTGCAAATGCAGTGCGGCGGGACCCTGCCGGGTAAGATAGCTATTCCGGAGCTGCTGGAGGTTGTTCGCAAAGCGCGCAACAACCGCGTGAAGATGGCGCGCGGGATCATGGCGCAGGACGACGGCCACCAGATCCACGCCTGGGTTCAGGTAGAGCCCAGGCCGGAAGGCGGTTGCGATATCGAGATCACGGACTGGCGGACAGCCGCGCTGCCCCCGGAGGATCAGCGCGGCGTCGATCGCTTCAGCGCCGAGTTGGACGGGGTGACGGCGGAACTGGTCGCCTGGCTCGACGCCGACCAGCGTCTGCTCGCGGTGGAGGGCGAGGCTCCCGACGTGCGCGCGCTCGTCCGCGAGATGAGGGGCGGCACGGGCCGGCGCTGGACCGATTTCGTCGAGGTCGGCAGCAACGGCCAGCGGCAGCTCCTGCACTGGCGTCTGCTGGACGGCGCCGCCGTCTCGGTGCCGGGCTCGACACGGTCGTGGCGCGTTCGTCTGCGTCCTCACGAACCGGCGGGCGCAGAGCCGGCCGGCTTCGAGCTTTTGCTTACCGCCCACGAACCCGCGCCTATCGACGAGCCGACGACGCCGGCGAGTCCACAGGCAGCGCGCAAAGGCCTGAATGGGGCGATCGGTCGCGACATCGGGCCTGTGCTGCGCCAGCCGGTATCCCGGATCATCGCCAATGCCGAGACGATCCGGACGCGCCTCGCCGGCCCCTTGGCTGACGAATACGCCGGCTATGCGGCCGACATCGCTGCCGCCGGACAGCACCTGCTGGCGCTGCTCAACGATCTTGGCGACCTCGAAGTGGTCGAGGCCGACGACTTCAGGACCGAGCCTGACCTGATTGACCTTGCGGAAGTCGCGCGGCAGGCGGCGGGCATCCTGGGGGTCCGGGCGCGGGAAAAGGGGATCGCGGTCGATGCCCCGGACCAGCAGGAAGCGCTGTCCGCCATTGCCGAGTTCCGCCGTGTGCTACAGGTGCTTTTGAACCTGATCGGGAACGCCATCCGCTACTCGCCGCCAAATTCGACGATCCGCATCGAACTGGGACGCGGTGATGGCCGGGTGTGGGTGTCGGTCGCGGATGAGGGGCCTGGGCTCAGCGATGCAGATCAGGCCCGCGTTTTTGCAAAGTTCGAGCGCCTGGGCCGTAGCGGCGATGGCGGCTCCGGGCTGGGCCTCTACATTTCGCGGCGGCTTGCCCGCGCGATGGGCGGAGAGCTGAGCGTCACGAGCGTTCCGGGCAAGGGTGCTCGTTTTACCCTGGCGCTGCCTTCCGCCGATTAGCGGAAAGGCAAGGGGGCGGCGCTGACCGCCCCCCAACACTGTCGTTCAGCGACGATCGATCGCAACGTAATCGCGCTGCGTCGGCCCGGTGTAGAGCTGGCGCGGCCGGCCGATCTTCTGGCCGGGATCGGAGATCATCTCGTTCCACTGCGCCACCCAGCCGACGGTACGCGCAAGCGCGAACAGAACGGTAAACATCGTGGTCGGGAAGCCGATCGCCGAAAGGATGATGCCCGAGTAGAAATCGACGTTCGGGAACAGCTTCTTCTCGACGAAATAGGGATCGTTGAGCGCGATCTCTTCGAGGCGAAGCGCCGTCTCGAACAGCGGATCGTCGACCTTGAGCGCGTCGAACACTTCGCGCACGGTGGACTGCATCACCGTCGCGCGGGGATCGTAGTTCTTGTAGACCCGGTGGCCGAAGCCCATCAGGCGGAACGGATCGTTCTTGTCCTTGGCGCGCTCGATATATTCGGGAATGCGCTCGGGCCGGCCGATTTCGCGCAGCATGTTGAGCGCCGCTTCGTTGGCGCCGCCATGCGCGGGGCCCCACAGGCAGGCGATGCCCGCCGCGATGCAGGCGAACGGGTTGGCGCCGGACGAGCCCGCAAGGCGGACCGTCGACGTCGATGCGTTCTGCTCATGGTCAGCGTGGAGGATGAAGATGCGGTCCATCGCCTTCTCGACCGCCGGGATCACCTCGTATTCCTCGGCCGGTACGCCGAAGGTCATGCGCAGGAAATTCCCCGTGTAGGACAGCGAGTTATCGGGATAGAGGAACGGCTGCCCGACCGAATACTTGTAAGCCATCGCCGCGATCGTCGGCATCTTGGCGATCAGCCGGTGCGAGCTGATCTTGCGGTGCACGGGATCGGAGATGTCGGTGGAATCGTGGTAGAACGCCGAAAGCGCGCCGACGACGCCGCACATGATCGCCATCGGGTGGGCATCGCGCCGAAAGCCGCGATAGAATGTCGCGAGCTGCTCATGCAGCATCGTGTGGCGGCTGATCGTGTAGCTGAAGTCGTCGAGCTGCTGCTGCGTCGGCAGTTCGCCGTTCAGCAGCAGGTACGAGACCTCCATGAAGCTCGAGCTCTCGGCGAGCTGGCCGATCGGATAGCCGCGGTGAAGCAGCACGCCCTCATCACCGTCGATGTAGGTCAGCGCGCTTTCGCAGGACGCTGTCGAGGTGAAGCCCGGATCGTAAGTGAACATGCCGGTCTGGGCATAGAGCTTACGGATATCGATCACATCGGGGCCGATGCTGCCGCTCAGGACCGCGAAGTCGGAATCCTTGCCCGCCGCGTTGAGTTTCGCTTGATTACCCACCTGTTCCTCCTCAAATTTGTCCTGCTTCGGCGGTGATCGCCTGCGCCGCGATGCGGGCGAGGCTCTCGTCCCTACCTAGCAACACGAGAACATCGAAAATCCCGGGCGACGTCGTCTGCCCTGTCAGCGCCGCCCTGAGCGGCTGCGCGAGCTTGCCGAGCCCGAGGCCGAGCTCTTCAGCCATCGCTTTCAGACTGGCTTCCAGACTTTCGCTTGTCCAGCCGTTTTCCTGCCCGAGCCGCCGCTCAATCGCTCCGAGCAATTCACGGGCCTCGGGCGTCAACAAGGCCTCGGCCTTCGCGTCGAGCGGCAGAGGACGTTCTGCGAACAGGAAGGCGGCACCCTGTGCGAGCTCGTTCAGGTCCTTGGCGCGGACCTTGAGCACCGGCATGGCGCGGGTGAGCAGATCGAGCTGCGCGGCGCCTTTCATGCGCTGCGCCACCATCCCGGCGAGCCGCGCATCATCCGCCTCGCGCAAGTAGTGGCCGTTCAAACTGTGCAGCTTGGCGAGATCGAAGCGCGAGGGCGACTTGCCGACATGCGCGATATCGAACCATTCGACCGCCTGTTCGCGCGAGATGATCTCCTCGTCGCCATGACCCCAGCCGAGCCTGAGCAGGTAATTGAACAGCGCTTCTGGCAGAATGCCGAGCTCGTCGCGATAGGCGTCGACGCCCAGCGCGCCGTGCCGCTTGGAGAGCTTGGCGCCGTCCGCCCCATGGATCAGCGGCACGTGCGCATAGATCGGGTCCGGCCAGCCGCCTTCGGCGGCGTCCATCGCACGCAGGATGGCAAGCTGCCGAAACGCGTTGTTGAGGTGATCGTCGCCCCGGATCACGTGCGTGACCCCCATGTCGTGATCGTCGACGACGACTGCGAGCATGTAAGTGGGCGTGCCGTCGGAGCGGAGAAGAACGAAGTCGTCGATTTCCGCATTGCTCACGGTGACGCGGCCCTGGACGAGATCGTCGATCATGGTCTCGCCTTCGCGCGGCGCCTTGATGCGAACGACGAAAGGTGCGCCTGCCGGCGCCGTTGAGGCGTCGCGGTCACGCCATTCGCTGTCGATGCGGAACGGCAAACGCTCGGCCTGTGCTTTCGCGCGGCGCTCGGCCAGTTCCTCCGGCGTCAGGTAGCAGCGATAGGCGTAGCCCCCGTCAAGCAGCCGCCGCGCCACTTCGGCGTGACGCTGCGAGCGGGCGAACTGAAACACCGGCGGCTCGTCTCCGCCCAGACCGAGCCACTCCAACCCGTCGAATATCGCGCCGATCGCGGGCTCGGTGGAGCGCGCCCGGTCGGTGTCCTCGATCCGCAGTAGATACTTGCCGCAGTGGTGGCGTGCGAACAACCAGTTGAAGAGCGCTGTCCGCGCTCCGCCAATGTGAAGATAGCCGGTGGGAGAGGGTGCGAAGCGGGTCACGACAGCCTTGGCCGCGCCTGCAACCGGCGCTCCATCAGCCTTCGCGCTATCGCTTGCCATCATCCACTCTTCCTGTCCTATGAAGTGCATGGCCAGCGACGCCGCGCACATCGTGCAACCAGCCCGCGATCTCGTGCACGGCGCTGCAATGCAACATCGCCCTTGGCGCAGGCTGCGTGCCTTGTCCAGCGGACTGGAGCAAGTCGAGAAATTTCTTGGCCGGGCAGGGTTCGACCGGGGGCCCTGGCTGGCCGTCGCGTTCGCGGCCGGAATCGGGCTTTGGTTCGCCCTCGACCATCGCGGCGAGTGGCTCGCGGTATTCGCGTTATGCTGCGCGGCAGCCTGCGGCGCGGCGGCATGGTGCCGGACCGACACGCTGCCTTACTTGCGCCACGCGCTGATCGCCGTGCCGCTGGTGGTCGCCTGCGGCCTGGCAGTCGTCTGGACCAAGTCGGCAATCGCGGGGGCCGAGCCGATCTCCCGGCCGATGGCCGCGACGATCACTGCGACACTGCTCGAACGGCAGGAGCGGCCCGCCGAGGGACGCGTTCGCCTGGTTCTGGCGACGCGCGAGCCCGGCACCGGCCGCCCGATCCGGGTGCGGGTCAATCTGCCCACCAGTCGCGATAGCATCGCGGTCGCGCCGGGGGCGCAATTGCGGTTGCGGGTGCGGCTTATGCCGCCATCGCCGCCGATGCTTCCGGGCGGCTACGATTTCGCGCGAACCGCGTGGTTTGCAGGTCTGGCGGGCGTGGGGAACGTGCTCGGCGACGTCGAGGTGCTTCAGCCGGGGACGGGCGGCCAGCCGTTGGCGGGCGCTCAGGCGAAACTCTCGGCGCATGTGCGCGAGCAGCTCTCCGGATCGCCGGGCGCCATCGCCGCCGCACTTGCTACGGGAGATCGAGGAGCAATCGCCGAGGATGACGACCGGGCGATGCGCGATGCGGGGCTCGCCCACCTGCTGTCGATCAGCGGGCTGCATGTGAGCGCCGTCGTCGCCGCGGCCTATGTGCTGGCCTTGCGGCTGCTGGCGCTTTCCCCATGGCTTGCGCTGCGCGCCCGGCTGCCGCTCGTCGCGGCCGGGGCAGGGGCGCTGGCGGGTATCGGCTATACCCTCCTGACGGGGGCCGAGGTGCCGACCGTGCGATCGTGCATCGGTGCGGTGCTCGTGCTCTGTGCGCTCGCGCTGGGCCGCGAGGCGCTGTCGATGCGGATGATCGCGGTTGCCGCCATCGTGGTGATGCTGTTCTGGCCCGAAGCGGTCGTCGGCCCGAGCTTCCAGATGAGCTTCGCTGCGGTGATCGCCATCGTCGCCTTGCACGGCGCCGGCCCGATCCGCGCGTTCCTGGCGCCCCGCGATGAGGGCTGGTGGATGCGCCTTCTGCGGCAGGCCGCCATGTTGCTGCTGACCGGGATCGTGATCGAGCTTGCGCTGATGCCGATCGGCCTGTTCCACTTCCATCGCGCCGGGGTGTACGGCGCTCTCGCCAACGTCATTGCGATTCCGTTGACGACGTTCGCCACGATGCCGCTGATAGCGCTGGCGCTCCTGCTGGACATTGGCCGGGTCGGTGCTCCGGCGTGGTGGCTGGCCGGAAAATCTCTGGAACTGATGCTGGCCCTGGCGCATGTGGTCTCGTCGCAACCCGGAGCGGTAACGACGCTGCCGCCGATGGGCGGCGCGAGCATCATGCTGTTCGTGGGCGGCGGGCTATGGCTTGCGCTCTGGCGCGGACGGGTGCGGCTTGCCGGGCTCGCGCCGCTGCTGGTCGGCGCCATTACGCTCGCATTGCTGCGCCCCCCGGATATCCTGGTCAGCGGCGACGGTCGCCATGTCGGCCTGACCGACGGATCAACGCTCTACCTGTTGCGCCAGGCGGCGGGCTTTTCCGGCGAGAACCTTGCCGAGCTTGCCGGCATGAACGGCGAGCGGCTGCTGATCGAGGCCTGGCCCGGAGCCCGCTGCACGCGCGATTTCTGCGTGATCGGGCTGAACCGTGGCGGGCGGGAATGGAGCCTCCTGCTCGGGAAGAGCCGCGACCCCGTGCCGGAACGCGCATTGGCCGCCGCTTGCGCGCGAGTGGACATCGTCATCTCGGGGCGGTGGCTGCCCCGAAGCTGTCGCCCGCGCGCGATCAGGATTGACCGCCGCTTGCTGGAGCGAACCGGCGGCATCGCGCTCGATCTCGAAAGCAGAAGCTTGCGGACTGTCTCCGAGCAGCAGGGCGATCATGGCTGGTGGCGGCCGGCAGAGCTGGAACCCCGGAGGTTCCAGCCGCCGGCCGCGGTCGCGACGCAAGCCTTGGTTCCAGCCTCCGCCCCCGCTGCTCCGCCGCCGGATCAGTGATAGCGACGCAGCAGCCCGGCGAGCTTGCCTTGCACGACCACGTCGCCGGGACGGTAAACCTGCGGATCGTAGGCGGCATTCGCCGGATCGAGCCGGACCATCCCGTTCTCGCGGCGCAGATACTTGAGCGTTGCCTCCTCGCCGCGCACGAGCGCGACGACGATCTCGCCGTCGCGGGCGACATCGGTGCGCCGGATCAGCGCGAAGTCGCCGTCGAGAATGCCCGCCTCGACCATCGAATCCCCGGAAACTTCAAGAGCATAGTGCTCGCCCGGCCCGAGCAACGCTGCGGGCACCGGCAAGGTCGATTGCCCTTCCAGCGCTTCGATCGGCACGCCGGCGGCGATGCGGCCGTGCAGGGGCAGTTCGACCACGTCGTTGGCCGGTTCCGGTTTCGCGGTGGTTGCGCGCAACCCTGTCAAGGCAGTGTTCGCGTTCGCTGCCGTACGGACCGAGGGCTTGGCCACGATGTCATCGGGTTGCCGCAACACTTCGAGAGCGCGCGCTCGATTGGGCAGCCTGCGGATGAAGCCGCGTTCCTCGAGCGCCGAAATCAGCCGATGTACGCCCGACTTGGATTTGAGATCCAGCGCTTCCTTCATCTCCTCGAACGAAGGCGACACCCCCGTCTCTTCGAGCTTGTTCTGGATAAAGCGGATCAATTCGTGCTGCTTGCGCGTCAGCATACCGGCATTCCCTTCCCGAGACGTTTCGGTGAACGAATGAGGAACAAGTAAGCAACGATTCTCAGATCGTCAAGCAATTCCACCATTTTCGAGGAGATAGGCCGGCACCGGTGCGCCGATCCCCGCCGCCGGCGCGCCAGCTGGGCGGTCGATCAAGGCGTTGGCTGTCGCGAGCGGTAGCAGCGCTCCGCTGTCCTGGATCGCCTGCGGCGTGATCTGTCGCCCGTCCCAGGTGGCGCGGATGAACTCGCGCCGCGATCCGCCGGCTCTCAGAGGCTCGGCCAGAACCGAGCTAACAAGGCGCGGGAAAGGGTCGGCGGCGCCGAGCATCGCGCGCAGCAGCGGCAGGAGAAACAGGAACGCCGTGACGTGGCTGGAAACCGGATTGCCGGGAAGCCCGAGGATAATTTGCCGCCCGCGCCGGGCGACGAGCAGCGGCTTGCCGGGCCGGATGGCGATGCGCCAAAAGTCGATCTGTGCGCCCCATTCCGCCAGCACGGGCCGCATGAGGTCATGATCGCCCACCGAAGCACCGCCGCTGGTTACGATCACGTCTGCCTCGGCAGCTCTGGCCAGTGCCGCCAGCAGCGCGTTCCGATCGTCGGGAACCGGCCCCAGCCGTTCAATCGTGCAGGGCAGGGTGGAAGCGAGCGCCTGAAGCATCACGCCGTTGCTCGCCGGGATCTGATGCGGCGCGCACTCGCTGCCCGAAGGCGCGAGTTCATCGCCGCTGTCGAGGATCGCGAGCCGTGGTAGCCGGCGAACCGCCAGATGGCTGTGGCCGGCGGCGATCGCCAGCGCTGCCTGGGCAGGGCCGATCCGGGTGCCGTCGGCAAGAACCGTCTGGCCATCGGCAAAGTCCATGCCCCGCCGACGGATGTGCTTGCCCGGCGGAACCGGCGCCTCGCCGGAAAGGGTGATCCGGTCACCCTCCCGCGCCATGTCCTCCTGGAGGATCACGGCCGCGCCCCCTTGTGGAAGCACGGCGCCAGTCGCGATCCGCACTGCGTCTCCAGCAGTCACCGTGCCAGCAAACGGGTGCCCGGCCGCACTTTCTCCGATGACCCGCCAGGGACCGGTCAAGTCGCCTTCGCTGACCGCGTAACCGTCCATCGCCGACAGGTCGGCGGGGGGCTGGGTCCGGCGCGCGGCCAGCGGTTCGGCAAGATAGCGGCCCAACGCGCCAGTTACATCGACCCGCTCGATGGATAGCGGCGAGGCCAGGGCCAGAAGCCGCGCCTGCGCCTCTTCGAGCGGCAGCGGGGGATTGGTCACGCGCTTTCCTCGGCGCGCCAGGTGCCGGACTTGCCGCCGCGCTTCTCGATGAGCCGAACGCCCTCGATCACCATACCTTTATCGAGTGCCTTCGCCATGTCGTAGATCGTCAGCAAGGCTACGCAAGTCGCTGTCATGGCTTCCATTTCCACGCCCGTCTTGCCGGTGAGCGAGGCTGTCGCGGTGGCCCGGACAGCATCGGTTTCGACCTCGAAATCGAGCGCGACCGAATCGAGCGCGAGGGGGTGGCACAGCGGGATAAGTTCGGCGGTCTTCTTCGCGGCCATGATCCCGGCGATGCGGGCGGCGGCGAGGACGTCTCCTTTGGGCACGTCGCCATCGCGAATGGCGGCCAGCGCCTGTGCCGACATGCGAATCCGGCCGCTGGCAACCGCGACCCGCGCGGTCGGCGTCTTTGCGCCGACATCCACCATGCGCGCCTTGCCCTGATCGTCGAGGTGGGTGAGTCCGTTCATACCATCATTCCCTGGTCGCCCCGACGCCGGGCGAGGTTTAACCGCGCAGCAGCAGCCGGGTCGCCGCCGCGACATCGGGTTGGCGCATCAGGCTCTCGCCGACAAGGAAGCAACGCGCGCCGCATTCGGCAAGCCGGGCAAGGTCGGCATGGGCGTTGATCCCGCTCTCACTGACCAGCAGCGTGCCTTCCGGCATCAGCGGCGCGAGCCGCTCGGTCACGGCAAGATCGGTGACGAAGCGCTTGAGATCGCGATTGTTTATCCCGATCAACCGCGACTTCAGCCGGGCCGCGCGGGCAACCTCAACTTCGTCGTGGACTTCCACCAGCACGTCCATGCCGAGTTCGAGCGCCGCCGCTTCGATTTCGCCCATTTGCCCGTCATCGAGCGCAGCGACGATGATCAGGATCGCGTCGGCTCCGATGGCCCGCGCCTCGGCAACCTGCCACGGATCGACCATGAAGTCCTTGCGCAGCACGGGAAGATCGCATGCCGCGCGGGCGGCGACGAGGTAGTCCTCATGCCCCTGAAAGAACGGCGCGTCGGTCAGCACCGAGAGACAGGCAGCGCCGCCCTCGGCATAGGCTTTGGCATGGGCGGCGGGGTGAAAGTCCTCTCGGATCAGACCCTTGGAAGGCGAAGCCTTCTTGATTTCGGCGATCAGGCCAAAGCCTTGCGCCGACTTGGCTTCCAGCGCGGCGCGAAAGCCGCGCGGCGGCGTCTGCGTGGCGGCGCGGTCGTAAAGTTGCGCCAGGGTGGCGCTTGCCTTGCGGGCGGCTACTTCCTCGCGCTTGACGTCGCAGATTTCCGTGAGCTTGTCGGCCATGGCCGGTCCTATCTATTTCAGCGCCGCGATCCAGCAGTCGAGCAGGGTGTTGGCAAGCCCCCGGTCGATCGCTTCTGCCGCTTCCTCGACACCTGCGCTCCAATCATCGACCTCGCCGGCCACCAGTAGCGCCGCCGCCGCGTTGAACAGCACCGCGTCGCGGTAAGGCCCGGTCTCGCCCTGAAGCAGGCGGCGCAGCGCGGCCGCATTGTGCGCCGGATCGCCGCCACGCAGGCTGCTGACCGGAGCTGGCGAGAGGCCCGCCTGGGCCGCTTCGACGCGCTGCATCACAAAGCTGCCGTCCGCCACGACCGCGACTTCGTTGCCTCCGCCGAGGCTGAGCTCATCCAGACCCTCGTCGCCCGAAACCACGAACGACTTGTCGGTGCCCAGCCGCGCCAGCGCTTCGGCATAGATCGGCACATAGGCCGGGCGGGCGATGCCGACCAGCTGCCGCGTCACGCGCGCGGGATTGGCGAGCGGCCCCATCAGGTTGAAGATCGTGCGTCGGCCGAGCGCCTTGCGGATCGGCATGATCCTGCCCATCGCCGGGTGATGACGGCCCGCGAACAGGAAGCAGATGCCCATGTCCGCCAGCGTCGCCTCGGCGGTTTCCGCCGCGCGGTCGAGATTGAGACCCAGCGCTTCGAGCGTGTCGGCGGCGCCCGCTTTGGACGAGGCGGCGCGGTTGCCGTGCTTGGCCACCGGCACGCCGCAGGCCGCAGTCACCAGCGCCACCGCGGTCGAGACGTTGAGCGTGTGATGCCCGTCGCCGCCCGTTCCGCACACGTCGATGGCCTTGGCGGGTGCGCTGATCGCGATCATCCGCGCCCGCATCGCGCGGGCCGCGCCGGCGATCTCGCTCGCGGTCTCGCCGCGATCGGACAGCGCCACCAGAAAGCCTGCGATTTCCTCGTCGTCAGCTTTGCCGTCGAGCATGGCGGCAAAGGCCGCTTCTGCGGCCTCTTCATCCAGCGGCTCGGCGACGGAGGGCAGTGCGCTCATGGCAGCGGCGCGGGTTCGAGACCGCAAATCCGCAGGAAGTTCGCCAGCATGGCGTGTCCATGCTCGGTGGCGATGCTTTCGGGGTGAAACTGTACGCCATGGATCGGCAGCGCGGCATGGCGGAAGCCCATCGCATGGGCATCGTCCGAAGTCGCGTTGATGACCAGCTCGGCGGGCGGGTTCTCAACCACGAGGCTGTGGTAGCGCGTGGCGGTGAACGGCGAGGGCAGTCCGGCGAACAGCCCGGTGCCGTCATGCGTGACCGGAGAGGTCTTGCCGTGCATCAAGCCGCCGAGCACGCACTTCCCGCCGAAGTACTGCCCGATCGACTGGTGGCCCAGGCACACGCCGAGCAA
>VFQT010001728.1_pt1 | contig 25036 bp, 22 predicted proteins | sample 3512381 | NCBI WGS metagenome assembly VFQT01 (sample SAMN10412376, study PRJNA504923) | tailings metagenome | isolation source: Relicate 2 Philex TSF3 active mining site | place: Philippines: Tuba, Benguet | collected 2017-08-29
CGCGTAATTAACCAAGTCGGCGACAACCAAGAAGTAACCTGGAAAGCCCATCTGACAGATGACTTGTACTTCATAAGCAGCGCGTTTGAGGTGTTCCTCTGGCACCCCATCAGGGAAGCGTTGCGCTAAACCACGAGCCACCTCCTTTTCAAGCCAAGACTCCTCGCTCTCACCAGCAGGAACTGGAAATTGTGGCAGCAGATTTTCTCCCTCGCGGAAAGTGACTTCACAACGTTGCGCAATCAGTAAAGTGTTGTCACAAGCCTCAGGAATCTCGCTAAAGAGTTCGCGCATCTGTTGAGCCGTTTTGAGATAGAACTCATCGTTGTCGAACTTGAAGCGTTTTGGATCGGCAAGAGTCGATCCAGATTGGATACACAAAAGTGCAGCGTGCGCCTGTTCATCTGCCTTTTTTGTGTAGTGCAAATCGTTGGTGGCAAGTAAAGGTAGATTTAAATCTTTTGCCAATTTGAGAAGATCAACTTTTGTACGTTTCTCAATCTCGATGCCATGTTCCATTAACTCTAGGAAGTAATTCTCTTTTCCAAAAATATCTTGATAGTCCGCGGCCGCTTTGCGGGCGCCGGCATAATCACCCATTCGTAACCTAGTTTGAATCTCGCCACCTGGACAACCTGTTGTTGCGATCAAACCAGCGGAGTACTCGACGAGTAACTCTCGATCCATTCGGGGCTTGTAGTAATACCCTTCGAGTGAAGCTAGAGACGAGAGCTTGAAGAGGTTACTCATTCCTGTGTTATTGCTGGCAAGAATTGTCATGTGGGTATAAGCGCCACCGCCAGAGACGTCATCCTCGCCGCCCTCAGCCCACTTCACTCGCTTACGTTCGTGGCGTGAACCCGGTGCGATGTATGCCTCTATTCCGATAATCGGTTTGACACCGACTGCTTTGGCGCTTTTATAAAACTCATAAGCGCCGAAGAGATTGCCGTGATCAGTGATTGCAATCGCGCGCGCATCAGGGTTCGCTACTTTTGCGACCTCCCCCACCAATTCCTTGACCCGCGCCGCACCATCGAGCATCGAATACTCGGTGTGGACATGGAGGTGGACGAAATCAGTAGTGCTCACGGGTGGGAAATTTAGCGCTTAGCTCAGGATTGCTTACGCAGGCTGGCTAATGCCGCTGCCAAATCGGCTGGATAGGCGCTGGTAAAGCTCCGTTCCTGCCCATCGGCTGGATGGATAAAGGTGAGTCGGTGCGCGTGTAGCCATTGCCGGGTCAGGCCAAGATTCTTGGCAAAAACCGGATCGGCCCCATACATAAGGTCTCCGATTAACGGGTGGCGAAGAGCAGCAAAGTGCACCCGAATTTGATGAGTCCGCCCAGTTTCGAGTTCAACCTCAACCAGAGTTGCTCCGGCAAAGCTCTCGAGCGTTTGATAGTGAGTAATACTGGGTTTGCCCTCAGCAACAACGGCGAACTTAAACTCCTCGCGAGGGTGTCGATCGATTGGTGCATCAATTGTGCCCCGAGTCGGATCTGGATGGCCCTGCACAATTGCGTGATAGATCTTCTTGACGGTGCGGGAACGAAATTGCTCCTTGAGAGATTGGTAGGCGCGATCAGATTTTGCAACCACCATTAATCCAGAAGTTCCAACGTCTAATCGGTGAACGATTCCGGCTCGCTCGGGTGGCGCTAGTTGCGAAAGTGTGAATCCGCGCGCCATCAAAATGCCAACAACCGTTGGCCCACTCCACCCAACGCTGGGGTGGGCTGCAACTCCTAGTGGTTTATCAATGACAACCAGGTCATCATCTGAATACGTAATCTGTAATTGATCGAGATCAGAGATTTCTATCTTCGGTCCGCGTGCCGGCTCCTGCACAATCTCGATTTCGATGAAGTCGCCCGCTGCTAAACGAGCAGATTTATCGACCGGTTTTCCATTGACAAAGATGGCACCACTCTCTGCCGCATGCGCAATCATCGTTCGAGAGAAACCCAAGGCACGAGCAAGTGCCACATCAACCCGCTCACCATCTAACCCTTCGGGAATCTCTAAGCTGCGTAAATGTCTATCTCCATTCGACGCGCTCATGCAGGGTTACCCCGAAAGGTGCCGCCGCGCCAAGAGAGGATTGCCATTGTCAGAACCGAGATCACGATTGCCGAATCGGCAATATTAAAGAGCGCCCAATTGGGAAGGCCGATCCAATCGACAACATGACCTCGGAATGGTGCTGGATCACGAAAAATTCGATCGGTGAGGTTACCGAGAATCCCACCGGCAAGCGCTCCCCATGGATAACTCCATGATCGCACCGAAACTTGTGGCGTTCGAATGGATAAGTACAACAAGACCGCAATGCTAATCAAAGTCAAAATAAAAGTAGCCCCAGTGAATGAACTGAAAGCTGCGCCTGGATTTCGAGCGAACTCCCAACGCAAGAATCTTCCCACCACATATTGAGTGGGCCTACCTTCGAGTGTTTCAACTGCCCAGATTTTGGTGACTAAATCTAGTAAATAAACGGCGAGCGCAACGATGAGAATAATTCGCCAATGTGAAGTGCGAATTAGCGACGCTCCTCTTTCTGTTTGCAGAGCATGCAAAGCGTTGCTCGCGGGAAGACCTGAAGCCGAGCCTTTCCGATTGGATTGCCGCAGATTTCACATTTGGTGTAACTGCCTGCGGCAATTCGAGCTAACGCAAGTTCGGTCTGGAGGACCAAATCTTGGGCGTTGTAAACAAGTGACAACTCGTGCTCGCGCTCAAAAGTTTTGGTTCCAGCATCAGCCTGATCATCGCCTGCACCATCGCTGGAATCCTGAAGAAGTTCCGCAGCTTGAGCTTCTGCAGCAGCAAGCTCCTGCTTGTAAGTTGCCAGATCCTTTGTTAGTCGTGCTTTCATCTCTTTGAGCTCATCTTTGCTCCATGGATTTTCTGAACCTGCTACGACAAGTGGAGTGGGGATATCCCGGAGCGGCTTAAGCGCATGCTTACTCTTTCGTTCGACTTTCGGAGGCGGAGGCAAGAGTAGGCGCCGCTGAAAACCATCGTTGGCGTTAGCGGCTGCACTACTTGCTGCAGCACTCGATGGTGCCTTACCCGCGCTACTGACTTTCGCCTCTTGGCTCGCTTTGCCCTGTTTACTCTCCTGTGCCGGCTTGGCTGTCGAACTAGCACTGGCAGCAGCAACTTTCTTTGGGAATGGTCGACCCTTTGGACCCGAAGGGGTCTTCTTTGCTGGGGCCTTCTTCGCTGGGGCTTTCTTCGCTGGGGCCTTCGCCACCAATTTCTTGGCGGGTTTCTGGGCTGGCTTCTTTGCCGGAGCCTTCTTGGCTTGCTTCTTTGCCGGAGCCTTTGTTACGGGCTTAGCCGATTTTTTCGGCTTGCTCGGAGCCTTGCTGCCTTTTGAAGGAGCTTTTTTCTTTGCAGGTGCCATGGCGGAGAAGGGTAGCCTCTTTTTCGCGTTTTTTCGCACCTTTTGCTCTCAACTACTCAGATAGGCAGGTTAAACTTAGCGCTGCTGCAAGCTCTGACATAAGGCTCGTAGCGCAACTGCGCCAGTATCGGGGCTATCACCTCGAGAGCAGATCGGAAGAAAGGGTTGGTCTTTTGCCCCGAGAGGGCTAAGGCTCCTGATTAGAACCGAATATGTCGAAAGAGATCGAAGCGATCGGCCCTGGTAGCAGCGGCCAGTCAATTCGATAAGGCAGGTGGTACCGCGGCCCCCTCACCCGGAGTGAGCCGTCCTGCTGGCTGATTGCAGAGCATCAACGATAGCCAGGAGCGAAACCGCCAATGACTGAGCACTCATCTAATCGGAGCTACCAAGCCCTTCCAACGCAGGTTGATCTGCCAGCGATGGAGCGCGAGATACTGGCATTTTGGCAGTCCGCTCAAATCTTCGACAAGTCCATTGCCGCTCGGCGCGGTGCGCAACCATGGACCTTCTATGAAGGCCCCCCTACAGCAAATGGCCTTCCTGGAACGCATCACATCGAAGCGCGGGTCTTTAAGGATGTCTTTCCACGTTTTCATACGATGAAAGGAAGGTATGTCCCGCGAAGGGCAGGCTGGGATTGTCATGGACTACCTGTTGAGTTAGCTGTTGAAAAAGAACTTGGCTTTACCGGAAAGCAAGATATCGAAAAGTATGGCGTGGCCGCCTTCAATCAGAAATGTCGCGAATCGGTTCTGCGTCACGTTGATGCTTTCACCGAGATGACAGAGCGAATGGGATTTTGGGTTGACTTCGATCAGGCATATTGGACTATGTCGAGTGAATATGTTGAGAGCGTTTGGTGGTCGCTAGCTCAGATTTGGAAAAAGGGATTATTAGTCCAAGATCATCGAGTCGCTCCCTACTGCCCGCGTTGTGGAACTGGGTTATCTGATCACGAACTTGCGCAGGGCTATGAAAATATCTCTGATCAATCAGTGTATGTAAAATTTCCCATCACCTCTGGGCCGCTTAAAGATGTTGGCGCATCGCTCTTGGTGTGGACCACAACGCCATGGACTTTGGTATCAAATACGGCAATTGCCGTTCATCCCGAGGTTATTTATGTGCTTGCCGAGAATGCGGAAGGCGAGAAACTAGTTGTTGCCCAGGATCTAATCTCAGTACTTGGCGAAGGATTCATTGCTACTAGGGAATTTGTCGGAAGGGAATTAGAACACACTACTTATCAGCGTCCCTTCCAATGGCTCGAGATCCCGAATTCGCACTTCATCGTTCTTGCGGAGTATGTAACTACCACCGATGGAACTGGGCTTGTTCATCAATCCCCTGCGTTTGGAGCTGATGATTTACAAGTATGTCGTAAATACAATCTTCCTGTTGTAAATCCAATTCTTGGTGACGGCACCTTCGATAAAACATTGCCAGTGGTCGCAGGTATGTTCTTTAAGGAGGCAGATAAACCCCTAATCAAGGAATTGAAATCACAAGGGGTTCTTTTCAAGCAACAGAGTTACGATCATTCATATCCGCATTGCTGGCGTTGTCATACTCCGCTTATGTACTACGCCCAACCATCGTGGTACATCCGTACTACCGCCATCAAAGAGGCCCTAATTCGAGAGAACTCGAAAACCGATTGGCATCCTGCCACGATAAAAACAGGGCGTTACGGTGATTGGTTAGAGAACAACATCGATTGGGCATTATCGCGAAACAGGTATTGGGGCACGCCATTACCAATCTGGCGGTGTGAGAACGAGCATGCCGAGAACATGTTGTGTGTCGAATCGTTGGCAGAGCTTTCGACATTAGCAGGCGAGGATTACTCCGCCCTTGACCCACACCGCCCATACGTGGACGATGTCACACTAACGTGTCCGCAATGTTCCGCCACAATGCGACGTGTTCCTGAGGTGATCGATTGCTGGTATGACTCGGGTGCGATGCCCTTTGCACAACTTGGTTACCCACACAAGGCAGGCTCAGCGAAGGAATTTGCAGAAACCTATCCTGCCGATTTCATCTGTGAGGCAATCGATCAGACTCGTGGTTGGTTCTACACCTTAATGACGATTGGGACTTTGGTTTTCGATCAATCGTCATATAAGACCGTCCTTTGTCTTGGCCACATCCTCGATAAGGATGGCCGGAAGATGAGCAAACATTTGGGCAATGTGTTGGAGCCAATTCCACTTATGGATCGCCACGGTGCAGATGCGGTGCGCTGGTTTATGCTCGCAGCTGGTTCACCGTGGTCTGCTCGTCGCGTTGGGCATGATGCGATAAGTGAAGTGATTCGCAAATCACTTCTTACTTATTGGAATACTGTCTCATTCCTCACGTTATATGGCAGCGTCGCAAATTTCACCCCTACTGGAAAGGTGCCACTTGAACACTCGCTCGATCGGTGGATCATCGCTCAACTAAATCAAACGATTAATGTAGTTGATCAAGCGCTCAGCAATTTTGATTCCCAAGAGGCAGGTAGGGCGCTCGCTGCTTTCATCGATGGTCTATCCAATTGGTATGTACGTCGCTCCCGTAGACGTTTCTGGGATGGCGAGTTGGCAGCGCTAGAAACGCTCCACCATTGTGTTGAAAAATTAACGCTCCTGATGGCACCAATGGTTCCCTTCATCACCGAACAGGTCTGGCAACAGGTGCTTCGTCCCGTTGATGCTGCACTACCTGAGTCAGTCCATTTAGCTGACTTTCCGGTAGTGGATGCAACGCGCATTGATAACCTTCTCATGGAGAAGGTTGCCACTACGCGTCGAATAGTTGAATTGGGTCGAGCAGCCCGCGCCACATCACAAGTGAAAATTAGACAACCGCTCGGACGAGCTCTCGTTGCCGGCTATTCACTCCTTGATAAAGAACTCCAAGAACAGATTTCGGAGGAACTCAACGTTCATCGAATCGAGGACATCTCTCAAGTTGGCGGCGACTTGGTCACGTACTCCGTGAAAGCAAATTTTCGCTCTCTCGGAGCGCGGTACGGCGCCTTGGTTCAAGAGGTAGCCAAGCTCATTGCTGCCGCTGATCCTGCGGAATTAGTTCACGCGGTTCGAAGCAGTAAGGGATTGGCGAAACTCTCCGAAACCTTCGAGATTGCCGCAGAGGATCTGGTAATTACAGAGACGCCAAAATCTGGGTGGGCGGTTGCCACACATGATGGCGAATCGGTTGCTCTGGACCTCACCCTCACACCAGAGTTGATTACCGAGGGTTACGTGCGCGAAGTCATTCGCGTGATTCAAGAGGAGCGTAAGCGAAGCGGTTTCCATGTCTCTGATCGGATTCGCGTTCTGTGGAATGGTGATACCGAAGTAGCCAAGGCATTCCAATTGAGCAGCGCTGCTATCGCCCAAGAGGTCTTAGCGCTCGAGATCACTCAGGATTCCCAATTGCAACTGCCCGAAGGAGCAGGAGCCGAGGATGAACTTGCTTTTGTGGTGACGCTGCAAAAAGTTTGACTAGAGCAATCTGACGAATGGAATCAGTAGCGAAGCAACGAGAAAGACTGCGATGTAGGCGAGATCAAAACTCACCGCGCCCATTCGAATAGGCGGGATGAATCTTCGCGCGAAATTCAGTGGTGGATCGGTAATTGCGTAAATCAATTCCACTAACGCCAACATGATTCCCTTAGGGCGCCAGTTGCGGGCAAACATTCTGACGTAATCGAAAATTAATCGCCCAATGAGAATGTAAATGAATAACTGAAGGATTGTCGCTAGAAGTGATCCGATAACGCTCATAAAGCGATATTAACTCTGATTGAAGAAACTTGCCTCAGCAGCGGCAAACTTATCCTCGGCGCTTACCTTCACATTTGGTGGCGAGAGCAGGAATACCTTTGCCGTTACCCGCTCGATCGAACCGCGATGTCCAAAAACCAATCCCGCTGCAAAATCAACAAGGCGCTTGGCATCAGCATCATCCATATCGGTGAGGTTCATGATTACTGGAGTGTGATCGCGATAGTGCTCACCAATCATTCGAGCATCGTTATAACTGTGCGGATGCAATGTGATGATTCGATCGACAACTGGCTCTTCTCGATAGACCGGGGTGACGCTCTCTACCGGTTCTACTCGGCGAATGCGCGCAACGGGCTCTGATACTGCGCGGACCGCGGGGGTCGCCTCTTCGTTAGAACGCGAAAAAAATCTACTCGCCCCACTCTTAGCACCAGCAACTGGAGTTGAAGAAGGGGTGGATGTGACTGGCGCTACCGCGCTTCTGGATGGAGGCTGTTCACTCGAGAACGAGTCATCGACTCCGTCATCGACAAGTCCGAGGTACAGGGCAACTCTGCGAAGTGGGCTAGACATAATGTATAAATTTAGCCGGCTTAGAGGCGAGAACCGAGTATTGACGAGCCAATTCGCAGATGTGTCGCACCAGCAATGATCGCTTCGATGAAATCTCCACTCATCCCCGCTGAGAGAATCTGTAGAGATGGAAACTCTGCTCTCAATTCAGCAAAAATCTCAGCCAGCTTGGCAAAGGCTCGCTCTGGAGCAACCCCCAATGGCGCTACCCCCATGAGGCCAACTAGGGCGATTCCTGAGAGTTCACTTCGATAGCGCTCGTATGTGGAGAGGATGTCGATAGCTCCGGCCAGATCGGTCCCACCTCGACCAGGAGCGGGCTCTTCGTCAAGGGATATTTGAATCAATCCGTCAATCTGTCGAGCTCGTTCTCTCGCTCCTTCGGAGAGACCTTTTAAGTACTTGGCATCATCTATCGAATGAACCAAGTCAGCCCAGGCGCTGATGGATGCCAATTTGTTTCGCTGCAGCTGGCCCTGGAAATGCCAATTAACTTGTTGACGATCTCCACCCAAATATTGGGGAAACTCTTGGAATTTAACGCGCGCCTCTTGATCACGGTTCTCACCAAAATCTCTAAGCCCCAACTCGTACAAAATTTCAATATCACTAATCGGAAAGTTTTTCGTCACCGCGATCAAAGTTATTTCAGAGCGTTTTCGGCCACACCTCTCAAGTGCTTTCGCTATCTCCAGTTCCACTTGTTCAATATTGGCTCTGATTTCTGATTTACGTCCCATGAATCACAACTCCTGCTTGGCGACCAGTAACTCCATCTCTGCGAAAAGAGAAGTGCGCACCGCTTTCAAAGGTACATCTGTCATTCCAGCGAGCGCTAGTCAGTGAGGTTTCGCACCTTTCGCTGAGAATCTTGAGGATCGAACGAGGGATATCCAACGTATCGGATCCGGTAATAAATCCGCGTTGCGCAGCTGCTTTCCGTAGATCATCGCCCACTTGATAACAATTTCCGCAGATAGTGGGACCGATAATTGCTGAGAATTGCTCCCCGGCCATCTTCTCAAGAACCTTCTCCACTATCCCACCAAAGAGGCCCCGCCATCCAACATGAACTGCTGCGGAAGTTCGCTCTCCCATGAGCAATAAGGGAGCGCAATCGGCAACTAACACTGCAAGAGCGGTTCCTGGCGTAGTAGTTATCAGCGCATCGCATCGATAGGAATCGGCTGGATTGCTCTTTCCATCAATGACGTGAATGTCGGTACCGTGGTTCTGCTCCATGAAGAAAAGGCGCGTTGGTGCAACTGCTAACTCAACGGCCAACTCCAGCCGATTCTGGAGCACGACTTGCTCATCATCCCCCACGTGAAGTGCGAGATTTCGCTGGTTATACGGGGCCTGGCTTCGACCCCCACTTCGAGAGGTAAAGATCGCTCTACTCTCCACCGCCGGTGGACTCCGATCTCGATTTACTTAAGAAAGTCGGGTACATCAAGTTCGTCAACCGACCCATCTTCTTCAAAGATGATTCGCTTGCGAGTCGCTCCGCCGCCTAGTGAAGTGCCGGCAGGTACCGATGCAGCAATCTCGATTGGATCGCTCTTATCTCGGGTAGGTGCAACCGGCGTTTCGATAACTGGAACTTCTATCTTTGTAGGCTCGCCACTCTCAAATCCAGCAGCAATCACAGTCACCCGAACTTCATCACCAAGTGCATCATCGATGACAGTGCCGTAGATAATGTTGGCTTCGGGATGGGCAGAGGCGGCGACCAACTCAGCAGCTTCACTAATTTCAAAGAGCCCTAAATCAGAACCTCCAGCGATCGAGAGCAGGACTCCATGAGCGCCATCAATAGAGGCCTCGAGAAGTGGGCTGGCAATTGCAGTCTCTGCCGCTCGCGTCGCTCGATTTTCCCCTCGTGCCGAACCAATTCCCATGAGGGCAGAGCCGGCGCCATACATAACAGATCGGACATCAGCGAAATCGAGGTTGATTAAACCTGGAGTGGTGATGAGATCTGTGATTCCTTGAACGCCTGCTAGTAAAACTTGGTCAGCGCTCTTAAAAGCCTCGAGCGCGGTGATTGTTCGATCAGAGATTGATAGCAGGCGATCATTCGGAATAACAATTAAGGTATCAACTTCCTTGCGCAGAGAAGAGATTCCCTCTTCTGCTTGGGCTGCGCGCCGCTTGCCTTCGAAAGTGAATGGTCGAGTAACAACGCCCACGGTGAGCGCACCAAGCTCTCTAGCAATTCGCGCAACAATTGGCGCTCCACCAGTACCAGTGCCGCCACCCTCTCCTGCAGTCACAAAGACCATATCTGCACCGCGAAGGACTTCTCGAATTTCCTCTTCGTGATCAGTTGCTGCTTGACGCCCTACGTCAGGTGAGGCGCCTGCGCCAAGTCCACGAGTTACTGCGCGACCAATATCTAACTTCACATCAGCATCGCTCATCAATAGCGCTTGTGCATCTGTATTGATTGCGATGAACTCAACACCTTTTAATCCGACATCAATCATCCGATTGACAGCGTTAACCCCACCGCCACCGATTCCAACAACCTTTATCACTGCAAGATAATTTTGCGGGGTTACCACTGTTGCGCCTTTCGACAGGAAATAACCCTCATTCTCTACTTGAGAGTGAGTGCTATCTCAAAACGTGGCGAGAAGGTAGAGGCAAATCCGCTGCGCTACAAATACCGACGCAATCTTTTTTCGTTGTGTCGCAAGTGATGTCTATTCCACTGAGACGGCTAACGCACTGTAGGCGTCAGCGGAGTTGCAATATCGATAAAGCGCGCACGCTTATTTTCTGGAGCGGCCAAGAGCGCGGCCAGGACAGTCAATTTCGCCTCTTGATCACTAGTGCTCCCCCACAAAATGGTCAGTCCACCTCGTAACGCAAAGGCAATCGAAGCTCTACTTGGTAGCGATATTGTGTCAACTCGGCTTTGAATCTTTTTTGGTAAGGCGTAATAAATCTCCATGCCATCTCTGAGAAAGCGCTGATCTCCGGTGATAACTGGAATTCCGCGAGGAGCTCGCTTTACCTCAACGAAGGTCACCCCACTGGAATCCCCCAAGAGAAATCTTCCGGTATTGGTTGCTATTGCAAGATCAATCGAGCGCAAGGTGATAGCAATTTCCACAGAGTGAAGTGGTTTGCGATTTACTTCAACGCGGGCGATCTCGGGATATTGTTGCAAAGCCCGCGCAACTGTCCCTGAATTGATTCTGGCAAGTTTGTCACCTAGTTGCATGCCGCTACTTTTAATGATCTTTTTTTCCGTGAGGGTTTTCGAATTTTCAATTCCACTAACTTCGATTGCGCGAATCTCAAGCAGACTTGACCAGCCGAGGATGTAACCAAAAAGCGCAATGATTAGTAGCGGGGCAAGTAATCTTTTATATGCTCTCTTCATTTTCTACTGCTAATTATCTTTCGTTGCAGCTTCGTTGATTGCAGCAATTATTTGGGGGGCAAGTGAAGTTACAGCGCCTGCGCCCATAGTAAGGATCACATCATCACGTTGAGCAAACATGACGGCGCTATCTATTGCCTCCATCAAATTAGGTCGGAAATCGCTCTTGCCGCCAAGCTCGTTGATTGCTGCGGAGATTGCCGCGCTGCTCGCCCCCGGCATCGGTCCTTCGCCGGCCCCATAAATATCAAGAAGGAGGGCGTAATCAGCTGCGCGAAGCGCACGAGCAAATTGTTCGCTAAATGCTGCAGTTCGCGAGTATCTGTGGGGTTGGAATATGACTATGACTCGACCCGACTGAGCAACAAGACGAGCTGTAGCTATCGTGGCATCAACTTCAGTTGGGTGGTGCGCGTAGTCATCAAAGACTCGAATGCCGCGGGCGCTGCCCCGAAGTTCGAATCGACGACCTACGCCGGTGAAGGAGCCTAGGTGCTTGATGGCCTCCTGAGCGGGAGCATTGACCACCAACGCCATCGCTAGCGCTGCCGCCGAGTTGAGCACATTGTGCGCTCCCGGGATTGCCAGGGTTACTTCACCTAAAACTTTTCCTTGCCAGGTAGCTCGAAACTTCGATCCCTCGGCCGCAGTGTGAATATGCGAGATTCGCAGATCTGCTAAGGGATCTTGCCCATATAAATAAGTATCCAGCCCTCTAGAGCGGGCTAAAGTCGCAAGTCGTGCACTACCCGGATCATCGGCACAGAGAATCACTCCGGTTTTAACTGTTGCTATCAACTCCTCGAAGGCTCCATTAATGGCAGCTTGATCAGCAAAGTGATCGACGTGATCGACTTCAACGTTAGTCACAATCGCGTAATTCGGATGATACTCAACAAATGAACCATCAGATTCATCCGCTTCGACAACAAAGATGGCACCAGTTCCATGGTGTGAGTTTGCTCGAGAGTCATGTGGAGTGCCACCAATTGCAAACGAAGGATCCATCCCCAACCCCTGCAACGTAATAGTTAGCATCGAAGTGGTTGTGGTCTTGCCATGGGTACCAGCAACTGCGATTGAGGTGTACCCCTCTAATAATGTAGCCAAGGCTTGGGCACGGGTAACGACGTTGCGCCCTTGAGTACGTGCCATCTGTAACTCGACATTGCTGTCTCGAATCGCGCTTGAGATAACAACTGTCTTGGCATCGCCTAAATGTGCTTGATCATGCCCAATGTGCGTTACCGCACCTTGCAGCGCTAAAGCTTGTAGCGCCATCGAATCCTTCGCGTCTGAACCAGAGACTGCAAGACCTCTATCTAGACATATTCGCGCGATACCACTCATGCCAGCACCACCGATACCAATGAAGTGGATGGGAGGTTGTAAACGATTCATTGCAACCTGCCACAATTTAAGATGGTTTCTGCAAGTTCATGCGCCGCTGAATGTTCTGATTGAAGCGGAACGATTGCCTCTTGGGATAAATCATCAATTGCCGCGAGCAGATTTACTGAGGTGAGTTCCTCGTTCTTAATTAATCGAATATTTCCCCGTCCGAGCAGTTGCTCCGCATTCTTGCCCTGCTCCCCGTTGCCGATAGCTAGAGGAACCAGTAACGCTGGGATTCCGGTAGCAGCAATCTCCGCACATGTGCCTGCACCGCTTCGGGCAATGACAATATCGGCAGCTAAATAGGCTTGGTCCATCTCCGAAATATACGGGACCGGAAAGTAGCCACTTCGCTTAGGTGCATCCGTTAATTCCTTGCGAGCATGAGTTGGCCCCACGCTATGGAGCACCTGAAAACCATGATTGAGCAACTCATCTACTGAGTTCTCAACCACGGAGTTTAGTTTTGCCGCACCTAGTGAACCGCCAAAGACCAGAATAGTTTTTCGATTGATATCCAATCCGAAATTTTCACGAGCTCGACTTCGCTCGGCGTCACGTTCTACTTGATCGAGTCTACCGATACGCCAAATCTCATCACGAATTGGTAGTCCAATCGACTTAGAGTTTCTCCAATCTTGAATTGGAAAATTGGTGAGGGTGAAGGTGGCAAGAACTCTTCCCAAGCGATTTGCCAATCCAGGGACGGCATTAGCTTCGTGGATCACCAATGGCTTCCGAACAATTCGGGCTGCAATATAAGCAGGAAGTGCCACATAACCACCAAAGCCGACAACGACATCTGCCTTACGTGCGAGTGAGATTGTGCGCAAGACGGCAATCACAAGGCGAGGAATAAACGTCAAGGTTCGCAGCCCTACTCCTCTGGGAAAATCCACTTTTGGGATTATTCGAAAATCTGCACCTTGTTGGGTGAGAATGCGACGTTCGGCACCTAATTTAGTTGCTAAGTAAAATGCATTTAGCTGAAGATTCGACCGACTCAAAATTCGCTCGAGCGCTCTTTGCGTTGCTAGCGCTGGGAGTAGATGGCCTGCAGTGCCGCCACCCGCAAAGAGAACTGAAAAGGTTTTCGGTTCGTTACTCATTTCTTGCGCCACTCGAGAATTTTGGGTCGCGCGTCGAAAAATTCCTTCGCCTGCGGCTCCCTACGAGCGACACCAAGTATGAATGCCAAGCCAACCATGGAAGTAATTAATGCAGAACCGCCATAAGACACTAGCGGCATCGGCAATCCCACAACTGGGAATACTCCAGTTACCGAACCTATATTTATGGATGCTTGTGCGATTACCCAAATTGTTACCCCCGCAACCGCATAGCGAGAGAACGGATCACGTGTTGTGATGGCGATCTTTATTCCCGCCCACGCAATCATAAAGAAAGCTAGTAAGACTATGGTCGTGCCCAAAAGACCAATTTCTTCGCCAATAACGGCAAAGATAAAATCTGTATGCGCCTCGGGCCCTAAATTTCCCCATTTCTGTCTACTTCCGCCAAGTCCAACTCCAAATATTCCTCCCGTGGCAAGGGCCATCCGCGAGTGCGCTGGTTGCCAACCAAGTCCAAGATAATTTGCCGCTGAAAATGGATCGAGAAATGCAGTTAGGCGACTAAGTAGCGCAGGACGGAGCAGGGCAAGCGCCAGAATCGCAGCGAGACTAACCCCGCCAATTAAGAGCAAGCGACTAATCCGCTCTCCTGAGACAAATAGCATCCCAAGTAAAATCAATGCTAAAACCATCACCGTGCCGATATCTCTTCCACCCAAAATCAAGAGCGAGATAAAACCAAAGCCAGTCAATAATGCGATTGTTCCCTGGTTGCGAAGGAATTCTCCACGCTCAACTCTCGCCAAAATGAAGGCGCCCCATACTATTAGGGCCATCTTGGAAAACTCACTAGGTTGAATTGTGATGGGACCTAGATGAATCCAATTTCTATTACCGTTAATCTCAAGACCGATTCCATCGACAAAGACCAGTCCTAGCATTACCACCGAAGCGATTAAGAGCATCGGTGAGAGACGTCGCCAACCTTTGGTTGGCAACTTAAATGCGATATAGCCCATAAATAATCCAGCGGTGAACCACATCACCTGTCGACCAACTATCGCAAAAGAAGATCCAGAATTCGCATAAGCACGTACCCCTGAGGCTGACAAGACCATGAGTAGGCCCATGAAAATGAGGACTCCCATGCCAGAGAGAAGGATGTAAAAAGGCGCTGTGGGATGCATCAAGAGCGATTTACGATTCTGGGTCACGCTACTCGCCCACTAACTCTCGAACAGCTTCTGCGAAAAACTCTCCTCGTTGGGCGTATGACTGGAATTGATCCATTGAAGCACATGCGGGAGCAAGGAGTACGGTGTCACCTGGTTTAGAAACTCTACTCGCTGCTAGAACTACATCTCTCATCAATTGCTTTGATCTCTCAACGCCATGAAGCTGTTCATCCTCATCGATAAATAAAACCTCAGTTGCAGGAGCGTATGTTCGCAACGCATCTGCAATCATTTCTCTATCGGTACCGATCAAAATTGCTGCACGAATCTGTTTGTGCCGACGCTTCACGAGCGTAGAGATATCGGCCCCTTTTGCTAATCCGCCAGCAATCCACACTACTGATTCAAAAGCTGCTAATGAGGCGTTTGTGGCGTGCGGATTGGTGGCTTTGGAGTCATTTATCCACGCTATTCCATCAACGTCCGCTATTTTCTCAATTCGATGATGACCTGGTGAGAAAGCGCGCAATCCCTCGCGAATTGCGTCAGTTGAGATATCAAATGCCCGAGCCAACCCTGCCGCTGCCAAGGCATTCGAAACATTGTGTGGCGCAGGTGGATTAATGTCTGCAAGTTCTGCCAATTCAAGTGCAGTGCTCTGTGAACCTGTGAAAGCCCGATCGATCAACAGATCCTCTACAAGCCCTAACTCTCCGTACTGTGGAACTTGCAAGGTAAAGGTAGTGATTTCTCGTTTCGCTACTAGAGCATCTAAAGATTTGTGAAGTTTTGGATCATCACCATTAATAATTGCATGCCTTGCCCCATCAAAGATTTTCAACTTCGCAGCAAGGTAGGCAGAAAAATTCCCATGCCAATCTAAGTGATCATCATCAATATTCAACAAAGCGGCTGCATCAAGTTCAAGCGAAGAACTCCAATGTAATTGAAAAGATGAGAGCTCAACGATTAAGTATTCATAAAACTCATCCGAGGTAACAATTTCAATCACAGGGGTTCCCACGTTTCCGCATGCAATGGCACTTAAACCTGCTGCTTTGAATATTGATTCAGTCATTCCCACCGTGGTAGTTTTACCATTAGTCCCGGTGATACCAATCCAATGTCGCTTCTTCCTTTTTCCTGATCCTTCGAGAAATTCTTTTCGATCATGAATGAAAGCGAATTCAATCTCACCCAAGACTCGGGCTCCCTGTGCAAGTGCTTGCCGCAAGACTGGATGATCTGGCCGCCAACCAGGTGATGTGATGACAAGTGCGGGAAATTGACTTGGAATGTCGAAGGTAACTGATATTCCTAGCTCGCGTAATTGATTAGCAAGTTCCCTGTGATGATGATCATCGCGCTCCTCGAAGACTCCGACGTCATATCCGAGTTTTTTCAGTGAACGTGCGGTTGCCTCGCCAGTTACGCCAAGACCAGTAACCAGTATCTGTGACATATCTAATTACGCCTAACCAGTTACCCATACGCCGTAGAAAAGACCTAGGCCACCGGCCACCAGAATTCCCGCAATAATCCAGAATCTAATAACGATCGTGACCTCGCCCCAGCCAAGTAATTCGAAATGGTGTTGCAGCGGAGCCATTCGAAAGATGCGCTTTCCACCTGAGAGTTTGAAGTAAGTGACTTGAAGAATTACCGAAAGGGTAATGACCGCAAACAATCCACCTATCAACACGAGCAGGAGTTGCGTACGTAACGTGATTGCCAAGCCGGCAAGAGCCCCACCCAACGCTAGCGAACCGGTATCTCCCATGAAAATCTTCGCCGGGCTAGCGTTCCACCATAAGAAAGCAAAACACGCTCCACTTAATGCAGCGGCCAATACTGCAAGATCAAGTGGATCTCGCACTTCGTAACATTTTGGACCAGCTGCAATGGCACAGCTCTGTCCGAATTCCCATACACCTATCAGGATAAATGCACCGAAGCTCATCACTGCCGCTCCTGTTGCAAGACCATCAAGACCATCGGTGAGATTCACGCCATTACTAGTTGCAGTAATCATTAAGAAGACCCAAATAACAACTAGGACGACTCCGAGTTTAATTGACGTATCACGAACAGTGGAGAGATTGAGCGAAACTGGTGTAAGTCCCCGTTCGTCTGGGAAATTCAAACCAGCTACCGCAAAAGCAATTGCCACCACACTTTGACCAAGCATCTTCGTTCGCGCTCGCAAGCCGAGGGAGCGCTGCTTGGACACCTTTAACCAATCATCGAGAAAGCCGACCAAACCAAGACCAGTCATCAGGCCGATAACAAGGAGAGCCGAGACTGTGACAGCTCGCTGAGTAATCAAATGAGTGAGGAAGTAGCTGGCAATCACGGAGGCGATGATGACCGTGCCGCCCATTGTGGGGGTGCCACGTTTTGTGTGATGAGAGGTTGGACCATCATCGCGGATGAACTGTCCATAACCACGTTTTACCAACAACTTGATGGCAGTAGGAGTTCCAAAAAAAGCAAAGATGAAAGCGAGCGCACCAGCCGAAAGTATTCCTCGCATCGCTACCCTACCTAACCATTTTCTATTTCTGATGAAATTGAGCGACCAAGAGACTCTTTAAGCATTTCACTCAATTTCTCTAACCCTTCGGCGCGGGAACCTTTGATAAGTATCACATCTCCTGGGCTTATTTCCGTGGAGATTGCCAATGCCTCAGCGAAGGTGGATACGTGCGTTACCTGGGCTCCCGCACCGCTGCCATATTCCGGTGTATTAATTGCGATGACATGATCAATCTCTAGCCGCGATGCTGAAGCGATAATTCCGAGATGATCGCCCTCTGAATTAGAACCTAGTTCGTGCATCCGTCCGATGAACGCCCATGCTCGCCCACCCCGTTCCTGCGCAAAATATCTCAGGGTCTCCAAGGCGGCATTCATGCTCTCGGGGTTGGCATTGTATGAATCATTGATAAGTAAAACTGAGCCAATTTCAGAAATCTCCATTCGCCATTTACTCGAAACTTCAGCTGTCGAAAGTCCGCTTGCGATTTTTTCTAGCGGAATCTGCATAGCGGTCGCGATAGCTGCAGCGGCAAGCGCATTTGGCACCTGATGACGTCCGATTAGACGCAGCGCTACCGGTTCACGCCCTGCGCTTGTGACTAAATCAAAATGCGCTCGCCCCTCACGAATCTCAATATCTGCTGCTCGCACATCACATGAGGATTTCTCTCCGAAGTACATCACCTTTGCTGGAGTCTTTTTTGCCATTTGGGGCGTAAATTCATCATAAGTTCCAAGTATCGCCGTAGCAAAGGCGCTCAAGTTGGAGACTATTTCAGATTTTGTTTCGGCAATCTTCTCGCGAGAGCCAAACTCACCCACGTGAGCGCTGCCGACAACAAGAACGACTCCAGCATCTGGTTGTGCGATCTGTACTAGGCGAGCGATATCACCAAGGTGTCGAGCTCCCATCTCCAAGACGCAGAATTTTGTACTTTCATTTGCTCGCAACAGGGTCAGTGGAACGCCGAGCTCATTATTAAATGATTGCTCCGGAGCCACAGTCTCCCCTGCTAGCGACAAGACATGATGAGTTATATCTTTTGTAGTGGTCTTACCCTGTGAACCGGTGATGCCAATAACTTTCATTTTCGGGAGTCTGCTGCGCACCTCCGCCGCTAACTTTCCAATAGCAATCAGGACATCTGGTACCACGATACATCGCTCACCAACTTGCCGAGTGGCAAGAGCTGCGATGGCTCCATTGGCAAGCGCTTGTTCTACATAATCATGTCCATCAACTTGCTCTCCCTTGAGCGCAAGGAAGAGTCCGCCCGGAACGGGCTTGCGCGAATCGAAAAAAAGGTCTCCAACGACAATCGCTGAACCATCCCCGTAGACGGTTCCATCAACAATCTCAGCGATTTCATTTACTGACAGTGGAATCATTTACTTTTCCCGATCAACTCGCGAGCTACAGCACGATCATCAAACGGGTGCACAACACCTTGTATCTCTTGCCCAGATTCATGTCCTTTACCCAGGATTAATAGCACATCCCCGGTAATCGACATCGCTAATCCACGTTCAATTGCCTTACGCCGATCTACTTCAACCTCTACATTTGAGTATCGCTCCGGCCCCATGGCAGAGATAATCGTCTCAGCAGATTCACTGCGCGGATTGTCGCTGGTGAAGATTGCGATGTCACAACCTTCAGCAAGCGCCCTCCCCATAAGCGGTCGTTTTGTGGAGTCACGATCGCCGCCACAACCAAGAACGCCAATAACTCGCCCGGGAGTATTTGCCTTTACCGCAGCAATGACTCGTTCTACAGCATCTGGTGAATGTGCATAATCAATAAGAACGGTAACGCCGCCTGGATGGTCAACTCGCTCCAAACGACCGGGAGCGCCATGTGCATTTGAGAGCGCATCTGCAGCTGCCAATGGATCAATTCCACTATCTACTGCAAGTGCGATTGCCATAATCGAATTAGCGATGTTGTACTCACCAACCATAGGTGTACTTACATCAAGTAGTACTCCATTTGGCCCGCGTACTGTGAACTGCATTCCACCAACACCTTGTGCTGTGCAGTCGAGTAAGTGCCAACCAGCTTTTCTATTTGATAATGAGACATCGATAGCAGGTATAGAAGCTTCTTGATAAAGACGCATTCCCCATTCCGTATCAGTATTAATTATGGCGCTTTCAGCAAAAGAGAGAGTGAATAAACGCTTCTTAGCCTTGAAATAACTATCCATATCCCCATGAAAATCTAGATGATCTTGTGAGAGGTTAGTGAATGCAACCGTGGCAAATCGAGTTCCATCCACTCGATGGAGAGCAAGTGCGTGGCTTGACACCTCCATGACAACATTTCTGATGTGATGCTCGCTGAATGAAGCCAGCAAAGCTTGGAGTTCCGGTGCTTCTAAAGTTGTGCGTGTGCTCGAATAACTTTCGGAGCCGATCCTTACCTCAACGGTTCCCATCAATCCCGTCTGGCGACGATTCTCTCGCCAAATATGGTCCAGCAGATAGGAGACTGTGGTCTTACCGTTCGTTCCAGTTACGCCATAAAGTCGAAGATTATGCGATGGTGCGCCATAGAACCACGATGCAAGTGGCCCTAAGGCGCCACGCACATCTCGGGTCGTAAGACAAGGAATCATTGCTGATTCTTTGGACTCAGACTTAAGAGTTTCCTCATAACCATAGTGATCTGTGAGAATCGCCGCAGCACCTGAATTGATTGCATCGCTGAGAAATGAAATTCCATGCACTTGGGCGCCCTGTAATGCGATAAAGAGATCTCCTTGGATTACCTGTTTTGAATTCAAAGTCAATCCATGGATAACCGGATTTGCTTTTGCATGTGGAATTTCAAGGAAATCTGCAATTTGATTGAGCGTTCGAGAGTATTCGTACTGCAGAAAGTCGCGCATGTTCACCGGCTTTCTGATGCTGCCGAGATTTTTTCTTCTTCCTGTTTTCTCAGCTTCGCTTGTTTCACGAGTCCTGCTTGATCAAGTGGAAAGGCTTCGAGCTCGTTGCCAGTGGGTGGAACTCGATAATTTTTGAGCGCATACGAGATAACCGATTTGAACACGGGTCCGCCAAGATATCCACCCCAATGGATACCAACTGGATTCTGCACGGTTACGCTCATCACAAAACGTGGTTTATCTGCGGGCGCAAATCCGATAAACGATGCGGTGTATCCTCGATAACAACCACATTTACTGTCGTATCGTTGAGCCGTTCCTGTTTTTCCAGCGACTCGATAGCCAGGAATCGCAGCTTTAGTTGCCGTTCCGCCTTCTTGAGTGACACTTTCCAACATCGTACTCAAGGATTTTGCGACATCGGTTGAGATAACTCTTCTAGCTTCCGGACTTGGTTCTGCCGTGTAATGTCCAGAGGCATCACTAGTGCCAGCAACTAGTTTTGGCGTAACTCGAACTCCTGAATTGGCCACAGTTGCAAAAACGCTCGTTGCCTGAATGGTATTAACCGAATATCCCTGACCGAAAGAAACGGTTGGAAAGGTAGTCCGAGACCACTTCTCTACTGGATGGAGAATCCCAGCAGTTTCGGCGGGCAACTTCAGGTCAATTCCCTCACCGATTCCAAACTTACGAAGATAAGAATAAAGCGTCTGCTCACTCATACGCTCGGCAATTTTGATGGTTCCGACATTACTGGATTTCGCAATGATTCCCGTTGCGGTCAATTTCCATACTGGATGCTTATCGTGATCCTTAAATGCTTTTCCAGCCCGCTTAAGTTTATCTGGGGTTTTAAAAACTGTAGTGGGCGTGACAACTTTCTCCTCCAGAGCTGCTGCCATCGTCATAACTTTTCCAGTTGAACCTGGTTCATAAACCTCTTGCACTGATGGCACTTGAAGTAACGAGGCTTTTGTTTGTGAGAAATTATTTGGATCAAAACCAGGAGCTGTGGCTAGTGCAAGAATTTCTCCCGTTTGTGGATCCATAATCACAGCGCTCACAGTTTTCGCCTTGGTTTGTTTAGCAAGTTCATTGATTGCATCTTCGGCAGCCCACTGCAGATCCCGATCGATCGTTAATCGCACTGATTTACCTGGCTGAGGTGGAATTAGAGTTTGTCGTGACGATGGGATTGACGGTCCACCACCATTTTCGTAAGTAAACACGCCATCTCTACCTGCCAAAATGTGGTTGAGTGAGGCTTCCATACCTCCGCCGCCTACTCCTGCAGAGTTCACGAAACCCAAGAGGGATGCTGCAAGATACTTCTCCGGGTAGTCGCGGCGAAATCCGCGCTCACTAAAGAAGCCGCCAATTCGTTCCGAAAGTTTGCCAGCTTTGTTCTCTTCAGCAATAGCCGCTTTGAGCTTGCCCCACTGGGCTGGAGTGATATCTCGCGCTACATAAACAAATTTTCTTTCACCAGTTAGGCGTGATTCGACGTAGGAAGAACTCTTTCCAATAATCGGAGCAATGATTTCTGCTGCTCGCTTTGGCCTATTCACCAAAGTCTGGTCAACGACAAGATCTAAAGACTCCACACTTCTAGCAAGAACATTTCCATTTCGATCCGTGATATCACCGCGAGGCGCTGGCAGGTGAGCTGTTCGAGTGAGCTCTCTCGTGGCGCGCTCGGCATAGGCTTTTGCATTTACCGCCTGGACGTCAATCAATCGGACAAAGAAAGCGACAAAGAGAATCCCTACAAGTAAAAGCGCTACTCGCAACCGACCTTGAGCCATCCGAAGCGGACTCATGGTGTCACCACGTTCTTGTCTGATATTTGTGGCCGTAGATCAAGGAATTGCGGAGTACCACTTGGCACCATCCCGAGTACTCGAGCCCGTTTGGCCAACATATGTGGCGAGGAAAAGCGAGCAACCTGTGCGGTAATTGCTTCTTCTTGATCTGCGATTGCCTGAGCTTGCGCTTTAAGTCGATGAAGTTTTATCGAATCTTGATTTAGCGCCATATTCAATGCCATCACTAAGAAGATACTGGTAATCAATGCGCCAAAAACTAGAGAGACAAATGCGGTCGTGGTGACAGGCTTACCATCGTTGACTCGAAGTTCCTGCACTAGGCGAAGGAGTGGTTCGGGGGTTCGTGCTGTCGGAAGTGATTTTGTGAAGTTAAGTTTGCGAGCTGGTGACGCCATTACGCAGCCCTTCTTTCAATTGCCCGAATACGGACCGACTGCGAACGTGGGTTGACAGAAATTTCGTCGTCGCTGGCGCTCTCGCTCGCTCGGGTGAGCAATTGAAAGGGCGCCGGAAGTGGTTCCAGAGGTAGACCATGTGGCACTTCACTATTGCTTACCTCAGCAAATGCGCGCTTGATGATTCGATCTTCAAGAGAGTGATAAGAGAGAACTACCATTCGACCGTTGATTGCGAGCAATTCCAATGCCGCTGGAATCGCTCGCTCCAAAACTTCTAATTCATTATTCACATAAATGCGCAAAGCTTGAAAGGTACGTTTGGCCGGATTTCCACCCACGCGTCGAGTTGCAGCGGGAATGCTCTCTTTAACTAGATTTGCTAAAGCAACTGTAGAAGAAAGCGGAGATACCTTACGTGCATCGATGATCTTCGCCGCTATTCGACTAGCGAATTTCTCTTCTCCATAGATGCGCAGGATTCGAGTGAGCTCCTCGTGTGAATAAGTGTTGACGACATCTCCTGCACTGATTCCCTTGGATTGGTCCATGCGCATATCCAGGGGGGCATCATGAGAGTAAGCAAACCCACGATCCGAGGAATCTAACTGCATGGATGAAACACCTAGATCGAAGAGAATTCCTTGAACACTCTCGAAACCTTGGCTACGTGCAACTTCTCCGATTTGATCGTAAATCGCGTGCACCAGCGTGACTCGACTTCCAAACCTTGACAACCGTGTGGCAGCTTTTTCAAGTGCGCTCTTATCGCGGTCAATTCCAATAACATGCAAGGTGTCAAATTTCTCGAGTAGATACTCAGAATGTCCACCTAATCCAAGCGTTGCATCAATGAGAGCCGGCGATGTTCCAACGAGAGCGGGGGTAAGCAATTCAACAGTGCGTTCGAGCGCAACTGGAATATGTTCGTTACTCATTCGCACCTTCCCCTCTCTTACTTGACCTACTCACTGCACTTGCTGTCTTCACTTGCCTCTAAAACCTGCCCTGACCTTTGGACACCGCCGCCGGACGGATCGATCGGCGCCGGGGAAGGGGCGTCGATACTCGGTGCGGCAGTGACCGAAAATCAGGGGCTAAAAGAGACCAGGGAAAACCTCCTCAGATACATCGGCAAAACTCTTTTCGCGATCTGCGAGATAGCTCTCCCATGCTTGGAGATCCCAAATTTCCACGCGTGTATTTGCGCCAATGACAACGCACTCTTTTTCTAATCCGGCGTAACTGCGTAATGAACTTGGAATTGTCACTCGACCTTGCTTATCGGGAATTTCGTCGTGCGCACCTGCGAACATCACGCGCATGTAATCGCGAGCTGACTTCGCAGTAACTGGTGCTTGGCGCATCGCTTCAGTCAGCGTGGCAAATTCATGTGCGGGCCATACGTAGAGGCATCGCTCTTGCCCTTTAGTGATGACAAGTCCTGAGGCGAGATCATCACGGAATCTGGCAGGAAGGATTAGTCGCCCTTTTTCATCGAGGCGAGGCTCATAGGTACCAAGAAACATGCGGTACTAGACCCCCTTCCCCAAGGTTGTTATCCCCCACTTTACTCCACTTAACCCCACAGTCAACCACCTTTCTCCCTCAATCTCCCCCCAACTCCCCCTACCTCCCCAGCTCCGTCCACGCCCACGCCCACGCCGCCTCTTATTGGGCGAATATCTGAAAATCCCAAAAGGGCCTACCGTTAGCGAAATGGCCCCACTTGATCCCCGAACCTTCCGCTCCCTGATGAGCGGTTGGATTACCGGCATCGCAATCGTCACCACAGAGGTTGAGGGGCAGCGGGTGGGAATCGTCTGTAACTCACTAACGTCGGTCTCCCTGAATCCGGTTCTCGTCTCATGGTGCGTTGATAAAAAGATCGCTTCATTCCCCCTTTGGAAGAAGGCCACGCGATGGGCTGTTAATTTCGTGGATGCTGGACAAGAGGGCTTAGTGCATCGATTCACCGCTCAAGGAACAGATCGCTTCGCCGGATTGGAAGTATTGGAGCCATCAATGGAGCATCCAGCGCTGGCGCTCTCCGAAGCGAAAACCTTTTTCACAGCGCAGACCACTGCTCAATATGAAGCAGGAGATCACGTGATTATCGTTGGTGAGGTGCTCTCATTTACCGATGGTATTGCGCAGCCGTTGACCTTCTTTAGAGGGAAGTTTCTTCCCGGGCCAAAAGCTTAGGAATCTCCTCGACCAAATCTGTAGCAACAAGTGGTGTTCGCACTTTTATGGCAGATTGCGCCGCAACAGCAAAAATCTCCACAGCATGAGCAACGATTTGGGCTGCTTCACGCAGAGAGTCTGGGCGATGTGCGGCAATCATTGAGCCAATCAATCCAGCAAGGACGTCGCCAGTGCCGGCAGTGGATAATTCAGATCCCGCTATTGTGTCAGTGAAAGAAATTCCATCAGGCGTTGCCACAATCGAATGGTGTCCTTTGAGCAGTACGACTGCGCGCAATTCCTGTGCAGCTTTTAACGCACATAATTCTCGATTAGAGGGATTCAAACCCATTTTTGAAATTTCACCTTCATGCGGTGTGAGAA